>Ga0196958_10000514_pt1 | contig 12665 bp, 13 predicted proteins | sample S1v_10metaG_FD_148654 | JGI IMG/M metagenome (GOLD analysis project Ga0196958, IMG submission 148654) | Soil microbial communities from Anza Borrego desert, Southern California, United States - S1+v_10 | ecosystem: Environmental > Terrestrial > Soil > Desert | place: USA: California | collected...
GCACGTGGAGCGGCTCGCCCACGCCCGGCACGCCGGCCCCGACGGCGGGCGCCGCACCGGCCGTCACCCCGCTGCCCGCGACGTCGGGCAGTCCGTCGGGCAGTCCGTCGGGCAGTCCGTCGGGCACCGCGGGCAGCGCGTCGCGGCCGGCCCGGGACAGTCGGCCGCTGGGCCCCGGCGAGATCGCCCCGCTCGACCCGGACGCGACCTGACACGCCGCCGACCCGCCCCGGCGTGGCCGCGCCGGGCGCGGTTGCGCCGTGCCGCTCCTCACGAAGTCGCCGTGGGCTCGGGCGGAGCGCGATCTCGCTGTTACCGTCGGTAACGTGCTCGGGTGTCACAGCGATCCGGTGCGCCGCCGCTTCCGGCTGGCCGCCGACCGTCTCGACAGTGACCCGCGCCTGCTCGCCGCCCTCGAGTGGGCGCGCTCGCGCCTGCCCGGCGACGCCGCCTACGGCGACCCGCTCTCGACCGGCGACGACGCCGTCGGCCGCCTCGCCGCGCAGCTCGCCCCGCTGGCCGCGACCCGGCCGAGCGTGCTGCGCGAGCTGGGGCTGACCGCGCTGCAGGTGTGGCAGGCGCACGCCGGGCTCGACGAGTGGCCCAGCGACGAGCACGTCGCGGTGCTGTTCACCGACCTCGCGGGCTTCTCCGACTGGACGCTCGAGGTCGGCGACGACGTCGCGGTGTGCGCCCTGCGCCGGGTGGGCGCCGAGGTCGAGCCGCTGGTGCGTCGGCGCGGGCGCGTCGTCAAGCGGCTCGGCGACGGGCTGATGGCGGTGCTCCCGACCGCCGAGGACGCCGTCCAGGTGGCGCTGGCCGCGCGCGACACCGTCGACGGCCTCGCGGTCGACGGGCACCGCCTGCGCCTGCGGGCGGGCGTGCACGTCGGCCGCCCGCGACAGCTCGGCGGCGACTACTACGGCCGCGACGTCAACATCGCCGCGCGGATCACCGACGTGGCCGGCCCCGGCGAGGTGTGCGTGTCGAGCTCGGCCCGCGACGCCCTCGGCGGCCGCTTCCCCGTGCGGGCCCACCCGTGCCGACACACCAAGGGCGTGCCGCCGGACATCACCCCCTGGCGGGTCGATCATCCGTCGGCCGGCGCAGCGGGTTCGCCCGCAGGGCTCCCGACGGGTCCAGCCGGCCCAGGATCGCCGCGGTGACGCAGGCCAGGGAGGCGACGCCGTCGTCGTCCAGCGCGTCGAAGATGAGCCGGCGCACCTCGGCGGCGTGACCGGGGGCGGTCGCGACGACCTTCTCCATCCCCGCGTCGGTCAGCCGCGCGACGGTGACCCGCCCGCTCTCGGGGGAGGGCTCCCGCGTCACCCAGCCCTGGGCCTCGAGGCGGGCGACGACGTGGGAGAGCCGCGAGAGCGACGAGTTGACGGTGGCGGCCAGGGCGCTCATCGGCATCGTGCGCCCCGGTTCCTCGGAGAGCATCGCCAGCACCAGGTAGGAGAACTGGGTCAGTCCGGCGTCGCGCTGCAGCTGGGCGTCGAGGGCCGCGGGCAGTAGCGTCATCACCGCCGCGGTGCGACGCCACGCGCGCTGTTCGTCGTCGTCCAGCCACGGCGCCTCGTCCATGGCGAACACTTTACTTGATGCTTCAACCCCAAGCGCGTAGATTCTGGAGTTGAAGCATCAAGCGGAGAGGCCGTTGATGGACCCGTTCGCCACCGCCCACCCAGGGGCGGCCTTCGACGCCTACGAGCCCGGCGCGCGCGGGCGTGCCGCCCGCCGCACGCCCTGGACCCCGCAGGACGGGCCGCTGCCCGCGCTCTACGTCAGCCACGGGGCGCCGCCGCTGTTCGACGACGCGGACTGGATGCAGCGCCTCGGGGCGTGGGCCGACCGCCTCCCCACCCCGCGGGCGATCCTCATCGTGTCGGCGCACTGGGAGTCCGCGCCGTTGGCGCTGTCGAGCCCCGAGGCCGGCACCCCGCTGGTGTACGACTTCGGCGGGTTCGCCGAGCGCTTCTACCGCATGACCTACGCGACCCCCGATGCCTCGGCCCTGGCCCGGCGCGTGGCCGCGGTGCTCCCCGACGGCACGCCGGCGCACGTCACCCGGCGCGGGCTCGACCACGGGGCGTGGGTGCCGCTGAAGGTCATGTACCCGCTCGGCGACGTGCCCGTCCTGCAGATGAGCCTGCCGACGGAGGACCCGGACCGCCTGCTCGCGATCGGCGCCCGGCTGCGTGAGCTGCGCAGCGAGGGCGTGCTCGTCGTGGGCTCGGGCTTCATGACCCACGGGCTGCCGTTCCTCACCCGCGAGATGCTCGCGGGACAGAGCACCCCGGGCTGGACGGGTGACTTCGACGCGTGGGCCGCCGAGGCGCTCGACCGGGGCGACCTGGAGACCCTGTACCGCTTCCGGGAGGCCCCGGGCATGCCCTACGCGCACCCGACGGCCGAGCACTTCGTGCCGCTGTTCGTCACCCTGGGGGCGGCCACCGACCCCGAGGGCCCGGTGACCACGGCGATCGACGGGCACATGTGGGGCCTGTCGCGCCGGTCGCTGCAGGTGGCCTGAGGTCGCCGGGAAAGGGCTGGCGCGCGGCGGGCCGGCCCGGCATGCTCGGCGCGTCCGGGGCGACACCCCGGGCGATCCGCTGACCGCACTGTTCGAGGAGTGACCGCCGTGGTGGCCCCGTGCGGGCGCCATGCGAGGCGCCGTCCCGTCACCTCCCGGTGACGCCCACCGGCCCGCCCTGACCGTCCCCGTTCGGGGACGGCCGTGCCGCGCCGCGGTGGAGCGCGCCGGGCTCCTCTCCTCGAAGGGTCATCCTCCGGTGTTCTCCGGTTCCTCCTCCTCCACCTCCTCCGGGTCCGCTCCGTCCCTCACCCGCTACGGCTGGGACGAGACCTGGGAGCAGCTCGCCCTCCCGCACGTCGAGGCCGGGTGCCTGCCCGGTCGCGTCGCGCGGGTCGACCGCGGCCGCGTCGACGTCCTGACCGACCGGGGGCGCCTGCGGGCCGACCCCGGCCGGCGGTCGGCACTCGCGGTCGGGGACTGGGTGCTGCTCGACCCGTCCCGTGCCGCCGACCTCCTCGGGGTGGCCGCGGTGCTGCCCCGGCGGACCGCCCTCACGCGCGCCGCCTCGTCGGGGCGCTCCGAGGCCCAGGTCCTGGCCGCCAACGTCGACACCGTCCTCGTCGCCGTCGCCCTCGGGACGGGGTCGCGGCCCGGCCGGACGGAACGGCTGGTCGCCCTGGCGTGGGAGAGCGGCGCGGTGCCGGTCCTCGTCCTCACCAAGACCGACCGCGCCGGCGACGGCCCGGCGCTCGCCGCCGCGGTCGACGAGGCCGCCGCCGCGGCCCCCGGCGTCGCCGTCCTGCCCGTCAGCGCCCTGACCGGGGAGGGCGTGGCCGCGGTGGCCGCGACCGCCCGCGGCACGACGGTGCTGGTCGGCGCCTCGGGCGCCGGCAAGTCCACGCTGGCCAACGCCCTGCTCGGGGACGAGGTGCTGGCCGTCGGGGAGGTCCGCGCCCGCGACGGCAAGGGGCGCCACACGACGGTGCGCCGCGAGCTCGTCCCGTTCCCCGGCGGGGTGCTGGTGGACACGCCGGGGCTGCGGGCCGTGGGGGTCCGCGACGCCGCCGAGGGGATCGACCGGACCTTCGCCGACGTCGTGGAGCTCGCCGCCGGCTGCCGCTTCGCCGACTGCGCCCACGACCGCGAGCCCGGGTGCGCGGTGCGGGACGCGGTGGAGCGCGGTGATCTCCCGGCGCGGCGGTGGGAGGCCCACCGCGAGCTCGTCCGCGAGGACGAGTGGGCCGCCGCGCGCACGGACGCCCGCCTCGCCGCCGAGCGGCGCGGGCGCTGGAAGGCGATCACCAGGTCCCAGCGGGCGGCGTACCGACAGCGGGGCCGCTGACGGTCCTCGCGCGGGACGACACGAACGGCCCGTTCGCTGCCGCGGACGCAGCGAACGGGCCGTTCGTCCCGGCGCGACGCTGTCCGGTCGACCCTCGACGTCCTGCGGACGGTCCGGCGTGACCGCGGGTCCGCCGGGTATACCGACCCCTTCCACGACGGAGGAGGAGCCGGCCGATGAGCGACGACGGCACGGAGCTGACCAGCGGCATGGACACCGGCAGCGACCAGGGCGAGCCCGGTGACCGCGGTGGCCCGCCCGCGGACCCCGAGGAGGTCGCGGCGCTGGAGGCGGAGCCGGCCGGCGACGACATCGGCCCCACCGTCGAGGACGACCCCGCGGTCGCGGAGGCGGTCGCGGACGACGCGCCCCTGCCGGAGCAGGCCGCCGGCGGACCCTCCCCGAGCGGGGACCCGCAGTTCCTCGGGCCGGACTAGGAGGCCCCGCTGCGCCGGCCGCCCACACGGGCGGCCGGCGGACTACCGCCCGGCGGGGGAGATGTTCAGCGACATCCCCGCGAGGCCGCGGGAGCGCACCGACAGCTTCTCGGCGACGGCCCGCAGGGCCGCGCCGGCCGGGGACCCGGGCTGGCTGAGCACGAGCGGCACGCCCGCGTCGCCGCCCTCGCGCAGGCGGGTGTCGATCGGGATCTGGCCCAGCAGCGGCACCGAGCCACCGACCGACTTGGCCAGCGAGTCGGCCACCCGCTGACCCCCGCCCGAACCGAACAGCTCCATCCGCGAGCCGTCGGGCATGTCCATCCACGACATGTTCTCGACGACGCCGGCCAGGCGCTGGCGCGTCTGCAGCGAGATCGCCCCGGCGCGCTCGGCGACCTCGGCCGCGGCCTGCTGCGGCGTGGTGACAACGAGCAGCTCGGCGCCGGGGATGAGCTGGGCCACCGAGATCGCGATGTCGCCGGTGCCCGGGGGCAGGTCGAGCAGCAGGATGTCGAGGTCGCCCCAGAACACGTCGGCGAGGAACTGCTGCAGGGCCCGGTGGAGCATCGGCCCACGCCACACGACCGGGGTGTTGCCCGGGGTGAACATGCCGATCGAGATGACCTTCACGCCGTGGCTCTGCGGCGGCATGATCATGTCGTCGACCTTGGTCGGCCGGTCGTCCGTGCCGAGCATGCGCGGCACCGAGTGGCCGTAGATGTCGGCGTCCACGACGCCCACGGACAGCCCGCGGTCGGCCATCGCGGCGGCCAGGTTGACCGTCACCGACGACTTGCCGACCCCGCCCTTGCCGGACGCGACGGCGTAGACGCGGGTCAGCGAGCCCGGCTGGGCGAACGGGATGACGGGCTCGTCGGCGTCGCCGCGCACCGTCTTGCGCAGCTCGCGACGCTGCTCGTCGTTCATGACGTCGAGGTCGACCGACACGGCGGTGACACCCGAGACCGCGGAGACCGCGGTGGTGACCCGCGAGGTGATGGTCTCCTTCATCGGGCAGCCGGCCACGGTGAGGTAGACCCCGACCTCGACCTTGCCGTGGTCGAGGACGTTGATGTCCTTGACCATGCCCAGCTCGGTGATCGGACGGTGGATCTCGGGATCCTCGACGCCGGCCAGTGCGGACCGGATCGCGTCGACGGATGGTGCTGCGGCCATCGGACCCTTCTCGATGTCTCATCGGACGGCGGTCCCGGGGAGGCCCACGCGGAGACCGGGGGGACGAGGGCTCCACGGCCCCCGTCGGCTCGCCACCATGCTACGTGCCCGTGGTCCCCCGGCCGCCCGCACCGGGAGCGGCCCCCGTCACGCCCTGCTCACCGGCCCGCTGGTGCGTTCGGCCTCCGCGGCGAGCGTGCGCTGTTCGAGCGCCCGGAGCAGCGCCTGCTCCACCGCCTGCTCCATCGCGGTGCCCAGCGTGCGGTGGACCGCCCGGTCGACGGCCTTGCCCACCGCCTTCTCCAGCGCCTTGTCCGGCTTGCCGGCGCCGTCGCCGCGCGCCCCGCGGACCTGCTCGAGCTCGCCGCGCAGGTAGTCGCGGGTGACGACGTCACCGAGCTGCAGGCGCATCGACGCGAGCTCGCGGGCGAGGTACTCGGTCTCGGCGGAGAGCCGCCCGGCGCGTGTGCGGTCCTCCTCCAGGGCCACGCGGTCGCGGTCGTCCTGGCGGTTCTGGGCCAGCAGGATCAGCGGCGCCGCGTAGGCGGCCTGCGTGGAGAAGGCCAGGTTGAGCAGGATGAACGGGTAGGGATCCCACTGCAGGCTGACCGCGAAGACGTTCAGCACGATCCAGGCCAGCACGAGGAGCGACTGCCAGAGCAGGAACGTCCCGGTGCCGAGGAACCGGGCGAGGCGCTCGGCGAACCGCGCGAACCACTCGGTGTCGACGGTGAGGCGCAGCCGGGCCGACCCGGAGGGCTGGTCGAGTCGGCGTCGCGGGGTGGCTTCAGGCACGGCGGCCTCCCGGTGTCGGGGCCGGCGCGGTCGGGGCGGCGGGGCGCGCCGGCGGCTCCGGGTCGGGCTGGGAGCGCCAGTCCTCGGGCAGCAGGTGGTCGAGGACGTCGTCGACGGTGACGGCGCCCAGCAGGTGCCCGCCCTCGTCGATGACGGGGCCGCACACCAGGTTGTACGTCGCGAAGTACCGGGTGACCTCGGCCAGCGTGGCCTCCGGCCCCAGGCGGGTCAGCTCCGAGTCGAGCACGCCCGCGACCAGCTCCGACGGGGCCTCGCGCAGCAGGCGCTGGGCGTGCACGCAGCCCAGGTACCGCCCGGTGGGGGTGGCGGTGGGCGGGCGGCAGACGAACACCATCGAGGCCAGGGCCGGCGTGATGTCGGGGTTGCGGACGTGCGCCAGCGCCTCGGCGATCGTCGCGCCGGGTGTGAGCACGATCGGCTCCGGGGTCATGAGCCCGCCCGCGGTGTCCGACGAGTAGGTCAGCAGGCGGCGCACCGACTCCGAGTCCTCGGGCTCCATGAGGCCGAGCAGCTCCTCGGACTCCGCTCCGGGGAGGTCGGCGAGCAGGTCCGCGGCGTCGTCGGGATCCATCTCCTCGAGCACGTCGGCGGCGCGGTCGGCGGACAGGTGGCGCAGGAGGTCCTGCTGCTCGGCCGACGGCAGCTCCTCGAGGACGTCGGCGAGCCGGTCGTCGCCCAGGCCGTCGGCGACGTCGAAGCGGCGGCGTTGGGGCAGGTCCATCAGCGCGTGCGCGATGTCCGCGGGCCGCATGTCCTCGAACGAGGCGAGCAGCTGCTCGGTGCCCTGGCCCTCCTCCGAGAGCGACAGCCCCGACACCGCGGCCCACGGCAACACCTGCACCGGCCCGCGCCGTCCCAGGCGCCCGACCAGCTCCCGCACCGCCAGGCGCGTGACCAGCCAGTCCCGGCTGCGCTGGTGTTCCATCAGCACGTCGACGACCACCGCGTCGGCGTCGTGGTCGACGACCCGCACCCGGGCGTCGAGCATCTCGCCGACGACCAGCACCTCGTTCGGCCGCTGCGCGAACGCGCGCAGGTTGACCTGGCCGGTGGCCAGCGTCACCGCGTTCGCGTCCACGGCGGTGACCCGCAACATCGGCACGAAGATGCGCCGCCGGGAGCCGACGGTGACGACGAGGCCCAGCACCCGGGGCGGGCGCGGACCCACCGCGACCGCGCACACGGCGTCGCGGACGCGACCGATGCGCTCGCCGTCCGGCCCCAGGACGGGCAGTCCGGCCATGCGGGCGACGAACACCCTGGTCATGGCGGTAGTCACGAGAGAAGGCTAACGGTCGCGGCCCCGACGGCCTCCTGTGCGGGAGCGCGGGCCCACCGGGGTGACGTCGGCGCGGCTGGATCGAGTCGGATCGCCTCCGGGGTGAGAGGGTCGCCACCTCCGCCGATGCGCCGCGGCGACGCGTGTCAGCATCGGCGGCCAGCCTGGCGGCGCGCGGCGCAGCGGAGCTGCCGCGCCGGAGGCGGACGCCAGTCGACGAGGAGGTCAGCAGCGAAGTGAGTGTGGAGAACCGCCCCCGCCGGTCGTGCCTGGCGGTGCCCGGGTCGAGCCAGAAGTTCATCGACAAGGCCCGCACCCTGCCCGCCGACCAGATCTTCCTCGACCTCGAGGACGCCTGCGCGCCCCTGGTGAAGCCCGAGGCCCGCAAGACGATCGTGGCGGCCCTCAACGAGGGCGGCTGGGAGGGCAAGACGCGCGTCGTGCGCGTCAACGACTGGACCACCGAGTGGACCTACCGCGACGTCACCGAGGTCGTCGAAGGAGCGGGCGCCTCCTTGGACGCGATCATGCTGCCCAAGGTGCAGACCGCCGAGCAGGTGCACGCGCTCGACATGCTGCTCACCCAGATCGAGAAGACGATGGGCCTCGAGGTGGGGCGCCTGGGCATCGAGGCGCAGATCGAGAACGCGCGCGGGCTCAACAACGTCGTCGCGATCGCCGAGTCCTCGCCGCGCCTGGAGACCATCGTCTTCGGCCCCGCCGACTTCATGGCCTCGATCAACATGAAGTCGCTGGTGGTCGGCGAGCAGCCCCCGGGCTACACCGAGGGCGACGCCTACCACTACATCCTCATGCAGATCCTCATGGCCGCGCGGGCCAACGACCTGCAGGCCATCGACGGCCCCTACCTGCAGATCCGCGACGTCGACGGCTTCCGCCGCGTCGCGAACCGCGCCGCCGCGCTGGGCTTCGACGGCAAGTGGGTCCTGCACCCCGGCCAGATCGACGCCGCCAACGAGACGTTCTCGCCGTCGCAGGAGGACTACGACCACGCCGAGAACATCCTCGACGCCTACGAGTGGTTCACCTCGGAGGCCGGGGGTGCCAAGGGCTCGGCGATGCTCGGCGACGAGATGATCGACGAGGCCTCGCGCAAGATGGCGCTGGTCATCGCGGGCAAGGGCCGTGCCGCCGGGATGACCCGCGGCGAGCGCTGGACGCCGCCCGAGAGCTGACCCCTGGGTCATACTCGCCGGTAACGACTCACGAGCAGGAGCACGACGTATGGCACGCCTCGCCCAGACCGCCGGCCTGACCGACGTGCAGGAGGAGATCCTGTCCACGGTCCGCGACTTCGTGGACAAGGAGATCATCCCGCACGCCCAGCAGCTCGAGCACGACGACGTCTACCCGCAGGACATCGTCGACGGGATGAAGGAGATGGGCCTGTTCGGGCTCATGATCCCGGAGGAGTACGACGGTCTGGGCGAGTCCCTGCTGACCTACGCGCTGGTCGTCGAGCAGATCGCGCGCGGGTGGATGAGCGTCTCCGGCGTCATCAACACCCACTTCATCGTCGCCTACATGCTGCGCCAGCACGGCACGCCCGAGCAGAAGGCGCACTACCTGCCGAAGATGGCGACCGGTGAGGTCACCGGCTCGTTCTCGATGTCCGAGCCCGACCTCGGCTCGGACGTCGCCGCGATCAAGACCACCGCGAAGGCGGACGGCGACGACTACGTCGTCAACGGCGCGAAGATGTGGCTGACCAACGGCGGGTCGTCGAACCTCACCGCGGTGCTGGTCAAGACCGACGAGGGCGCCGAGAAGCCCTACCAGAACCTGACCACGCTCCTGGTCGACAAGGAGCGGGGCTTCGGCAAGGTCGCCGAGGGCCTCAGCATCCCCGGCAAGATCGACAAGATGGGTTACAAGGGCGTCGACACCACCGAGATGGTGTTCGACGGCTTCCGCATCCCGCAGTCGCAGGTGCTCGGTGCGGCGCCGGGCAAGGGCTTCGCGCAGATGATGGACGGCGTCGAGGTCGGCCGCGTCAACGTCGCCGCCCGCGCCTGCGGCATCGCGATCCGGGCCTTCGAGCTCGGCATCGAGTACGCCCAGCAGCGCTCCACCTTCGGCAAGCCGATCGCCGGCCACCAGGCCATCGCGTTCAAGCTCGCGGAGATGGCCACGAAGGTCGAGGCCGCGCACCACATGATGGTCAACGCCGCGCGCCTCAAGGACCGCGGCGAGCGCAACGACGTCGAGGCCGGGATGGCCAAGATGCTCGCCTCGGAGTACTGCAAGGAGGTCACCGAGGAGTCGTTCCGCATCCACGGCGGGTACGGCTACTCCAAGGAGTACGAGATCGAGCGCCTCATGCGCGAGGCGCCGTTCCTGCTCATCGGCGAGGGCACCTCGGAGATCCAGAAGACGATCATCAGCCGCGGCCTGCTGAAGGACTACAAGCTGCGCTGATCGGCGGTACCGTCCCGCGACACCGTCACGTACCCGCTCGGGCACATTCCGGGCGGGTACGTCGTTGTAGAGGACGGAACCGTCGAGAGGACAGCGAGGGATCGTCGTGACTGCGCCGTTCACCGGGCGACCCGGTACCCAGCCCGGGCTGCCCAACCTCCCCGAACCGCCGTCGGGCTGGCCGGTGGGCTCCTACGCGAAGTACGAGGAGGCCCAGCGCGCGGTCGACCACCTGGCGGACAACGACTTCCCCGTCGCCGACGTCACCATCGTCGGCGTCGACCTCATGCTGGTCGAGCGGGTGATCGGCCGTCTGACGTGGGGACGCGTGCTGCTCACCGGCGCGGCGTCGGGCGCGTGGTTGGGTCTCTTCGTCGGGCTCGTGCTCTCCCTGCTCTCGCCCACCGGCGGGCTGGCGTCGATCCTGACCGGCCTGGTCATCGGTGTGGTCTTCGGCATCGTGTCCGGGGCGATCACCTACGGCGCCTCCCGCGGCCGGCGCGACTTCACGTCGCAGAGCCAGCTCGTGGCCGGGCGCTACGACGTGCTCTGCCAGCCCCGCAACGCCGAGAAGGCCCGCGACATGCTCGGCAGGCTCGCGATGGGCACCGAGGGCTGACGCCCGGGGCCGGCGCGCCTAGAGCCAGCGGTTGCGGCGGAAGGTCCGCCACAGCACGCCACAGATCAGCAGGATGCCGAGGATCACCGCGGGATAGCCGAAGCGCCACTGCAGCTCGGGCATGTGCTCGAAGTTCATGCCGTAGATGCCGGCCACCATCGTCGGCACCGCGAGCAGCGCCGCGTAGGCGGTGATCTTGCGCATGTCGCTGTTCTGGCGCAGCGTGAGCTTCGCCAGCACCGCGTCGACCAGCGTCGTGAGCAGCTCGTCGAACGACGCGACGCGCTCGGCCACGGTGGCGAGGTGGTCGTCGACGTCGCGGAAGTAGCTGCGCACCTCCGACGGCACGAGCGGCGAGTAGCCCTCGGTGAGCCGGCGCATGGGCGTCACCAGCGGGGTGATGGCCCGGCGCAGCTCGAGCACCTCGCGCTTCATCAGGTAGATCTGCTCGGCGCCGACCTCGCTGTAGGGCGCGAAGACCTCGGTCTCCATCGTGTCGATGTCGCCCTCGACGGCCTCGGACACCGCGAGGTAGGCGTCGACGATGTGGTCGGCCACGGCGTGCAGCACGACCGCGGGGCCCTGGGCGAGCTGCTCGGGGTCGGCCTCGAGGTCGTGGCGCACGCGACGCAGCCCCGAGTGCTGCCCGTGGCGCACGGTGACGACGAAGTCGCGGCCCAGGAAGACCATCAGCTCGCCGGACTCGACGATCTCGTTGGCCGTCGTCGGCGACGCGTGCGCGACGTAGCGCATCGTCTTGAACACCGAGAACAGCATGTCGTCGTAGCGCTCGATCTTCGGGCGCTGGTGGGCGTGCACCGCGTCCTCGACCGCGAGCGGGTGCAGCCCGAACACCTCGGCGATGTCCTGGATCTGCTCGGCGTCGGGCTCGTGCAGCCCGATCCAGACGAAGCCCTCCTCGCGTCGGCGGACCTCGGCGATGGCGTCCCGGTGGTTCCACCGGCCCTCGAGCCGCCGGCCGTCGACGTAGACCGCGCAGTCGACGACGAACGCAGAGAGGGGCACGTGCGGGACCCGCGTGTCCTGCGGGCGCGGACGGCCGGGGCGGATCACGCGGGAACCGGCGTTGCGCAGCGCGGGAAGGCTGGGCATGGGGACCTCCGGGGACCGGATGGTGAGGTGGGAGCTGGCCTCGATGCCACCGCGTCCCTCCCGGGGGTACCCGTCGGCGCGCTAGCGGCGCGCGCTGGCCACCGGGGAGGGGACGCGGCCCGTACTGGAGGGCAGGGCGTCGGCCCTGCTCGAGGAGTCGTCCACGTCTCACCTCCCTGGCCTCGCACGACACGACGTCGGACGGTGCGTCATCCTAACGACCTTCGTCGGCGGCGCCGGACGGAGGACCCGGCCGGCGCCGACCGACGCACCTGCGACCAGCGACGTTCAGGAGGCGGATCCGTGCAGTTCGGTCGGTACTTCGAGGAGTTCGAGGTCGGTGCGACCTACAAGCACTGGCCGGGCAAGACGGTCACCGAGTACGACGACCACCTGTTCTGCCTCATCACGATGAACCACCACCCGCTGCACCTCGACGCGCACTACGCGGAGGGCACGCAGCAGGGGCGCAACGTCGTCGTCGGCAACTACGTGTACTCGCTGCTGCTGGGGATGTCGGTGGCCGACGTCTCGGGCAAGGCGATCGCGAACCTCGAGGTCGAGTCGCTGCGCCACGTCAAGCCGGTGTTCCACGGCGACACGATCTACGGCGAGTCGACGGTGCTGGACAAGAAGGAGTCGTCGTCGAAGAACGACCGCGGCGTCGTCCAGGTCGAGACGATCGGCTACAACCAGGACGGCGTCGTGGTGTGCATCTACCGCCGCAAGGTCATGGTGCCCAAGCGCCCGGTGTCGGGGGGCGGCGACGAGGCCGCCGCGGACGGGGCGCTGGCCGAGGCCGAGCAGCCCCGCCGCCCCGTGCCGCAGCGCGACTGACCCAGGGCGACCGGCTCAGGTCGACCGACTCAGGGCGGCAGGCAGCCCCAGCCGCGCAGGGCGGC
>Ga0196958_10000515_pt1 | contig 12662 bp, 10 predicted proteins | sample S1v_10metaG_FD_148654 | JGI IMG/M metagenome (GOLD analysis project Ga0196958, IMG submission 148654) | Soil microbial communities from Anza Borrego desert, Southern California, United States - S1+v_10 | ecosystem: Environmental > Terrestrial > Soil > Desert | place: USA: California | collected...
AGACGACGTTCAGCAGCTGCGCCACGAATGGATTCGCACGCACCAGTCCGCAGACGTCGTGAATGAGCTTGATGATCAGTTTCGCGATGAAATAGCTCGGCGCAGCCTTGCCGCCGAAGATCACCGTGCGCGGCGGCGCGTCGTATCCCGCGCGGAGACGGTGATACAGCGCGACCACGTGCAGCACGTTGAGGAGCTGCCGCTTGTATTCGTGCATGCGCTTGATCTGCACGTCGAAGAGGGAGTGCGTATCGCAGTCCAGCCGGTGATAGCGGCGCAGCCATTTCCCGAGCGCCTGCTTGCGCACGAGCTTCACCTTTTGCCACTTCTCGCGGAACGCCGCGTCGTCGACACACGACTCGAGCTCACGCAACCCATCGAGATCGCGCATCCACTTGTCGCCGATCGCCTCGGTGATGAGCTCCGTCAACTCAGGATTCGACTGCAGCAGCCACCGCCGCGGCGTGATGCCGTTCGTCTTGTTGTTGAACTTCTTCGGGTACAGGCGATGGAAATCCGCGAAGACGCGATCCTTGAGAATCTCCGTGTGCAACGCCGCCACGCCGTTGACCGAATGCGAGCCGACGATCGCGAGATTGGCCATGCGGATCGTCTGCGCGTGGTCGTCGATGATGGCCATGCGCCGCACCGCATCGGCATCGTCCGGATGCGCTTCGCCGATCACGTTGCGAAAGCGGCGGTCGATCTCTTCGATGATCTGCAGATGCCGCGGCAGCAGGCGTCCCACCAGCTCTTTCGTCCACGTCTCCAGCGCCTCCGGCAGCACCGTGTGATTCGTGTACGCGAATACGCGCTCGGAGATCCACCACGCGTGATCCCATTCCAGCGCGTGATCGTCGACGAGCACCCGCATCAGCTCCGGAATCGCAATCGCGGGATGTGTGTCGTTGAGCTGGATCGCGACCTTCTCCGGTAACTCGTCGAAGCCGCGCTCGTGATTCTTCACGAAGCGCCGCAGGATGTCCTGGATGGTCGCGGACGTGAAGAAATACTGCTGCTTGAGCCGCAGCTCGCGGCCCGCGTAACGCTCGTCCGAGGGGTAGAGGACTTTGGAGATGTTCTCACTGGTCGTTTTGTCTTCGACGGCTTCGACGTACGCGCCGCTGTTGAACTTTTCGAGGTCGAACTCGTGGCTCGACTTCGCGCCCCACAACCGCAGCGTGTTCACGACGTCGTTGCGATAGCCGGGCACGCCCATGTCGTACGCCATCGCGTAGACGTCCTGCGTGTCGACCCAGCGGCGGCGCGAGCGTCCGTGCTCGTCCTGATACGTCTCCACACGCCCGTAGAACTTGACCGGGAACGTGACCTCGGGATGCACGACCTCCCACGGGTTCCCGTCCTGCAGCCAGTTGTCCGGCGCCTCGACCTGATTCCCGTCGCGGATCGACTGGCGGAAGATGCCGTACTCGTAGCGGATGCCGTAGCCGTAGAACGGCAATCCCAGCGTGGCCGCGGAATCGAGAAAACAGGCGGCGAGACGACCGAGACCGCCGTTGCCGAGACCCGCGTCGGGCTCGTGCTCGGACAACTCTTCGAGGTCGTAGCCGATGCGCTTCATCGCCTCGGCGTGCTCTTTCTCCGCGCCGAGGTTGAGGACGTTGTTCAGGAGCAGCCGGCCGAGGAGGAACTCGAGGGAGAGGTAGTACACGCGCTTCACGTCTTCGCGGTAATAGCGGTCCTGCGTCGCGAACCAGCGCTCCATGAGCCGGTCGCGCGCCGCGAACGCGAGCGCCTGATACACGTTCTCGTGCGTCGAATTGAACTCGTCGCGCGCGACCGAATACATCATCCGGTGCGCAAACGCGTCGACGATCGACTGCGCGTCGAGACCGCCCGGCGGCGGCTTCGGAATCATCGACGCGCTCCGTACTGCAGCAACCGGTGTCCGCCCACCACGACTTCTCCCTGCAAGGTCTCTCCTATCTTTTCGGCGACGCGGATCGACGCGACGTTCAGCGGATCGATGAGGCTGACCACGTGATCGCGGTCCATTTCGTGGAACGCGTACTCCATGCAGCGTTTCGCGGCCTCGGGCGCGTAGCCCTTGCCCCAGAACTCCTTGCCGATCGTCCACGCGAGCTCGAAGTCGGGCCAGCCGTCCGGCTCGAAGAAACCGACGCGGCCGGCGAGGCGATTCGTCTCTTTCTCGAACACGCCCCACATGCCGTACCCGCGCAGGTGCCAGTGCCCGACGAGTGAGGCGAGATGCCGCCACGCTTCCATGCGATCGAGCTGCACGCGGACGGTGAAGCGCGTCACGTCCGGATCGGCGTGCAGCGCGGCGTACTCGTCAAAGTCGGAGTGCTGCAGCATCCGCAGGACGAGGCGTTCGGTAGTGAGGACCGGTACTGAGTTGATCACGCGACATGCGATTCTACGCGGCTGGCATAATCCGCCGCGCATGCATGTGCGCATCGTCCTGGTCGAACCGCTCGAAGCGGGCAACGTCGGCGCCGCCGCGCGCGCCATGAAGAACTTCGGATTCACCGATCTCTGGATCGTCGGCGGCAAGACGGAGCGCACCGACAACGTGTCGTCGTGGTGGGCAGTCGGCGCCATCGACGTGGTCAACGACGCGACTCGGGTGGACACGCTCGACGAGGCGCTGACCGATTGTCATCTCACCGTCGCCACGACCGCGATTCGCGGACGCCAGGTGTACGAGCAGCTCACGCCCGCGGACGTCGCGCGCATCGCGCAGGAGCAACTCGGCGAAGAGCATCGCATCGCCATCGTGTTCGGCCGCGAGAAATCAGGACTGACCGGTGAAGAGGTGCTGCGGTGTCAGCGCACCGCTTCGATTCCGACGTGGCCGGAGTTTCCGACGATGAACCTCGCGCAGTCGGTGGCCATCTTCTGCTACGAGCTCGGCAAAGGACTGCGTCCGCAACCGGACGCCGATCCCGTTCCACATCAACTGACGCAGCGGCTCCACGCGCAGACGCGTACGCTGCTCGAAGAGATCGGCTGGTTCGGCAACTACAGCCCCGATCGCATGTGCGCGGAGCTGCAGGCCATCAGCGGACGCGCGGGACTCACGACGCGGGAGGCGTCGCTGCTCCTGTCGCTCGTGCGTTTGCTCGCAAAGCGAACGCGAACCACAGAATGAGCGCCGCGAATGCGGCCGCGCCGACCCACGATGCGGCGCCGCCCGCCCATGCGCTGCCGAAACCTTCCGGCGAGCGTCCGAGATAGACCGCGACCCCCGCGATCACGAGTCCGACCAGACCTTCACCGCCGACGAGTCCCGATCCGAGCAGCACGCCCTGATCCGCGCGCGCCGTCGCATTTTTGCCGCGATCGACCCACCAGCGCAGGAGGCCGCCGAGGAAGATCGGCACCATCGCCACGACGGGCAGATACACACCGACCGCGAACGCGAGTGCCGGCAATCGCAGCAGCGCCACGACGATCGTGATGCCCGCGCCGATGGCGACGAGCGTCCACGGCAGCGTCTGATCGAGCACGCCTTCGATGACGAGCTTCATCAGCGTCGCCTGCGGCGCCGGAATCTCCTCGGTGCCGAACCCGTACGCGCTGCCGAGGAGCTGCACCGCGAGACAAACGAACGCGGCGGACGTGAGCACGCCGAGGATCTGTCCAATCTGTTGATAACGCGGCGTTGCTCCTAACAAAAAGCCGGTCTTCAGATCCTGCGAGGTGTCGCCGGCGATCGAGGCGGAGATGGCGACCACGGTTCCGACCGCGAGCGCGCCTGCTTTGCCCGCGGCGTCCGTCCACCCCATCGCAAGAAACACTGCGGCAGTGCCGAGGAGCGCGGCGATGGTCATACCGCTGGTCGGATTCGACGTCACCCCGACGAAGCCGACGATGCGTGACGACACCGTCGCGAAGAAGAAGGCGAAGATCGCCACGAGGATCGCCGCCACGAGCCGATGCGAGAACTGCGGCATCGTACCGAACGCCTGCGGCACGGTGGCCAGGAGCGCGATCACACACACCGCGCCGATGATGGTCGTGGAGAACCGCAGATCGCGCGACGTGCGCGGGACGAGGTTCGTGTCGTGCGTCGCGCGATTGCGCAGTTGCGCGGTGCCGACGCGGAAGCTCTCGATCATCGTCGGGATGCTGCGGATCATCGTCATGATGCCCGCCGCCGCGACCGCACCCGCGCCGATGTACCGCACGTAGCGCGACCAGATCTGCCCCGCGCTCATCTGATCGAGTGTGAGCTTCAGCTCCGGATAGAGCGGCGTCGCGCGCCCCTCGCCCCACGTCGCCAGAATCGGGATGATCACGAGCGACGACAAGAGGCCGCCGCCCACCATCACCGCGCCGACGCGCGGGCCGAGGATGAAGCCGACACCGAACAGCGCGGCGCTGACCTCCGTCCCCACTTCCCCCTTCCGCAGAAACGGCACGCGCACGTGCAGCTCGTCCGGAACGAGGCGGAACCCGCCCACCACTCCTTTGAACAACGCGCCCGCGAGGAGACCTTCGAACACACCGCGCGCGCGTCCGCCGCCCTGACTCGCGATCAGCACTTCCGCGCAGGCCGTCCCCTCGGGATACGGCAGCGTCTTGTGCTCGCGCTCGATGAGGAACTTGCGCAGCGGGATCATGAACAGCGTGCCGAGAATGCCGCCGGCCAGTGCGAGGAGCGTCATCTGCAGCAGCGAGGGATTGAGCTGCCACAGAAAGAGCGCGGGGATCGTGAAGATCACGCCGCTGGCGACCGAGCTCGAAGCCGAGCCGATCGTCTGCGACATGTTGGCCTCGAGGATGTTGCCTCGCACGAGCTTGAACGCGGCCACCGTCATCACCGCGATCGGAATCGACGTCGATATCGTGAGTCCGGCGCGCAGGCCGAGGTAGGCGTTGGCCGCGCCGAAGACGATGCCGAGGAGGATGCCGGGGACGAGGCCGCGCCAGGTGAACTCGGGGAGGCGAGTGTCGGAGGAGATGAACGGCATGCGTGGCAGAGTACCGCACCCGCGCCGGATGCCGCGCCCCTCACCTGCCCCTCTCCCCGCGACGCGGGGCCACGAGACTCGCCTACCGCATCGCGACCGCGTAGAAACTCAGCGGATCGGCCGCCAGCTTCTCGAACCGCACCTGCCGGAAACCCGCCTCGGTCAGCATCTGCACGGCGCGCTCGCGGCCCCACATCAATCCCAGAGCGTCACCTTCCTCCGCCATCGCCACCGGCACCGTGTGCATGGTCGAGATCGCGTACAGCATCGGCGCGAACGCGTGCTCCGCGTTCTTCGCCAGGTGACTCGACGACGCCACTTCCTGCATCAGCAGCACGCCGTCGCGTTTGAGCGCCGCCGCGAGATTGCGCAGCGCCGTGCGCGGAAACGCCTGCTCGCGGAGCGACTCCATCGCCAGCACGAGCCCGAACGCGCGGCGATCGTCGACGTTCGCGACGTCGCCCGTCGTGAACTCGACGTTGCACAATCCCGACTCCTCGAGTCTTTCCCACGCGCTGCGGATCGCCTCGCGCGACGAGTCGATGCCGCGGAAGGCCGAGCGCGGGAACATGCGCGCGAAGGTGAGCGTCAGCGCGCCGTCGCCACAACCGGCGTCGAGCACCGTCGTCCCGGCTTCGAGGCGTGCGCGCATGTCCGGCATCAGCTCGAGCAGCGCATCGACATACGACTCGTCGATGAGCTCCCGCTTCTCCGCGGCCATCGTCGCGCGCAGACGCTCGTACGCCTGCGGGACCACGCCGCCGCCGCTGCGGAAGCCCGCGACGACGAGATCCTCGTTCGCGGCGAGCAGCGAAAGCATCTGCGCGGACGGCGCGAGATTGTTCGCCCCGGCCATGCGCGCGAGCACCGCCGCGTACTCGATCGGCAGAAAGTACGTGCCGGTTCGCGCGTCGTAGTCGATGATGTGTGCCGTCGTCATCGCGGCCAGCCACTCGCGCACGTATCGTTCGGAGAGGCTCGCCGCCGTGGCGATCTGCGCGCTGGTCGAGGGAGGCAGCGCGGCGAGAACGTCGAACAGGCCGGTCCGGTGACCGACGCTGATCATCATGGCCGTGAAGCCACTGTTCAGCGTCCGTGCAATCCGGTACGCGTAAACGCCGGCACCCGCGGTCTGATCCATGGTCGTAGTTGCTCCTCGTTCATGCATGCCCGGAAGTTAGACCTCGACGTTCCGCAAAACCGAGAGAAAATGGGGGGAAAGCGCGAAGAAACGGCGCGCAACTTCAGGTCCATGTTCCGATTCGGTGAATTCGAGCTTGATCTCGATCGCTACGAGCTCCGCCGCGCGGGCGACGTCGTCAAGACCGAGCCTCGCGTCCTGGAAGTCTTGAATTTCCTCATCGCGAGGCGAGAGCGCGTCGTGTCGAAGGAGGAACTGCTCGACTCGATCTGGTCCGACGTGCACGTCTCCGAGTCCGCGCTCACCACCACGATCCGCGACGCACGCCGAGCCCTCGGCGACGGCTCCGGCGAATCGAAATGGATCCGCACGATCTACGGCCGCGGCTTCCGCTTCGTGGGCGACGTCATCGACGACGTGACGCCCGAACCGGAGCCCGTCGTCGACACACCGCGTCCCGCGCGACGCAAATCGATCGCGGTCATGCCGTTCACCGATCTCAGTCCTGCGCAGGACCAGGGTCACTTCTGCGACGGCATCGCCGAAGAATTGATCAACACGTTGACCAGAATCAGCGAGCTGCGCGTGATCTCGCGCTCCGCCGCGTTCGACTTCCGCAGCGACGACGACATCCGCGCCCTCGGCGAGAAGCTCGGCGTCGACCACATCCTGCGCGGCAGCGTGCGCAAAGCCGACGATCGCCTGCGCATCAGCACGCATCTCGTCGACACGCACACCGGCCATCACATCTGGAGCGAGCGGTACGACCGCGAGATCGGCGACATCTTCGCGCTGCAGGAAGAGATCGCCGAGACGACCGCCCGCGTGCTCCTCGGCGTGCTCAGCGACCGCAATCGCAACGCGATCCGCTCCACACCCGTGCGCCTCGACGCGTACGAGTTCTACCTGAAGGGCCGCACCTACCTGAAACAGAAGACTGCGGACGGGATCACCTCCGCCCTCGGCATGTTCGAGATCGCGCTCGAGTTCGACGCCGAGTACGCGCCGGCGTACGCGGGACTCGCGGACGCGCTCGCGGAACAGTACGAACTGACGCCCGACGCGAAGCTGCTCTCGCGCGCCGACACCGCGAGCCGCCGCGCCGTGGAGCTCGCGCCGCATCTCGCCGAAGCGCACGTGTGCCGCGGCAACGTGCTCGCGCTGCAGAAGCGTTTCCAGGAGGCCGCGGCCGCGTTCCAGATCGCGCTGTCGATCAGTCCGGCGTCGGCAACCGTGCGTGCGGCTTTACGCGCACTCGAATCGCACGTCTGACGCATATCATCCGCGCATGTCTCGGTTGTTCACCCCTTACTCGATCCGCTCCGTCACTTTTCCGAACCGCATCTGGGTCTCGCCGATGTGTCAGTACTCGAGCGAAAGCGGCCTGCCCAACGACTGGCACCTCGTGCACCTCGGCAGCCGCGCCGTCGGCGGCGCGGGACTCGTCATCGTCGAGGCGAGCGGCGTCAGTCCCGAAGGACGCATCACCTCGTGGGACAGCGGGATCTGGTCGGAAGCGCACGCGGACGCCTTCAGACCGATCGTCGATTTCATCCACGCGCAGGGCTCGATCGCCGGGATTCAGATCGCGCACGCGGGACGCAAAGCGTCGACGGACCAGCCGTGGCGTGGCGGCGGCCCCCTCGATCACTGGACGCCGCTCGCACCGAGCGCCATTCCGTTTCGCGAAGGTCATCCCGTTCCGCACGCACTCACGCGCGACGAGATCGTGGAAGTGATCGAGCAATTCGTGCGCGCGGCAAAGCTCGCGTTGCGCGCGGGATTCCGCGTGCTCGAGATCCACGCCGCGCACGGTTATCTCCTGCACGAGTTCCTCTCCCCGCTCTGCAACACACGCGACGACGAGTACGGCGGCTCGCTCGAGAACCGCATGCGTATGACGTTGCAGGTCACCGAGCGCGTGCGCGCCATGTGGCCGGACGAACTGCCGCTGTTCGTACGCGTCTCTGCGACGGACTGGGCGGAGGGTGGCTGGAATCTCGACGAGTCCGTCGAATTAGCGAAGCGATTGAAGACGCTCGGCGTCGACCTCATCGACTGCTCGAGCGGCGGCGCCGTACCGCACGCGAAGATCGAGCTCGGCCCCGGCTATCAGGTGCCGTTCGCCCGCGCCATCCGCGAGCGCGCGAACATCGCCACCGGCGCGGTCGGCTTGATCACCACCGCGCAACAGGCCGAGGAGATCGTCGCTCGCGGCGATGCCGACGCGATCCTCCTCGCGCGCAAGATGCTCCACGATCCCTACTTCGCATTGCACGCGGCGCGGGAGTTGGGTGTGGATGTGCCCTGGCCGGTACAGTACGGGCGAGCGAAGTGACGTTGCCGGTTGTCAGTTCTCGGCTGTCGGTGCCGCCCGCCGATGCTGCACCGACAACTGAGAACCGGCAACCGGCAACCATTCACAACTTCAGAATCAGTTTCGTCATGTCGTGCTGATTCCCATCCGGGTCCGTCCCGTATCCGGGCTGCACGAACGACACGAACCCGAGGCCTTCGAGCGTTTTCACGGCGTCGGCTTCGAGATCCGAGATCAGCATGCAGCTCACGTGGCGGAGTCCGCGCTCGCGCGCGATGCGAATCAGATGCTGGACGAGTGACGTGCCGAGACCCGCGCCGCGGAACTCGGGATCGATCATCCACTTCACGCGTCCGACCAGTCGCAGCGGACCGCCCTCACGCATGTGCAGCGTGGCGTCCGCGACGACGCGATTGCCGTCGAGCGCGATCAGCGGAAAGACTTTTCCGTAGTCGACGCTGCGGCCCCAGTTCTCGATCAGAGAACGGTTGTCGACGTTGTCCCACGCGAAGCGCCGGTACTCGAGCGGCATGCGGTGAAAAAAGTCGTAGAGGGCGTCGACGTCTTTTTCGGCGAAGGGGCGGAGGAAGACGCGGCGGCCGTCGCGCAGCGCGCATTCCTGAGGATAACGGTGCGGCAAGAGCGCTCTCCTTCCCTATGTGGAGTGCGGCGGCAAAACCGCCGCTTTGAAAGCGGCGACTTCCGTCGCCGCACTCCAAACGCGCGTGGTTACTTCTTGATGCCGATGATCGCGTCCTTCGCCGCTTTGGCGATACGGAACTTGAGGACCTTCTTGGCCGGAATCTTGATCGACTCGCCGGTGGCCGGGTTGCGGCCCGTGCGCGCTTTGCGATTCACGAGCACGAGCTTGCCGAGTCCCGGCAGCGTGAAGCCCTTCTTCGCTTCCTTGTACGCAACGGCGCTCAGCGCCTCGAGCATGCGCACGGCCGTCTTGCGCGGCACTTCCGCCTCTTCCGCGATGTGGTTGATGAGCTGCGATTTCGTCATTGGACCTGCTGCCATGTGTAGATCCGTTCTCCTTTCGGCGTCTTTGTCCAGCGCACTGGACGAGCCGACGCAATGTAGCGACGAATCTCCCGCTGCGCAACGGAAAAATCGCGATTTTCGGCCGAAAAAGGCCAATTTTCGTCATTCGCGCAGGACTTCGCACACGACGCGTTGCACTCTTCACCGCGCGCGCAGGAACCACTCCGTCGATTCCGTCGCGTTCGCGCGCGGCACGGTGTGTCCACCGTCGAACTCGCGGTACGTCACGTCGTACCCGGCGCGCTGCAGTTGCGGCACGAGTCGCCGGCTGCAGACGTGGATCGGCAACACTTCGTCGCCCGTTCCGTGCGACACGTACACGCGCGGCGCACCCACCGGCTCGCTCACGCTCATGAAGCCCGGCGAGTACGCGATCACATGCGTGAAGAGGTCGCCGTTGTCGAGTCCGAGGGAGAGCGCGTACGAGGCGCCGTCGGAGAATCCGGCGATGGCGAGACGGGACGCGTCGACCGTGTATCGCGCAAACAACATCGCCAGCGCGTCATCGAGCCGCTCGACGTCCGGACCGGGTCGCTGCTGGACGAGGTCCCACGTCGCGCTCACCGAATCAGGCGCCACGAGGATGACGCCTTCACGGTCCGCGTACGGCTGCAGCAAGCCGATCGACCGCTCCCCCGATCCGCCGGCACCGTGCAGCATCACGAGGAGAGGCGCGGCCTTCTTCGCGTCGACCGCCGCCGGCACGTAGCACACGCCACCACGCGCACCGCAGTGCAACGGCAGCAAGCCTCGCGCGGCCGACGGTTCCGTCGCCGCGCCGGGCCGCGCGTCGATGCGCGTCGCCCCATCGCCCTCCGCGGAAATCTCTCTCGACATGCACCCTCCGAGCGCGGTCATCATCAGTGCAAGAATCCTGCGGCGATCGAGTAATGGCACAGTTCGTTCTATACGGTCCTGCATGATTGTCGAGCGGCTGGCACGCCTCGGGTACGCATCGGTCGGCGTTGTTTACATGATTGTCGGCGGCTTCGCTGTCGCCGCCGGTCTCGGACGCCGCGGCTCCACCGGCGGCCACGACGACGCCTTCGCCCTCATCCTCCACCAGCCCTTCGGCAAGTTCCTCCTCGCCATCATCGCCCTCGGCCTCCTCGGCTACACGCTCTGGCGCTTCGTCAGTGCCGTCACCGACAACGAGAATCGCGGCAGCGACGCCAAAGGGATTGGCGTGCGCCTGGCGAGCTTCGGACGCGGACTCATTTACGCGGGCTTCGCCGTCGAAGTCATCCGCATGATCTTCAATGGTGAAGGCGGCGGCAGCGGCGGCGATCGACAGGCACAGCACTGGACCGCGCGCTTGATGGACGCGCCGTTCGGACGCTGGCTCGTCGCGGCGGTGGGACTCGGTGTCGTGATCTACGGCGCGTACCAGCTCTACGCCGCCTGGGATGCGAAACTGAGCAAGCGCATCAGCCTCGGCGACATCGACAATCGCGTGCGCCAGAAGGTCATCGCCGTCTCGCGCTTCGGCATCGGTGCGCGCGGTCTCGTCTTCTTCATCGTCGGCGGCTCGCTCGTCATGGCCGCCGTGCGCCACAACCCGCAGGCCGCGCACAGCACCACGGGCGCACTGCAGGAACTGCCGGAGCCGCTGCTCGTGCTCGTGGGCTTCGGACTCGCGGCATACGGCGTCTACGCGCTCGTGAACGCGAGATACCGGCGCATCACTACCTGAGTCGTTCGTTCTCCGGCACCAGCGTCAGCGTCGAGACTTTCGTCTCCTCCACCTTCGCCCTCGAGAACGGCACCTTCCACTCGTTGACGCCAGGAAAATCGTCGTAGTGCTCGCTGAACGGATTCCCTGATTGCCCCAACGCTCCGTACAACGAGAAGCCGTCGACGTCGCCCCAGTCGAGCACGAAGCGCATGCTCGGCCCGATGTGCGTGCGGAACGACTGCGATGCTTCGTGATAGCTGTAAAAGTTCGCGTTGAGCGTGCCCGGATCGCCGGCGCCCGGATACGGTCCGCGATTCAGCTTCAGCCACGCATCGAGCAGCTTCACGCGCGCGAGCGGATGTTTGACGAGCAGCGTGCACGCCTCACCCCACGTGCGTCCGCTGGCGATCGCTTTCGCTTCGTGCATCGCACGCGCGGAGACGTCGATCGCGTTCTCGACGCGCGGCGTGCGCTTGTCATCGATCGCCGGCGTGCTCGTCGTCAGCGCCTCGTCGAGCAGCACGCGTCCCGTGTCCCACTCACTCCCGAGCTCGTCCTCGAAGATCGCACGCGGCAATCGGCGCCACCACGCGGCGAACAGCGTCGCCGCTTTGCTGTCCGCGGACATGCGCCCATCCCACTGCTCGAGCAGTTGCGCCTCCGCTGCTAACTTTGCCGCTCTCGCTCCCTCTGCCGCCAGCTTCTTCCACCGCGTCGCCAACCCCGACACGAGATCGAACTGCATCGCGCGCATGTCCGTTCCCGCGCGCAGCAACGCGTCCGCGCGCGTGATCCGGTATGGATCGTAAAACCCCGGGATCCACTCCGACGACGGCCGGTTGTTGCAACTCGCGAGAAATCCCTGCCGCGGATTCAGCGCATGCGGCGTCTCCGCGAGCGCGCGATACCCCTTCCACACCGCCCGCGCATCGTCCGCCTTCTGCCGCCGATACGTGTCGAACTCCCGCACCGGCACCGGCGCGCCCAACTGATACCCGATGTTCCCCGCGCGATCGGAGTAGATCCAGTTCGCGTCGAGCGCGCCGAATCCCGTCACCGCGCGCCGGAACTCCTCGAACGTCGTCGCCTTCTGCAGCGCGAGCGCGGACTTCGTGATCGCCCCCGGATCGAAATCGAATCCCGCCCAGCGCAGCGAAGTCTTTTCGTCGATCATCACCCCGCGCGCGCCGCGCCGCACCTCGAGCACGCGCGGGTTGTCCTCACCTTGCACGCGGATCTCTTCGCGAATGGCAGGACCCGCCGGTGCGTCCGAGTAATAGTCGATGAGATCGATCGAGGCGACGGTGAAGGAGAACGCGATGTCGGCGTTATGCCCCATCACGACGAATGGCGCCCCGGCATACGTCACTCCGACGACGTTCAGCCCTTCCGCCGAGTGCAGGCCGGCCAGATACCAGAGCCCCGGCACCTGATCGATCGACAGATGCGGATCGGCCGCGTGCATTGCCTTGCGCGATTTCGAACGCGACGGCGCCACGACCCATGAATTCGACGCCGTGGTGA
>Ga0196958_10000516_pt1 | contig 12654 bp, 11 predicted proteins | sample S1v_10metaG_FD_148654 | JGI IMG/M metagenome (GOLD analysis project Ga0196958, IMG submission 148654) | Soil microbial communities from Anza Borrego desert, Southern California, United States - S1+v_10 | ecosystem: Environmental > Terrestrial > Soil > Desert | place: USA: California | collected...
CTCCGCGGCCTCGTCCGGGGTGGCGTCCGGGGTGGCGTCCGGGGTGGCGTCCGGGGTGGCGCCCGGGACGTCGCGTGCGGCGCCGGCCGTCCCCGCGGCCGCGTCGGCCCGCTCCCCCTCCGCCTCGTGCACCGTGGCCGGGGGCAGGCGCAGCACGACGCGCAGCCCGCCGTCCTCGGGCAGCTGCAGCAGCAGCTCGCCGCCCGCCCGCTCGGCCGCCCGCGCGGCGATCGCGAGGCCGAGGCCCGTGCCGTCGCTGCGCCGTCCCTGCTGGGTGGGCGAGCGCCAGAAGCGGTCGGTGGCCCGCTCCAACTCCGAGGGGTCCAGCCCGCGGCCGTGGTCGCGCACCGCGATCTCCACCCACCCCTCGACGCGGGCGGTGCTGATCCGGACCTCGGTGCCCGGCGGGGCGTACTTCACGGCGTTGTCCAGCACCGCGTCGAGCACGGCCACCACGGACTCGACGTCGGAGCGCGCGACGAGCCCGCCGGGCCCGCGGCGGACCAGGTGCAGGCCCTCGTGCTCGGCCAGCACGCCCCACGCGTCGACGCGCTCGGCGAGCACGGGGTCGACCGGCATCGGCACCGGGTGCGACGGGCGCCCCTCGGCGCGGGCGAGGGCCAGCAGCGCGTCGAGCACCCCGGCGAGCCGGTCGGTCTCCTCCAACGCGGCGCCGTGCTCCTCGCGCAGGGCGTCGTCGACCCGGGCGTCGCGGGCGGCGAGGGCGGCCCCGACGTTCTGCAGGCGCAGCCGCAGCGCGGTCAGCGGGTTGCGCAGTTGGTGGCCGGCGTCAGCGACGAACGCGCGTTGCGCCTCCAGCGCGTGGGTCACGCCGGCGGCCATCTGGTCGAAGTGCCGGCTCAGCCGCCGCAGCTCCGGGGGCCCGCGGCCGTCGCCCACCGGGCGCGGTGACCGGCCCGCGCGCACGGCGGCGGCGACCTGCGCCGTGCCCGCGTCCAGGCTCTCCACCGGCGCGAGGATCCAGCGCACGACCGGCAGCGCGAGCGCCGCCGCCACGCCCAGCGCCACGAGCCCGGCGCCGGCCAGCGCCGCCCACGCCCGCAGCGTCTCCCCGCGGGCCGGCGCCGTGGGCGAGACGGTGACCGCGGCGCCCCGGACCTCCCCGCCGACCAGCACCGGCTCGGCGAGCAGCAGCGGCTCGGTGTCCCACGGCCAGACCGTGCCCGGCGGCTCCGAGCGCTGCCCGGCGAGCGCGAGCTGCACCCGCCGGTCCGCGACGCCGGGCACCGCCGGGCGCGACGCCGCCAGCACGCGCCCGTCCCGGTCGACCACCACCGCGGCGATCCCGTAGAGCTCGTCGTACCGGGCGAGCTCGGCGGCCAGCGCCCCCGGGTCGTCGTCGCTGACCGCCCGCTGCGCGAGCGCGGCGTAGCGGGTGGTGTCGCCCAGCCGGTCGGCGAACAGCCGCGAGGTCGCCGCCGACGCCGACGCCCCGGCCAGCGGCAGACCCAGGCCCAGCACCAGCAGGCCCGCCAGCACGGAGAACACGACGAGCAGCCGCGCGCGCACCGCTCAGTCCCCGTCGCCGCTGACCAGGCGGTAGCCGACCCCGCGCACCGTCGCCACCAGCCCGGGCCGGCCGAGCTTCGTGCGCAGGGTGGCGACGTGGACGTCGAGCGTGCGGTCCGCGCCCGGCCACCGCCGTCCCCACACCTCGGCGACGAGCCGGTCGCGGGTGCACACCGCCCCGTCCGTGTCGGCGATCAGCGCCAGGACGGCGAACTCCTTGCGCGAGAGCGCCACGGGCGCGCCGTCGACGGTGAGCAGGTGCCGGGCGCGGTCGAGCACGACGCCGTCCCCGAGCTCGACGACGCCGTCGGCGGCCGCGGGGGACGGGGCCGTTCCCCGCCGGCGGCGCACCGCGTGGATGCGGGCGACGAGCTCGCCGACGTCGTAGGGCTTGACGAGGTAGTCGTCGGCGCCGTGGTGCAGCCCGGCGATGCGCTCGTCGACGCGGCCCCGGGCGCTGACGACGATCACCGGCACGTCGCCGGCCTCGCGGATGCGCCGGCACACCTCGAGCCCGTCGACGTCGGGCAGGCCGAGGTCGAGCAGCACGACGTCCGCCCCGGCCAGCCGCGGCAGCACCGCGAGACCCCGACTGACCCGCTCGACCTGCATCTCGTGGCGGGCCAGGGCGGCGTGCAGGGCCGCGGCGACGCGATCGTCGTCCTCCACCACGAGCACCCGCACTCGGCCCACCTCCGCCCGGACGTCCCTCCCGCCACGGAGCGATCCGGCAACCCTAAGTCTTCCTCAAGAGCGTGGACGCCCACTTCAGCGCCCTGGCACCTTCCGCAGCAGTCGGCGGCGATCGAGCGGAGGACCGGCGGATGAGCGACGAGACCGCGGGGGCCACGGCCACCCCGATGGTGCGCATGGCCGGGGTCAACAAGCACTTCGGCGACCTGCACGTTCTCCGCGACATCGACCTCGAGGTCGCGCGCGGCGAGGTCGTCGTCGTCCTCGGGCCGTCGGGGTCGGGCAAGTCGACGCTGTGCCGGGCGATCAACCGGCTCGAGCCGGTCGACGGCGGCACCGTCGAGATCGACGGCGTGGAGCTCCCCGCCGAGGGCCGCGACCTCGCGAAGGTGCGCGCCGACGTGGGCATGGTGTTCCAGCAGTTCAACCTGTTCGCCCACATGACGATCCTCGACAACGTCACCCTCGCCCCGATCCGCGTCCGTGGCGTGTCGAAGTCCGAGGCGCAGGAGCGGGCGCGCGCCCTGCTCGACCGGGTGGGTATCAGCCAACAGGCGAGCAAGTACCCCGCGCAGCTCTCCGGCGGCCAGCAGCAGCGCGTGGCCATCGCCCGCGCGCTGGCCATGGAGCCCAAGGTCATGCTGTTCGACGAGCCCACCTCGGCGCTCGACCCGGAGATGGTCGGCGAGGTCATCGACGTCATGGGCGGCCTCGCCAAGGACGGCATGACGATGATCGTGGTGACCCACGAGATGGGCTTCGCCCGTCGTGCGGCGCACCGCGTGGTGTTCATGGACGACGGCGAGATCGTCGAGGACACGACGCCGGACAGCTTCTTCACCCGGCCCGCCACCGCACGGGCCCGCGACTTCCTCGGGAAGATCCTCACCCACTAGCTCGGGAGGCGTCATGAGACCTCTGGTCCAGCTCCGGACCGTCGGCGTGCTCCTCGCGGTGCTCGCGCTGGCGTTCGGTGCCGCGTGCGGCCGCGAGGGCAGCCCCGGCGGTCAGCCGGTCGCCGGCTCGCCGGTCGCCCAGAACGTCCAGGTGCCCGGGTCGCCGGTGTTCGCCGCGATGCAGCAGCGCGGGCGCCTCGTGCTCGGCGTCAAGAACGACCAGCCGGGCCTGGGCATCCAGGACCCGACCACCGGGCAGTACACCGGCTTCGACATCGAGATCGGCCGCATGGTCGCCGCCGGCCTCGGCTTCGGTCCCGAGCAGATCGACTACCGGGTCATCCCCTCGGCCGCCCGGGAGGACGCGATCTCCCGCGGCGACGTCGACCTGTACGTCGGCACCTACACGATCAACGACAGCCGCAAGCAGCGCGTGGGCTTCGCCGGCCCGTACTTCGTCGCCGGGCAGGACCTGCTCGTCCGCGCCGACGACACGACGATCACGGGCCCGCAGGCCCTCCAGGGCAAGCGGGTCTGCTCGGCCACCGGCTCGACGCCGATCCAGCGGGTGCGCCAGCAGAACCTGACCCAGAACGTGGTCGAGTTCCAGAACTACTCGCAGTGCGTCGACGCGCTGCGCGGCGGCCAGGTCGACGCGGTGACGACGGACAACGCGATCCTCCAGGGCTACGCCGCCCAGACGCCCGACCAGCTGAAGGTCGTCGGTGTGACGTTCTCCGAGGAGCCGTACGGCATCGGCATGAACCGTGACGACGCCGCCCTGCGCAACAAGGTCAACGACCTGCTGCAGGCCGCCGAGAACGACGGCACCTGGACGCGGCTCTACAGCGAGACGCTGGGTCGCTCCGGCACCCCGGCCCCCCAGCCCCCGCCCATCGAGCGCTACTGAGCGCCTTTGCGCTGCGCGCTCGTGAGTGCCTTCCCGTGCCGGGGCACGGGAAGGCACTCACGGGCCGACGGAGGAGGCAGCATTGGACGTCCTGCTCGGCAACCTCGGCGAGTTCCTCACCCGCTTCGGCGGCACGCTCGGGCTGTTCGTGGTCTCGGCGATCGCGTCGCTGATCCTCGGCGTCGTCCTGGCCGCGATGCGCGTCAGCCCGGTCCCCGCCATGCGCGCGACGGGCACGGCGTACGTGACGCTGTTGCGCAACACGCCGCTGACCCTCGTGCTGTTCTTCTTCGCGCTCGGCTTCACGAAGATCTTCTTCTACCTGCCGTTCTTCCTCCTGGCCGTCATCGGGCTCTCGCTCTACACCGCCGCGTTCGTGTGCGAGGTCGTCCGCGGCGGCATCAGCACCGTCCCCGAGGGCCAGGCCGAGGCCGCCCGCGCGCTCGGGCTCGGCTTCACCCAGATCCTCGGGCTCGTGGTGCTCCCGCAGGCGGTGCGCTCGGTCATGCCGCCGCTGACCAGCGTGCAGATCGCGCTGCTGAAGAACACGACGGTCGCGGCCGGCTTCTCGGTGTTCGAGGCCGGCGGGTTCTATCGGGCGGTCAACGAGCGGGGCGGCTCCACGCTGGTGGCGCTCCTGTGGGTCGCCCTCGGGTTCATCGTGCTCGTCATCCCCCTGACGGTGCTGCAGCGCCGGCTCGAGAAGCGCTGGAGCGTGGCCCGATGAGCCTGCGCAAGGAGTCGACACCATGAGCGCCCCCACCGCGGTCCTCTTCGACGTCCCCGGGCCCCGCGCCCGGGCCCGCAACACCCTCGCCGGCGTCGCCACCCTCGCCGTCGTCGCCGCCCTCCTCGCGGTGATCGTCTGGCGGCTCGGCGCCACCGGGCAGCTCGACGCCCGCGTGTGGGAGTGGATCACCTACGAGAACGTCCAGCTGGCCCTCCTCGACGGCCTGGTCAACACCCTGTGGGCGTTCGCGTCCGGCGCGGTGCTGGCGCTCCTGCTCGGCGCGGTGCTGGCGCTGGGCCGGCTGTCGGACCACCGCGCGCTGCGCTCGCTGGCGAGCGGGATCGTCGAGCTGTTCCGCGCCGTGCCGCTGGTCGTGCTGATGTTCCTGTTCTACTACGGCCTGCCGTCGGCGGGCGTGACCGTGTCGACCTACGCCGCCGTCGTCCTCGGGCTGATGCTCTACAACGGCGCGGTCCTCGCCGAGGTGTTCCGCGCCGGGGTCCTCGCCGTGCCGCGGGGGCAGTCGGAGGCCGCCTACGCGCTGGGGATGCGCAAGTCCGGCGTGATGCGGTTCGTGCTGCTCCCCCAGGCCGTGCGCTCGATGATGCCCGCGATCATCAGTCAGCTCGTGGTGCTGCTCAAGGACTCCGCGCTCGGCTTCCTCATCACCTATCCGGAGCTGCTCTTCCAGGCCCAGTTCCTGGGGTCCAACGCCACGCTCGGCTCGCCGCTGATCCCCGTGGCGCTCGTCGTCGCGGTCATCTACATCGCGCTGTGCCTCCTGCTGTCGGCCCTGGCCACCTGGATCGAGCAGCGCTCGCGACGCAACCCGGCCGTGATCGCCGTGGCCGCCGCCGGGCGGCCCGACGACGCGTGAGCAGCGCCGGGACCGTCCGGCCGGCGCGCACCGACGAGCTCCCCGACCTGCAGGCGATCGAGGTCGCCGCGGGCGCGCCGTTCCGCGACATCGGCATGGACGCGGTCGCCGACGACGCGCCGCCCTCGACCGTCGTGCTGCGCGAGGCGCTCGAGCGCGGGGGCCTGTGGGTGCTCGACGAGGACGGCGGCACGGTCGCCTACCTGATCGACGACGTCGTCGACGGCCAGGCCCACCTCGAGCAGGTGTCGGTGCACCCGCGGTGGGCCCGCCGGGGGCTCGGGGCCCGGCTCGTCGAGGACCTGGTGCGCCGCGCCGCCGCCGCGAGCCGGTCCGCGGTCACGCTGACGACCTTCGTCGACGTGCCGTGGAACGCGCCGTACTACGCGCGCCTGGGGTTCCGGACGCTCGCCGACGACGACCTCGGCCCCGGGCTCCGGGCCATCCGCCGGGCCGAGATCGCCCGTGGCCTGGACCGCTGGCCGCGGACGGCGATGCGGCGTGATCTCACTCCAGGTGATCGAGGGTAGGCCGAACGAACCGATCTGGGTCGTTGTCGCCGAGTTCTGCTACTCTCCGTGCTGAACCACTGCAGTCGTGACGGCCGGAGGTGGCTCGTGTCGGACACCGACGTCTCACCGGCAGCCCGGGGCTCCCGCGCGCCCTCCCGCGTGGCGCGCACGGGGTGGGGCCTCCTGGCCCTGGTCTGGATCGGCCTCACGGTCTGGCTGCTCGTGCAGTTCGTCGCCACGACGTGGAACGCCGGCGTGCTGCTCGTGCGCGGCGAGGTCGTGCAGGCCACCGTCGTCGAGGTCGACCTGCGGACGCGGTTCGGCCGCGAGGACGAACTGGTCGTGACCACCGGGCCACCCCACACCGGACGGGCGGAGATCGCGACGTACCGGGAGGACATCCCGGTCGGGGCCGTCGTGCCGGTCGTCGTGGACCCCGACGACACCTCGCGGGCGTCGCTCGCCGAGGACGGTTGGCCCTGGTACGCCACCCTGTTCCCGCTGTTCATGGCCCCGCTCGCCGCCCTCGCCGCGCTCCTCACGGTGGGCCGGGCCGTCGGCGACCCGGCGCCGGACGGTGATCGGGCGAGCGGCACCGGCGAGACCGGCGGCACCGGCGGGACGGACCGCGCCCGCGACACCGGGACCCCGCCCGCACCCCGCGCGTCCGAGGAGGCCGGGAGCGACGGGCGGGGTTGACCCGCCCCGCCGCTCCCCGGCGTCCTCAGGCCTGGGCGGCGCCCCGCCCCTCGATCGGACCCATCTCGTCCGCCGGGAGGGCCGAGCCGTTGTCCGGCCCCGGGTGCTCGAGCGAGCGGGCGCCGGTGGCGCCGCGCTGCTCGAGGTCCTGCCGCTTGAAGATCTTGCGGCCCAGCCACACCAGCGGGTCGTACTTGCGGTCGACGACACGCTCCTTCATGGGGATCAGCGCGTTGTCGGTGATCTTGATGTGCTCGGGGCAGACCTCGGTGCAGCACTTGGTGATGTTGCAGTAGCCGAGGCCGTGCTCCTCCTGCGCGTCCTCCTTGCGGTTGCGCACGTCGAGCGGGTGCATGTCCATCTCGGCGAGCCGCATGAGGTAGCGAGGGCCGGCGAACGCCTCCTTGTTCTCCTCGTGGTCACGCACCACGTGGCAGACGTTCTGGCACAGGAAGCACTCGATGCACTTGCGGAACTCCTGCGGGCGCTCGACGTCGACCTGCGCCATCCGGTACTCGCCCGGCGCGAGGTCCTCCGGCGGCGCGAAGGCCGGCACCTCGCGCGCCTTCTGGTAGTTGAAGTCGACGTCGGTGACGAGGTCGCGGATCACCGGGAACGTCCGGATCGGCGACACGGTGATCGTGTCCTCCTCGCCGAACGTCGACATCCGCGTCATGCACAGCAGCCGCGGGCGCCCGTTGATCTCAGCGCTGCACGACCCGCACTTGCCGGCCTTGCAGTTCCAACGCACGGCCATGTCGCCGGCCTGGGTGGCCTGCAGCCGGTGCATGATGTCGAGGACGACCTCGCCCTCCTCGACCTCGACGCGGTAGTCGACGAAGTCGCCGCCGGTGGCGTCGCCGCGCCAGACCTTGAACTGCGCCTGGTAGCCCATGCCTACGCTCCCCCTCCGGTGATCTCGCCGCCCGGGTCGCCGCCGGCGCCCTCGGTGCCCCGCGACTGCCGCGGCGGGGCGTCCGACCGGTGCCCGCCCAGCTCGTCGCCGGTGTAGTACTTCTTCAGCTCGTCGAGCTCGAAGAGGTCGAACAGGTCCGAGCGCATGGCCGGCTGGCCCTGGTGCTCCAGGACCACCTCGCCGTCGTGCAGGGACAGGACCAGCAGCTGCTGGCGCCAGTTCTCGTCCATCGCCGGGTAGTCGTCGCGGGTGTGGCCGCCGCGGCTCTCCTGCCGCTCGAGCGCGGCCTTCGCGATGCACTGCGAGACCATGAGCATGTTGCGCAGGTCGAGCGCGAGGTGCCAGCCCGGGTTGTAGGCCCGGCGCCCGTCCACCGCCACCCGTGGGATCCGGTCCTTGAGCTCGTCGAGCTTCTTGAGGGCCAGCTCCATCTCGTCGGCCTTGCGGATGATGCCGACGAGGTCGTTCATGGTCTGCTGCAGTTCCTGGTGCACCGTGTAGGCGTTCTCGCCGCCCGAGTTGTGGATCGGGCGCTCGACGTCCTCCCGGGCGGACTGCACCGACTCGTCGCTCACCGACGGTGCGTCGGTGAGCGCGTCGAGGTAGGCCGCCGCCCCGGCGCCGGCCCGGCAGCCGAACACCAGCAGGTCGGACAGGGAGTTGCCGCCGAGCCGGTTGGACCCGTGCATCCCGCCCGCGACCTCGCCCGCGGCGAAGAGCCCCGGCACCGCGGACGCCGCGGTGTCCGGGTCGACCTCGACCCCGCCCATGACGTAGTGGCAGGTCGGCCCGACCTCCATGGGTCCGGCGGTGATGTCGACGTCGGCCAGCTCCTTGAACTGGTGGTACATCGAGGGCAGCCGCTTGGTGATCTCCTCGGCGGACATGCGGCTGGAGACGTCGAGGTAGACGCCGCCGGCCGGGGAGCCGCGGCCCTCCTTGACCTCGTTGTTGATGGCCCGGGCGACCTCGTCCCGGGGCAGCAGCTCCGGCGGGCGCCGGTTGTTGTCCGCGTCGGTGTACCAGCGGTCGCCCTCGTCCTCGCTGGTGGCGTACTGGTCGCGGAACACCTCGGGGATGTAGTTGAACATGAAGCGTTCGCCCTCGGAGTTCTTGAGGACGCCGCCGTCTCCCCGGACCGACTCGGTCACGAGGATTCCCTTGACGCTGGGTGGCCAGACCATCCCCGTCGGGTGGAACTGGACGAACTCCATGTTCAGCAGCTTCGCGCCGGCCCGCAGGGCCAGCGCGTGGCCGTCGCCGGTGTACTCCCACGAGTTGCTGGTGACCTTGAACGACTTGCCGACCCCGCCGGTGGCGAGCACGACCGCCGCGGAGTGGAAGCACACCAGCTCGCCGGTGGGCCGGCGGTAGCCGAAGGCGCCGGCGATCCGGTCGCCGTCCTTGAGCAGCTCGGTGATCGTGTACTCGTGGAAGACCGCGAGGTCGGACTCGTAGTCGCCCGTGCGCGCGAAGTCCTCCTGCTGCAACGAGACGATCTTCTGCTGCAGCGTGCGGATCAGCTCGAGGCCCGTCCGGTCGCCGACGTGGGCCAGCCGCGGGAACTGGTGCCCGCCGAAGTTGCGCTGGCTGATCTTGCCCTCGGCGGTGCGGTCGAACAGGGCGCCGTAGGTCTCGAGCTCCCAGACCCGCTGCGGGGCCTCCTTGGCGTGCAGCTCGGCCATGCGCCAGTTGTTGAGGAACTTGCCCCCGCGCATGGTGTCCCGGAAGTGCACCTGCCAGTTGTCGTTCGGGTTCGCGTTGCCCATCGACGCCGCGATGCCGCCCTCGGCCATGACCGTGTGGGCCTTGCCGAACAGCGACTTGCAGATGATCGCGACCCGCTTGCCCCGCAGCCGGGCCTCGATCGCGGCGCGCAGTCCCGCGCCGCCCGCCCCGATGACGAGGACGTCGTAGGTGTGGTGGGTGACCGGGGCGTCCACCGTGGTGCCCGCCTCGTCGGTGACGGCGTCCCGCGCCATCGTCCCCTCGGCGGGGGACATCCCCTCGGTGCTGGACACGGCAGCCTCCTCCCTCTCGTCCGGCCCGCTCATCAGTTCACGATCCGCAGGTCGGAGATGGTGCCGCTGGCCACGAGCATGATGTAGAGGTCGGTGAGGATCAGCGTCCCGATGGTCAGCCAGGCGTAGAGCATGTGCCGGGTGTTCAGCTTCGAGACGGCCGTCCAGATGCGGTAGCGGACCGGGTGCTTCGAGAAGTGCTTGAGGCGCCCGCCCGTGACGTGCCGGCACGAGTGGCACGACAGCGTGTAGAGCCACAGCCCGATCACGTTGATCAGCAGGATGAGCGTCCCGAGCCCCAGCCCGAACGACGTCACCCCCGTGGCCGGGTCGGTGCTCTGGAACGCCAGCACCATGTCGTAGGTGTTGATGATCGAGATCAGGAACGCGATGTAGAAGAAGTAGCGGTGCGCGTTCTGGAAGATCAGCGGGAACCGCGTCTCACCGGAGTAGGTCTTGTGCGGCTCGGCGACGGCGCACGCCGGCGGCGACGCCCAGAACGCCCGGTAGTACGACTTCCGGTAGTAGTAGCACGTGACCCGGAACAGCAGGAGGAACGGCAGCGAGACCAGCGCGTAGGGCAGGAACCACGGCAGTTCGGGCAACCACTGGCCGAAGTGGCTCGCGCCGGGGGCGCACGCGGCGCTGATGCACGGCGAGTAGAACGGCGAGAGGTAGTGGTACTCCTCCACGTAGTACGCCGACCCCCAGAGCGAGCGGATCGTCGCGTAGACCACGAAGATCGCGAGCCCGACCGCGTTGGCCAGCGGCGGCAGCCACCAGCGGTCCTGGCGCAGCGTGCGCTGTCGGATGTCGGGGCGGCCCGGCGCCGGCGGCCGGAACGTCCCGGAGTCGTGTGTGGTGGTCACGGTGCCCCGGTCCTCTTCTGCGGTGACGTGCGCGCACCGCCGGGGTCGCGGCGCCCCCGGCGTGGTGGATGGCGACCGACGAGGAGTCCCGGCAGGGCGACGCCCTGTGGCGCCGCACACTACGACGCGTGAAACGTCCATGTCGCGCGGGTCACCCCGCTGTCGCGGGGTGATGATGACCACTTCGCCGTGGGCGCGTGACCAGGGCGGGTCGGGGCCTGGTCACGGTCCGATCAGGCCCGGTCGGGACCCGGTCGCGACCCGGTCGGCGACGGCCCGGGGTGCGATCACCGGGCGTCGTCGGCGTCTCCCGGGTCGGCACCCGTCAGGAGATCGTCGAGGGCCTCACCCGCACCGCCCTCACCGCCGTCGTCGCCCGGGGCCGGCCGCCCGGCCAGCGCCTCGCGCACCACCTCGTGGGCCACGCCCGCGCCGTAACCCTTGCGCGCGAGCATCCCGACGAGGCGCCGGGCGGCCACCGCGTGCTCGTGGCGGGCGAGCGAGGGCAGCCGACGGTCGACCAGCGCCCGGGCGCGGGCCCGCTCGTCGTCCCGGCCGATCTCGTCGACCGCCGTCGTCGCCGTCTCGCGGTCGATGCCCTTGCGGTGCAGCTCGTCGGCGAGGGCCCGGCGCCCGAGGCCCTGGTGGCGGTGCCGCGACGACACCCACTGCTCGGCGAAGGCGGCGTCGTCGACCAGGCCGACGGCGCCCAGCCGGTCGAGCACGCGGGCGGCGACGTCGTCGTCCACCCCGCGGCGGGCCAGGCCGTCGGCGAGCTCGGCGCGGGAACGGGCGCGCGCGGTGAGCAGGTTCAGGCAGATGGTGCGCGCCACCGACTCGGGATCGGGCTCGGCGTCCGCGCCGGCGGCGTGCGTGCTGCCGGTGCCGTCCGTGCCGCCGGGCGGTCCCGGCGCGCGCCCCCGCGACGTACGGCGCCTCCCGACCCCCTCGCGCACGCCCGTGCGGCTCAGAAGTCGACCGGCGCGGGCGCGGGCGCCTCGGCGTCGAGCTTGGGCCCGATGCCCAGCTTCTCCTTGATGCGCTTCTCGATCTCGTCGGCGACGTCGGGGTTGTCCCGGAGGAACTTGCGGGCGTTCTCCTTGCCCTGCCCCAGCTGGTCGCCCTCGTAGGTGTACCAGGCGCCCGACTTGCGCACGATCGCCTGCTCGACACCCATGTCGATCAGCGAGCCCTCCTTGGAGATGCCGTGCCCGTAGATCATGTCGAACTCGGCCTGCTTGAACGGCGGCGCGACCTTGTTCTTCACGACCTTGACGCGCGTGCGGTTGCCCACCGCGTCGGCGCCGTCCTTGAGCGTCTCGATGCGGCGGATGTCGAGCCGGACCGAGGAGTAGAACTTCAGCGCGCGGCCACCCGTGGTGGTCTCCGGCGAGCCGAACATGACCCCGACCTTCTCGCGCAGCTGGTTGATGAAGATCGCCGTGGTGCCCGAGGCGTTGAGCGCACCGGTGATCTTGCGCAGCGCCTGGCTCATCAGGCGGGCCTGGAGGCCGACGTGGCTGTCGCCCATGTCGCCCTCGATCTCGGCGCGCGGCACGAGCGCGGCCACCGAGTCGACCACGATGACGTCGAGCGCGTTCGAGCGGATCAGCATGTCCATGATCTCGAGCGCCTGCTCGCCGGTGTCGGGCTGCGCGACCAGCAGGGCGTCGGTGTCGACCCCCAGGGCCTTCGCGTAGTCCGGGTCGAGCGCGTGCTCGGCGTCGATGAACGCCGCGATGCCGCCCTGGGCCTGCGCGTTGGCGACCGCGTGCAGCGTCACCGTCGTCTTGCCCGAGGACTCCGGACCGTAGATCTCGACCACGCGCCCACGGGGCAGCCCGCCGACGCCGAGCGCCACGTCGAGGGCGATCGAGCCGGTGGGGATGACGTTCACGGGCGCCCGGCCGTCGTCGCCCAGGCGCATGATCGAGCCCTTGCCGAACTGCTTGTCGATCTGGGCGAGGGCGAGCTCGAGCGCCTTGTCGCGATCCGGTGCCT
>Ga0196958_10000517_pt1 | contig 12639 bp, 8 predicted proteins | sample S1v_10metaG_FD_148654 | JGI IMG/M metagenome (GOLD analysis project Ga0196958, IMG submission 148654) | Soil microbial communities from Anza Borrego desert, Southern California, United States - S1+v_10 | ecosystem: Environmental > Terrestrial > Soil > Desert | place: USA: California | collected...
TCGTGTTCCCCCCGCATGACCTGTCAAAGACAACCATGCTTTCTTGGGGGGTGCAAGCGAAAAGCGTGCTTGCACCCCCCAAGAAAGCATGGCAGCCCTCCGGGCAGGCCATACGGGGAGAACACGAAGACACCGGTCTGCACGGGGCGTGCCGAAAACCCGAAACCAAAAGCTAAAAGCTAAAAGCGCCGGTGGTGGAGGAGAAGCTGTGCGGGGGGGCGTCACCCCGAGTGGTCCAGCAATCCTCGGTCGTAGGCGATGGCCACTGCCTCGGCCCGCCTGCTCGCGCCCAGCTTGGCCATGATCCGGGTGAGGTGCACGCTGACCGTCTTCTCCGAGATGTACAGCTCCGCGCCCACTTCCCGGTTCGTCCGCCCGAGCGCGACCAGCCCGAGCACCGACCGCTCCCGGGGTGTGAACGGGTCGACCGCGGAGCGCGCCTCGGCGTGCAGGGCGACCCTGGCCCGCCGCGCCACCAGGTGCACCGCGTCGCGCAGCGGGGCCGCGCCGAGCCGGTCGGCCACCTCGTCGGCCGTCTTCAGCTCGACCACCGCCTCGTCCCGCCGGTCGGCGGCCAGGAGCGCTTCGGCCAGCCGCCACCGGCAGCAAGCCTCCTCGAACACCGAGCCGAACCCGAACGCGTCCGCCGCCGCCCGCCACAGCTCGGCGTCGCCGGGCCCGTGCAGCCTGCTCTCCTCGGCCGCCACCCGGGCCAGCCACGCCACCCCCTCGGGTCCCAGCGACCCGGTGCGCGGCGCGCCCATCTCGGCGGTGGTCCGGGCGTACCGGGCCAGGTCGCGGCCCGCCGCCACGGCCGCCCGCTCGGCCTCGGCGTCGCGCCGGCGGCGGGCGCGGGCGGCCAGCTCCGCGTAGCCCGCCACGCCCAGCGCGGACAGCCGGATCCCGGCCAGCGCCCAGGCGCCGCCTTCCCGGCGCGACCACTCGACGGCGTCCGCGACCCGGTCCACGGCCAGTTCCGGCTGCCCGCGCCACAGCGCCAGCTCGGCGCCCGTCCCGCCGGTGATCAGCGCGATCTGGAGGTCGCGGTGCCACTCCGCGCGCAGCTCCCCGATCAGCCGCTCCGCCTGGTCGAACTCGCCGCGGCTGACCGCCACGTGCGTGCCGGCCGCCGCCAGCCGCGCCGACACCGTGCCGGACACGCGCGGGCCGGGGGACTCCGCAGCCGCCGCCGCGCCCTCCCACTCGCCGAGGTAGTACCGGGTCAGCACTTGGAGGATGCGCAGCTCCAGACCGTAGGAGCTCCAGGACAGCCCGGTCTGCTCGGCCCGCTCCACGCCCTCGTCGAACACCCGGGCCGCCTCCGCCAGCTCGCCCAGGTCGTAGTGGTGCAGCCCGAGGAAGTAGCGGGCGCGCAGCTCGGTGCTGACGGCCTGCGCCTCCATCGCGCACGCCACGGCCTCGGCCAGGTGCGCCCGCGCGGAGGGGACGTCGGCGGCGGCCTCGTCCAGCAGGCCCAGCGTCGCGAGCGCGTCGGCCACCGCCGACTTCGCGCCGGCGGCCCGCCCGTCGCGCACCGCCTCCTGCGCCCGCTCCCGGGCCTCGGCGTACTCGCGGTCCTGGCGCAGGGAGGCCGCCCACACCGCCAGCACCCACGCGCGGGCCGCGCCGGCGGGGCGGTCGCGCACCAGGCGCCACGCCTGCCGCACGGCCGCGAGCCTCTCGTCCTCGGTGCCGTCGAGCACCTGCAGCGCCTGCGCGAACCGCCGCCACATCTCGGCGGCCTCCTCGGGGTCCTCGCCGTCGACCAGCAGCGTGCCGCTGCGCGCGAACGCGATGGCGCGCTCGGGCTGACCGGCCGTGCCCGCCGCCCACGACGCGCGGCGCAGCAGCACCAGCTCGGTGACCCCGGCCGGGCGGTCCGCCGCCGGCACCGCCTGCCACAGCTGCAACGCCTGCTCCAGGTGCCGCAGCGCCTCGGCGGGCGCGCCGGCGGCCTGGGCCTCCTGCGCGGCGTCCACGCCGGCGCGCAGGGCGCGGGCCAGGTCGTGGCTCTCCAGCGAGTGGTGCGCCAGCGCCGCCGCCGCGCCGCGGTCCGACGTCGCGGCGATCCGCGCGGCGTAGGCCGCGGCGTAGGCGGAGTGCAGGCGCACCCGCTCGCCGGGCAGCAGGTCGCCGTGGACGGCCTCGCGCAGCAGCGCGTGGCGGAACGTGTAGACCTCGTTGCGGCCGACCAGGAGCACGTGGTGCTGCACGGCTTCGCGCAGCGCCTCGTCCAGCGCCACGTCGTCGGCGCCGGCGACCTCGCGCAGCAGGTCGTGCCGCACCGACCGGCCACCCACCGAGGCGACCCGCACGACGTGCTGCGCGGCGGGCGAGAGCCGCTCGATCCGCGCCAGCAGCACCTCCGCGAGCGTCCACGGGATGCCGTTGCCGCTCGTCGCGACGGCGATCAGCTCCTCGGCGAAGAACGGGTTGCCCTCCGAGCGCTCGGCGACCTCCAGCACCACGTCGTCGGGCAGGTCGTCGGCCAGCGCCGCCACGAACGACCGCGCGTCGATGGCGCTCAGCGGCGCCAGGTCCAGCCGCTGCACGGCGGGCAGCCGCACCAGCTCGTTGAGCAGCGGGCGCAGCGGGTGGCTGCGGTGCAGGTCGTCGGACCGGTAGGTGCCCACCACCAGCAGCCGCTGCGAGCGCAGCCGCGAGAACAGGAAGGACAGCAGGTGGCGGGTGGAGGCGTCGGCCCAGTGCAGGTCCTCCAGGACCAGCAGCACGGGCCGCTCGGCGGCCAGCTCGCCGAGCACCCCGTGCACCGCGTCGAACAGCTGCAGCTGGCCGACGTCCTGCTCGGGCCGCCGCCCCACCAGGTACGAGGGCAGCCCGGACAGCCCGCCGCCGTCCTGGGACTCGGGCAGCGCCAGCTCCGGCAGCAGGCGGCCCAGCGCGGGCCGGGCCCGGACGTCGAGCAGGCCGGCCTCCCGCACCTGGCCCAGCACCTCGGTGAAGGGCAGGTAGGGGAGGCCGGTCTCGCCGACGTCCAGGCAGCGCCCGGTCAGCACCAGGGCGTCCGGGGCGCTCGCGGCGAGTTCGTCCACCAGCCGCGTCTTGCCCACGCCCGCGTCGCCGGCGAGCAGCACCGCGCCCGCCCGGCCGCGGGCCGCCTCGTCGAGGGCGGCGCGCAGCCCGGACATCTCCCGGCCGCGCGCCACCAACGGGATACCGGAACCGAGGCGTGCCACGGGTGGCATGTTCGCACACCTCAGGCGGCGTCGCGGTGGCCGTTTCGCCGGTCGGCCGCCTGCGGGTCGTCGCGGTGGCCGAACCTCCGCCACCACGCGCGCTTGGGCGCCGGCCGCTGCCGCCGGTGGGCCCGGGCCTGCGCCGCGTCGGCCCGCAGGGCCGCCTGCCGGTAGTCGATCTCCGCCTTCAGGGCTTCGGGCGTCCACTCCATGACGACTGCTCTCCTCGTCCGCTCGTTCGTTCCGACGAGGAGAACAGTCGTCCTGAGGCGGGTACCCGGGCATCGGGTGTTCACGTGCTCCGGGGTGCTGGTCCCCTTACCCGCCGCCGTAAGGGGAGGCAGACGGCGGGTAAGGGATGCCTCAGCAGGGCCTCAGCAGGCCCCCAGGTCCTTCCACACGCCCCACTCGCCGGTCGTGCCCGGCTCCTGGCCCTGCGTCCACCACTTGGCCTGCCACTTGCGGCCCTTGTGGGAGACCTCGTTGCCGCCGTTGTAGACCTTCGTGCTGTCCCAGGGCGCGAGCGAGCAGGACGAGTCCGACGTCGTGGTCGTCGTGGTCGTCGTGTCGGTCGGTTCGGGGCCGGTGTTGCCGCCGCGCGGGTAGTCCGAGGCGATGGCGTAGGACTTGCCGCCGAAGGTCAGTTTGAAGTTCGACGGCGACGCGATCGGCAGCTGGTAGCTCAGCGCCACGTCCACCGAGGCGCCCGGCGCCAGCGACTGCCACGCCGGCAGGGTCAGCTCGACGTGCTGGAAGTCGCCCTTGAGGCCGCCGACGTTGCTGCCGCTGTGGCCGCGGGAGGTGACCCGCAGCCCGAACCCGGACTGGTCGGACATGGTGCCCGGCGCGCTGGTGCCGTAGTCGAACTCGATCTTCGTGCCGCCCGGCAGGGTGGTCTTCGAGTTGTTGGTGATCTTCAGCTTCGGGTTGATCGGGTAGTTGTTGTCGCCCAGGGCGAACCCGGAGACCGTCGCCGAGACGTCGAGCACGTCCTTCGGGGGCGTCCCGGCCGCCTTCTGGTTGCCGTAGGGCGCCGCGCCGCGCAGCCCGTCGTTGAGCTTCGTGAGCAGGGTGTCGCCGATGGTGTACTGCTTCTTGGTCTCGTCGAAGCGGTAGTCGCCGGCCAGCTCCCAGATCATCACGCCGCCGAGGCCCTTGTCCGCCACGTACTTCGCCTTGGCCGCGATGGACTGCTCGTCCTCAGTGGACAGGAATACCTTCTTGTCGGCGTTCCACAGCCACGGCGCGGTCAGGGTGCTGTCGTAGTGGCGGGTGTAGGAGCCGGAGATCCGGTCGGTCGGGTCGTTCTTCGGGTCCAGGCCGTACTTCTCCAGGTAGTCCGGCGTGATCTCGTTCTCGAGGTTCTTGGCGTGCCACATCGGGTTCGCGCCCGCCGGGGTCTCCCCGCCGGTCTTGTCCAGGTCGTGCCACAGGTTGTCGATGCCGATCGCGCCGTTGCCGCACGGCGTGGTCGAGCCGACGGTGCCGCCGGTGCCGGCCGGGCACTTCGTCTGGTCGGGCAGCGGGGCCTTGCCCCACAGGCCGTTGGTGCCGCCGGTGACGCCCTGCCAGCCGCGCGTGTAGAACGGCACGCCGATGTTGATGCGGCCGGCCTGCATCGCGCCCCGGTAGTAGTGGTACGACCAGTCGGTGTTCAGGTAGCCCATGCCGTCGTAGGCGCCGTAGACGCCGCCGGCCGCCAGCTCGCCGTCCTTGCCGTCGTCGTACAGCGAGGCGTTGGGGCCGACGAAGTGGTTCCACGCGCCGTGCAGGTCGTAGGACATGATGTTGAGGTAGTCCAGGTACTTCGTGACCTGGTAAGCCTCCTGGCCGCGCAGCAGCCAGCCCGACGCCGGGACGGCGGCGGTCAGCAGGTAGTGCTTGCCGTCGGCGGCCGACGCGCGGTCCAGCTTCTCGCGCAGCGTCTTCATGATCTTCTCGTAGCCGGCCCACAGCGTGCCGCGGTTGGCGTCGGAGATCCAGTAGTCGTCCGGGTTCCCGGCGTACTTGTTGGAGGTCGCGTACTCGTAGTCGATGTCGACGCCGTTGAACCCGTAGGTGCGGATGAACTGCACGGCGGAGTCGGCGAAGGTGTCGATCGCGGCCTGCGACTGGCCCATCTTGTAGAAGCCGCCGGACGCGTTGCGCGTGCCGTCGGGGTTGAGGAAGCCGCCGGTCTCGGCCCAACCGCCCACGGAGACGAGCGTCTTCACGTTCGGGTACTGCTTCTTGTACTTGTTGAGCAGGTTGAAGTGGCCCTTGTAGGGCAGGGTCGGGTCGAGCTCGACACCCGGCCAGGTCATGCCGGTGGCGGCGTTGTCGGGGCCGTCCGGCCCGACCGACACCTTGTTGCCCGCGTCGACGTGCGCGAAGGCGTAGTTGAGGTGCGTGACCTTGGTCCAGGGGATGTCGGAGGCCAGGTAGGCGGGCGCGCCGTTCTTCCCGGTGCGCCAGCTGGTGAAGTAGCCGATCACCCGGCGGGAGTGGTCGGCGCCCATGGACTCCCGGCCGTCGGTGTCGTAGACCGAGCAGTAGGGGACGGCGACGCCGGGGGTCTGGTAGAGGCCGTCGGGGCGGCACTCCTCCCCCGTCGCGGCGCTGGACGTTTGCGGTGACGCGACCGCGATGACGAGGCCGGCCACCGTGGCGAGCAACGCCGCCAGGGGCAACAGCCTTCTGTTGACTGAACTCTTGGGCACCAGCCGTACCTCCTGCACCAGGCGGCGGCCTCGTCGCAGAGTGGAGCGAACGAAACGTAAATAGGTCCAGACCTTTCTGTCAATAGGTCCAGACCACTCAACCGATCAGGGCGGCGCGGGGAACGCTCCCGGGACCCGTCGCCGCGCCCGCGCGCCCGGCGCCCGCGCGGGTCCGCGTCCGGTCAGCCCACCGGCGAGGAGGCCGATCGCACCCGCGCCAACCGGGCCCGCACGAGGTCGGCCTCCGGCGCGTTCAGCTCGGTGTAGAGCGCCAGCGCCCGCTGCCAGTGCGCCCGCGCCCCGGCCAGGCCCTGCCGCTCGAACACCGTCGCCAGCCGGTCGTGCGCCAGCGCCTGGTGGTAGGGGCTCATCGCGGCCGAGGCCACCGACAGCGCGGTCCGCGCCGAGACCACCGCCTCGGTCAGCTCACCGGACTCCAGCAGCACCAGGGCCAGGTCGGTGTGGCAGGTCGACTCGCCGCACTGCTCGCCGACCTCCTGGTAGATCCGCACCGCCGCGCGCAGCCAGGCTTTGGCGTCCTCGTAGCGCCGCATCGCCAGGTACAGCGGGCCGAGGTTGTGGTGCGCCGCCGCCTCCGCCCACCGCGACCCGGCGGCCCGGCTGACCTCCAGCGCCTCCCGGTAGCAGGTCTCGGCCTCCTCCAGGCGGCCCGAGGTCTGCAGCATGTCCGCGACCGTCGTCAGCGCCCGCGCCTGGGCGTTGACGTCGCCGCCGGCCCGCGCGACCTCCAGCGCCTCGCGCAACCGCGCCAGCGCCTCGTCGGAGCGGTGGAACTGCAGCAGCGCCACGCCGAGGTTGAACAGCGTGACGAACCGCGCCTCCGGCTCGCCCAGCGAGGTGGCGGCCCGCATCGCCGCCTCCGTGGTGCGCAGCCAGGTGGACCGGTCGGCGCGCAGCCAGAAGAACCGCGACAGCGTGTAGGGCAGCTGCCAGGCGTGCACCAGCCACGCCCGGTCCGCGCCCTCGCCCGCCAGCTCCGCCGCCGCGATCAGGTTGCCCTGCTCGGCGTCCAGCCACGCGGTCGCGTCGCCCGCGCCGGTCAGCCGGGGCACCTCCGCCGGGACCAGCCGGGGCGCGACCCGCACGCTGCCGCGGCCCACCGGCAGCAGGCCGTCGGCCAGGTCCGCGCAGTGCAGGTAGAAGTCCAGCATCCGGCTGGTCGCCTCGTGCCGCTGCGCCGGCGCCAGCTCGCCCGCCAGCGTCCGGGTGTAGACGCGCACCAGGTCGTGCGCCCCGTAGCGGCCGGGTTCGTTGACCGACAGCAGGTTCGCGGCGGCCAGCGCGTCCAGCGCCCGCTGCGCCTCCGACACCCGCACGCACGCCATCGCCGCGACGACGTGGGCGGTCACATCCGGCCCGGGGTGCAGGCCCAGCAGCGCCAGCAGCCGCGCGGGCAGCGGCGAGAGCGCCCGCCGGGACGCGTCCAGCGCCGCCCGGACCGTCGAGTCCTCGTCCTCCAGGCCCAGCGCGGCCAGCCGCCCGTGCTCGTCGTCCAACTCGGCGACCAGTTCGGCCACCCGCAGCGACGGCGACACCGCCAGCCGCGCCGCCGCGATCCGCAGCGCCAGCGGCAGCCCGTCGCACAGCACCGCCAGCCGGCGCAGCGGCCCGACCTCCGTGGCGTCGCGCCCGGCGACCCGGCCCAGCACCTGCACCGCCGCGTCGGTGTCGAGCATGTCCAGCTCCACCAGCCGCGCGTCGGCGTGCGCCACCAGGCCGACCAGCCGCCGCCGCGAGGTCACCACCACGCAGGAGGGCGAGCCCGGCAGCAGCGGCATCAGCTCGGTCGACCCGCGGGCGTTGTCCAGCATCACGACCATCCGCCGGTCCGCGACCAGCGTCCGGAACAGCGCCGACCGCTCCTCCACGGTCACCGGGATGTCGCCCGACGGCACGCCCAGCGTCCGCAGGAACCGGTTGAGCACCTCGCCCGCGCCCAGCGGCTCCTGGTTCGGGTCGTAGCCGTGCAGGTCGACGTAGAGCTGGCCGTCCGGGAACTCCTCGCGCACCCGGTGCGCCCAGTGCAGCGCCAGCGCCGTCTTGCCGACGCCGGCGGGCCCGGTGACCACCAGCACCAGCCCGCCCGACGGGTAGTCCGCCAGCAGGCCGTCCAGGCGGCGCACCGCGGCCTCCCGGCCGATCAGGGCGACCGGCGCGCGCGGCAGCTGCGCGGGGGTGGTCGGCAGCGCGGGCTCGGCCGCGGGCGCGGGGATCGTCAGCGGCCGGGTGGGCCGCTCCGGCTCGGGGTCCTCCCCCGCCAGCACGGCCTGCTGGAGGCGGCGCAGCTCGGGGCCCGGCTCGACCCCCAGCTCCTCGATCAGCACCTCGCGGGCCTCGCGGTAGGCGCCCAGCGCCTCGGCCTGCCGCCCCGCCTGGCACAGCGCCCGCATCAGCAGCCCGTGCCCGCGCTCCCGCAGCGGGTGCTCGCCGACCAGCGCGGCCAGCTCCTGCACCAGCTCCGCACCGCGCCCGGTCAGCAGCAGCAGCTCCGCGCGCTCCTCCAGCGCCGCGAGCCGGCGCTCGGCCAGCCGGCCCCGCTCCACCTCGGCGAACAGCCCGGCGACCCCGCCGAGCGCCTCGCCGCGCCACAGCGCCAGCACCTCGTCGAGCACGTGGGCGGCGGCCTCCAGGTCGCCCGCGGACCGCAGCCGGCCGGCGGTCACCACGCCGCGCTCGAACGCGTCCAGGTCGACCGCCGCCGGGTCCAGCCGCAGCAGGTAGCCGTCGCCGACGGAGGTCAGCAGCTCGGCGGGGGCGCGGCGGGCGCGGCTGGGCTCCAGCGCCCGGCGCAGGCCCGCCACGTAGGTCTGGACGAGGTTGACGGCGCTGCTGGGCGCGGCGTCGCCCCACACCGCGTCGATGATGTGGCCCCGGCTGACCGGGGTGTTGCGGCCCAGCAGCAGCACCGCGAGCACGGCCCGCTGCTTGGCCGCGCCCAGGTCGACCTCCCGGTCGCCGCGCCGCACCCGGAGAAGGCCGAGCACCTCGAACCGCAAGGGCTCCCCGCCGTCGTACTCCACCGACCGTTCCTTCGCCGAAGGGCTTGCCGCTACCCGACCACGCGAGCCTAGGAGATCACTTCAGTCCGGCTCCAGTCGCGCTGTAGCCGCATTCTTACGCTAAGCGTGTCCGACCAACCACACAGGGCGAACCCCGGTGGGGGAGGTTGGACCGGACAGCGGAACACCCGCTGCTCCCCATGAACGACGAGGGCGGGCCGGCGTGCAAGGGGCATCCAGCCCGCGGCGGCGGAACGCCGGCCCGCCCTCGTCCCCATGACTCCCATGGGGCGGCGCCATCCGGTAGGGGATGGCGCCGCCCCGCTGCCCTCCCCCCAGTGGAAGGGGCCGTGCCCGGGACCCGAACCCCCGGACGCGGCCCCTTTCGCCGTGCGCGGGGTCGCGACCGCCCCGCGAGCCCCCTCAGCGGACCTCTTCCAGCTCCTGCTGCCGGACCGGCGCGACGGCCTTGCGGCGGCGGCGCAGGAACACGACCGCGGCGACCACGACCGCGACGCCCATCAGGGCCCACATCGCGCCGTTGAACGCGGACTCGATGTACTTCGCCGACGCCCCCGCCGCCGAGCCGATGCCGATGTGCAGCGCCGACCAGCACACCGCGCCGGCGATCGACGCGGGCAGGAACCGCCGGTACTCCAGCTTCGACGCGCCGGCCGACGCGGGCACCAGGGTGCGCACCACGGGCATGAAGCGGGCGAAGAACACCGCCCACGCGCCGCGCCGGCGCAGCAGCGCGCCGGCCTTGTCCCAGTGCTCCTGGCCGAGCTTGCGCACCACCTTGCTGTCCCGCAGGCGGTCGCCGTAGCGGCGGCCGAGGGAGTAGCCGATGCTGTCGCCCACCACCGCGCACACCGACACGACCAGCCACATGACGAGGAACCTCGGCACGCTGGTCACCGTCGTGGCCGCCAGCAGCAGCGCGCTCTCGCCCGGTGCGATGAAGCCCACGCCGAGCGTGCACTCCGCCAGGGTCAGCGCGCCGGTCACCGCCAGGACGCCGGGCTGCGGCAACCCGGCGAGCCCCTCCAGCGCGTCGGTCAGGAAAGCCATGTCTTGTCCCCCAGGTAACGATCAGGGCCTCGCCGCGCGGAGCGGGGCGGCAGCACCGTGGTGCGGGTCGGCGGCGAGCCGGCCGAGGGCCGCCGCGGTCGTGCGGGATCGTGCCACCACGGCCGGCGCGCCCGTCGCGCAGGTCGGGGTGGCGGTGCGGTCGCGGGGCCGGTGCGCTCGCGGGGCCGGGCGGCGCCGGGCGCGCGGGTGCGGGCCGTTCGAGCGCGGACGTTCGAGCGCGAACCGTTCGATCCCGAGCCGTTCAACCCCGAGCCGTTCGACGGCGGGCCGTTCAACCTCGAACCGTTCGGCCCCGTGCCGTTCGACGGCGGGCCGTTCGGCAGCGGGCCGTTCGACGGCGCGCGAATCCTGGATCACCGACACCACCCCTTCGGCGAAGAGTTCACCGGACCGGGGGTGACTACCGCATCGGCCCCGGGTCTGGTGCCCGGTCAGACCTCGGTCGTAGCCCGGACGGCCGGAAGTCGGGGTCGGGCGCCGGCGGGCAGAAGTCGGGGGCGGGTCCTCCCGGACCCGCCCCCGACCGCCGGCGGTCAGCGCTCGTCGCAAGCCCCTCTCTTCGCCCAGCCGACGAAGCGCGACCACGGCGTGGCCCCGAAGCCCAGCGCGGCGCCGCCGCGGTTCTTCGAGTCCCGCACGGCCGCGCCGGACCCGGCCAGCGCGATCTCCACGCAATCCGGGCCCGAGGCCGACGAACGCTTGCTCTTGCGCCACTCCTGCATGGGCGATTCACTCCCGGTCGGCGAGGAGTTCGCGGCGGACCTGCCCGATCAACGCCGTTGAATCGGAGGTGCCCAAGGACGACGCGGCAAGTCGCGCGAACATGTCGGAATAGGAGGCGACGTCCGAGGGCTGTTCCAAATAGACGTCACCGCGCGCGCTTTCGATGTATACCACGTCGGTATCCGATTCCTGCGGGAAGGACAGGATGACGAACCGGCCGTCCAGCGCAGCGTGACCGCCCGCCGCGAACGGGATCACCTGGAGGGTGACATTGTCGAGTTCGCCGACTTCGACCAGTCGCCGCAACTGGGCCGCCATCACCTCGCGCCCGCCGACCAGCCGGCGCAGCGCCGCCTCGTCGATCACCACGTGCAGGGTCAGCGGCTCCTCCTCGACCAGCAGCGCCTGCCGGGCCTTGCGCAGCGCCACCCGCCGCTCGACCTCGCCGGGCGGCGCGCCCGGGAGCACGCCGGCGATCAGCGCCCTGGTGTAGCTCTCGGTCTGGAGCAGGCCGGGGACCATCAGGCCCTGGTAGGTGCGCGCGGACTCGGCGTCCGCCTCGAACCCGACGTACCGGCCGGGCGCGATGTCGCCGAACTCGTCCCACCAGGCTTTGCGCCGCGCCTCGCGGGCCAGCTGCACCAGCTCGTCGAGGGTCGCCCGGTCCGCGCCGTACGCGGCGAGCATGTCCCGCACGTCGCGGGGCGTGACCCCGACCCGGCCGGTCTCGATGCGGCTGATCTTGGAGGCGGAGCACTCCAGCCGCTCCCCGACCTCCTCGATGGTCAGCGCCGCCGCCTCGCGCAGCCGGCGCAGTTCACCCACCAGCCGGCGCTTGCGCAGCGTGGGGCTGCCGCCACGTGCCATTTGCCCACCTCCTCGCGGTTTCCCCGCGAGTCTGTTGGCGTCAACGGGCAAAGCAAAGAGCTGTCATCCATTCGTGTAGTGCAACTTGCAATCGGCCGGTTGTCGGTCGCAGGCTGCTCTGGCACAGCGCGTCGGATGCGATCGCCGAAGGGCCGGGAAGGAGCGCTGAAGATGTCCGGGACGGTCTTCGGCCACCTCGACAAAGCACTGCACGAGCACTTGGACGCGGTGGTGCGGTTGGCCTCGACCGGTGACGACGCGACAGCGGCCGAACTGGCCCGCTCCGAGGTGCCGCGCGTGGTGGCGGCGCTGCGGGCCCTGCTGGACGAGCACACGCCCGACGAGCACGGCCGCTGCCCCACCTGCCGCACCCGGCGCTTCAGCCGCCGGCTGCCCGCTCCCTGCCGCGCCTACCTGGGGGCGCAGTTGGCGATGACGGTGGCCGCCGAGTCGCCCGGGGTGCGCAGGCACGTGCGGGGCGCGGTGTGAACCCCTGCGTGGACCCCGCTGTGGACCCCTGCGTGAATTCCTGTGTGAACCCCCGGTGGCGCCGGGGGCCGTGAACGGGCGGGGACCCCCCCGCTCCCGCGTCGGGCGACGCGCCTTCCCCGAAGAACGAGCCCCCACGCGTCGCCCGGCCGCTCCCGTGGTGGAACCGGCCTCGCACCCCCGACCGGGGTCGGTTCCACCACGGGTCTCGGGCCCCTGCCCCGGACCTCTGCCCTGGGCTTCTGCCCCGAACCCCGAGCCCCGAGCCCCGAGCCCCGAGCCCCGAGCCCCGAGAGCACGGGAACCCGGTGACCCGGCTCTGTCGGGCCCGGGGGACGGTTGGCTGCCGGGCGTCGCGTGGCGGCCGTCCCCGGCAGCACTGGGGTCACCGATGACGTGGTCGCCTTGCGTGCTGTTCCCGGCTTCGTCCAAGACCTGCGGGCGTCGGGTGCGCTGGGTCCGTGGTCACCCTTCTGCCGGTCGAGTCCCGTAGGAACCCCCGCGTCGGTTTCGGGTGGGGTGGGTGCGTTGGCGGCCGGCCTTGGCGGGGGG
>Ga0196958_10000518_pt1 | contig 12616 bp, 12 predicted proteins | sample S1v_10metaG_FD_148654 | JGI IMG/M metagenome (GOLD analysis project Ga0196958, IMG submission 148654) | Soil microbial communities from Anza Borrego desert, Southern California, United States - S1+v_10 | ecosystem: Environmental > Terrestrial > Soil > Desert | place: USA: California | collected...
GCCACCGGCGAGTACAAGGACCTGATCAAGGCCGGCATCATCGACCCGGCCAAGGTCACCCGCTCGGCCCTGCAGAAAGCCGCCTCCATCGCGGCGCTGTTCCTGACCACCGAGGCCGTCATCGCCGACAAGCCGGAGAAGAACCCGGCCCCGGCGGGTGGCGACCCGACCGGTGGCATGGGCGGCATGGACTTCTGAGTCCACGCACCACCAGCAGTACCGCACGTCCCGCAGGGGCGGCACCCGCTGTCACACCAGACACGGGGGTGCCGCCCCTGCGGCGTTCGCAGGCCCTGCACCGGGTCGTGAGTGGATACGAGTGCCAGAGCACTCGTATCCACTCACGGGTCGGTGGCCGTGTACCGCCGGGCCGTCGCCGCGGCCCGCTCGGCCAGGGCCGTGCGCAGCGGCTCCGGGTCGAGCGCCTCCACGTCCGGACCGAGCGCCCAGATCATGGCCGTCGCGTAGTCCACGTCGCTGAACACGAATTCGAGCCGCAGCCACCCGTGCCCGTCCGGGCGCTCGGCGCGCACCTCCCGCGCCCGCTCCACCAGCGCCGCCCGCGCGGTCTCCCGCACGCGCACCACGGCCGTCACGTCCCGGAAGCCGGCCATGAACCGGGTGCGGCGCTCCTCCCACAGCAGTTCCAGGTCGACGCCGGTCGGCCGGTCCGCGGGCTCGTCCAGCTCCTCGACGTCCTGCAGCCGGGAGAGCCGGTAGGTGCGGTCGGCGCCGTCGCGGGTGGCCAGCAGGTACCAGCGGCCCCGCGCGTGGACGAGCCCGACCGGGTCGACGGTGCGCCACCGCGACTCCTCGCCGGTCGCGGCGTACCGGATCCGCAGCCTCCGCCCCGCGAACACCGCGTGCCGAACCGCCTCCATCCGCGCCTCGTCGTCGGCGGGTCGCCCGTCGACCGGCTTGATCATCCCGTCCCGGCGCACGAGGATGCGCCCGGCCGCGCGGGTGGCGCTGTCGCGCTGCTGCTGCGGGAGCGCCGCGACCACCTTGCGCATCGCCGATGCGAGCGCGGGCGCCATCCCGGGGTCGGGCGAGGCGGCCCGGGACCCGGCGACGAGCAGGGCCAGCGCCTCGTCGGAGGTGAGCCCGGTGAGATCCGTGCTGTAGCCGGGCAGCAGCGCGAACCCGCCGTGTCGACCGCGCTCCGCGTATACCGGCACGCCCGCCGTCGAGAGCGCCTCGACGTCGCGCAACACGGTGCGGGTGGACACCTCGAGCTCACGGGCCAGCGCCGCGGCCGACATCCGTCCCCGCTGCTGCAGGAGCAGCACGAGCGACAACAGGCGATCGGCGCGCATCGCAGGAGAATGCCAGGAATACACGACACAGGACGTCGCGATTCGGGACGAGGCTCGTCATCATGACGACCACGGAGACCACCGACCCCCGCCCGCTCTACGACGGCGCCCTCTCCTGGGCGCTCGACGTCGTGCGCGGCGTCCGCCCCGAACAGCTGACCTCCCCCACCCCGTGCTCGCAGCTCGACGTGCGCGGCCTGCTCGCCCACCTCGTCGCCACCGCGCACCGCGCCGCCGCGCTCGGCCGGGGCGAGGACGCCGGAGCCGTGCCGTGGAGCGCGCCCCAGGCCCCCGGCGACGACTGGGCGGGCGCCTACGCCGAGGCGATCGACGGGCTGTGGGCGGTCTGGCGTGCCGATCCCGGGTCCACCGCCCTGCTCGACCGGCCCTTGCGCGCACCGTTCGGCACCCTGCCGGGCCGGGCCGCGGTGCTCGTCTACACCTCCGAGACGCTCGTGCACGGCTGGGACCTCGCCGTCGCCACCGGCCAGGACGCCGAGGCCGACCCCGCGGTGGCCGAGGCCGCCCTCGCCGCGATGCAGCGCGCCCTGCCGGCCGAGCCCCGCGGCGGCCCGGTGCCGTTCGCGGCGCCGGTCCCGGCCCGCGAGGGAGCCGGGCCGACGGAGCGGCTGGCCAACTGGTGCGGGCGCACCCGCCCCTGATCCGGCGGGGATCCGCGGTACCGGGTGGCCAACCGATACCGCGGATCCTTCCATGTGCTGGTCGCCCCCTTGACTCCTCTGACGGGCGCGGTACAGGGTGGTAAGCGGTTACCGGAAAGCGCATACCAGCGGTTTGCCCACCGCCCCGCCCTCCGCCCGCGGCCCGTCGGCGTGGCGCGAGCGCGGCATCCCACCAGTACACGGAGGTACCAAGGTGATCAGACGTGGAGCGCGAGCTGCCGGCGTCGGGCTCGTCGCCGCGACCGTGCTGGCGCTGACCGCGTGCGGCGCACCCGGGGCGCAGTCCGACGCGGAGGCCGAGGACATCACGCCGGTGGCCCCGAGCAGCCCGATCGCCCTCACCCTGCTCGACGGCGCCGGCAACGTCACCGTCAACCGGCCGATCTACGACGGCTTCGCGGCCGCCCACCCGGAGCTGGTCTCGAGCATCGACTACCAGTCGGCACCCGCACCGGACGTCGCCGGGAAGATCCGCGCGCAGCAGCTGGCGGGCGAGATGAACATCGCCGTGGTCATCGGCGGCACCGACGTGCTCGGTGCGGCGCAGACCGAGGACCTCATGCTCCGGCTGCTGCCGGACTTCGCCGCGAGCCTGCCCGACCTCTCCCAGGTGCAGGACCAGGGCAGCGCCGACATGCAGGCGCTGGCCGACGGGATCGGGATCGTCAACCGGTACAACCCGGCGGGCCCGCTGCTCGCCCACGCGCCCGACATGGCCGACGTGCCCGCGACGCCGGAGGAGCTGCTGGCGTGGGCGCGCGAGCACCCGGGCGGCTTCACCTACGCCCAGCCGCCGAACTCGGGCCCCGGCCGCACGTTCATGATGTCGCTGCCCTACATGCTCGGCGACAGCGACCCGTCGGACCCGGAGAACGGGTGGGACAAGACCTGGGCCTACCTGCGCGAGCTCGGGCAGCACATCGAGTCCTACCCGCCGAGCTCGACGATCATGAACCAGCAGTTCGGGTCGGGGCAGCTGCAGCTGATCCCGACGATCCTCTCGATGGACATCAACAGCAGGCGCGAGGGAACGTGGGCGCCGGACACGCAGGTCTCGCTGTTCGACGACCAGCACTGGGTCACCGACGCGCACTACATGATGGTCCCGAAGGGGGTCTCCCCCGAGCAGCTGTACGTGGCGCTGGAGCTGTTCGAGTGGACGTTGCAGCCCGACCAGCAGGCGCTCACCTACGCCACCGGTTCGCTGATCACCGCGAACAAGAACGTCACGCCCGCAGACGCCTCTCCCGAGGGCCGGGCGCTGCTGCAGGAGTGGGGCCGGCCGGACTTCTACCCGCAGGCGCTCGCGACCGGGCAGACGCACACCCCGCTGACGCCGGAGAACCAGGTGAAGGCGTTCGAGATCTGGCAGCGGGAGGTCGGCAGCCATGTCGGGGGCTAGCGGCTTCGAGCGACTGCAGATGCGCCAGGTCTCGCGCTGGTACGGCCGGACCGCGGCGCTGACCGACCTGGACCTGGAGCTCGCCCGCGGGGAGTTCGTGGCCCTGCTCGGCCCGTCCGGGTGCGGGAAGTCGACGGCGCTGGCCTGCCTCGCGGGTCTGCAGCCGCTGACCACGGGCTCGATCTGGCGCGACGACAAGCGGATCGACTCGCTCCCCGCCGACAAGCGCGGGTTCGGGATGGTGTTCCAGAACTACGCGCTCTTCCCGCACCTCACGGTGCAGCGCAACGTGGAGTTCGGCCTGTCCATGCGCAAGGTCCCCCGCGCCGAGCGGCGCTCGCGGGCCACTGCCGCGCTGGAGCTCGTGCAGCTCGCCGAGCACGCGGGCAAGCTCCCGTCGCAGCTGTCCGGCGGGCAGCAGCAGCGGGTGGCGATCGCCCGCGCACTGGCGATCGACCCCGAGATCGTGCTGATGGACGAGCCGCTGTCCAACTTGGACGCCGCGCTGCGCATCGAGATGCGCACCGAGATCAAGCGGCTCTACCAGGAGCGGGAGTTGTCGGTCCTCTACGTCACCCACGACCAGGAGGAGGCGCTGTCCCTCGCCACCCGCGTGGTGGTGCTGCGCGGCGGGCGGCTCGAGCAGACCGGCACGCCCGAGCAGGTGTACACCCAGCCCGCCAGCGCGTACGTGGCGAGCTTCATGGGCTACCGCAACATGATCGAGGCACGTGTCGAGGAGGTGGACGGCGACCCGCGGCGGGTGTCCGTGGTGGCGGGCGACCTGCGGTTGCACGGGACCGCCGACCCGGCCGCGGGCGTGCGGCCGGGCTCCGACGTGCTGGTCGCGGTGCGTCCGGAGGACTTCGTGCTCGGCCGTGCCGGGGCCAACGAGGTCAGCGCGCGCGCCGAGGTCGTGGAGTACCACGGCCGTGAGCTGGCCGTCCGCGCCCGCACCGACAAGGGGGCGGTGCTGCACTTCCGCACCGAGAAGCCGGTCGCCGCCGGCGCGCGGGTCGGCCTCGGCGCCCCCGAGGACCGCGTCCTGGTCTTCCCCACCGAACCGCTGCCGGGAGCGGACGATGACGCTGACGGCTGAGCGCACCCCCGCTGCCCGGCCGCAGCAACCGCTGCGGCACCGGCTGGCCGAGCGCGGCGTGGACTGGACGCTGCTGTGGATCGGGCCGGCGGTGGCGATCATCGGCGCGCTGTTCGTGTACCCGTTCCTCTACGGCCTGTCGATCTCGTTCCAGCCGCTGGACAGCGACGATCCGCTGGCCAACTACACCGACTTCTTCGGTGACCCGTACCTGCGCGACTCGATCTGGAAGACGCTGCGCCTGGCCGTTCCGGTCGCGCTGCTGTCCGTGGCCGCCGCCGCACCGCTGGCGTTCCGGATGCGCCGGGACTTCCCCGGCCGGCAGGCCGTGACGCTCGTGGTGCTGCTGCCGCTGACGTTCGGCTCGGTGCTCGTCGCGCAGGGCATGGCGCAGGTCTTCTCCCCGACCGGCTGGATCAACCTGATCCTGACGTCGGTCGGCATCCCGGAGCAGCAGTTCATCTACAACTACACCGGCACGTTCATCGCCACGGTGCTCGTGAGCATCCCCTTCGCGTTCGTGATGCTGATGGGCTTCTTCGGCGGGATCGACCGGTCGATCGAGGACGCCGCCGCCACGCTCGGCGCCGGCCGGGCGGCCCGGTTCTGGCGGATCGTCATGCCGCTCGCCGCTCCCGGGCTCGTCACGGCGTTCACGCTGTGCCTGGTCGAGGCGTTCGCGGTGTTCCCGTCGGCGATCCTCGTCGGGCAGCCGGACAACGCCACGCACGTGCTGACGCTGCCGATCTACGACGCCGCCTCGCGGCGCTCCGACTACCCCGCGGCCGCGGCCATCGCGATGGTCATGACCGTGCTGGAGCTGCTGATCCTGGGCGTGCTGATGCTGCTGCGCAGCAGGCTCTACGCCGGTCCGTCCTCGGGGGGCAAGGGATGACCAGCACGGAGAGCCTGCTCGAGCAACCCACGCCCGTCCGGTCCGCGCCACCCGCCCGCACCCGCCGGGAACGGCCCACCCTCACCGCGGTCGTCACCTGGGTGGCCGCCGCGTGCTTCGTGCTCGTCGTGCTCGGGGTGCTGGTGTCGGTGCTGGTCCAGTCGTTCGCCACCACGTGGCGCGGCGGCTGGTGGCCCGACGGGTTCACGGCGGAGTGGTACGGGCGGGCGTGGACGACCACCGGTATGTACGACGCCCTGGTCAACACGTTCCAGGCGGGCATCGCGGTGGTGCTGATCTGCCTGCTCGCCGGGGTGCCCGCCGGCTACCTGCTGGCCCGGCGCCGGTTCCCGGGCCGGTCGGTGGTCATGCTGCTCATGCTGCTGCCGATCATCCTGCCGCCGATGACGTACGCGGTGCAGCTCGCGGCGCTCATGTACCGGGTGGGGCTCGGCGGCACCATGACCGCCGTCGTGCTGGTCAACCTCGTCCCGACGCTGCCGCTGGTGGTGCTGATCATGGTGCCGTTCGTGGAGCAGATCTCCCCGTCGGTGGAGAACGCCGCCCGGGTGTTCGGCGCGAACAACCTGCGGCTGTTCACCCGGGTGCTGATCCCGCTGCTGCTGCCGGGGATGCTCGCCGCCGGCATCCTGGTGCTCGTCCGCACGCTGGGCGCGTTCGAGCTGACGTTCTTCGTCTCCTCCGCCCAGACCGAGACGCTCGTCGTCGCGCTGTTCGGCGCGATCTCCAACCCGGGCGGCGTCCCCATCTCGCTGACGGCGGCGATGGCCGTGACCTACATGCTCGTCGCCGTGCTCGGGCTCGCCATCAGCCTCCGCTACGTCACCCCGTCGCAGGCCATCCGCCAGCGGCACCGCTGAACCAGAGGAGCTCCATGCCAGACGGCAGCAACCAGTACCGCGGCAACCAGTACCGCGTCGCGATCGTCGGCGCTGGCGGCATCGCCGGGCACCGGCACATTCCCGCCATCCGGGCCCAGGGCGACCGGATCGAGGTGGTGGCCGTCGTCGACGTCGACGGCGACCGCGCCGCCGCGTTCGCCGCCGAGCACGGGGTCGCGCGGCACTACACGGACCTGGACGCGATGCTCGCCGCAGACCGCCCGGACCTGGCGATCGTCTGCACACCCCCGGTGGCCCACCACGCAGGTGTGCGGGCCTGCCTGGAGGCGGGGGCGTGGGTGTGGTGCGAGAAGCCGCCGGTGCTCTCGCTGGCCGAGTACGACGCGCTGGCCGCGCTGGAGCGCGAGGGCGGCCCGTACGCCGGGTACGTCTTCCAACACCGCTTCGGCTCGGCCGCGCGGAGGCTGCGCGCCCAGATCGCCGACGGCACGCTCGGGCGTCCGCTGGTCGGCGTCTGCCACACGCTCTGGTACCGCGACCACGCCTACTTCGAGGTGCCGTGGCGCGGGAAGTGGGAGACCGAGGGCGGCGGCCCGACCATGGGCCACGGCATCCACCAGATGGACCTCATGCTCTCCCTGCTCGGCGACTGGCGGGAGGTGCGGGCGCTCATGGGCACGCTCGACCGCCGCGTCGAGACCGAGGACGTCTCGCTCGCCGCCGTGCGGTTCGAGTCGGGGGCGCTCGTGTCGGTCGTCAACAGCGTGCTGTCCCCGCGCGAGGAGAGCTACCTGCGCTTCGACTTCACCGACGCGACGGTCGAGGTGTCCCACCTCTACGGCTACGGCAACTCCGACTGGCGCTGGACGCCGCGCAAGGGGGTCACCGACACCGGTTGGCTGCCCACCGACGACGTCGACAGCTCGCACACCGCCCAGCTCACCCACTACCTCGACGCCATGGACCGCCGCGAGCGCCCGCCGGCCAGCGGCGCCGACGGGCGCCGCAGCATGGAGCTGATCACGGGCCTCTACCGGTCCGCGATCACCGGGCAGCCGGTCCTGCGCACCGAGCTCGCGCCCGGCGACCCGTTCTACGACCGCCTCGACGGCGGTGGCCGGTACCAGCCCGACAGCGTGGAGGTCGCCCGATGAACGCGGTCACCGTCACCCACGAGCACGGCCTGCGGATCGGCATCGCCGTCGGTGCCGTGGAGATCGCCTCCTACGTCTACGGGGAGGACATCCCCGCGTTCGAGTCGTCCAAGCCCTACCTGCACCCGATGCGGACCTTGTCGGGCGCGCTCGTGTCCGCTTACCGGCCCCACGACCACCGCTGGCACAAGGGCCTGCAGATGACCTGGTCGCACGTGTCGGGCCAGAACTTCTGGGGCGGCAACACCTACACGCACGGGCAGGGCTACATCCCCAAGGACAACGTCGGGGCGATGCGGCACGAGGCGTTCGACCTCATCGACCTGACCGGGGACGAGCTGACGCTGGCGGAGCGGCTCACCTGGGTCGCGTCCACCGGCGAGGAGTGGGTGTCCGAGCGCCGCGGGCTGCGCTTCCACGGCGTCGACACCGCGCGCGGCACCTGGATGCTCGACTTCTCCACGGAGCTCACCAACATCCGCGGCGAGGCGCTCGAGCTGGGCAGCCCCACCACGCACGGCCGGGAGAACGCCGGCTACACCGGCTTCTTCTGGCGCGGGCCGCGCGGGTTCACCGGCGGCGAGATCGTCACGGCGGACGGGGGCGGTGGCCCGGGGACGATGGGCACCGGCACCTCGCCCTGGCTCGCCTACACCGGCAAGAACGACGAGGTGGACGGCGGGGCGACGATGCTGGTCTTCGCCGGGACCACCAGCCGGGGCGAGCTCACCTGGTTCGTGCGCAACGACCCGTTCCCGGCGATCAACCCCTCGCCCGCGTTCGACAAGGAGATCACCCTCGCCGACGGCGACGCGCTGGCCCTGACCCACCGGGTGGTCGTCGCCGACCGGATCTGGACGCGCGAGGAGATCGAGGGCTTCGCCGCGGAGCACGCGCTGTGACTGCCCTGCCCGAGTTCCCGGGGGCGGTCGGCATCAGCGCGCTGCGCGTCTACGACTGGGAGACCGCCGACGGGCTCTGCGGCGGCTCGCCGCACGTCCACCTGTGCTGCACGGAGTGCTACGTGGTGGTGGGGGGCGCCGGCCGCCTCCAGACCCTCACCGCGAGCGGGTCCTCCGAGCAGCCCCTGCGCCCCGGCGACGTCGTCTGGTTCACCCCCGGCACGATCCACCGTGCCGTGAACGACGGCGACCTGCGGGTCGTGGTGCTGATGCAGAACAGCGGGCTCCCCGAGTCGGGCGACGCCGTGCTCACGCTGCCGCCCGAGCACCTCGCCGATCCCGACGCCTACCGGCGCGCGATCTCGTTGCAGGGGCCGGACGGGCCGTCGCCGGAGCGGGCGCGGGCCCGGCGCGACCTCGCGATCGAGGGTTTCCGCGAGCTGCGCAGGCGCACCGAGGCCGGTGACGCCGCCGCGTTGGAGGCGTTCCACGCCGCGGCCGCGGCCCTCGTCCGGCCGCAGCTGCGCGAGTGGCGCAGGCGGTGGGAACGGGGGGCCGCGGCGGTGAGCGACCGGACGGGGCAGCAGATCGACGCGCTCGCCGCGGGCGACCACCACCACCTGCGCGACGCCGTGGTGTCCCGCATCGCCCAGCCCCCGCCGACGACGCTGGGGATGTGCGGGCACCTGTCGCCCTACGATCCGGTCCGGCTCGCCGGTCCCGTCGACGCCCATCTGTAGGAATGCGTTTTCCGGATCCGGTGCGGGCGGGTAGGCTCGGCGCCCCCAGGGAGGCGTCGGGACGGGTGGACGGGGCGGAGCGATGGCGGAACGGGTGCCGGGAGCGTCGGTCACGCTGCTCGACGTGGCCCGCGCCGCCGGGGTGTCGCTGGCCACCGCGTCGCGCGCGCTCAACGGCAGCACCCGGCGGGTGCGCCCGGACCTGCAGGAACGCGTCCTCGCCGCCGCCGACGCCCTGCATTACTCGGCCAACGCGCAGGCCCAGGCGATGGCGCGGGGCCGCACGAACATCGTCGGGCTCGTGCTCAGCGACGTCGCCGACCCCTACTTCTCCTCGATCGCGGCGGGCGCCATCCGCGCCGCCGAGGAGCACCGGCTCGTCGTCACGATGGCGTGCACGTTCGGGCGCGAGGAGCGCGAGCTCGACTACGTGGCCGCGCTGCGCGGGCAGCGGGCCCAGGCGGTGATCGTCGTCGGCAGCCGGGTGCAGGACCGGGGCCTGATCGACCGGCTCGGCGCCGAGGTGCGCTCGTTCGAGCAGTCCGGGGGCCGCGTCGCGTTCGTCAGCCAGCGCCGCATCCCCGCCGACACGGTCGTCGTGGAGAACCGGGCCGGGGCTCGGGCGCTGGCCGAGGCGCTGTGCGGGCTCGGGCACCGGCACTTCGCGGTGCTGGCCGGCCGCACCGACCTGCTCACCGCGCGGGACCGCAGCGCGGGGTTCCGGGAGGGCGCGGCCCGAGCGGGCGTGCGGATCGAGCCCGACGACGTCGTGCACGGCGGATTCACCCGCGACGGCGGCTACGCCGCGATGCTCGAGCTGCTGGACCGCGGCACCGACGCCACGTGCGTGTTCGCGGTGAACGACGTGATGGCCGTCGGCGCAATGGCGGCGCTGCGCGACCGCGGGGTGGCGCTGCCGTCCGGCATGGCGGTGGCCGGGTTCGACGACATCGCCACCCTGCGCGACGTCACCCCCGCGCTCACCACGGTCCGGCTCCCCCTCGAGGAGCTCGGCGCGGGGGCGCTGGAGATGGTCGTGGCGCCGCCCGCCGAGCAGCCGCGGATCCGCCGGGTGCGCGGCGAAGTGGTGCTGCGCGAGAGCACACCGCCACTGTCCTGACCCCACTCCACACACCCAGCACGCACTTCACACAAGGCCCGCGCTGTGTGACGTCCACAGTGCACGTGTGAAGTGCTCACGGCTCGTCGGTCTCCGGCGCGAGCAGCCAGATCGCGGCGTAGACCACGACGCCCATGCCGAAGCCGAGCACGGTCAGCGTCACGAGGCCGATGCGCACCACGGCCGCGTCCACGCCGAGGCTCTCGGCGAGCCCGCCGCAGACCCCGCCGAGCATGCGGTCCGTGCGGCTGCGCCGCAGCCGGAACTTCGGGCGGGACGCCGGTTCCGGGCCAGGAGCCGGGTACGAGGGCGCGCTCGTCGCGTCGTACACCGGGCCGTACACGGGGCCCGTCGGATCGGCGGGGTCCGCGGTGCGGTGGGTGGTGGACTGACCGGTCGTCGATTCCATGTCCCCGACTCTGCCGCGCGAAGCGGCCGTCCACGTCCGGGTCCAGCCCGGATACGACCCCGGATCCGGCCCTGATCCGGCCCTGACGAGGAGACCCCGATACCGGTCGTGCCCCGGGCCACCCGGGGTGGCCGGCCGGTACTCCCGTCGTCTCACGCTCCCCTTCCGTGCTCATGCTCCCCGTCAACGGGGAGCCATGAACTCACACCGAGAGCGTCGGCGACGACGATCAACGCGTCCCGGGGCAGCGCAGAAGGGTGCGTGGGCCGACGAGGGGGGCCGGTCTACGCCTCGCGGCGTGGCTCTCCCCGCCCCACCGCGCGCGACGGGCGGCCCTCCTCGCTCTCGACGGGCCGGGGGGCACCGGGGGCGGGCGGCACCTGCCGGTCGCGCTCGCGGATCATGCGCCCGACGAGCACGCCGACGACCGCGGCGACGAGGAGCCAGACCACCGCCACCACGAGGATCCAGCCGAGAGTGCCGATGCCTGCTCCCCAATTGGTGTTGCGCCCAGTGTCCACCCGGTCACACGGCTGCGCACAGGGGGACTACCGGGACGGGTGACAGCCGCTCGGACCACTCCGCTGCGTCAACCGACGTCGGGAACCGCGGGCCCCAGGAGGTCATCGGCGTCGACGATGCGGTACGCGTAGCCCTGCTCGGCGAGGAACCGCTGGCGGTGCGCGGCGTAGTCCGTGTCGAGCGTGTCACGGGAGACCACCGAGTAGAAGTGGGCCTGCCGGCCGTCGGACTTCGGGCGCAGCAGCCTGCCCAGCCGCTGGGCCTCCTCCTGCCGGGACCCGAACGTGCCGGAGACCTGGACGGCGACGCTGGCCTCGGGCAGGTCGATGGAGAAGTTGGCCACCTTGCTGACCACCAGCACCGGCAGCTCGCCGCGGCGGAAGCGGTCGAACAGGGCCTCGCGCTCGCGGTTCTTCGTGGAGCCCTGGATCACCGGTGCGTCCAGCGCCTCCCCCAGCTCCTCCAACTGCTCGAGGTAGGCGCCGATGACCAGCGCGGACTCGCCCGGATGCCGCTGCAGGACGCCCTTCACCACAGCGAGCTTCGTGTGGGCCGTGGAGGCCACCCGGTACCGCTCCTCGGGCTCGGCCACCGCGTAGCCCATCCGCTCGGCGTCGGTGAGCGTGACGCGCACCTCGGTGCACTCCGCGGGCGCGATCCAGCCCTGCTGCTCGATGTCACGCCACGGAGCGTCGTAGCGCTTCGGGCCGATGAGCGAGAAGACGTCGCCCTCGCGCCCGTCCTCGCGCACGAGCGTGGCGGTGAGTCCGAGGCGCCGCCGGGACTGCAGGTCGGCCGTCATCCGGAAGACCGGGGCGGGCAGCAGGTGCACCTCGTCGTAGATGACCAGGCCCCAGTCGCGGGAGTCGAACAGCTCGAGGTGCTTGTACTCGCCCTTGGACTTGCGCGTGATCACCTGGTAGGTCGCGATCGTGACCGGTCGGATCTCCTTGCGCTCGCCGGAGTACTCCCCGATCTCGTCCTCGGTGAGGCTCGTGCGAGCCACGAGCTCGCGCTTCCACTGCCGCCCCGCGACCGTGTTGGTGACGAGGATCAGCGTGGTGGCCTGCGCCTGCGCCATCGCCGCAGCGCCCACTAGCGTCTTGCCCGCCCCGCACGGCAGCACCACCACGCCGGAGCCGCCCGCCCAGAACCCCTCGACGGCCTCGCGCTGGTAGCCGCGCAGCGACCAGCCGTCCTCGGCCAGCGCGATCGGGTGCGCCTCGCCGTCGACGTAGCCCGCGAGGTCCTCGGCGGGCCAGCCGATCTTGAGCAGCGCCTGCTTGAGGTGCCCGCGTTCGGACGGGTGCACGATCACGGTGTCGTCGTCGATCCGCGCACCGAGCAGGGGCGCGATCTTCTTCTGCCGGAGCACCTCCTCCAGCACCGCCCGGTCGAGCGCGACCATGACGAGCCCGTGCACCGGGGAGTTGGTGAGCTGCAGGCGCCCGTATCGGCCCATCGTGTCGACGACGTCCACGAGCAGCGGCTGCGGCACCGCGTAGCGCGAG
>Ga0196958_10000519_pt1 | contig 12609 bp, 11 predicted proteins | sample S1v_10metaG_FD_148654 | JGI IMG/M metagenome (GOLD analysis project Ga0196958, IMG submission 148654) | Soil microbial communities from Anza Borrego desert, Southern California, United States - S1+v_10 | ecosystem: Environmental > Terrestrial > Soil > Desert | place: USA: California | collected...
CGCGGTCGAAGAACTCCGGGTCCCGGTTCGCGGAGGCGAACAGCAGGAGCACCCGCTCCCCCGCGGTGAGGTCCTGACCCGCGAGGCAGGCGTCGGCGGTCAGCCGGCGGGGGAACCAGTGCAGCGGGGTCTCGTAGCGCAGGATCTCCTCGACGGTGCTCGCCACCAGCGCGGGTTCGGCGCGCAGGCGCTGCTGCACGTCGGGATGCTCGGCGAGGTACAGCAGCGTGTTGGACAGGCCCAGCGCGGTCGAGTCGTGGCCCGCATAGGTCAGGATGAACATCATGTTGGCCAAGGTCGCGTCGTCCGCGCCGAGGCCGTCCGCATCGTTGGCCCGCACCAGCCCCGTGAGGAAGTCGTCCTGCGGCCGGGCGCGCCGGTCGTCGAACAGCGCCATCCAGTACTCGCGCACCCGGTCGATCACGTCCCGGCCCCTGGGGCCGGACGCGTGCTCGAGGAACTCGAGCGAGTAGGCGCGGATCTCCTCGGTCTGCTCCGGGCCGAGACCATAGAGCTGGGTGATGACGTCGAGCGGCAACGGGATCGCGAGCTCCTCGACCAGCTCGGCGGACCCACGACCGACGAAGGAGTCCACCAGGCGGTTCACCGTGGCGCGGATGTGCGGCTCCATGGCCTTCGCGGCGGCCCCGCTGGTGAGCGGCGCGATGAGCTGGCGGAACGCGGCGTGCTGCGGCGGGTCGTAGTCGATCGGCGGGAAGCGGTGGTCGGACACCGCGGGCACGTACACACCGCCGGTCGAGGAATAGGTCGCGTGGTCGCTCGCGACGGCCTTGACGTCGGCGTACCGGGACACGGCCCAGTACCCGCCGTACCGCTCGCCGCGGGAGACCGGGCAGCCGGAACGCAGCTCGGCGTACAGCTGGTACGCACGTTCCGGCGACAGGTCGGGGGAATGAGGGTCGAACACGGGACTGCGCTGTCCGTTCTCGCCCACGATGGCTCACCTCCGCTCGACTGCAGCAACGGTACGATCCGGACCGTCCATTTGGTACGTCCGATTGGCAATGGGAGGCATAGCCGCCGGAGACGCCGTACCAGGCGACGTCGCACACCGGGACCGGACGTCGCGCACGGCCCGCCTTGTGCCGAGTAGGCACTCGATGCGCGAAGTGGCGGCTATCCCAGCCCCGCGTCGGCCGCCGCCAGCAACCTGTCCAGGAACGCCCTCACCGGAGGCGAGTGCAGGGAGCCGGGACGCCAGACCACGCCCAGCTCTCGCCGGGCCCCGGGGTCGGACACGGGCACCGCGCGCTCGGCGCCGCGCGCGGCGAGCCGGGGCAGCAGGGCGACCCCGACCCCGCTGCGCACCATGCCCTGCACGATCGACAGCTGCCCGGTCTCGATCACCACGCGCGGGGTGAAGCCGGCGCGGGCGCAGAGCTGGTCGGCCAGCTCGCGCAGGCCGTAGCCGGTGCGCATGCAGACGAAGTCCTCGTCGGCGAGCTCGCGCACCGCCACGTCCGGCCGGTCGCGCAGCGGGTGATCGGGCGGCACCAGCGCCACGATCGGCTCGCGCACCAGCGTGCGGGACCCGAGCCCGGCCAGCGTCGCGGGCATCCGGGTGACGGCGATGTCCAGCTCACCGCTGTGCACCAGCTGCTCGAAGTCGCGCGAGACGTCGTGCTCGACCATTCGGACGGCCACGGCCGGGTGCTCCGCGCGGAACGCGGCCAGCACCGCGGGCAGCAGGTGCGCCCCGACGCTCGGCAGCACCCCCACCGCCACCCGGCCGTGCCGGAGGCCGACGACCTCCTCCACCCGCTCGCGGCCCCGCTCCACCTCGGCGAGCGCACGCTCGGCGTGCTCGAGGAACGCCTCGCCGGCCGCGGTCAGCTGCACCCGCCGGGCCAGCCGCTCGAACAGCTTGGTCCCGACGTCCTGCTCCAGCTTGCGGATCTGGATCGACAGCGTCGGCTGGGCCAGGAACAGCGAGGCGGCCGCCTGCGTCATGCTGCCCTCCCTCGCCACGGCGACGAAGTAGCGCAGCTGGTGCAGTTCCATGGTCGGAACTATCGCCGAGGGCGCACCCGGCGCAACGCGGCGCGCAGGCGCGCGACCACCGTGCCCGCCAGGAGGGCGAACGCGCCCGGGGGTTTCGCCGGGACCGCGGAGGCCCGCCCGGTGCGGGCGTTCTCCTCGACGACGGCGGCGAACTGCTCGAACAGCCGCCTGCTCACGTCACCCGCCAGCGCGCGGCCGAACTGCGCGATGCGCCCGGACAGGAACAGCGCGGCGTCGGCCCGCAGCACGCTGCCGCCGTCCGCGGTGGGCTCGGCGGCCAGCCGGATGTCGGCCTGCGTGGTGCTGCCCCCCGTGTCCGCGCCCTGCGCGAGCACCCGCAGCCGGTGCTCGTCGGGCACCCGCTCGACGACCTGCGCCAGCCCGTCGAACGCCAGCTTCACCGGCCCGAGCGCGACCGTCGCGCGGCCGCGGTAGCGGTCGTCGTCCAGCACCTCGACGAGCTGGGCGCCGGGCAGGCAGTCGGCGAGGCGGTGGAAGTCGTCGAGCACCTCCCACACCTTCTCCACGGGCACCCCGAGCGCGCTGCGGACCTCCACGGTGGCCGAGGGCGCGCCGGTGGGCAGGCGCACCTCGGCGGGCGCGGGCGGCGGGGCGATGTCCTCTGCCTCCGGCGCCGCGGGCTGCCCGCCGCCGCGGCCGAGGAGCGTGCGCCGGCCGCAGTTGCGCGGGCCGGGCAGGCCGTCGGGGTGCTGCTTCGCGACGTCCTCGACGGCCGCGAGGATCCCGCGGTAGCCGGTGCACCGGCACAGCACGCCGGACATCTCCACCGGCAGCTCGTCGGGCTCGACGGCGGTGCCCTTCGGACCGTCGGCGAGCAGGTCGTAGCTGCTCATCAGCATGCCGGGGGTGCAGAAGCCGCACTGCAGGCCGTGGTGGGCGGAGAACGCCTGCTGCAGCGGGTGCTGCTCCTCGGCGCTGCCCAGCCCCTCCACGGTGACGACGTCCGCGCCCTCGCACTGCACCGCGAACAGCAGGCACGCGCGGGCGGCCTCGCCGTCGACGAGCACCGTGCACATGCCGCACACCCCGTGCTCGCAGCCCAGGTGCGTGCCGGTCAGGCCGAGCTGCTCGCGCAGGACGTCGGCCAGGTGCACGCGCGGCGGCACGGAGACGGTGACGTCGGTGCCGTTCACCGTCATCGCGATGTCGACGCGCTCGCCCGCCGCGACCGCCGCCGGTCGTGCCTGCGGGACCCGGCTCATCGCTCGACCTCGCTGGCGCTCGGCCGGGCGCTTCCCGCAGGCGCCGTAACATGATTCGCTCGCAAGCTCGCTCATCCCGCCTCCTCCGCGATCGTCCGGGCCCGCCGCAGCGCGGTGGCGAGCTCGCGCGCCGCCAGCACGCCGAACAACCGGCGGCGGTAACCGGTGGAGCCGTGCGCGTCGCCGCCGGTGTCGACGACCTCGCCGGCCAGGCGCGCGGTCTCCGGGCGCAGTGCCTGCTCGGTCGCGTGCTCGGCCACCAGCGCGGTGACGTCGCGGGTGACCGGCCGGTCGGAGACCCCGAACCCGGCGAGCCGGGCCTCGGTGACCGCGCCGCGCGCGTCGAGGCGCACGCGGGTGGCGACGCCGGCGAGCGCGAAGTCGCCGTGCCGGCGCGCGATCTCGGCGAAGCCGAAGCCCTCCCCCGGCCGCGCCGCCGGGAACGTGACCGCGACGACGACGTCCTGCGGGCCCGCGCCGGTGCTCATCGCGCCGGTGAAGAACTCCCCCGCCGGCACGGTCCGGCGCCCGGCCGGACCGGTGACCTCGATCGTCGCGTCCAGGCACGAGGCGACGGCGGGCAGCTCGGCGGCGGGGTCGGCGTGCGCGAGGCTGCCGACGACGGTGCCGCGGCTGCGCAGCTCCCGGTGCCCGACGAAGGGCATCGCCATGCCGATCAGCGGCACCGCCCGGGCCTGCGCCGACCGCTCGACGGCGCGCTGCCGGACGGCGGCGCCGACGCGCAGCCCGGCGCCCGTCTCGTCGTACGCGTGCAGCTCGCCGACCGCGCTGATGTCCACGAGCGTCGCCGGCCGGCCCAGCCGCATCGCCAGCACCGGCACCAGCGACTGGCCGCCCGCGAGCACCTTGGCGTCGCCCCCGGCGAGCTCGGCGAGGACGTCGTCGAGCGTGGCCGGGCGGACGTAGGCGAACGGCGGGGCCTTCATGTGAGCGTCACCGCCCCTGGAAGTTCGGCTTGCGCTTCTCGCCGAACGCCTTGACGCCCTCGGCGAAGTCCTGCGTGGCGCGCAGCATCGAGTAGGCCTTGCGCTCCAGGTCGATGCCGGAGTACAGCGGCGCGTCCAGGCCCTTGTCGAGGACCTCCTTCGCGGTGCGCTGCGCCGACGGCGAGAAGTCGGCCATCTTGGCGGCGAGCGCGTCCACGGCGGTGTTGAGCGCGTCGCGGTCGTCGTGCAGGCCGGCCACCACGCCCCAGTCGAGCGCCTGCTGGGCCTGGATGCGGGTGGCGGTCATGATGTGGAACTTGGCCCGCGACAGCCCGATCAGCCGGCCGAGCCGCTGGGTGCCGCCCGAGCCGGGGATCATCCCGAGGTTCATCTCCGGCAGCGCGAACTGGCTGCGCGGGGTGGCCAGCCGGATGTCGCAGGAGAGCACCAGCTCCAGCCCGACGCCGAAGCAGTAGCCGTCGATCGCCGCGATCACCGGCTTCGGGCTGCGGGAGGCCGCGGTGACGTTGTGCCCGAGGTCGGTGAAGTCGAACGGCTCGACCTCCATGAACCCGGCGATGTCCCCGCCGGAGGAGAAGTGCTCGCCGTCCGAGCGGACCACCACGACGCGCACGTCGTCGTCGCGGTCGATCTCGGCGAAGCGCTCCGCCACGAGCTGGCGCATCTCCCACGTGATCACGGTGTACGTGCCGTGCGACAGGGTCAGGTACGCGACCCGCCCGTCGTCACTGCGGTCGAGGATCACGTCGCCGCCGGTCAGTGGCATGTCTGGGACTCCTTCGTCGTCGTGTCGAGCAGCTGGTGCAGCACGTCGCCGTGCAGGGGCAGGCGGGTGATGGGGACGCCCGCCGGGCGCAGGGCGTCGGCGACGGCGTTGGCGAACGCGACCGGGAAGCTCATCGACGAGCCCTCCCCGCACCCCTTCGCCCCGAGCGGGGTGAGCGGGGACGGCGTCACGACGTGGTCGGTGCGCAGGTCGTAGCCGGTCTCGGCGGTGGTGGGGCACAGGTAGTCCAGGAACGTGCCCGCCGTCGGCTGGCCGGAGTCGGCGTAGGTGAACTCCTCGTACATCGCCCCGCCGAGCCCGTGGGTGAGGGCGCCATGCACCTGGCCGTCGAGCAGCTGCTGGTTGAGCACGGTGCCGGCGTCGTGCACCGACGAGACGCGGTCGATCGTGATCTCGAGGGTGTCCGGGTCGATCCGCACGGCGACGATCTCGGCGACGAAGCCGTAGCAGAGCGAGGAGTTGATGCGGTCGTCCCGGGTGGCCGCCTTGACCTCGGCCGGGGTGAACGCCGCCTCCTCGTAGAGCCGCGCGGGCGTGCCCGGGGGCAGGGCGCCGGGGTCCCAGTGCACGAGGCCCGCGGCGTGGCGGAACTGCACGGCGCGCTCCGGGTCGTCGCGGTGGCGGACCAGGCCGTCGGCCAGCTCCAGCTCCTCGACCGGCAGCTCGAGCATCGCGGAGGCCGCCGCCCGGACCGTCCCGGCGATCCGGTCGGCCGCCTCGACGACGGCGCTGGTCACCAGCGGCGCGAAGCGCGAGGAGTAGCTGCCGGAGGTGACCGTCCAGGGCGTGGTGGCGGTGTCCATGTCGACGACGACGCGCACCTGCTCCGGGGGCAGCCCGAGCCGCGCCGCGGCCACGGAACGGGCCACCGTGGCGTGCCCCTGCCCCTGCGGGACGCTGCCCAGCAGCACCGTCACCAGGCCCTGCATGTCCACCGACACGCGCACGTGCTCGGTGGAGCCGGACTTGTCCCGGCCCGGCTTGCGCTGCTCGGACGGGGTGGCCAGCCCGACGTAGCCGATGTTGGTGCCCGACGGGTCGACCACCAGCCCGACCCCGACGCCGTAGAAGCCGCCCGCCGCGCGCACCTCGTCCTGGCGGGCCCGCAGCTCGGCCAGGTCGGCGTTCTTCACGGCCAGGTCGACGGCCGCCGCGTAGTCGCCGGAGTCGTAGACGCCGCCGGTGGGCGTCTCGTGCGGGAACGCGCCGACGAGGTTGCGCCTGCGCACCTCGAGCACGTCGCGCCCGGTGGCCTCGGCGACGGCGTCCATCAGGCGTTCCAGCCCGAAGTACAGCTGCTGGCCGCCGAAGCCGCGGTTGAGCCCCACCGGCATCTGGTTGGTGACGACCGCGCGCGCCCGGATCTCCACGGCGCCGATGTCGTACGGGCCGGTGATGTTGCCGTAGCAGCGGTAGAGCGTGGACGGCTCGGGCGGACGCAGGTAGGCGCCGACGTTGTCGACGAGGTCGGTCTTCAGCGCCGTGACGGTGCCCTCGGCGTCGACGGCCGCGGCGAAGCGCATCACGCGGTCGGCGCCGGCCGAGCTGGCGAGCAGGTGCTCGACGCGGTCCTCGGTCCAGCGCACCGGGGTGCCGGCGTGCTTGGACGCCAGCGCCATCAGCACCACGTAGGGGTAGATGCCGGCCTTGATACCGAAGCTGCCGCCGATGTCGGCGGGCACGTGCAGTCGGATCGCCGAGGTGGGCAGGCCCAGCGCGCCCGCCATGACCGGGACCATCGTGAACGGGCCGTGGAAGTTGGCCCACGCCTCGACGCCGCCGGTGTCCTCCCAGTGCGCGATGACCGAGTAGCACTCCATCGGCACCGACGAGTAGCGCGGGAAGTCGTACTCGCCCTCGACCACGTGCGCGGCGTTCGCGAACGCCTCGTCGACCGGGCCGAACGAGAACGTCCGGTCGGTGGCGACGTTGCCGCCCGCGTCCTCGTGCAGCAGTGGCGCGTCCGGGGCCAGCGCGTCGCGGGGGTGCACGACGACGGGCAGCGGCTCGTAGTCGACGCTCACCAGCTCGGCGGCGTCCTCGGCGGTGTACCGGTCGGTGGCCACCACGACCGCGATCGGCTCCCCGACGAACCGGACCTTGTCGGTCCCGGTCGGGTAGTAGGGCATCGCGGCCCCGGTGGAGAGCGGGAACGGGCGCAGCGCGGCGCGCACCTCGTCCGGGCCGATCACCGCGGCAACGCCGGGGTGCGCGCGGGCGCGCGAGAGGTCGACCGACCGCAGCCGGGCGTGCGGCTGCGTGGAGCGCACGACGGCCGCGACGAGGGTGCCGGGCAGCGGGTCCATGTCGTCGAGGAACCGGCCCTGCCCGGCGACGAGCGCGGCGTCCTCGGTGCGGGCGGGCGTCCAGTGCTGTCGAGCGGGCTGCTCAGCCATGCGTCGGCTCCTTCGCGCTGTCCGCCAGCGGCTCGAACTCGCCGGCCACGAGCGTGCGGCGCAGCGTCTTGCCCACGCCCGACCGGGGGATCGCGTCGACCGCGATCACGCGCTTGGGCCGCTTGAGCGAGGGCAGCACCTCCCGGGCGTAGGCCATCGCCCGCGCGGCGGCGTCGGTCGGCGCGGTGCCGCGGGCGGGCACGACGAACGCGGTGACCGCCTGCCCCCAGCGGTCGTCGGACAGGCCCACGACGCACACGTCGTCGACGGCCGGGCAGCGGACCAGCGCGGCCTCGATCTCGTCGGGGTAGATGTTCTCCCCACCGGAGTTGATCATGTCGTCGACGCGGCCGGACACCCACAGGTCGCCGTCGTCGTCGGCGACGGCGAGGTCACCGGTGTAGTACCAGCCGTCGCGGATCGACTTGGCGTCGGCGTCGGGGCGCTGCCAGTAGCCGGCGAACGCCTCCGGGCTGTCCATGGACACGATCACCTGGCCCTGCTCGCCCGGCGCGACCAGCGCGTCGGGAGCGGCGCCGACCTCGGGCGCCACCAGCCGCACCCGGGAGAAGATGCCGGCGCGGCCCGCGGAACCGGGCTTCGCCGCGACGTCCGGGCCGATCGTGAACGTGTAGATCTCGGTGCTGCCGAAGTGGTTCACGAACGCGCGCGGGCCCACCTCGGCGACGAGCTGCTCGGCCAGCGCGGGCGTCATCGCCGCCCCGGCGTAGGCCAGCCGGTCCAGGGCGCGCGCCTCGGACAGCCGCCCGGTGCGCAGCAGGGACCAGTAGATCGTGGGGACGAGGTAGAGCGAGGACACGTCCTCCGACGTGATCAGCTCGAGCGACTCCTCGGCGTCGAACGCGGGCTGCCCCACCCAGGTGCCGCCGACGACGATGCTGGTCAGCAGCGTGCGCAGGCCCATCGTGTGGAACATCGGCATCACGCCGAGCACCACCTCGCCGTCCCGCTGCTGGGTCTGCACGGCGTGCGCGACGGCGGCGGAGTGCTCGGCCCGGTGGGTGCGCGGCACGCCCTTGGGGCGGCCGGTCGTGCCGGAGGTGTAGAGCATCACGCTGACGTCGGACTCCGCCGGGTGCGTGTCGAGCGCGTGGTCGGGCTCGCGCTCCGCCGCGGCGTCCAGCTCGCCGACGCCTCGGGCCGCCACCGGGATACCGGCGGCGCGCTCGGCGTTGGCCGGGTCGGTCACCAGCAGCTGCGCCGCGGAGTCCTCCACGCAGTAGCGCAGCTCGTCGGGCGAGAAGCGGGTGGACAGGGGCACCGACACCGCGCCCAGCTTCTGCGCCGCGAGGTGCAGGCTCGCGAGCGGCTCGCCGCCGGTCAGGGCGAGCGCGACCCGGTCGCCGGGGCGCGCGCCCGTGGCCGCCAGTGCGCGCGCCAGCTGGTTCGTGCGCGCGTCCCACTCCCGATAGCCGAGGTGCCGCCCGCTCCCGCGCACCGCGGCCCGGTCGGGGAAGCGCTCGGCCGTCCACCGCAACGCCGTGCCCAGATCCATCCGGCCTCCTCTTGACGCTCTGTTTCAGACCGTACTGTCTGGACTTACGGTGGGCAAGGGCGGACGGTACGTCTCGGACGGTGCGGTCGCTAGGATCGGCACCGCGGTCGGGGGGAGGAGAGAGCTGTGAGCGAGGTCCGGTTGTCCGCGACGTCGTACGTCGTGCTCGGGATGATCGCCCTGCGCGGCCCGTCCACGCCGTACGAGCTCAAACGCGCGGTGGGGCATTCCGTCGGCTACTTCTGGCACTTCCCGCACGCCCAGCTCTACTCGGAGCCGGACCGGCTGGCGGCGCTGGGCCTGCTGGAGCTCGCCGTGGAGGAGCACGGGAGGCGGCGCAAGACCTACTCGCTCACCGACACCGGTCGCGCCGCCCTGCAGGACTGGCTCGCCTCCCCCACCGACGAGCACTTCCAGATGCGCGACATCGCCGAGCTCAAGCTGTTCTTCAACGAGGCGGGCGACCCCGAACACGACGTCCCCGCCCTCGCCCGGGACCAGATCAAGCAGCACGAGGCCCGGATCGCGGCCTACGAGGGCATGGTCGAGCGGTTCGGCGCCGACGCGCACGCCCAGCCCCGCATGATCACCCTGGAGCTCGGGCTGGAGATGGAGCACGCCGCCCTGCGGTTCTGGACCGCGCTCGCGGAGGGCGACCTGGAGGGCCTCCGCGCAGCCCGGCGCGCCCGAACATGATCACCCGTCGGACCACCTGAGCCGACCGGGCAGGCGGCGCGCTCACCGTCCGCCGCGGGCGCGCTCGTAGTGGCGGCGCGCCTTCAGCCGGTTCCCGCAGACCTTCATCGAGCACCAGCGCGCCGTGTTCGGCTTGCTGCGGTCCAGCAGGAACAGGCGGCACTCCTCGTTGGCGCATGCGCGCAGCCGGCCGGGCATCCGCTCCTGCAGCTGCCCCCACGCCACCAGCACGCGCGCCGCCAGCCGCTCTGCGCCCTCGACGCCGAGCCTCCACGTCAGCCCCGATTCGCCGATCTCGGGACGCAGGTGGACACCGGCGAGGAACGGCGCCAGCGCGGTCGCGGGATCCACCCCTCGGACCACGGCCTGGAGGCGGTCGCGGACCTGCCGCAGGTGGGCGAGCTCGGCCGCGGATCCCGCGCCGCCGCGGGCCCGCACCCAGGCCGCACCCCCGTCGGCGCCATCCAGCAGGTCCTGAGGGGCCCCGTCGACGACCGGGGTCGTGTTCAGCAGCTCGAGGAGCAGCAGCTCGTCCGCTCGCGTCGCCAGATCGGACACGCGACCATCCTAACCGCTCAGACGGGCTTGACAAGTTAGGTGGGCGCGGGTGTGATGCGTCAGCAGGCAACCGCCAAAACGCCAGTCAGGGGTTAGAGATGACCGAGGTCCACCACCGGACGGAGCTTGTCGACGGGCAGCGCGTGTTCTACCGGGAGGCGGGCCCCGCGGACGCCCCCGTCGTGCTGCTGCTGCACGGATACCCGACCAGCTCGCGGATGTTCCGGAACCTGATCCCCGCCCTCGCCGACCGCTACCACGTGATCGCCCCGGACCACCTCGGCTTCGGGCGGTCCGCGACCCCGCCGGTCACCGGGTTCACCTACACCTTCGACGCGCTGACCGACGTCACCGAGACCCTGCTCGACCGGCTGGGGGTCGAGCGGTTCGCGATGTACGTGCAGGACTACGGCGCCCCCATCGGCTGGCGACTCGCGCTGCGCAGGCCCGCCGCCGTCACCGCGATCATCACCCAGAACGGCAACGCCTACGACGAGGGCTTCGTCGACTCCTTCTGGTCCCCCCTCTGGACCTACACGGAAGCACCCGGCCCCGACACCGAGCCTCCGGTGCGCGCCGCCCTGACCCTCGACGCCATCCGGTGGCAGTACCTCACCGGCGTGCCCGAGCCCGATCTCGTCGACCCCGACACCTGGGCCACCGACCACGCCGAGGTCAACCGACCCGGCAACCCCGAGATCCAGCTCGCGCTCCTGCGGGACTACGCCACCAACCCGCCGCTGTACCCCACGGTGCACGAGTACTTCCGCACCAGCCGGGTCCCGCTGCTCGCGATCTGGGGCCGCGGCGACGAGATCTTCGGCCCCGCCGGGGCGACGGCGTTCGCCCGCGACCTGCCCGACGCCGAGATCCACCTCATCGACGGCGGCCACTTCCTGCTGGAGAGCGCGCTCGACACGGCCGTCGGGTACATCCGCGGCTTCCTCGGCCGCACCGTCGGCGCCCCGCGCGCCGCCGCCTGACCAGGAGAGCGCCTCGATCCCGAGGCCTCCCCGAGCTGCTCAGCCTGCCGGGTCCAGCCAACGAGCCGCGACGTCGAAGGTCTCCCCGGGCTTGCTGTTGAAGGCGATCGCCGCGTCCGGCGCATGCCGGTGCACGAGGTTGACGACGCGTTCGAACAGGTCGAGCAGCTCCTCGGGCTTGCGGATGCCGCCGCCGACGACGACCACCTCCCACCGCCGGCTGTCGAGCGCCCCCGTCACGACCGCCTCGATGTCGTCGCTCCCGTCGAGCCCGAACAGGCAGTGCTCGGCCCCGACGCCCGCATCGGCGAAGCGAGCGGCATCGCGGGCGATCGCGTCGGCCACGGGTGCGGGGTCCCAGGGCCCGGGCACCCGGTACGGGTCGAGCCCGATCACCAGGACCCGCGGGTCGGGAGCGCTGGTGTCCATCCGGGGGACGATAGCGCGGATCGGCGCGCACCTCGCGGTGCCCGAGCCGGCCTACCCCCACGCTCGCCGTCATGCCACTCTCCTGCCCATGACCGACGAGGACGCCCGGGGCACCGGCATCGACACCACCGTTCCGCATTCCGCCCGGATCTGGAACTACTGGCTCGGCGGCAAGGACAACTACGCCGTGGACCGGGCCGCGGGCGACGAGTTCGTGAAGCTCATGCCGGACATCCTGACCGCGGCCCGCGAGACGCGCGCGTTCCTCGCGCGGGTCGTGCGCCACCTCGCGGGCGAGTGCGGCATCCGCCAGTTCCTCGACGTCGGCACGGGGCTCCCGACCGCCAACAACACGCACGAGGTGGCCCAGTCCGTGGCGCCGGACGCCAACGTGGTCTACGTCGACAACGATCCGCTCGTGCTGGCCCACGCCCGCGCGCTGCTGACCAGCACGCCGCAGGGGCGCACCCGCTACCTGGACGCCGACATGAACGAGCCGCAGACGGTGCTCCGCGGCGCGGCCGACGTCCTCGACCTGACCCGCCCCGTGGCCGTGCTGTTCTTCGGCGTCCTCGGGCACGTCGCCGACACCGCACACGCGCGGAACCTGGTCCGGGAACTGCTCGCGGCGATGCCGTCGGGCAGCTACCTCGCGCTCTCCGATGGCGTGCCCACCGAGCAGGCGACGGCGGCGCACGACAACTACGCCGATAGCGGCGCAGTGCCCTACAACCTGCGCGCCCCGGACGAGCTGCGCAGCTTCTTCGACGGCCTCGAGTTCGTCGAGCCCGGCTTCGGACCGGTGCCCGAGTGGCGGCCCGAACTCGGCGCCGCCGCCGAGGTCCCGGTCATCGGCGGCTCGACGACGGTCCCGGACGCGCCGTGGGGTGGCGTGGCACGCAAGCCCTGACGCACCGGTCGTCCGCGCACACTTCCAGGACGTGGCACACATGTCCGGTCGCGTGTGCCGGGGCCCGGAGGTGTGTGCGGGCCGCGAGTTGTCCACAGGTTCCGCGAAACCGCCCCGGAGG
>Ga0196958_10000520_pt1 | contig 12583 bp, 11 predicted proteins | sample S1v_10metaG_FD_148654 | JGI IMG/M metagenome (GOLD analysis project Ga0196958, IMG submission 148654) | Soil microbial communities from Anza Borrego desert, Southern California, United States - S1+v_10 | ecosystem: Environmental > Terrestrial > Soil > Desert | place: USA: California | collected...
CGGACCCCGCGGCCGTCCGCGCGGCGCAGGAGGCTAGGCGCCGCCCACGGCGGGCCTTACCGTGACGACGGTGACCTCCGGTCCGGACGTCCACGGACACCGCTCCGAGCAGCGTGAACACCGCCTGCAGAAGCTGGCGGCGGCGACCCGCGACGGCCACCGGCTCCCCTACCGCTACCCCACCGACTCCTCGGCGGAACGGATCCGGGAGACGCACGGCGCCCTCGGCCCGGACGTGCACACGAGCGAGCGCGTGCGCATCGCGGGCCGGCTCGACCTCGTCCGCCGCCACGGCGGCCTGTCCTTCGGCGTGCTGCGCGACCGGACCGGGACGGTCCAGCTGTTCGTCGACACCGCCGTGCTCGGTGCGGACCTGCACCGCCGCTTCGACGACCTCGACCGCGGCGACTGGGTCGGCGCCGAGGGCACCGTGATGACCACCCGCCGGGGCGAGCTGTCGGTGTGCGTCGAGGACTTCGCGCTGCTGGGCAAGGCGCTGCGCGAGCCGCCCGACAAGCACCGGGGCCTGGCCGACGTCGAGACCCGCTACCGGCAGCGCTACGTCGACCTCGCCGCCAACGAGCGCACCCGCGAGATCTTCCGGATCCGGCACGCCGCGGTCCGCGCGATCCGGCGCCACCTGGAGGACCGCGGGTTCACCGAGGTCGAGGGCCCGGTGCTGCAAGCCATTCAGGGCGGCGCGTCGGCGCGGCCCTTCGTCACCCACCACAACGCGCTCGACCTCGACATGTACCTGCGCATCGCCCTCGAGCTGCACCTCAAGCGGTTGATCGTCGGCGGCATGGAGCGGGTGTTCGAGATCGGGCGCGTGTTCCGCAACGAGGGCATCGACACCCGGCACAACCCCGAGTTCACCATGCTCGAGGCCTACCAGGCCTTCGCCGACTACCACGACGTGATGGACCTCGTCGAGGACATGATCGTCGGCGCTGCGCGCGCGGCCCTCGGTGACGACCTCGTGGTGCACCACGCCGGGCGGGCGATCGACCTGGGCGCCACGCCGTGGCCCCGGGTCCGGTTCGCCGACATGATCGCCGAGAGGACCGGCGCCGTCATGCACCCCGGCATGCCGGTGGACGAGGCGCGCGCCGTGCTCGACCGGCTGCAGATCCCCTACGAGCGCGGCTGGGGCGCGGGCCGGCTCATGAAGGAGGTCTACGACGAGAAGGTGCAGCACGACGTCGTCGGGCCGGTGTTCTGCACCGACTACCCGCGGGAGGTCTCGCCGCTCGCGCGCGTCCACCGCGACGACCCCGGCTACGTGGAGCGCTTCGAGCTGATCGTCGCCGGGTTCGAGCTGTGCAACGCCTACTCCGAGCAGAACGACCCGGTCGAGCAGCTGGCCGCGTTCGAGGCCGAGGCGCGGGCCAAGGCGGGCGGCGATCCGGAGGCGGGCGACGTCGACCTCGACTACGTCCGGGCGCTGGAGCACGGGATGCCGTGCACGGGCGGGCTGGGGGTGGGCATCGACCGGCTGGTCATGCTGCTCGCCGGGGTCGACTCGATCCGCGAGGTGATCCTGTTCCCGACGCTGCGCCCGGAGTTCGCGCCATCCCCCGGGGGCGGGCCGCGGGGAGCACCGCGCCCGGTGCTGCCCCCGACGCCGGTCGCCGCGGGCATCACCGCGCTGCCCGGTACGGCGATCCCCGCGCCACCGCGTTCCGCGGAACACGGGCGCACCGCCGTCCGGGTCGTCGCGGCGCTCACCGCGCTGTCCGGGGTGCTGCAGCTGCTCACCGCGCTCCCGGTGATGCACAGCCGGTTCGGCGGGCGCGAGGCCGCGTTCGGGCCGCTGTGGGTCCCGGTCGCGGGCCACGTCGCCTCCGTGGTCGTCGGGCTGCTGCTCGTCCTGCTCGCCGACCAGCTCGCCCGCCGCAAGCACCTCGCGTGGCAGCTGGCGGTCGTCCTGTTCGCGATCGGCGCCGTCGTGCACGTGCTGAAGGGCCCGCATCCGGTGGCGGTCGCGGTCGCCGCCGCGATGCTGGTGGCCCTGGTGGGCCACCGGTCGGCGTTCCACGCCGGGCCCGACCCGCCGTCGCTGCTGCGGCTGGCCCGGTTCGTGCCGCTCTACCTCGTGGGTGTGCTGGCGTTCGGAGGCCTCGCGCTGTGGGTCGAGCGCGGCCGGATCGCGCCGGACCTGAGCGTCGGCGGTGCGCTCGGCACCGTCCTCGGCGGCCTGGTCGGGCTCGACGGGCCCTACGCCTACCGGTCGCCGTTCTTCGCCGCGTTCTTCCCCGCCGCCCTGATCACCCTGGGTGTCGTCGGGATCGTGGTCCTCGCGGTGCTGCTGTTCCGGCCGCTGGTGGGCGCGCGGCCGCACACCGAGGACGACTGGGAGCACGCCCACCGCCTCGTGCGCACCTACGGGTGGGACACGCTCGCCTACTTCTCGCTGCGCGCCGACAAGAACTTCTTCTTCTCCTCCGACGGCGAGGCGATGCTCGCCTACACCTACCTCGGCGGCTACGCCCTGGTGTCCGGCGACCCGGTCGGCGCCCCCGGGTCCGTGGTGCGGGTGCTCGACGAGTTCCTCGGGCTGTGCGCCGAGCGGGCGTGGAACCCCGCGTTCCTCGCCGTGCGCGAGTCCGACGTGCCGCTCTACGCCTCCCGCGGTTTCTCCGGCTTCTACCTGGGCGACGAGGCGGTGCTCGACTGCGCCGGGTTCACGCTCGACGGGCCGGGGCGCAAGAGCCTGCGCGCCGCGGTGCGCCGCGTCGGGCGCTCCTACCGCTTCCAGCTCGTCGCCGAGTCGAACGCCTCGCCACGGCTGGTCGCGCAGCTCAACGCGATCAGCGCGAAGTGGCGGGGCAAGGCGCCCGAGCGCGGGTTCACGATGTCGCTGTCCCAGGACGTCGCCGGGGCAGGCGCGAACCCGGAGTTCCTGCTGTGCGTCGCGCTCGACGAGCACGGTACGCCCGGCGGCTTCCTGCGCGTCGTGCCCGCGTACGGGCCGTCGTTCGGCTACACGCTCGACCTCATGCGCCACGACCCGGGCGCGCCCAACGGCATGACCGAGTTCCTCATCGCGTCCACGGCGACGACGCTCGGGCAGCGCGGCGTGCGGCGGCTGTCGATGAACTTCGCGATGTGGGGGCGGCTGTTCGCCGACGACGTCCCGTTCACCGCGGCCCAGCGCGCGGCCCGCCGGGCGGTCGGGCTGCTCAACCCGTTCTTCCAGATCAGGTCCCTGCACGATTTCAACGCGAAGTTCGGCCCGGAGTGGCTGCCGCGGGTGCTCGCCTACCGCCACGCCACCGACCTGCCGCGCGTCGGGCTGCTCTACGCGGGCGCCGAGGGGTTCCTCGCGGTGCCCGGGATCGGTGGGCTGCTGGTGCCCAAGGCCGTCGGCGGTGTGGCCGCGCCGTCGGCGGGAAAGGGGCCACCGGACACGACGGCGGCGTGAGCTACCTCCGTTCCGCCCGCTCGGCGAGCGCCTGGGTCGCCGCGCGCGGCACCACGACCACCGGCACCGGCGAGTGCCGGACGATCCGCGACGAGCGGGAGCCGAGGAACACGCGCTCGAGCGGTCCGGCGGTGCTGGAGCCGACCGCCAGCAGGTCCCCGTCCTCCCACCCGATCTCCTCGATCGCCTCCTCCCAGTCCGTGCCGTACCCGACGGCCGACCCGGCCGCGGACGGGCGCTGCGGCAGGCGCGCGACCTCCTCCAGCACGGCGCGCTGGGCGTGCTCGGCGTCCGCGGCCCACTCGTGCGCCACCGCGTCCTCGGCGTGCGCGCCGATCCCCGCCGTCAGCGGCGTGCGGGGGCGCACCGCGAACGACGCGACGCGCAGCGCGGCGCCCGCCCGCGCGGCGACCCCGGCCAGGGCGACGACGAGCTCGCCGGAGCCCTCGGTCGCGCCGAAGGCGACCGTCACCCGGCGCACCCGGGCGGCGGGCCGGCACCGGAACCCGCGGGGGCCGAGCACGACGGGCAGGGGCGAGCTGTGCAGGAGCCGGTCGGCGACGCTGCCGAAGGCGACCCGGCCGAGCGCCCCCGCGGTGGACGAGCCGAGCACCAGCAGGCGCGCGCGGTGTTCCTGGGCGACCTGGAGCAGTCCCGCCGACGTCGACCGCGCCCGGGTGACGACGAACGCGGCGGCGCGCTCGGCGGGCACCAGCCCCCGCGCCCGCTCGACGGCCTCCTGCGCGCCGCGGTCGAGGTAGTCCTGGTACTCGGCGTCGACCCGGCCCATGCCCGGGGGCCACGGCGGCGGCACCACGGTGCACACCACGAGATCCTCGTCGAGCGAGGCGGCGAGCATGACGCCGAGCTGCACGGCCGCGCTCGCGCGCTCGTCGCGGGGCAGCCCGACGACGAGCGTCATCGCGCGTCCTCGTGGGGGTCGGTGGCGGCGGGGCGCAGCCGCGAGTGCCGGATCCCGTAGGTGAAGTACCAGACGAGCACGACGGCCACCCAGATCGCGAACACCGCGATCGTGATCGCCCGCAGGTCGATGATGATCCAGAGGCAGCCCGCGATCGAGAGGATCGGCGTGACCGGGTAGCCCGGGACCCGGAACCCGCGGGGCAGGTCGGGTGCCGTCCGGCGCAGGACCATCACCCCGACGGAGACGACGAGGAACGCGACGAGGGTGCCGATGCTCGTCATCTCGGCCAGGAAGTTGATCGGGAGCAGCCCGGCCAGCAGCCCGACGGCGACGGCGACGACGACCGTGTTGTTCACCGGTGTGCTGGTGCGGGCGTTCACCCGCTGGAAGAAGCGCGGCAGCATTCCGTCGCGCCCGATCGCGAACAGGATGCGGGTCTGGCCGTAGATCGTCACGAGCGTGACGCTGAAGATCGAGATGACGGCACCGGCCGCGAGCACGGTGCCCGGCCAGCTGGCCCCGACCACCTGCTCCAGGATCGCCGCGAGCCCGGCCTCCTGGCCCTCGAACGCGGCCTGGGGCTGGGCGGCGACCGCCACCAGTGCGACCGCCACGTAGACCACCGTGACCGTCAGCAGCGCCAGCAGGATCGCCACGGGCATGGTCCGGCGCGGGTTGCGCACCTCCTCCCCCGCGGTCGACACGGCGTCGAGTCCGATGTAGGCGAAGAAGATGATGCCGGCGGCCCCCGTGATGCCGGTGACCCCGAACGGCGCGAAGTCGGCGAAGTTGTCGCTGTTCCAGCCCGTGACGCCGATGACGACGAACATCACCAGCACGGCGACCTTGATGACGACCATGATCGCGTTGACGGTCGCCGACTCGCTCGCGCCCCGGATGAGCAGCAACGCGCACAGCGCCACCAGCACGACGGCGGGCAGGTTGAGCACGCCGCCGCCCTCCGGGGACTGGGACAGGGCGTCGGGGATCCGGAACCCGAACAGGTTGCCCAGCAGCTGGTTGAGGTACTGCGACCAGCCCACGGCGACGGCCGCGGACGACACGCCGTACTCGAGCAGCAGGCACGCCGCCACGCCCATCGCGACGACCTCCCCGAGCGTCGCGTAGGCGTAGGAGTACGACGAGCCCGAGACCGGCACGGCGCTGGCCAGCTCCGCGTAGCAGACCGCCGTGAGGCCCGCGACGACGCCGGCGATCACGAACGACCAGATCACGGCGGGCCCGGCGACCGGCACGGCCTCGGTCAGGACGAAGAAGATGCCCGTCCCGATCGTCGCGCCCACGCCGATCATGGTGAGCTGGAACAGCCCGAGCGAGCGGACGAGCCGGCCGTCGTCGTCGGTCTCCGCGGCCGCCCGCCCCACCGGCTTGCGACGGAAGGCCTGCTGCAGCAGCGTCGCCATGCCATCTCCTCGGTTCCGGGACCGACCACGATCCCGGGCGGCCGCGCGTTGCGCGAGCCCCCGAACGGACGGCGCGCACCAGCGCGGGGGCGAGCCGTGCACCCGCGGCCCGGTCGGGGTCTCCCCTCTCGCGGCGGTGCTGCGCGGCGCGGGTGAACTCCTGCATCCAGTCGTCGAACTGGTCGGGCATGTCGCCTCCTGCGGTCGGTGCGCGAGGCCGGATCCGGCCTGCCGAACACCGACGACCCGCAGGGCCGCGACGGGGGTGGGGTCCGTGGGCGGCGCTGACGGATCATCGTCCCCCCGTCCCGAGCCGTTCCTGCTCCGCGTCCGCCGCGCCGAAGCGCGCGCGGCCCGCGCGGACGATCCGCTGTGCGGCCAGGCCCGCACGCAGTGCCTGGCGGAAGCGGCCGGGTCCCCAGAACCGGCCCCGCACGCGGCGGTTCAGCTCGCCCCGGGTGGCCGGGCCCGCCTCGGCGAGGGCGCGGACGAGGATCTCCAGCTCACCGGCGATCTCCCGGTCCGGGCCTTCCGGTCCCGTCGCCATCGGGAGGGCACTGTAGCCACGTGACGCCCGGTAGGACCGGGTCGGCGCCTGCTCGGGCTCGCGCGCCTCGTGGACCGACAGCGGCGCGGCGATCCCCTCCAGCGAGCGCTTCTCGGTGGCGAGGCCCAGGAAGTGGTGGACGACACCGGCGGCGATCATGACCGTCGCGCCGATGAGGTAGCCGTAGAAGACGTTCGTGCGCGTCTCGCTCGCGATGAGGTTGCCGAAGAAGATCGGGCCGAGGATCCCGCCCACGGCCGTCGCGATCGCGTAGAAGAAGGCGATGACCATCGCCCGGATCTCCATCGGGAAGGTCTCGCTGACCGTGAGGTACCCGGCGCTCGCGGCGGCGGACGCGAAGAAGAAGATCACCACCCAGCCCGCGGTCAGCAGGACGACCGTGAGCAGCTCCGCCGAGAACATCCACCCGACGACGATCGTGAGGAGCCCGGAGAGGACGAACGTCCCGGGGATCATGACCCGGCGGCCCCAGTTGTCGAAGAGCGGGCCGAGCAGCAGGGGTCCGAGGAAGTTCCCGGCGGCGAACGGGATGAGGTACAGGCCGACCGTCGCCGGGTCGACGCCGTAGAACGTGGTCAGCATCAGGCCGTAGGTGAAGAAGATGGCGTTGTAGAGGAACGCCTGCGCACCCATCAGGGAGAAGCCGACCACCGCACGCCGGGGGTAGACGACGAAGACGGTCTTGGCGATCTCGACGAAGCCGACGGGTCTCCGCTGCCGCAGCGACATCTCCTCGTCGGGCTCCGGCAGCGGCCCGCCCACCTGTTCCTGGACCTTCGCCTCGATCTCCCGGGTGACGCGCTCGGCCTCCTCGGCCCGTCCGTGGGTGAGCAGCCACCGCGGGCTCTCCGGGACGAACAGCCGCAGCAGCAGGATCCCCACGGCGAGGAGCGCGCCCGTCCCGAACGCGATCCGCCAGCCCAGGCCGGACGGGAGGGCGGTGAGGTAGTAGTAGCCGAGCGTGGCGGCGAACAGGGCTCCGAGCCAGTAGCTGCCGTTGATCGCCAGCGCGATGCGGCCCCGCACCCGGGCGGGCATCAGCTCGTCGATGGCCGAGTTGATGGCCGCGTACTCGCCGCCGATCCCGAAGCCCGTGATGCACCGCGCCACCGCGAACCAGAGGTACTCGTAGCCCAGCCCGAGGACGCCCGTGAAGCTGGTGCCGAGCACCCCGACCATGTAGACGCCGAGGGTGATCAGGAACAGCTTCTTGCGGCCGAACTTGTCGGTGAGGTAGCCCCAGAACAAGGCACCGGAGATCGCGCCGAAGATGTAGATCGACGCCGAGCCCGCGACCTGGACGGTGGAGAAGCCGAGGCTCTCGGTCAGCTGGGCCCCGACCGCCCCCTTCACGGTCACCTCGAGGCCGTCGAGCACCCACACGGTGCCCAGCGACATCACGATGAGCCAGTGCCAGCGCGACCACGGCAGCCGGTCCATCCTGGCCGGGATACTGGTCCTCACGACGTCGGTGACGGCAGCCATCCGCTCCCTCCTCCACGCGGGGTCATCCGGGGCGCTACCCGCGGTTCGGACGCCCGGACCCCGGCGGCGCGGGTCGTTGCACAACCGCAAGCCGGGACCTCCGGTTGCCGCCGCCACCGCCGGGAAAGCCCGGAAAGCCCGGAAACCGCGTTCGAGGAGGCCGGTGTGGAACACGAGCCAGAGTCCGCCCGAGGTCGTGCGGGCGTCCCGCGCGAGAAGTACTCGTACCCGGCGGCGGGTGCCGGGGCCACCGATCCGCCCGCGCTGCACGCGGACGGCGGGGTGCCGCCCGGCCGCGGCCCGGCCACGCGCCGCATCGGTGCACTGCTGCTCGCCGCCGGGGGCTGGCTGCTGCTGGCACCGTTCGCGCTCTCCTACTCGGCGGCCGTCGCCACCGCGAGCGACGTGATCGCCGGGGGCCTGCTGGCGGCCGTCGCGCTCGCCGCGCTCGTGGCGCCGGCCCGCATGCGGTGGCTCGGCCTCGTGGCCGCCGCACTCGGCGCCTGGGTCGTCCTGGCCCCGTTCGTCCTGTTCTACGCCGCACGGACGGCCGGCGACGACGCCGTCTGGAACGACCTCGTCGTCGGCACCGTCGTCGTCGTGCTCGGTCTGTTCGGGGCGCTCACCCGGCGGCGGGCGTGACCACGCCGTCCCGGCGCGGTCACTCCCGGACGAGGGCCTCCCGGGCCACCGTGAGGTGGACGACGCCGTCGACCACGGACGCCACCTGGTCGGCGGGCACGTAGCGGTCCCGGTCCAGCAGGCCGGGACCGTCGACCTTCACGAAGCCGACCCGCAGCATGCGGGCGGCCAGCTCGTCGGGCACGCGTGGCTCCCCGCCACCGAAGGCCTGCGCCATGCTGTCCATCAAGCCGGAGGTGCCCGCCGTCTGGCCCTGGGGCGTGACCGCTTCGGGGTCGCCGAGCTTGACCATCTCGACGGTCCCGACGTCCGCGCCGGTGCTGTCCACCACGCGCATGCCCTCCCGCACCTGGGCGACGGGGTCGTCCGCCGAGCCGTTGTCGGTTCCGAAGCCGCTCGTGTTCATGGTGGGGACGGTCCCCGGCCGCCGCCGACCCGAAACCGGGCGCGGACGGTGCTCGGCGATCGTCGGTTCCCCGCAAGGCGGGCCTGTGACCGTTCCCGCTCCATGTATACCTTCTGTCACCCGGGGAACACGTGATGTGATCCAGCTACTCCTCCCCGCTAGGCACGGTGCTCAGCATGACTCTGGCAGTCCGCATCGTCGGCGTGGTCCTCGCTGCTGCGTTCGCCCTCGCAGGGCTCGTGGCCGCGTCCGCGCTGCTCCCCATGATGGTCGTCGTCGGTCTCCTCACCGGGCTGTTGACCTACAACGCCCTCCAGGACGGTGCAGCGGCCCGGGCCCGCCCTGCCCACCGCCGTCGCGCGCTTGCGGCCCTCACGGCGGGCGGTGCCGTCGCGGGCACCTACGTCGTGATCGGGATGGTCGTGCTGCTCGGGGGCGCGCTCGCGGCGACCCTCTGCGGCGTCGCGCTCGTGCCGGTCGCCTACCGGGTGCTGCGCCGCCGGCGCACCGCGGCCGAGCCGCAGCCGGAGCCCGCGCCGGCCACCGAGGCGACCCACCACCGGCCCCCGAGCCCGACGCTGCTGCCGGCCGACCCCGCCACCGCGACCGTGCCCGAGCTCTGCCGGGCCTGGCGGATCAGCTATCTGGTGCTGGAGAACACCCGCGATGCCGCGCGGCTGGCGGAGGTCGCCGCCGCCCGTCGCGCGTACCTCGACGAGCTCGACCGACGCGACCCGCACGGCTTCCGCCGCTGGCTCGACGACGGCGCCCGCGCGGCCGGCGACCCCGCCCGCTACATCCGCGCGAGGTCGAACCCCGCGGCGCGCCAGGACGACGCCGCGGCCTGACCGGGCGCCCGGCCCGGCCCTCAGGACCGGCCCGCGTTCGCCTCCGGCACGTCGCTCCACGTCGGGAGGGTGAGCACCGCCTGCATGCGGCGCAGCTCGTCGCGGTGCAGCGCGCTCAGCCGCGCCAGGACCTGCTCGCCCCGCTCGGTGAGCAGCACGCGCACCACCCGGCCGTCGTCGGGGTCCGCGGCCCGCTCGACCAGGTCCTCGGCCTGCGCGCGATTGATCAGCTCGACGACGCTGTGGTGGCGCAGCTGCAGCCGGTCGGCCACCTCCCGCACGGTCGCCCAGTCCCGACCGGGGAACCCCTTGAGCGCCAGGAGCAGCTGGTACTGCTGGGGCGTCAGGCCGTCGCGCCGCACCACCTCCTCGCTGAAGCGCAGGTAGCGACGGATCCCGAAGCGGAACTGGGCCAACGCCTCGAAATCCCGCTTCGCCAGGGGGCGTGCACCGGCGTCCTCGGCCTCCTCCGTCACGGCGGCAGGATACGGGACCGACGTACTTATATCGTGTTACGATAGAGGCCTCACGAGGAGGTGGGCGTGGTGCGCGACGACCAGCCGACGAGGGCCGTCCGGGCCGCCCGGGTGTACGACGACCGCGCCGCGGACGACGACGCCCGCGTCCTCGTCGACCGGCTGTGGCCGCGGGGCCTCGCCAAGGACCGCGCCGACCTCGACGAGTGGTGCAAGCAGGTGGCGCCCTCCACCGAGCTGCGGACGTGGTACGGCCACGATCCCGAGCGCTTCCCCGAGTTCCGCCGCCGCTACCGCGCCGAGCTGCGCGACCCCGAGCGGGCCGAGGCGCTGCAGCACCTCGGCGAACTCGCCTCCGGGATGAGACTGACCCTGCTCACCGCCACCCGCGACGTCGAGATCAGCGCCGCGGCTGTGCTCGCCGACCTGCTCGCCGGGGAGACCGGCTGACCACCGTCCGGACTGGAGGATCGACATGGCCGTGCTCATCACCGTGCTGGTCGTCATCGCGTTGCTCGGCCTCGCCGGGGCCGCGGCCAGTGTCCGGGTCGTCCGGCAGTACGAGCGGGGCGTCGTGTTCCGGTTCGGCCGGGTCCGCCCCGAGACCCGTGGTCCCGGGCTCGCCCTGATCGCGCCGGTCGCCGACCGGATGCAGAAGGTGAACCTGCAGATCGTCACCCTGCCCATCCCGGCGCAGGACGGCATCACCCGCGACAACGTCACCGTCCGGGTCGACGCCGTCGTCTACTACCGCGTGGTCGATCCGGTCCGGGTGGCCGTCGACGTCCAGGACTACGCCGCGGCCATCCTCCAGGTCGCGCAGGCCTCGCTGCGCTCGATCATCGGCAAGAGCGAGCTCGACGACCTGCTGTCCAACCGCGAGCGGCTCAACCAGGGCCTCGAGCTGATGATCGACAGCCCGGCCGTCGGGTGGGGCGTCAACATCGACCGCGTCGAGATCAAGGACGTGGTGCTGCCGGAGTCGATGAAGCGGTCGATGTCCCGGCAGGCCGAGGCCGAGCGCGAGCGGCGCTCGCGGGTCATCACCGCCAACGGAGAGCTGCAGGCGTCCGAGGAGCTCGCCCAGGCCGCCGAGGTGATGGCGAAGCACCCGGCCGCGCTGCAGCTGCGCCTGCTGCAGACCGTCGTCGAGGTCGCCGCCGAGAAGAACTCGACGCTGGTGCTGCCCTTCCCCGTCGAGCTGCTCCGCTTCCTCGAACGCGCCACGCCGGCCGAGATCGACGCGGCGGGCGCGCCGATCCACGTGAACGGGTCGGGTGGCGCCGCGGGTGGCGCCGACAAGGCCGGCGTGCCGTGATCCGCCATCGCGGGTACCGGCCGGTCGTCGTCGGCGTCGACGCGTCGGCCTGCGCGCTCGACGCGCTGGACTGGGCCGCCGCCGAGGCCGCCACCCGTGAGCTCCCGCTGCGCGTCGTGCACGCCTGCGTGCCGCCCGCGACGGGCGACCCGTACGGCGTCCTCGCCGCGGCCGCCGACGACCGCGCCTACCGCCAGGCGGGGCAGGAGGTGCTGGACGAGGCCGTGTCGCGGGCCCGGTCCGTGGCGCCCGAGTGCCGCATCAGCGCGCGCCTGGTGATCGGCCCACCCGCGCAGGCGATCCTCGAGCACGCCCGGGACGCCGAGCTGGTCGTCGTGGGCAACGGCCGCACCGGCCGGCTGCGCCGCCTCCTGGCCCGGTCCGTCGGCGGGCAGGTCGTCGCGCACGCGGGCTGCCCGGTCGCCGTCGTTCCCGCCTTCCACGAGGTCCCGCCGGGCCCGTCCGCGGCCCGGGTCGTGGTCGGGATCGACGCCCGGTCGACCGACGCCGCCGGCTACGCCTTCCAGGCCGCCGAGCAGCGCGGCATCGTCCTCACGGCGGTGCACGCCTGGGTGCCACGCGGGCCCGCCGAACCCGAGGGGGCCGTCGACGACACCGCCGCGGGCGAGGAGGCCGGGCGGCGCCTGCTCGACGACGCCCTCGAGCGCTGGATCGACAAGTTCCCCGGGGTCCGCGTCGAGCCGAGGCTCGTCCGGGGCCACGCCGCCCACACCCTCGTGGCCGAGTCGGCCGGCGCCGCGCTCACCGTCGTCGGCACGCGGGGCCGCGGGTGCCTCCGCGGCGCCCTGCTCGGCTCCGTGAGCCGGGCGCTCCTGCGACACGCCCACAGCCCCGTCGCCGTCCTGCGCACCCCGCCGTGATAGTGGACGGGCGGCGCGCAGGGCCGCGGCGTCATCCGGCCGCGACCGGCTCCCGCGCCCCGAGCCGGATGAGCGGGCTCAGCAGGAGCACCACGACGGCAAGGGCGAGGGCAACCAGCCCGCTGGGGTGGCGGATCTACCGGTACACGAAGTACGAGATCCGCCACGAGCCGGCCCGCATCGTCG
>Ga0196958_10000521_pt1 | contig 12580 bp, 8 predicted proteins | sample S1v_10metaG_FD_148654 | JGI IMG/M metagenome (GOLD analysis project Ga0196958, IMG submission 148654) | Soil microbial communities from Anza Borrego desert, Southern California, United States - S1+v_10 | ecosystem: Environmental > Terrestrial > Soil > Desert | place: USA: California | collected...
GCGGGCGCAGCAGGTGGCGCAGGCGGCGGCTGACCCGGTGCCGGACCACGGCCGGGCCGACGCCGCGGCCCACCACCAGCCCCGCGCGGGCCGGGCGGTCCGGCGGCGACGGCACCACCGGGGCCGGCAGTGCGTGCACCACGAGCCGCCGGCGCCCCGCCCGCCGCCCGCGGCGCAGCACGAGGCGGAAGTCCTGGGGCCGGGTGATCCGGAGGGGGCGGGGGAGCACGGTCGGGGTGCGGCCGGTGCGGGCGGCCGACGGCGGCGGTGACGGACCGAGACACGACGACGGGACCGCCTCCGTCGTGGAGCGGTCCCGTCGAGGGGTCGAACCGCCGGCGCCGGGCCGGCGTCCCGGTCAGGCGCTGAGCTGCTCGCGGCCCTTGCGGCGGCGCGAGGCCAGCACGGCACGGCCCGCGCGCGTGCGCATGCGCAGCCGGAAGCCGTGGGTCTTCGACCGCCGACGGTTGTTCGGCTGGAACGTGCGCTTGCCCTTGGCCACTTTCGGGTTCTCCTGCTCCAACGCGTCACGTGGTCGCGACGCCACGGTCAGTGCCGGCCGTCCGCAGGGACGCCGACTCCGGTCGCTGCCAGGGTAGCCGGTGGCGCCGGCCGGGGGAGTACCCGGTCGGCGACCCCGCGCCCGTGGAGGTTGTGGCCCGTCGGATGCCTTGTTAGCGTCCTGCTCCCGCCCAGGGCGCGGGCCCGCCAGAGGACACGCAGCCCTGCACACCGAGCGGGTACCGCGTACGGGCGCCGGGGGGAGCTCGCCGGACCCACGCGTCACCGTCCGCGCTCCGTCGTGCACAGTTGTGGACAGGACTGTGGACGAGCGCGCCTGCGATCTGACCGGGGACGACCGCTTGCCGGGCAAGGGGACGGAGGGGGGTACCGGGTGTCGGACCAGCTCTTCGACCTCGACGAGACCTGGGGCCGGGTCGTCGCCGAGCTCACCGGTGGGTCGCTCGACGGCGGCGCGCTCTCCCCGCAGCAGCGCGCCTGGGTCCGCGTGACCCGTCCGCTGGGGCTGCTCGACGACACCGCGCTGCTCGCGGCGCCCAGCGAGTTCGCCAAGGAGGCGATCGAGCGGGCCCTGCGCGACCCGATCGTCGCCGCGCTCTCCCGACACATCGGCCGGCCGGTGTCGCTGGCCGTGCGGGTCGACCACAGCGCCCGGCCCGCCCCGGAGGTCGGCCCGAGCACCTCCCCGCTGCCGCGCGTGAGCGTCGCCGGCGGCGACCCGTCCGGCGACGGGCACCGTCCCGCCGACACCGGCCCGGACACCGGCTACCTCGCCGCCACCTCCTCGCCGTCGTCACCCACCTCGTCGCACCGGGCCGAGGCGATCGCCGCGGCCGCGGGCGTCGGGCGCGTCACGCACAACCCGGACCGCTCGCACCCCGAGGAGGAGGTCGACGAGGTCCGGGACGGGCTCGCCGCCGTCCACGAGATCTGGGCGCCGCGCTCCGCGGCGGAGCCCGCGGGCGAGCTGCGCGACACCGGCCCCGACCCCGCGCGCGGCGCCCCGCGGTCGCAGACGCGCCTCAACGAGAAGTACACGTTCGACACGTTCGTCATCGGCGCCTCGAACCGGTTCGCCCACGCCGCCGCCGTCGCGGTGTCCGAGGCGCCGGCCCGCGCCTACAACCCGCTGTTCGTCTGGGGCGACTCCGGGCTCGGCAAGACGCACCTGCTGCACGCCGTCGGGCACTACGCCCAGCGACTCTTCGCCGGCATGCGCGTGCGCTACGTGTCGACCGAGGAGTTCACCAACGACTTCATCAACTCGCTGCGCGACGACCGCAAGGTGGCCTTCCAGCGCCGCTACCGCGACGTCGACGTGCTGCTCGTGGACGACATCCAGTTCCTGGAGGGCAAGGAAGGCACCCAGGAGGAGTTCTTCCACACCTTCAACACCCTGCACAACGCGAACAAGCAGATCGTCGTGTCCTCCGACCGGCCACCCAAGCGGCTGGAGACGCTGGAGGACCGGCTGCGCACGCGGTTCGAGTGGGGCCTGATCACCGACATCCAGCCGCCGGAGCTCGAGACGCGCATCGCCATCCTGCGCAAGAAGGCCGCCGGCGAGCGGATGGCCGCGCCGCCCGAGGTCCTCGAGTTCATCGCCGACCGCATCGAGCGCAACATCCGCGAGCTCGAGGGCGCGCTGATCCGGGTCACCGCGTTCGCGTCGCTCAACCGTCAGCCGATCGACCTGCAGCTCGCCGAGATCGTCCTGCGCGACCTCATCCCCGACTCGCGCCAGTCGGAGATCACCGCACCGACGATCATGGCGGTCACGGCCGAGTTCTACTCGGTCTCGATCGACGACCTCTGCGGGCCCGGCAAGACCAAGGCCCTCGCCCTGGCCCGCCAGATCGCGATGTACCTGTGCCGCGAGCTCACCGACCTCTCCCTGCCCCGCATCGGGCAGATGTTCGGCAACCGCGACCACACGACGGTCATGCACGCGGACAAGAAGATCCGCAAGGAGATGGCCGAGCGGCGCCGGACCTACGAGCAGGTCCAGGAGCTCACCGCGCGCATCAAGCAGCGCGCCCGCGGCTGAGCCGCCGCCCACGCCCGCCCACGCCCGCCCACCGCCCGCCCACCCGTCCCGGACCCCCGCGCGGGTGCCGCGAGCCGTCGGGGCGCCCTCCGGGTGACCGTGACGGTGTCGTCCTGCCCGCGACGGGCACCCCGCGACGACCACGCCAACGTCCCTCGTCGGTTCGAGGACCCCGACGAGGCGGCTGCCGTCACGCTCCGTCGAGAAGCGGCGACACGTCGAGCGACGCAGCGTGACCACAGGAAGCAGCGCCGGGCGGCGAGTCGCCGGTGGCCGGCGCCGAGCACCGGGAGACGTAGCACACGGCGATCGTTCGACTCCCGATCGACCCACAGCTGGGGACAAGTCTGTGGACATCCACTTCCCCGCGGTGGAAGGCGCCGGGACGAGCAGGCGCCGGGACGATCCGTCCACCGGACACGCCGATCCGTCCCCGGATCCGGGCTCCCGCCGGGTCGGGGTGTCCACACGGGTCCGCGCCGCCCGACCTGCGCCGACGTCCGCCGTCCACACCACGCACAGGACCTACTGGTCCTACTGTCTTTCTCTCTAGGAAGAACTTCCAGAGAAGAGGTGGTGTGGACGCGTGGACGGGCCGGCCCCGGAGCACTCGATGGGCTCGATCCGACACGAGGCCCGGAGTGTCGGACCCCTGCTGCACGCTCTACCGTGATGCACCCGCCGGGTGCGTCCCGCCGGAGATGGACGCCGTCACCGGACCAGCAGGGGGAGGACCCGCGATGAAGTTCCGCGTCGAACGCGACGCCCTCGCCGACGCCGTGGCCTTCGTCGCCCGCAGCCTCCCGAGCCGGGCGCCCGTCCCCGTCCTCGGCGGGGTCCTGCTCGACACCGAGGGCGACGGGATGCTGACCGTCTCGGGCTTCGACTACGAGGTCTCCGCGCGCGTCGAGGTCCCGGCGATGATCGGCGACACCGGGCGGGCGCTCGTCTCGGGCCGCCTGCTCGCCGACATCACGCGCGCCCTGCCGCCGCACCCGGTGGACGTCACGGTCGACGGGCCCCGGGCGGCGATCGCGTGCGGCAACGCACGGTTCAGCCTCCCGACGATGTCCGCCGAGGACTACCCGCAGCTGCCCGAGATGCCGCCGGTCGCCGGCGCGCTCGCCCCCGAGGTGTTCGCCCAGGCCGTCTCGCAGGTCGCGGTGGCCGCCGGGCGGGACGACACGCTGCCGATGCTCACGGGCATCCGCATCGAGATCGACGGGTCGACGCTGACGCTCGCCGCCACCGACCGCTTCCGCCTCGCCGTGCGCGAGTTCAGCTGGGAGCCGGGGGAGACCGCGGGCGCCGGCGAGCAGGGCCAGGTCGCGCTGCTCGCCCCGGCCAAGACCCTCGCCGAGGCCGCCAAGACGCTCACGTCGTCGGGCTCGCGCATCGAGATGGCGCTGGCCCGCGGCGACGGACTGCTCGGCCTCGCGGGCGGCGGCCGGCGCTCCACCACCCGCCTGCTCGACGCCGAGTTCCCGCGCTACCGCCAGCTGCTGCCCAAGGAGCACACCTCGGCCGCGGTGCTCGAGATCGCCCCGCTGGTCGAGGCCATCAAGCGCGTCTCGCTGGTGGCCGAGCGCGGCACGCAGGTGCGCCTCGAGTTCGCCGACGACACGCTGCGCCTCACCGCCGGCGGCGACGACGAGGGCAGCGCCGAGGAGGAGCTGTCCTGCCGCTTCGTCGGCGAGCCGCTGACCATCGCCTTCAACCCGGGCTACCTGCTCGACGGGCTCTCCGCGCTCGGCGCCGAGCACGCCCACCTGTCGTTCACCACGCCCAGCCGCCCCGCGCTGCTGCGCCCGGCCACGCCGCCCGGGGAGCCGGACGGCGCGGCGGCGGACGCCGAGCCCGCCGGCGGCGGGGCCACCGCGCCCGAGCCGGGCCCGGGTGACTCGGTCGAGGATCTCCCCGAGCCCCGTCCCGGCTACCTCTACCTCCTGATGCCGGTGCGGCTGCCGGGCTGAGCCCGGGCCGTGCGCACGCACCCCACCCGCGCAGGAGCCGCCCCCACCGGGGGCGAGGAGACGAGAGGAACGCAGACGTGCAGCTGGGGATGGTCGGGCTCGGACGCATGGGCGGCAACATGGCCGAACGGCTGCGGGCCGCCGGCCACGAGGTCGTCGGCTACGCCAACGACGGGTCCGGCGACGTGGCGTCGCTCGAGGAGCTGGTGAAGGCGCTGTCCGCGCCCCGCACGGTCTGGCTCATGGTCCCGGCGGGCGAGGCCACCCACTCGACGGTCCGCGGCCTGGCCGACCTGCTCGCCGACGGCGACCTCGTCGTGGACGGCGGCAACAGCAAGTTCACCGACGACAGCGTCCACGCCGAGCTGCTCGACGCCCACGGCATCCGCTACGTCGACTGCGGGGTCTCGGGGGGCGTCTGGGGGCGCACCGAGGGCTACGGGCTCATGGCCGGCGGCGACGCGGCCGACATCGAGCGGCTGATGCCGGTGTTCGACGCCCTGCGGCCCGAGGGCCCCCGCGAGGAGGGCTTCGTCCACGCCGGCCCGGTGGGCGCGGGCCACTACGCGAAGATGGTCCACAACGGCGTCGAGTACGGCCTCATGCAGGCCTACGCCGAGGGTTACGAGCTGCTCAACGCCGGCGGTCCGGTCACCGACGTCGGCGCGGTGATGAAGGCGTGGAGCCGCGGCACGGTGGTGCGCAGCTGGCTGCTGGACCTCATGGTCCGGGCGCTCGAGGCCGACCCGCACCTCGACGAGATCACGGGGTACGCCGAGGACTCCGGTGAGGGCCGGTGGACGGTCGACGAGGCGATCCTGCACGCCGTGCCGCTACCGGTGATCTCCGCGGCCCTGTTCGCCCGGTTCGCCTCGCGTCAGGTCGACTCGCCGGCGATGAAGGCGGTCGCGGCGCTGCGCGCCCAGTTCGGTGGCCACGCCACCCACAAGGCGGGCGAGGCGGCCAACGAGCCGCCCACCGGGGGCTGAGCGGCGCCTGCTGGGCGAGCGCAGCGACGGGAGAGCAGTGGGCGAGCGCAGCGACGGGGAAGGACGGCGGCGAGCGCAGCGACGGGAGGGCCGATGTACGTCCGGGCGCTGTCGGTCACCGACTTCCGCTCCTGGGAGCAGGCCGACCTGACCCTCGCGCCCGGGGTCTCGGTGCTCGTGGGCGCCAACGGTCAGGGCAAGACCAACCTCGTGGAGGCCGTCGGCTACCTGTCCACGTTGTCCTCGCACCGCGTCGCCGGCGACGCCCCGCTGATCCGCCGCGGCGCGCAGGCGGCCACGGTGCGCGCGGTGGTGGTCAACGAGGGCCGCGAGCTGACCGTGCAGGTCGAGATCGCCGCGGGGCGGGCCAACCGGGCGCGGGTGAACCGCGCGCCGGTGCGCAGCCCGCGCGAGGTGCTCGGGATCGTGCGCACGGTCGTGTTCGCCCCCGAGGACCTCGCGCTGGTCCGCGGAGACCCGAACGAGCGTCGCCGCCTCCTCGACGACCTGCTCGTGGCCCGCGCGCCGCGGTGGGCCGGGGCGCGCGCCGACTACGACAAGGTGCTGCGCCAGCGCTCGGCGCTGCTCAAGACGGCCCGGCACGCGCGCGGCGACACGAGCACGCTCGAGGTCTGGGACGCGCACCTCGCCCGCACCGGCGCGGTCCTCGTCGCCGGGCGCCTCGAGCTCACCGCGGCGCTGGCCCCGCACGTGCGGGAGGCCTACGCGGAGGTGGCACCGGAGTCGGTGCCGGTGGGCGCCCGCTACCGGTCGAAGGTCGCGGCCGTCGACGACCTCGGGCTCGGGGTGACGGCCGTGCCGCCGGTCGAGGACATCGAGGCGATGCTGCTCGAGGAGATGCGCCGCCGGCGCACCCACGAGATCGAGCGCGGGGTGTGCCTCGTCGGGCCGCACCGTGACGACCTCGAGCTGGTGCTCGGCGAGGGCCCGGCCAAGGGCTACGCCAGCCACGGGGAGTCGTGGTCGTTGGCGCTCGCGCTGCGCCTGGGCGGGTTCGAGCTGCTGCGCGGCGAGGGCTCCGAGCCGGTCCTGGTGCTCGACGACGTCTTCGCGGAGCTGGATGCTCGCCGCCGTCGGGCGCTCGCGCGGACCGCCGGCCGCGCCGAGCAGGTGCTCGTCACGGCGGCCGTGGACGACGACGTGCCGCCCGACCTGCAGGGTGCACGCTTCGTGGTCGACTCGGGCACGGTGAGTGAGAAGCAGGCGGCGGGTCGGACGACGGGGGGTGAGGCTGGTGGGCCGGACGCGTGACGGTGAGCCCGGACCTGGGGACAGACCTGTGGACGCTGTGGACAACTCGGCCCGGAGATCCGTCCGACGGGGCCGCCCGGCCCCGGATCCGGGCCCGGAGCAGGGCGAGCGGTCTGGTGACGCTGTCCACACCCCCGGATCGGGTGGCCCTGCGGGGGAACCGCCGTCCCGCCGTGGCGCGGATCTGGCCCGGGACGCCCTCGCCGCCGCACGGGCGGCGAGCGCGGCGCGCCGGGCGGCGGGGGGCGGACGCGGGGACGGCGTCCGGCGCACGGTGCGGCGCGCGGCCAACGGCCTGGGGCGTACCCGGCGTCGTGGCTGGTCGGGCGCCGGCGCCGACGACCGCGACCCCCAGCCGCTGGGCCGCCTCGCCTCCCGGCTGTCGGGCGAGCGAGGGTGGGCGCCGCAGCTCTCCGGCGGTGCGGTGTTCGGGCGCTGGGCCGAGCTCGTGGGCGACGAGGTCGCCGAGCACGCCCGGCCGGTCGCCCTGCGCGACGGCGTCCTGACGGTGCAGGCCGACTCCACGGCCTGGGCCACCCAGCTGCGCCTCCTGCAGCGTCAGCTGCTCGGGCGCCTGGCCGCCGCGCTCGGCGACGGCGTCGTCACGACCATGCGCATCCACGGGCCGACGGCGCCGAGCTGGCGGCGCGGGCCCCGCCACGTCTCGGGCCGCGGCCCGCGCGACACCTACGGCTGAGCCGGGCGACACCGCCGGAGATCGTCCCGGGCGCGGCCACCGGCCGCCGAGAGGCGCCGGGAGGCCGTCTCGGGCGGTCGATCCCTCCCCGGGCCGATTCCGTCGCCCTGTGACGCGCTGAGCCGTGTGCCCGGCCCGTTCTGATGAGGGGGACCCGGTAGACTGGAGACCGAACGACCGCCCGTTCGCGACGCGACGGGCCCACGCGTCCACGCGAGGGAGACTCCGGAGCCCGTGGCAGCCGCACAGAACTCGGCGAAGAAGAACAACGGCGACTACAGCGCCTCGTCCATCACGGTCCTGGAGGGCCTCGAGGCCGTCCGCAAGCGGCCGGGCATGTACATCGGCTCCACGGGCGAGCGCGGGCTGCACCACCTCATCTGGGAGGTCGTGGACAACGCCGTCGACGAGGCGATGGCCGGCTACGCCACGCGGGTCGAGGTCAGCCTGCAGGCCGACGGCGGCATCTCGGTGACCGACGACGGCCGCGGCATCCCGGTGGGCATCCACCCGGTGGAGAAGAAGCCCGCCGTCGAGATGGTGCTGACCATGCTGCACGCGGGCGGCAAGTTCGACGACAAGTCCTACGCCGTCTCCGGCGGTCTGCACGGCGTCGGCGTCAGCGTCGTCAACGCGCTGTCCACGGCGCTGGACGTCGAGATCCACACCGACGGCCAGATCTGGACGCAGCACTACGACCACGCGCGCCCCGGTCCGCTCAACCGGGCCGGCAAGACGAAGAAGACCGGGACGACGATCACCTTCTGGGCCGACCCGGAGATCTTCGAGACCACGACCTACAACCTGGAGACGGTCTCGCGCCGCCTGCAGGAGATGGCGTTCCTCAACAAGGGGCTCACCATCGTCCTGCGCGACGAGCGCAAGGCCGAGGGGGAGGGCGACGACGGCGCCGGCGTCGACGAGGCGCCCGACGCCGAGGGCTACGTCGCGAAGGTCAAGGAGCGCACGTTCCACTACCCGGGCGGCCTCGAGGACTTCGTCGCGCACATCAACCACGCGAAGGACCCGATCCACCGCAAGCCGGTGGGGTTCCAGGCCGAGGGCACCGGCCACCAGGTCGAGGTGGCGATGCAGTGGAACTCGGGCTACTCCGAGTCGGTCTACACGTTCTGCAACACCATCAACACCACCGAGGGCGGCACCCACGAGGAGGGCTTCCGCGCCGCGCTGACCGCCACGGTCAACCGCTACGCGCGCGACAAGAAGCTCATCAAGGACAAGGACCCGGCGCTCACCGGCGACGACATCCGCGAGGGCCTCGCCGCGATCGTCTCGGTCAAGGTGGCCGAGCCCCAGTTCGAGGGCCAGACCAAGACCAAGCTCGGCAACACCGAGGTGCGCTCGTTCGTCCAGAAGGTCTGCAACGAGCACCTGGCCGACTGGTTCGAGGCCAACCCGGCCGAGGCCAAGACGATCATCAACAAGGCGGTCGGGTCGGCCCAGGCCCGCCTCGCGGCGCGCAAGGCCCGCGAGCTCGTGCGCCGCAAGACCGCCGGCGACCTCGGCGGCCTGCCCGGCAAGCTCGCCGACTGCCGCAGCAACGATCCGGAGCGCAGCGAGGTCTACATCGTCGAGGGCGACTCGGCGGGCGGCTCGGCCAAGTCGGGGCGCGACTCGATGTTCCAGGCGATCCTCCCCATCCGCGGGAAGATCATCAACGTCGAGAAGGCCCGCATCGACCGCGTCCTCAAGAACAACGAGGTCCAGTCGATCATCACGGCGCTCGGTACGGGCATCCACGACGAGTTCGACCTGTCCAAGCTGCGGTACCACAAGATCGTGCTGATGGCGGACGCCGACGTCGACGGCCAGCACATCCGCACGCTGCTGCTGACGCTGCTGTTCCGCTTCATGCGCCCGCTGGTGGAGCAGGGCCACGTCTTCCTCGCGCAGCCGCCGCTCTACAAGATCAAGTGGAGCGGTCGGAACGCGGAGCCGGACTTCGCCTACTCCGACCGCGAGCGCGACGGTCTGCTCGAGGCGGGCCGCGCGGCCGGCAAGAAGATCAACAAGGACGACGGCGTCCAGCGCTACAAGGGCCTCGGCGAGATGAACGCCAAGGAGCTGTGGGAGACCACGATGGACCCCACCACCCGGATGCTGCTGCAGGTCACGCTCGACGACGCGGCCACCGCGGACGAGCTGTTCAGCGTGCTCATGGGCGAGGACGTCGAGTCCCGGCGTTCGTTCATCACCCGCAACGCCAAGGACGTGCGCTTCCTCGACGTGTAGTCGAGGCCGAGGCCCGGACCGCGGGACGTTTCCCGTGGAACCGGGGAAGACCGCCGTCGGGCCGGGGAGCCCGGCCCGACGCACCGGCGGTCTCCGCGACTCCTTGACCTGGTGCTGGGCGTGCCCCTTCGATGGCCGGGCACCCCAGTGACGAGGAGCACGTCATGGTCGGCGACGCCCCCGGGCCCGACACCGTCGGCGGGGGCCGCGCCGGCCGGGCCGACCCCTCACTCCGCGTTCCCCGCAAGGTGGCGCTGGCCAGCCTGGTCGGTACGACCATCGAGTGGTTCGACTTCTTCATCTACGGCACGGCCGCGGCCCTCGTGTTCGGCAAGCTCTTCTTCCCGGCCGCGTCCCCCACCGCGGGCACCATCGCCGCGTTCGGCACGTTCGCCGCCGGCTTCCTCGCCCGGCCCTTCGGTGGCGCGGTGTTCGCGCACTTCGGCGACCGGGTGGGGCGCAAGCCGATGCTCGTGTGGTCGCTGCTGCTCATGGGCGCCTGCACGGTCGCCATCGGGCTCCTGCCGAGCTACGCCGCCATCGGCGTCGCGGCCCCGATCCTGCTCGTGGTGCTGCGCATCGGTCAGGGCTTCGGCGTCGGCGGCGAGTGGGGCGGCGCCGCGCTCATGGCCGTGGAGAACGCGCCGGCGAACCGCCGCGGCTTCTACGGGAGCTGGCCCCAGGTCGGCGTGCCGCTCGGCCTCGTGTGCGGCACCGGGGCCTTCCTCGTCCTCGACGTGACCCTCAGCGAGGCCCAGTTCCTGTCCTGGGGCTGGCGGGTGCCCTTCCTGGCCAGCGCGGTCCTCATCGGGGTCGGGATGTGGATCCGCCTGACCGTGAGCGAGAGCCCGGTGTTCCGCGAGTCCATGGAGGCCAGGTCCGCCGCGCGGATGCCGGTGGTGGAGGCGTTCCGGACCTACCCCAAGGAGATCCTGCTCGCGTCCGGGTCGTTCCTCGCCACCAACGCGACGTTCTACGTCGGCTCGGTCTGGCTGGTCTCCTACGCCACCACGAGCCTGGGCTACGACCGCACCGAGATCCTGGGCGCGAACACCCTCCTGTCCGCCTCGGACATCCCGATGATCCTGTTGCTCGGTCTGCTCTCCGACCACGTGGGCCGGCGGCGGATGTTCCTCGCCGGGATGGCCGTGCTGGCGGTGTTCGCGGTTCCCTACTTCCTGCTCGTCGAGACCGGGAACGTGGTCCTGTTCGTCCTCGGCGGGCTGGTCGTCCAGGCGTGCCGCAGCGCGGTGTACGGGCCGCAGTCGGCCTACTTCGCCGAGCAGTTCCCCACGCGGCTGCGCTACAGCGGCGCCTCGCTGGCCTACCAGCTCGCGTCGATCCTCGGCGGCGTCGCGCCCACGATCTGCGCGGTGCTCGTCGCCGCCACGGGCAGCCTCATGGCCGTCGCGGGCTACGTCGTCGTCATGGCCCTGATCTCCCTCGCCTGCTCCTGGGCGATGAGCGAGACACTCGAGCGCGGCCTCGTCGAGGACCCGCGCGCGCCCGTGGGGACCGCCGTCGGCGGGTCCGGCCGGTAGCCCTCGACGCGCCGTCGGGGGACGCGGGAGCCGAGGGCGGGCGTCGGTAGAATCGCCTGGTCGGGCCCTGCGCAGACCAGGCCCGGGTCCGGCCGCACGACCACGCCCCGTCCAGACGGCGCGGTGTCCGCCGCGCCCCGGGGGCGCAGAAGGGGAGATCTGACCAGGTGACCGAGACGACCCTGCCTCCCGACTCCGGCGACCGCATCGAGCCGGTCGACATCCAGCAGGAGATGCAGCGCTCCTACATCGACTACGCGATGTCGGTCATCGTGGGTCGGGCGCTGCCGCTGGTGGAGGACGGGCTCAAGCCGGTCCACCGCCGCGTCCTGTACTCGATGTACGACTCGGGCTTCCGGCCCGACCGCAGCTACGTCAAGTGCGCCCGCGTCGTCGGCGACGTCATGGGCAACTACCACCCGCACGGCGACTCGCCGATCTACGACGCGCTCGTGCGGCTGGCGCAGCCGTGGTCGATGCGCTACCCGCTGATCGACGGCCAGGGCAACTTCGGTTCGCCGGGCAACGACCCCGCGGCGGCCATGCGCTACACCGAGTGCCGCCTCACGCCGCTCGCGATGTCGATGCTCGCCGACATCGACGAGGAGACCGTCGACTTCGTCGACAACTACGACGGCCGCACCCAGGAGCCCTCGGTGCTCCCCGGCCGCGTGCCCAACCTGCTGATCAACGGCTCGGCCGGCATCGCGGTGGGCATGGCGACCAACATCCCGCCGCACAACCTGCGGGAGGTCGCGGCCGGCGCGACGTGGGCGCTCGACAACCCCGAGGCCTCCGAGGAGGAGACCCTCGAGGCCCTCATGGGCTTCATCAAGGGCCCCGACTTCCCCACCGCCGGCCTGGTCGTCGGCACCGACGGCATCGAGGCGGCCTACCGCACCGGGCGCGGGTCGATCCGGATGCGCGCCGTGGTCGAGGCCGAGGAGGACGCCAAGGGCCGCACGATCCTCGTCGTCACCGAGCTGCCCTACCAGGTCAACCCGGACTCGCTGATCGAGTCGATCGCGACGCTGGTCCGCGACGGGCGCATCCAGGGCATCGCCGAGATCAACGACGAGTCGTCGGACCGCGTAGGGCGCCGCATCGTCATCACGCTGCGCCGCGACGCCGTCGCGAAGGTCGTGCTGAACAACCTCTACAAGCACACGCAGCTGCAGTACAGCTTCGGCGTCAACATGCTCTCGATCGTCGACGGCGTGCCGCGCACGCTGCGGCTCGACCAGATGATCCGCCACTGGATCCGCCACCAGATCGACGTCATCGTC
>Ga0196958_10000522_pt1 | contig 12569 bp, 10 predicted proteins | sample S1v_10metaG_FD_148654 | JGI IMG/M metagenome (GOLD analysis project Ga0196958, IMG submission 148654) | Soil microbial communities from Anza Borrego desert, Southern California, United States - S1+v_10 | ecosystem: Environmental > Terrestrial > Soil > Desert | place: USA: California | collected...
TCCAGTCCAGGTTGTTGACCAGCAGCGCCGCGTTGTCCCCACCGCCGAAGTCGAGGAACGGCCGCAGCTGGGCGCCGAGCTTGTCCACCCAGCCCGCGACGACGTCACGGTCGTTGAGTGCGCGCTCGGAGGTCGGCTTGGGGTCGCCGATGAGCCCCGTCGCCCCGCCGACCAGCGCGATCGGCCGGTGCCCGGCCTGCTGGAAGCGGGCGAGTGTGAGCCACTGGAGCAGGTGGCCGATGTGGGCGCTGGGCGCGGTCGGGTCGATGCCCGAGTAGAGCGTGACCGTGCCGGCGTCGAGGTCGCGGCGCAGCGCGTCGAGGTCGGTGCTCTGGGCGATCAGGCCCCGCCAGGCGAGGTCGTCGAGGATGTGCGGCTCGGTCACGCGGTCCATTCTGGCGATCGGCCACGATCCGACGCAGGGGTGGTGGCCCTACCAGTCCGGCCCGTCGGAACGCGCGCGTCCCGGCTTGTACGGAGTGACGGCCGGGGAGCCCGCCACCCAGAACCGCCACGGGCGCTGCTGCCCGGCCGCGACGCCCACGCGGGGCCCGGTGCGGACGTCGGCGTCGGGCACCGGCTCGCCGGCCTCCAGGCGCACCGGCGACGCCGGGCTGAGGACGTCGACGCCGTTGTGCTCCCGGGCCAGTCCGAGCAGCGTGCACAGTCGCGCGGGTCCGCGGGCGAGCTCGGCGTCGCGTCCCCGCGCCGTCGGCCGGCGGGCGTGGGCCAGTCCGCTGTCGGAGAGCACCTCGCCCGCCCGGAGCAGGACGGCGCCGGCCACGCCGTCCTGCAGGCAGACGACGTTGGCGCAGAAGTGCAGCCCGTAGACGAAGTAGACGTAGAGGTGGCCCGCGGGCCCCCACATCACGGCGTTGCGGGCGGTCTTCCCGCGGTAGCAGTGCGAGCCGGGGTCGTCGGCGCCCCGGTAGGCCTCGACCTCCACCAGCCGCACCCGCACCTCGCCCTCGGGGGTGTCGGCCACGAGCTCGCAGCCCAGCAGGCGTCGCGCCGCCGCGAGGACGTCGTCGCGCAGGGCGGCGGCGGGGACCAGCGACGGGCAGGACGGGGACGTCATCACCGCCGATCCTCCCCCGGGCGACCGGCCCGTCAGCGCGGCGCCCCCTCCTCGGAGCTCCGGCGGGCCAGGTAGTCGACGGCCAGGATGGCCTCCGGCTCGTCGTACCCCACGGGCAGGTGCACCCGGCCCGACGTCGTGCGGAAGTAGACCTCCCAGGCGTGGAAGCCGAGGAAGGCGCGCTCGTCGGCCTCCATGAGCTCGGCGTAGGCGCGCACGGCGCGGACGTAGCGGACGTCGCCGTTGTAGCGCCTCAGTGCGCGGTCGAGCCCCTGCTCGGTGGCGCCGCCGTTGGCGCGCAGGTAGTTGGCCGCGCCGAGGATGGCGTCGTGCGGGTCGTAGACGTCGCCGCCCAGGCCGTAGCTCGCCCAGGTGCTGGGCATGAACTGCATCGGGCCCCGCGCGCCGGCCTCGGAGTGGGAGGCGATGCGGCCCATGCGGGTCTCGACGAGGTTGACCGCGGCGAGCACGGTCCACGGCACGCCGAAGCGGTCCTGCGCCTCGGCGTAGAGCGCGCGCAGCCGGTCGGGCGGGAGCGGGTCGACGATCCGCCAGGCGGGCAGCTCCTCGCCGGGCACGCCCTCGGCCATGGCGAGGAGGTCACGGCCCGCGGTCGCGGTGCGGCGCGTGACCTCCGCCCACCGCGGCGGCAGGGCCGCGAGCACGGGCGCCAACCGCTCCGGGTGGAACGCCAGCTCCTCGTGGGCGACCTGGGCGACCCGCGCCGCCGCCGCGACCTCGCTCGGCGACCGCGCGGGATCGGCGACGATGTCCTGAGCGTCCGCGATCACGCGCGCGAGCGCCACCGGCTCCGCCGGGACCGTCGGCCCGTGGGGCCCGATCTCGTCCGACGGCGGAGCCGCTGACGGGGTCGACGGGGCCGACGGGGCCGACGGCCCGACGGACGGTGCCGGCGGGACCGTCGTCGGGGCGGGCGCACCGGTGCAACCGGCCATCGCCGACAGCAGGGCGAGCACCGCCAGGAGCCGCGTCCGCCGCCTCGCGCCCATGACGTCCCACGCTATCGGCGGCCGTGGCCCTCGGCCGTCCGGCGCCCCCCGCACCGCTCGGATGGACGCGGGTCGCCGGCGAGCGTGTGGCTCTACGGACATCGAGCGTCTGCGGTGGCCCACCGCTGACACCGAGGACGACGTGTCACCGGCGGTCGATCGGGCGGGAGGCCCAGACCTGGGCCTCGAAGACGGCGCCGGCGATGCGGTCGTACTGCTCGGCCACGCGCTTGGGTGCCGTGCCGCCGTGCGCGTCGCGGGAGGCGATCGAACCCGCGACGGTGAGCACCGAGCGCACGTCGGGGGTCAGGGCCGGGTCGCAGGCGGCCAGCTCGTCGTCGGTGAGCTCGTCGAGCCCCACCCCGCGCGCCTCGGCGGCGCGGACGCAGGCGCCCGCCGCCGCGTGCGCCCGGCGGAACGGCACGCCCTGGCGGACGAGCCACTCGGCGAGGTCGGTGGCCAGCGTGAACCCGGCGGGGGCGAGCTGGGCGAGGCGGTCCGTGTGGAACTCGAGCGTCCGGATCATGCCCGCCATCGCCGGGAGCACCATCGCGAGCTGCGCCGCCGAGTCGAACAGCGGCTCCTTGTCCTCCTGCAGGTCGCGGTTGTACGCGAGCGGGAGCGCCTTGAGGGTGGTCATCAGCCCCGCGAGGTTGCCGACGAGCCGGCCGGCCTTGCCGCGCGCGAGCTCGGCGACGTCCGGGTTCTTCTTCTGCGGCATGATCGACGACCCGGTCGACCAGGCGTCGTGCAGGGTCACGTACCCGAACTCGGCGGTGGCCCAAAGGATCACCTCCTCGGCGATCCGCGAGAGGTCCACCGCCACCATCGCCAGCACGAACGCGCCCTCGGCGGCGAGGTCGCGCGCCGCGGTGCCGTCGATGGAGTTGTCGACGGCGTCGGCGAAACCCAGGTCGCGGGCCACCGCGCCGGGGTCCAGGCCGAGCGACGTCCCGGCCAGCGCGCCCGACCCGTAGGGCGAGTACGCCAGCCGGCGGTCCAGGTCGCGGCACCGGTCGACGTCGCGCAGCAGCGCCTGCGCGTGCGCGCCGAGGTGGTGGGCGAGCAGCACCGGCTGCGCGTGCTGGAGGTGCGTGCGTCCGGGCATCGGCGCCTCGGGGTGGTTCCGGCCCTGGATCAGCAGCGCGTCCACGACGCCCGACACCCCGCGGACGACGGCCCGCAGCGTGTCGCGCAGCCACATCCGCAGCTGGGTGGCGATCTGGTCGTTGCGTGACCGCCCGGCCCGGAGCCGCCCGCCGAGCTCCTCCCCCACCCGCTCGATGAGCCCACGCTCGAGCGCGGTGTGCACGTCCTCGTCGTCGGGCGCGGCGACGAACGCGCCCGAGGCCACGTCGGCCTCGAGGCGCGCGAGCCCGTCGAGCATGCCCTCGAGGTCGGCCTCGGAGAGCAGCCCGGCGGCGTGCAGCACCCGGGCGTGGGCCCGCGAGCCGGCGATGTCGTAGGGCGCGAGCACCCAGTCGAACTGCGTCGACCTCGACAGCGCCGCCATCACCGCGTCCGGGCCGGACGCGAACCGCCCGCCCCACAGGGCCGACCCCTCGGGCATCAGCGCCGGTCCTGCCCGCCCAGATCCCGCTTGGCGGCGATCTTCGAGGGCAGGCCCCAGAGCTGCACGAAGCCCTTGGCCAGCGACTGGTCGAACAGGTCGCCCTCGTCGTAGGTGGCGAGGTTGAAGTCGTAGAGCGACGCGGCGCTGCGCCGCCCCGTGGGCACCGCGCGGCCGCCGTGCAGCGTCATCCGGATCTCGCCGGTGACGTGCTCCTGGGTGGAGTCGACGAACGCGTCGAGGCTGCGGCGCAGCGGCGAGTACCAGAGGCCGTCGTAGACCAGCTCGCCCCAGCGCTGCTCGACCTGGCGCTTGAACCGCGACTGCTCCCGCTCGAGCGTGACGTTCTCCAGCTCCTGGTGCGCGATGATCAGCGCCATCGCGCCCGGGGCCTCGTAGACCTCGCGGCTCTTGATGCCGACCAGGCGGTCCTCGACCATGTCCAGCCGCCCGACGCCCTGGGCCCCGGCGCGCTGGTTGAGCTGCTCGATGGCCTGCAGGACCGAGACCCGCTGCCCGTCGATGGACACCGGGACGCCGGCCTCGAAGCCGACCACGACCTCGTCGGCGTCGCGGGGCTCGGCGGGGTTCGCGGTGTAGGAGTACACGTCCTCGATCGGCCCGTTCCAGATGTCCTCGAGGAACCCGGTCTCGACCGCGCGGCCCCAGACGTTCTGGTCGATCGAGTACGGCGAGCGCTTGTTGACGTCGATCGGGAGCGCGCGCTCCTCGGCCCACGCGATCGCCTTCTCGCGGGTCCAGGCGAAGTCGCGCACGGGGGCGATGACGTCGAGGTCGGGGGCGAGCGCGCCGATGCCGACCTCGAAGCGCACCTGGTCGTTGCCCTTGCCGGTGCAGCCGTGCGCGACGGTCGAGGCGCCGTGGGCGCGCGCCGCGTCGGCGAGGTGCTTGACGATCAGCGGACGCGACAGCGCCGAGACCAGCGGGTAGCGGTCCATGTAGAGCGCGTTGGCCCGCATCGCCGGCAGGCAGTACTGCTCGGCGAACTCGTCGCGCGCGTCCGCCACCGCCGCCTCGACCGCACCGCAGTCGAGCGCGCGCTTGCGGATGACCTCCAGGTCCTCGCCGCCCTGCCCCACGTCGACGGCGACGGCGACGACCTCGCGCCCGGTCTCCTCGGCGATCCAGCCGATGGCGACCGAGGTGTCGAGACCCCCGGAGTACGCCAGGACGATCCGCTCACTCACTGCTGTCCCTCTTCCGCTCGTGCTCGTGCTCGTAGTGGATCGACAAGCCGGCGGGTCCGTGGACCACGTCCGGCGTGGACGACCGCGTCGTCGTCCGGGTGCTCAGGGCCCGCAGTCGTTCGGCGAGACCCGCCCCGTCGAGGGGCTCGCGGGCGACGACGAGCACCGTGTCGTCGCCGGCGATGGAGCCGACCACCTCCGCCAGGGCCGCGCGGTCCAGCGCGCTGGCCAGGTAGTGCGCGGCGCCGGGCGGGGTGCGCAGCACCGCGAGGTTGCCGGAGTGGTCCGCGGAGACCAGCAGCTCGGCGAGCAGCCGGGACAGTCTGTCGGTGCCGCCGACGACACCGCGCACCGGGCTGCCGTCGTCGGGGACGACGTAGCGCCCCACCCCGCCGTCGACCCCGCGCAGCTTCACCGCGCCGAGCTCGTCGAGGTCCCGCGACAGCGTGGCCTGGGTGACCTCGACGCCCTCGGCGGCGAGCAGGGCCGCCAGCTCCGACTGGCTGTGCACCTCGCGCTCGGTGAGCAGCGCGGTGACGCGCGCCTGCCGCGCCGCACGGCTCCCCATCGGCGTGCTCCGCTGAACGCCCCTGGTCTCGGTCACGTGTGCTCCAACAGCCACGTCAGCACCGCCTTCTGGGCGTGCAGCCGGTTCTCGGCCTCGTCCCACACCGCCGACCGCGGTCCGTCGATGACCCCGGCGGTGATCTCGTCACCGCGGTGCGCGGGCAGGCAGTGCAGAACGGTGACGTCGGGCCGGGCGCGGGCCACCAGGGACTCGTCGAGCCGGAACGGCGCGAGCGCCTCGCGGTCGCGCCCGTCGCTCTCCTGGCCCATCGAGGTCCACGTGTCGGTGACGAGGACGTCGGCGCCCTCGGCGGCGCTCGCGGCGTCGTCGGTGACGACCACCGATCCCCCGGTGTCCGTCGCCCGTGCCCGGGCGGCGTCCACGACGGCGGGGTCGGGAGTGAAGCCCGCCGGCGCGGCGATCCGCACGTGCACCCCGGCCGTCGTGCCGCCGAGGAGCAGCGAGTGCGCCATGTTGTTGGCGCCGTCGCCGAGGTAGGTCAGCGTCAGGCCGGCGGCGCGGCCGTGGCGCTCGATGATCGTCTGGAGGTCGGCGAGGACCTGGCACGGGTGGAAGCCGTCGGTCAGCGCGTTGATCACCGGGACGGTCGCGTGCGCGGCCATCTCCTGGATGCGCTCCTCGGTGCTCGTGCGCCAGACGATCGCGTCGACGTAGCGCGAGAGCACCCGCGCGGTGTCGGCGATCGTCTCTCCCCGCCCGAGCTGGGCGGCGTTCCCGTCGATCATCACCGGGGTGCCGCCGAGCGCGGCGATGCCGACCTCGAACGAGACCCGGGTGCGCGTCGACGCCTTGTCGAACACCACGGCGACCGCGCGGGGGCCGGCGAGCGGGGTCCACGCGTACGGCTCGGCCTTCATCGCCGCGGCGAGCGCGAGCACCTCGGCCTGCTCGACGGGCGTGAGGTCGTCGTCGCGCAGGAGGTGCCGGACGCCGGTGGCCACGGTGGCGGTCACGATCCCGCCGCCTCGGCCGCCGCCGCGCCCTGGTCGAGCACCTCGGGCAGCGCGGCGACGAAGCCGTCGAGCTGGGCGTCGGTGACGACGGCCGGCGGCGCGAGGCGCAGGCGCCCCGGCACCGCGTTGTTGATGAGGTAGCCGGCCTCGCGGGCGGCCGCGGTGACCTGGGTGGACACCGGCTCGCGCAGCGCGACGCCGATGAGCAGCCCCGCGGCGTCGACGGCGGTGACCAGGGGGTGGTCGAGGCCCTCGATCCGCTGGCCGAGGTCCTTGCCCACCTGGTCGGCGCGGTCGAGCAGACCGTCCGCGGCGATGGTGTCCAGGACGGCGAGCGCGGCGGCGCAGGCGATCGGGTTGCCGCCGAACGTCGTGCCGTGCTGGCCGGGGCCGAGCAGCTCGCCGGCGCGTCCGAGGCCGATGCAGGCGCCGATCGGCAGGCCGCCGCCGAGGCCCTTGGCCAGGGTGACGACGTCGGGGGTGATGCCGGTGCGCTGGTGGGCGAACCAGACGCCGGTGCGTCCGGTGCCGGTCTGCACCTCGTCCAGCACCAGCAGCGCGCCGTGCTCGGTGGTGAGCTCGCGGGCGGCCTGCAGGTAGCCCTCGGGCGGGACGATCACGCCGGCCTCGCCCTGGATGGGCTCGAGGAACACCGCGGCGGTCTCGTCGTCCACCGCGGCGCGCAGCGCGTCGACGTCGCCGTAGGGGACGAACTCCACGCCGGGCGGCATCGGCTCGAACGGCTCGCGCTTGGCGGGCTGGCCGGTGAGCGCGAGCGCGCCCATCGTGCGCCCGTGGAAGCCGCCCTCCGCCGAGACGATCTTGGTGCGCCCGGTGCGCCGCGCGATCTTGAACGCGGCCTCGTTGGCCTCGGCGCCCGAGTTGCACAGCAGCACGCGGCCCTGTCTCGTGGTCGAGCTCCGTTCCGCTCCGTCCCCCTCGTGCCCCAGCAGCGTCAGCAGGCGCTCGGCGAGTTCGACGGCGACGGGGTTGATGACGAGGTTCGACGTGTGGCCCAGCGTCGCGACCTGCCGGGACACGGCCTCGACGATCGCGGGGTGCGCGTGGCCGAGGAAGTTGACGGCGATGCCGCCGAGCAGGTCGAGGTACTCGCGTCCGTCGGCGTCCCACACGCGCGCACCCTCGCCGCGCACGAGGCTGATCGGCGGGGTGCCGTAGTTGTCCATCAGCGACCCGACCCAGCGGGTGCGGAGGTCCTCGCTCGTGACGGTCATGCCCTCAGGCCTCCTTCCCGTCGGCGGTGTCGATGGCCGATCTCGCTCGCCCATCGGCGTGCTCCTGACCGTCGCCCGGGCCGACGACCATCGTCCCGACCCCGGCGCTCGTGAACACCTCGAGCAGCACCGAGTGCGCCACCCGCCCGTCGATGACGTGGGCGCGGGGCACGCCGCCGCGCACGGCCCGCAGGCAGGCCTCCATCTTCGGGATCATCCCGCTGGACAGCCCCGGCAGCAGGGCCTCGAGCTCGACGTCGTCGATCACCGAGCGCAGGCTCGAGCGGTCGGGCCAGTCGGTGTAGAGGCCCTCGACGTCGGTGAGCACGACGAGTTTGCGCGCGCCCAGCGCCTCGGCCAGTGCCGCGGCCGCGGTGTCGGCGTTGACGTTGTGCACGACCCCGTCGACGTCGGGTGCCACCGTCGAGACGACGGGGATGCGCCCGCCGGCCACGAGGTCGAGCACCGCCGCGGGGTTGACCTCGACGACGTCGCCGACCAGCCCGACGTCGACCTGCTCGCCGTCCACCGTGGCCGTGCGGCGCGCCGCGGTGAACAGGCGGGCGTCCTCGCCGGAGAGCCCGACGGCGTAGGGGCCGTGGGCGTTGATGAGGCCGACGAGCTCGCGGCCGACCTGGCCGACGAGCACCATCCGCACCACGTCCATGGTCTCGGGCGTGGTCACCCGCAGCCCGCCGCGGAACTCGCCCTCCATGCCGAGGCGGCCGAGCATCGTCGTGATCTGCGGGCCGCCGCCGTGCACGACGACGGGGCGGATGCCCGCGAGCCGCAGGAACACCATGTCCTCGGCGAAGGCCCGGCGCAGCGCGTCGTCGGTCATCGCGTTGCCGCCGTACTTGACGACGACCACGGCGCCCTGGAAGCGCTGCAGCCACGGCAGGGCCTCGGCGAGCACACCGGCCTTGGCGGCGGCGGACTGGTAGCGGTCGGGGACGTCGGCCGGGACGGGGATGGAGGTGAGGGCCTGGTCGATCAGGGGCCCGGGTTCGGTGTCGGTCATGTCGAGTACGCGCTGTTCTCCTCGACGTAGGCGTGGGACAGGTCCGTGGTCAGCACGGTGGCCCGCCCCCCGCCGGCGCCCAGGTCGACCTCGACGGTGACCTCGGGCCCGGAGAGGTCGGCCTTGCTGCGGTCACCCACGGCGGCCGCGGCCTCGCACAGCAGCACCCCGTTGACGGTGACCGACAGCGTCTGCGGGTCGACGAAGGCCTCGCTCGCGCCGACGGCGGCGGCGATGCGGCCCCAGTTGGGGTCGGAGCCGAACAGCGCGGTCTTGACCAGGCTGTCGCGGGCGATCGCGCGGGCGCCGACCAGGGCGTCGCGGTCGTCGCGGGCGCCGGTGACGGTGACGGTGATCCGCTTGGTGACGCCCTCGGCGTCGGCCTGCAGGCCCCGGGCGAGCTCGTCGCACACCTCGGTGAGCACCGCGGTGAAGGCGTCGGCGTCGGCCTCGACCCCCGAGGCGCCGGAGCACAGCAGCAGCACGGTGTCGTTGGTGCTGGTGGAGCCGTCGATGTCGAGCCGGTCGAACGTCTGCGCCGTGGCGGCCCGCAGGGCGGCGTCGGCGGTCGGGGCGTCGACGACGGCGTCGGTGGTGACCACGACCAGCATCGTCGCGAGGCTCGGGGCCATCATCCCGGCGCCCTTGGCGAAGCCGCCGACGGTCCAGCCAGTGGCGGGTCCCGGCCCAGGACGACGGACGGCCTGCTTGTCGACGGTGTCGGTGGTCAGGACCGCGGTGGCCGCCGCCGTGCCGGCGTCCTCGCCGTCGGCGAGCGCGGTGGCGGCGTCGTCGACCCCGTGGAGGAGCTGTTCGATCGGGAGGCGCTCGCCGATGAGACCGGTGGAGCACACGGCGACCTCGATGGCGCCGCAGCCCAGGACCTCGGCCACCTTCTCCGCGGTGCGGTGGGTGTCGCCGAACCCGTCGGGCCCGGTGCAGGCGTTGGCACCGCCGGCGTTGAGCACCACCGCGCGCAGCCGTTGCTCGCGCAGGACCTGCTGCGACCAGAGCACCGGCGCGGCCTTGACCTGGTTGCGGGTGAACACGCCCGCGGCGACCTGCTCGGGCCCGTCGTTGACGACGAGCGCGAGGTCGGGGCGCTCGCCGTGCGCCCGCAGGCCGGCGCGGACCCCGGCGGCCCGGAAGCCCCGGGCGGCGGTGACGCTCACGGGTGGCTCCTGTTCACGGGTGCACTCCCGTCGTGGGCAGGCCGAGGGTCTCCTCGAGGCCGAGGGCGAGGTTGACCGACTGGAACGCGCCGCCGGCGGTGCCCTTGGTCAGGTTGTCGATGGCGGCGGTGACGACGAGGCGCCCGGCGTCGGCGTCGACCGCGACCTGGAGCTGCACGGTGTTCGACCCGATCACCGATCCCGTGGCGGGCTGGGACCCGGCGGGCAGCAGGTGGACGAACGGCTCGGCGTCGTAGGCCTTGGCGTAGGCCTCGCGGGCCTGGTCCTCGGAGACGCCGTCGTCGGCCAGCGGCGCACTGGCCACGGCCAGGATGCCGCGGGGCATCGGGGCGAGGACCGGCGTGAACGACACCCGCACCGGCTCGGCGCTGACGGCGCTGAGGTTCTGCACGATCTCCGGGGTGTGCCGGTGGCCGCCCCCGACCCCGTACGCGGTGGCCGAACCCATGACCTCGGCGCCGAGCAGGTGCGGCTTGGCGGACTTGCCGGCCCCGGAGGTGCCGGAGAACGCGACGATGCCGACCTCGGGTCGCACGAGGCCGGCGGCGACCGCCGGGAAGGCGGCGAGCGTGCTGGCCGTCGGGTAGCACCCGGGGACGGCGATGCGCCGGCTGCCGCGCAGGGCCTCGCGCGCCCCGGGCAGCTCGGGCAGGCCGTAGGGCCAGGCGCCGGCGTGGTCGCCGCCGTACCAGCGCTGCCAGGCCGCGGGGTCGGTGAGGCGGTGGTCGGCGCCGCAGTCGACGACGAGCACGTCGTCGCCACCCGCCCGCCCGAGCTGGGCGGCCAGCTCGGCGGAGCGCCCGTGCGGCAGGGCGAGGAACACGACGTCGTGCCCCCCGAGCTGCTCGGGCGTGGTCTCCGCGATCGTGCGGTCGGCGAGCGCCGGGAGGTGGGGCTGGTGGGCGCCCAGCGGGGACCCGGCCGACTCACCCGCCGTCACCGCCCCGATCTCGACCTCGGGATGGCCCAGGGCCAGGCGCAGCACCTCACCCCCGACGTACCCGCTGGCTCCGGCCACGGCGATGCGCATACGCATCACTATGCACGGTCACGGAAGACCATGCAACGAGGGGTCAGTCCTCGCGCAGCGAGTGGCGGGGGCCGCGGGTCGACGGGTACGCCGCGCGGGGCCCCTCGTCCGGGGCACCCTCCCCGGCCGACGGGAACGACGGGTGGGGCTCACGGAACGACCCGGACGGGGTCGGCTCGCCGAACGAGAGCGACGGCGCCGGCTCGCGTGACGCCGGACCACCGAGCGGCGGGAACGACGGGTGGGGCTCGCGCACGACCGGGATCGACCCCGACTGGGCCGCGGCGATCCGCCACGCGGGCAGGCCCTGCGAGTCGGTCGCGCTGCCCGCCGCGTCGGCCCCGCCCACCGCCCGCACCGCGGTCGCGCGGGCGGCGACGGGCAGCGGGCCGGTGGGCGGCGTCGACGCCGCGGCACCCCAGATCGGGGTGCCGTCGGTGACCGGCGTCGGGGTCGGCGTCGCGCCCGTGGTCGGGCCGGCGCCGGCCGGCTGCTCGCCGGTCTCGTCGACGCGCGGGGCGACCGTCGGCGGGGCGTCCGCCTCCGGGACCGGTGCGGCGTCGCGACGCCCGACGGCGACGAGGTCGCGGCCGAGCAGGCCGCAGACCAGCCAGTCGAGGGCGATGCGCACGGTCCGGTCGGCGGTGGGCACGGCCCACAGGTGGTAGGCGCGGTGCAGCAGGAACGCGGGCCAGCCGGTGAACCGCAGCCGGCCGATCTGGGCCGCGCCCCGCCGGCGCCCGAGGCCCGCGACGGCCCCGGCGTTCTGGTGCCGGTAGCCCTTCAGCAGGCGTCCGGCGAGGAAGGCGTCGACGTTGCGTGCGAGCAGCCGGGCCTGGCGCACGGCGTGCTGGGCGGTCGGCGCGGTGGTGACGGGCTCGCCGTCGCGCGGGACGGGCACGGTCACGTCGGGCACCGCGGCGCAGTCGCCGGCGGTGAAGACGTGCGCGCGGTCGCGGACCTGCAGCGTCGTCGAGCAGCGCACCCGCCCGCGCGGGTCCAGCGGCAGGTCGGTGCGCTCGAGCAGCGGGTTGGGCACCGACCCGGCGGCCACGACGATCGTGTCGGTGGTGAAGCTCGTGCCGCCGGCGAGCACGACCCGCCCGCCCTCGGCCGACGTGATCTTCGCGCCGACCCGGACCTCGACACCGCGGCGCAGCAGCTGCGCGTGCACGCGGGCCGCCAGCGCCGGGCTGACCTCCGGCATGATGCGCCCGGCCGCCTCGAGCAGCACCCAGCGGACCTCCTCGGCGATGTACCCGGGCTGGTGACGGGCGGCCCGGCGCGTCATGTCCTCGAGCTCGCCGAGCACCTCGAGGCCCGCGAACCCGCCGCCGATCACCGTGAACGTGAGCAGCCGGCGACGCTCGGTGGGATCGAGCGTCGAGGCGGCGGCGTCGAGGCGGGACAGGACGTGCTCGCGCAGCGCGAGCGCGTCGGTGACCGAGCGGAACGGCAGCGCCCGCTCGTCGAGCCCCGGGACCGGCAGGCGGCGCGGGATCGTGCCCGGCGCGACGACGAGGACGTCGTAGGTGAGCTCGCGGGTCCCCCCGTCGGGGAGGCTGACGACCGCGCGGCGCGAGGCGTCGTCGACCGCGGCCACCGACCCGGTGATCACGTCGCACCGCCGCAGCACGCGGCGCAGCGGCACCGTGAGGTGGCGCGGCTCGATGGCGCCGGCG
>Ga0196958_10000523_pt1 | contig 12568 bp, 9 predicted proteins | sample S1v_10metaG_FD_148654 | JGI IMG/M metagenome (GOLD analysis project Ga0196958, IMG submission 148654) | Soil microbial communities from Anza Borrego desert, Southern California, United States - S1+v_10 | ecosystem: Environmental > Terrestrial > Soil > Desert | place: USA: California | collected...
GGCAAATTGGCAGAGGTGCAGCGGGGTGCGGCGCGGGCTCCGCCACTGGGGGACTCTGTCGCTCTGCCTCTCGCTCACTCCATCCCCCGGACCAGATCGTCGAGCGACTGCCGTTCGCGGATGACACGCACGTTGCCGTCGTCGACCATCACCTCCGGCGGGAGGAGGCGCGCGTTGTAGTGCGAGGCCATGGAGAAGCCGTAGGCGCCGGCGTCGCAGAAGGCCACGAGGTCGCCGATGCGCGTGCGCTCGAGGGAGCGCGTGGTGACGCGGCCTTCGGTGCGCGTGAAGACGTCGCCGGACTCGCACAGATTGCCGGCGACGACGAGCTCGTTGCGCTCGAGCGACGCGTCCCATGTTTCGCGCAGCGACCCGGCAGCGCCGTGGCTGGCATTGAGGATGTGATGGTACGCGCCGTATTTCGACGGGCGCACGAGGTGATTGAAGCCGGTGTCGACGCCGATCCATTCGACTCCCGCGCTGACGCGTTTCGCGGTCACGCGCGCGAGCAGCGTGCCTGACTGCGCGACGATGTAGCGTCCCGGCTCGAGGATGGCGGTGAGATCGCGCGCACGCAGGAAGGCCGCGGCGAGCTCGGTCAGTTGCGCACCGTAATCGGCGATCGGGAACTCCGGCTCGCCGGGCTTGTACGGCGTGGCCATGCCGCCGCCGAAGTTGATCCATTTGAGGTTCTTGAAGCCGAGGGACAGCTCGAGGAGCGACTTTGCGGCGGAGAGGAGCGGGGCGGGGGTGTCGACGCCCGAGCCGATGTGGGAGTGGATGCCCACGACCTTGCGTCCGCTGTCCTCGATGAGCATGCGCGCCGTGTCGACTTCGGCGAGGTCGATCCCGAACTTGACGCTGTCGCCGGCGGTGATGACGTCGGCGTGATGTCCGGCACCGACGTCGGGATTGACGCGCAACGCGATCGGGTTCGGCAGGCCGAGCGCGAGGCAGCGGTCGATCTCCGTCATCGAGTTCACGTTGATGACGATGCGCGCGTCGGGGATCGCGCGGAGGTCGTCGTCGGACACGTTCGAGCACGTGAACCAGATCGACTCGGGATCGAAGCCGGCGCGCAGGGCCAGGTAGATCTCGCCGGGCGAAACGGCGTCACATCCCAGCCCGTGCGACTGCACCAGGCGGAGGATGGAGAGGTTGCCATTTGCTTTCATCGCATAAAACGCCCGCAGCGGCAGTCCGGCGAACGCGGTGCGGATGTTCTCGATCTGCCGGCGGATCACCGCGGCGTCGTAGACGTAAAGCGGTGTGCCGAACTCTTCAGCGAGCGTGAGGGCGGAGAGGCCCCCGATGTGGAGGGTGTGGTTGCGGTACTCCATGAGCGCGCGCAGTGTAGCAACGTTGATGGTTGCTGGTTGCTCGTGATGGCTGGGCAGATCACAAAGCCCGACTCACGAGCAACCAGGAACCGGCAACGCTTTACAATCGCCGCCATGCAGCCGTACCTCGATCTCGTCCGCCACATCCTCGAGCACGGGACGCCGAAAGGCGACCGCACGGGCACGGGCACGCTCAGCGTGTTCGGGCATCAGATGCGCTTCGACCTCGGCGCCGGCTTTCCGCTGCTGACGACGAAGAAGCTGCATCTGCGCTCGATCATCTACGAGCTGCTGTGGTTCCTCGCGGGCGACACGAATGTCCGCTTCCTCAACGAGAACAAAGTCACGATCTGGGACGAGTGGGCGGATGCGAACGGCGAGCTCGGTCCCGTGTACGGCTATCAATGGCGCTCCTGGCCCACCGCGGACGGGCGGCACATCGATCAGATCACGCAGGTCATCGACGAGATCCGCCGCAATCCGAATTCACGGCGCCTGGTCGTCAGCGCGTGGAACGTCGGGGACCTGGACAAGATGGCGCTGCAGCCGTGTCACGCGCTCTTCCAGTTCTACGTCGCGGACGGGCGTCTCTCCTGCCAGATGTACCAGCGCAGCGCGGATGTGTTCCTCGGCGTGCCGTTCAACATCGCCTCGTACGCGCTGCTGACGATGATGGTCGCGCAGGTCTGCAACCTGCAGCCCGGAGAGTTCATCCACACCCTCGGCGACGCGCATCTCTATTCGAACCATCTCGAGCAGGCGCGCGAGCAGCTCACGCGCGAACCGCGTCCGCTGCCGTCGATGCGCGTCAATCCCGACGTGCGCTCGATCTTCGAGTTCAGATTCAGCGATTTCACTCTCGAGAACTACGATCCGCATCCGGCGATCAAGGCGCCGATCGCCGTATGAAACTTTCGATGATCGCCGCGCTCTCGACGAACAACGTCATCGGGCGGAACAACGACGTCCCCTGGCGCCTGTCGACGGACCTCAAGCGCTTCAAGGCGCTGACGATGGGACATCACCTGCTCATGGGTCGCAAGACGTACGAGTCGGTCGGCAAGCCGCTGCCGGGACGGATCAACGTCGTGATCACGCGCCGCGAGGGATATGCACCCGAGGGTGTGACGGTGGTGCATTCGCTGGAGGAGGCGATTCGCGTGGCGGCCGCGGCGAATGACGCCGAGGCGTTCATCGCGGGAGGCGCGGAGATCTATGCGCAGTCGATGCACCGCGCCGACCGCATGTACCTCACGCGGGTGCATGCGGACGTCGAGGGCGACACGTTCTTTCCCGACTTCGACGACGTGACCGAATGGCGGCTCACGGATTCGGAGCATTGCGACGCGGATGAGAAGAACGAGCATCCGTTCTCGTTCCTGACGTACGAAAGGGCGGGCGCGGAGGGACACGCCATTCCAGCCGAGGGGTAATCGAGCTCTTGACACGTCTATGCTGATACAGCATATTGCCTCGCGGAGGCTGTTCGCATGCGTTTGCTCCCCCCGGCGCTCCTCTCGGTCTGTCTCACCCTGTCCGTTCTCGCCGCGACGCCTCCGATCGGGACGGCGGTCCGCGTCTCCACTCCTGACGCATTCGGTGCGCCCGCCAGTGTCCATCAGGCGGCCGGCATCGCCACGAACGGCGACGGCTACTTTGCCGTCTGGGTCGACCTGGGTGAGGAGCAGACGCGCAGCGCGATCTACGGCGCGCGCATCGCCGCCGGCGGCACGATCGCCGGCGCGACCTACCTCTTCGGCGACGGCAGCGCGCCGAGCGTAGTGTGGAACGGACGCGCGTACGTCGCCGTCTGGACGGGTGCCGACGCGGTGCAGGTCGCGGCGATCGAAGGCGACCGCATCACCAGCATTGCCATCCCAGGCTCGGAAGGGGCGACGCAGGTCGCGTCGAACGGCGACACGGTGCTCGTCGTGACGTCGGCGCAACAGGCGTTTCTGCTCGACCGCGAGCTCAACGTCATCCGCGAGCATCGCGTGGCGACGAAGATGTCCAGCCTCGGAAGCGGCGTCGCCGTCGCGAGCGCGGGCGCGGAGTACATGATCCTCGTCGTCGAGGAGCAGAACCTCCGCGCCGTCGTGACGCAGCGCATCGACGCGGAGGGAGATCTGCTCGAGCCGCGCGCGCTGCCGGCCTCGGGCGGTCTTCTCGACGTGGCACTCGCGAGCGACGGCACGGACTGGCTCGCGGCGTGGCGCTCGCGCAGCGACATCGGAGGCCAGTTCCTGGCGCGCGATGAAACGACGTCCTCGCCGCACACGATCGTGGCAGCGGACGTCGACCAGGCGCTGCCCGACCGCGCCCTCCACTCGCCCGCGCTCGCATGGCGCGGAAGCGAGTACCTCCTCGCGTACGCGAGCGGCGGCTGGGACCGTCCGGCACAACTGCATCTCGTGCGCGTGGACGCGAACGGCATGACCGTCGGAGCCGCGAGTCCCGCGCTCTCCACGCTTCGGTACTCCGACGAACCCGACATGGCCATCCGCGGCGACGGCAGCGGCGCGGTGATCTGGATCGATGCGAACGACTCCGTGCGCGTCGGTCTCTTCGACAGCAGGTCCCTCACGTTCCATAAGACGTTCTCACCGGCGTACCTCCCGAAAGAACAGGTTCACCCCGCGATGCAGCGCGTCGGCACGACCGCGGTCATGGCGTGGGTCGAGCGTTCCCGCGACGGCACCGACATCCGCCTCGGCCGCATCGGCGAAACGCCGCTCGTCGTCGCGACGAATACCGATGCCGACTGGCTCGACCTCGACTACGACGGCTCCGCACTGTGGGTGACGTGGTACGGCAACGGCGTCGTGCGCTTTCGCCGCTACACCGCGCAACTCGCGCCACTCGACGAAGCCGCGCGTCCGTACTTTGCGCCGCCGGCTGCCGATGAAGCGCAGGCCGCGGCCGCGGGCGGCGGCGCGCTGATCGTAGTCTGGCGCACGCGCTACAACCCGGAGCCGCCGGGCCGCGCCCCGGATCTCGTGGCGAAGGTGATCCGTCCCGACGGTTCGGACACGAACGTCGAAGTCTCCGGCGTCACCACGGGCGAAGACGAGGCGGCCGTCGCGGTGTGGGACGGCTCGCGCTTCTTCGTCGCGTGGCGGTATCACGGACTCGCGTTCGGCGATCCGCCGATCCCGCACCCGGCGTGGATTTACGCGCGGCACTTCACGACGACGGGCGATCCGGTCGAAGCGATTCCGATCGAGTTGTGGAACAAGGCGGACGACTATTCGTCGACGCTGCTCGCGAAGCCGTCGCCGCCGCAGGGCATCGTGCTCGCGTGGACCGAGCTGGGCGACGTCCAGCCGAGCATGAAGATCGCGCGCTACGCCGGCACCACGCCGCTGCAACCCGCCACGATCCCGCTGCCGCGTCTTGCGTCGCTGCGCCTCCTTGACCTCGCGCCGCTCGACCACGGCGAAGTGGACCTCTACTGGTCGTGGCGGATCGGCGCATACACGGTCACGCTGTTGTCGGAGCGTTTATCCGCGTCGCTGCAGTCGACGGGCGATCGCCAGTCGAGCACGTCGTTCCGGGTGACCGGCACGGAGACGGAGCTCGTCGCCACCGCGATCGGCACGCTGCCGGTGGTCGTGCACACGGCCGTCGACGGCGAGGCGGACGGCGTCACCCGTTTGTTCGTGCGGCAGTCAACGATTCGCAGAAGGGCGGTGCGCTGATGAAACGTATCTTCGTCGTGCTGTTGCTGTGCGCGTCCGGCGCCATCGGGGCACCGATGCGCTTCGGTCCCGAGGTTCCGCTGACGGCGGTCGAATACGACGACCCGAGCTCGACGAAATCGAGCGCGTCGCTCGCGACGGACGGCACCGCGTATCTCGCGGTGTGGGAAGACACGCGCGGGGGCGTCTTCGGCGCGGGACTGACTCCCACCGATCTCTTCATCGCGCCAGGCCTGTCGCCCGCGGTGATCTGGACGGGGCGCACGTACATCGTGGTCTGGTCCGACCGCTTTCCGGGGGAGGGCATCCTGGCCGCGACGGTGAGCCGCGAAGGAATCATCGGCGAGCCGCGCCGTCTCTCGAACGAACGCGGATATCCGTTCCGGCTCGCGACGAACGGCGACACGGTGGCCATCGTCGCGGGAGTCGGTAATGACTTCGTCGGCCTGCTGATCGACCACGACCTCAACGTGATCTCGCGGCAGGTGCTCGCGAGCGGCAAGGGCTTCTGGGACTTTGACGTGGCGTCGCTGAACGGTGATTACCTGATCGCCGCGGCGCTGGTCGAAGGCTCCGGCACCGGCTACACGATTCCGCTCAGCGCGACCGGCGCGTTCGGCCCGGCGACGCTGATCCCCGAGGCGGGCGGCAATTTCCACATCGCGATTGCGAGCAATGGCGAGCATTACCTCGTCGTGTACGACCGCGCCGGGGAGTTGCGCTCGCGCGTCATCAGCGCGCAGAACACACCGGTCGGCGACGCGCAGACGATCGTCGGACGTCCGGCTTCGGGCCCGTTCCTCGGATCGGACCAGCCGCGGCTCGCGTGGCGCGGCGACGAGTGGCTGCTGACGTATCGCCACGGCAACGGTGACGCGACGGCGCTGCGGCTCGCCGCGGACGGCACCCCGATCGGCTCGCCGTCTTCGCGTTTTGGAATTGCCGACGGCGAGATGGCGATCGCGGTCCAGGAGAACGGCAACGGCGCGATCTTCTGGATCGAGGACGAGCGTCACGCCCGCCTCGGCTTCTTCGACGCCGTATCGCTGGCCTCGGGGATGCCGATCGCGTCCGCGATCACGGTCGGACGCGCGCCGCATGCGCAACGCCGTCCCGCCGCGGAATCGGTCGACGGCAGACTCGCCGTGGCATGGCTCGAACAGTACGGCGACACGAGTGAGATTCGCCTTCACTACAACGGTGGGACGGCGAAGACGGCAGTGGGTGACGGCGTGCCGGTGTTCGTCGACGTCGTCTTCGACGGCGGCGCGTTCTGGCTCCTGTGGCACAACGAGTCGGCGCGGCAGCTCTACTGGCAGCGCTTCACGCGGCAGCTCGAGGCGTTCGACTTCTGGCCGGAGACGAAGACGCCGCCGCAGTCCGCGCGCACCGTGGTGTCGACGGCGGCGGGCGCGGGGACGGCACTCGTGGTGTGGGCCACGGACTCCGGCAGCAACGTCGCGCAAGTGGTGCGGGGACCCGGCACGGTGCAGATCCGCGGACGCGGTGCCGTCGCCGCGTGGGACGGCACGAACTACGTCGTCTATTCGCGCGACGACGACGCGATCTACGCGCAGCACATCGCGCCGTCCGGTGTCGCGGTGGAGACCGAAGCGCTGGTGATTCATCGCGGCGCCGCGAGGTTCCTGCGTGCGGAGAAGAACCTGCTCGCGTGGCAGGAAGACAACGCCACACGCGTCGCGCGATTCGACGGCGAGGCGCTGCATGTCCTCGCGACGCTCGGTTCGCCGGACGCACTCGCGGATCTCGTCGCGCTGCCCGATGGCGGCGCTGACGTCTACTGGCGCAACGGCACGACGGTGTTGCACCAGCGCATCGCGGACGACGGTTCCGCGAACGAGCTGACCGCGTTCCCGACCGACAGCGGCTGGTTCGATGCGACCGCCGTCGGCACGCTCGCGCAAGTCGTTTCGGTACGGCGCGATCAGGAGCTCGTCGAGCGCGTCGTGTATCGCACGGGAGAAGGCGGGACGGGCAAACGGAGGGCGATCAGGTAGGCAGCGCCGTCATCGCGAGCTGCCGTTTCTGGCGCAGCGAGCCGCGCCAGAAACCGATGGCCGCGGACACGGGACCGATGGCGAAGTAGATCCAGCCGGCCCAGTTCATCATCGTGCGCGACGTCGCCATCGCTCCGACGAACGCCGATGCGCAACCGATCGCGACATACGCCCCGTACATGATGATCATCGTGTACGTGTCGTGGATCTCCAGCTCGTTCAGCTCGAGCTCTTCGCGCTTGCGCAACGCGTGCACGTACATCAGGACGAAGAGCGCGAAGATGCCGGCGAACCCGAGGCCGTAGACGACGAAGAGCGTGCCGGCGTTGGCTCTCGCGCCGGCGATCTGCCCCGTGACGATCGAGAACATGAACTTCAGCGGATAGATGTACAGCAGCACGATGAAGAGCAGCACGGTGTTGATGGCGATCGTGATCTCGTCGGTCAGCGCGTAGCGGCGGAAGAACGTGTGGTGCACGTACCAGATCCACGTGAGCATCGCGAAGCAGATGGCGAACGCGGGGAAGCCGCGCAGCGTGGCCATGAGCGCGTCGTAGTCTTCAGGGACTTCGAGCGAGACGACGATCAGCGTCAGCGCGAAGCCGAAGACGACGTCGCTGAACGCTTCCACGCGCGACACCTCACGCCCGCGCACGCGAAACGGGATGGCTTGCATGCGAGCAATTTAGGCGAGAGGCGCGCACGTGTCATCTGACGAATGTCACGCGAGCGACCTCGGTACATGGAGCGCCGGCGTTCCGCAGTCACGTCACGCGGCGTTGCGAAGCGCGGCCTTGGCGTTGTTCACGCCGAGCCTCGCCGCCACCGTCTGTTCCACCGCCTCGTGATAGCGATCGCGTGCGATGGCGAAGATCTGCCGGGCGCGATCCCCCAGCCCTTGCGCCATCAGCGCGTTGTAGAGCGATACGATGACGCCGTTCGGACCTCCGGCCATGAGCGTGCGCTCGACGCCCGCCATTCCCGGCTCGTAGTTTGTGGCGATCGAGAGGCCGAGCCACGGCAGCGGCGGCAGGTTGCGGGCGCTCAGGCCGAGGGCGGCGTCGATCTCGGCGAGGTTCGCGCTGAGGTCGAGGCCCTGCAGAAACAGCTCGATCTCCACCTCGGTCCACGACGCGGGGTCGAGCTGCGCGATCGGCGTGCCCGTGTCGTACCGCGCAACGCGCTCGAAGACACGGTTCATGACCGCGGACGACGTCGGTGCGGTGACGTTCGACGGCAGTCCCGGCTCGTACAGCCACTGGCTCAGGCGCAGTTGCTCTTTGACGTCCGGCCGCGCGTCGAGCGCGATCTCGTCGAGCAATGCCAGGAACTGCAGGTGATCGACCCAGCGGTACGCGAAGATCTGGAAGTAGCGGCGCAGGAACACGTCGAACGTGGCGCGGCCGATCGTGTCCTCGAGCGTCTTCATGAACAGCGCGCCCTTCGTGTAGCCGGTGCTGTTGAAGCCCGCGAACGGCTGCGGCGTGGCGCGGTGGAGGATCGTCGACGGCGACGTCGACTGACCGGCCGACGCGCTGTAGCTCGCGCGGTCGAGGTGCCAGCCGACTTCCGCGCGCTCCGGTCCCATCAGCTCTTCCATGATGCGCCACGTGAGATACGACGTGATGCCCTCGTTGATCCAGACGTCGTCCCAGCTGCCGAGCGTCGCGGAGTCGCCGGCCCACGAGTGCGCGAGCTCGTGCGCGATGAGGGTGCTGGGGTTCGTCTGCGGCAGGAAGTTGCCGGTGGCGACGCGCGTCGGCTCGACGAAGTTCAGCATCGGATGCTCCATGCCGCCCGCGACGAAGGTCGGCGGCATGAGCAGGACGTCGTGGCGCTCGAAGGGGAACGTGCCGGCGACGCGCTCGGCGGCGTCGACCATGTCCGGGAGGTAGCGCAGGTCCCACTCGGCGGCGGGCATGAGCTCCGGCTCGGCATAGACGCCGGTCCGCTCGTCGAAGGCGTGGAACTCGAGGCGGCCGACCGCGATGGCGATCAGGTACGCCGGGATCTTGTACGGCATGTGGAACGTGTAGACGCCGGTGTCGTTGCGCTCGGTCGGATTGTCGCTCGCGCTCATGAGCGCGAGGAGGTTGCTCGGCACGCGGATCGTCGCCTCGTACGTGACGCGGTGCGACGGCGTGTCCTGGATCGGGATCCAGCTCCGCGCCTCGATCGGTTCGTTGAGCGAGTAGAGGTACGGCTGCTGGCGGCCGAAGCTCTGCGCGGCGGTGTTCCAGTTGAGCCCTTCGGCGCCGGGGCTCGTGACGTAATCGACGGTCACGGATTGGGTGGTCGGCGTGATGGTGATGTGGAGCGGGCGTCCATGGGTCGTGCTCGTGCCCCAGCTCCAGGCGGAGGTCGTCGTGCCGTCGACTTTCACGCTGCTCACGGTGAGGTCGTCGGTGTCGAGGACGAGCGTGTTCGTGCCGGTGAGGTTCTCGATGTCGAGCCGCGCGTTGCCGCGCAGCGTGCGCGAAGCGAAGTCGACGGTGAGGTCGAGCGCGACGTGACGCACGGCCACAGCGGCCGGGTTCGAGAAGGTGAAGACGTCCGCCGGCGGCTCCGTGAGCGGCCATCCCGCGGGATGCTGGACGGCGCGATGCCGCGCGGCGACGAGGAACACGAACGACGTGAGGACGAGGAGAACCCGGCGCTGGAGCATGCGGCGATGGTAACGCCGCGAATTTCCCGAAACTTCTCGCGCGGTTACGAAGGGATAAATTCTTTCGTCCAGCGGAGGGAGTAGCGCCACAGCAGATGCTGCCTGGCCGTCGCGCCGGGGAGTGTGGCCGCGAGCGCCTGCACGTCGCGCCAGGTACGGTAGCGCTCGGTGCGGCCGTGCTCCTCCCACGCTTTGCGCTCGGAGCGGGTCATGCGGCCGGTACGCAGCTCGCGCAGGCGCGCCGCGATCCAGGCAACGGCGTTGAGAGGGAGGCTGGTGCGTTCGATCAGATCGACGACGAGCAGTTGTCCGCCGGGACGCAGCGCATGGGCCATGCTGCGCAGGGCGCGTGGCTCATCGACGTGATGCAGGGTGGCGAGGGAGACGATGCAGTCGTATGACGCATGGGTTTGCAACCATTCGAAGAGGTCCGCGACCTCGTAATGAATGTTGCGCGCCCGCGTGCGTCTGCGGGCCTCGGCGATCATCCCCGGCGAGAGGTCGATGGCGTCGACGCGTTCGAAGCGTGAGGCGAGGATGCGCGCGGCGGTGCCGAGTCCGCAGCCGAGGTCGAGAGCGGTGCCGCCGCGCAGCTCGCGCAGCAGTGGTGCCTCGTGCGGTCCGAGCTGATCGCGAGCGGTGAGGGCGGCGATCGTGTCGAAGTCGCTCGTCACGGTGCGAGCATACCGGAGCGCCGGCGAGGACGTCCGCGTACCGGTCCGCAGGAGCCCGGCGCTTCGTCCGCGTGCTAATCTCCCGCGCCTGATGATCGTCCGGCCTTACGACGGGAAAAGCCCTCGCTTCGGCGAACGCGTGTTCGTCGCGGAAAACGCCGCGATCATCGGCGACGTGGAGCTCGGCAACGACTGTTCGATCTGGTACGGCACGACCATTCGCGGCGACGTGAATTTCATCCGCATCGGCTCGCGCACGAACATCCAGGACAACTGCACGGTGCACGTGCATCACGAGCGCTGGTCGACCGTGATCGCCGAGGAAGTGACGATCGGCCATGGCGCGATCGTGCATGGCTGCACGATCCATCGCGGCGCCCTCATCGGCATGGGCTCGCGCGTCCTCGACGGCGCGGTCGTCGGCGAGTCCGCCCTCGTCGGCGCCGGCGCGCTCGTCCCCGAAGGCATGCACGTCCCCCCACGCACGCTCGTCGTCGGCGTCCCCGCCCGCGTCAAACGCCCGCTCACCGACGAAGAGCTCGCGCGGCTGGACCAGTCGTGGCGCAATTACGTGAGTTACAAGGAGAAGTACCTGGAGAAGCTATAAAGCTGTAGAGCGATAAAGCCATAGAGCTCTGAGGCTCTACAGCTCTAAAGCTTTACAGCTCTACAGCCGGGACACCCGCATGAACGGAACACTACGCACATCACACGTCGGTCAAACCATCTCCCTTCACGGCTGGGTTCAGAAGCAGCGCGATTTCGGGGAGCTCGTATTCATCGATCTGCGCGATCGCACGGGGATCGTGCAGGTCGTCGTCGATCGGGAGAGGGGAGCGACCGATGAGTTGCTCGCCGCGGCGAAAGAGCTGCGCGGGGAGTACGTCATTCGCCTCACCGGCAACGTCGTCGAGCGGGCGGACGCGCAGAAGAACGCGAAGCTGCCGACCGGCGACATCGAAGTCGTGCCCACGCAGATCGAGATCCTCAATCGCGCCGACACGCCGCCGTTCCCGATCGAAGACGACACGGACGCGGCCGAAGAGCTGCGCCTGCAATATCGCTATCTCGACATGCGCCGCCCCTCGCTCGCGCGCAATCTGATGCTGCGGCACAAGCTCGTCTTCAAAACGCGCGACTACTTCGACCGCCACGGATTCATCGAAGTGGAGACGCCCATCCTCACTAAATCGACGCCCGAGGGGGCGCGCGACTATCTCGTCCCGAGCCGCGTCCACAAAGGACAGTTCTACGCGCTGCCGCAGTCGCCGCAGATCTTCAAGCAGCTCTGCATGGTCGCCGGCCTCGAGCGCTACTTCCAGATCGCGCGCTGCTTTCGCGACGAAGACCTGCGCCGCGATCGTCAGCCCGAGTTCACCCAGATCGACGTCGAGGCCTCGTTCATCGACGAAGAGTTCATCTATTCGCTGATCGAAGGACTCTTCGAGGAGATCTTCCCGGTCGCCGGCATCGAGGTGAAGACGCCGTTCCGGCGCATGACGTGGCAGGAGGCGATGGACCGCTTCGGCATCGACCGTCCGGACATGCGCTTCGGAATGGAGCTGATCGACATCACCGGTGCGGCGCAGCAGATCGCGTTCGAGCCGTTCAAATCCGCGCAGACGGTGCGCGCGATCGTGGTGCCGAATGGTGCCGCGTTGTCGCGCAAGCGCATCGACGAGCTCGCCGAGGAAGCGAAGAAACTGAAAGCGTCCGGGCTCGTGTGGATCAAGTTCGACGCGCAGCGCGGCTCGTCGATCAAGAAGTTCCTCGACGACGCGGCGTTCGATTCGCTGCGCACGGCGCTCAAAGCAAATGACGGCGACCTCGCCCTGATCGTCGCCGGAAAAACGCCGCTCGTGTGGGACGTCCTCGGCTCGCTGCGGCTCAAGGTCGCCAAAGACGAGAACCTGATTCCCGCCGAGCGCTGGGAGTTCCTCTGGGTCACCGACTTTCCGCTCTTCGAGTGGGATGAAGAGTCGGGCCGCTATTTCGCGCGCCATCATCCGTTCACGTCGCCCGCACCGGGTCACGTCGAATTGATGGCGTCCGATCCGGGCGCGACGCTGGCCCGTGCGTACGACGTCGTCCTCAACGGCCTCGAATTGGGCGGCGGCTCGATCCGCATCAATCAACCCGACACCCAACAAGCCATGTTCAAGGCCCTCGGCAT
>Ga0196958_10000524_pt1 | contig 12566 bp, 13 predicted proteins | sample S1v_10metaG_FD_148654 | JGI IMG/M metagenome (GOLD analysis project Ga0196958, IMG submission 148654) | Soil microbial communities from Anza Borrego desert, Southern California, United States - S1+v_10 | ecosystem: Environmental > Terrestrial > Soil > Desert | place: USA: California | collected...
CCCCAAAACCCCAAAACCCCATGAATACATATATAAATGAATATGATAATCATAATATATACATATAAAATGCATATAAGTGAATGATATTACATTGATATATAAATGCACATACATAATGATACTTGTGCATATAATATGAAAACCATTTACATTTATCTGCTTATCTTTAAACTATATCTAAACTATATCTCTGTTATGTAACTGTCCCTTTTGAATGATTACCCATTTGTCTCTCTTATAATACCTAACTGTCTTTGTCTATTGATCATATCTCTCTTGACAATATCCCATATACCAATATTATTACATCTACTAAGACCGTACAGCTATATACTATGACACTAAAGAGATATGATATATATATAAGTCATGTCTCAACTACATACAAGTGTGGGTTTGTCAAAGTGAGATGCCATGACATAACAATGATGTGATAAGTATACGTTGGCTCACTTGATGACGGAGTCATCAGCAACATATCTGGGCTGTACAAGTCTCTCATTCAAGAGAAGACATCTCAAGTAACAAGAGAATGTCATAACATCAGGTACTGCATCAAGGATTACAGTTATTATCAAGGAGAAATGCATTTGACACCTCATTCGTGATAACGGTTTAATCTTCCATTAAGTTAATTAGTAATAATGATTATATATTAAGATAATTCAATGTATATATACATAAATAGATATAAATAGTAATAGACATATATAGATAGTGTTATGTTTAATGATTAGTTGAAAGAGGGTTATTAAAAACTCATCAGTTCTACTTTACGCAAATAGACACTGATACTTACTGTGTGGTCATCGGGATTGCTTTCTCTTCAGGTCGTTGAGGACATCTTCAAGCTTTGGCTTAGTCTGAGTAGCTGGGTTTTGACTCTGATTAGATCTTGAACTAGTACCTGATCTTGAAGAAAAGCCAGAAGTGTTAAGCTTTTACCACGCTTGATGATCAACAAGGGGGTTGCCACCAACTTCTTGAAGCCTATTCACCTGAGGTTTGACATTGAGACTAAACATGAATGACAATGTAACTGATATTACCCTTATCCAATTGACTTGTTCAAGGATCTGTTCAAACCTGATTCTTCAATGGGTGGTAATTTCTAACCCAGAACACCTCTATAACATATCAATTGTATATTGGTAAACTTACTCTATATCCTTCTTCATAGCTTAAGCAGCAACTCCATCAATACCAAGGGCCTCAACATTGTAGACTGATTCCATACTGTGATCGTCTCTGCTTCTGTTGCTTCCTAATCCTATATATATAAGTTAATCTCTACAAAGAGTGCAATACCTTATGAATGAGACAATCTGGGTTGTGCTTGTGCTGGAATGTCCACTCGAATCTTCTCGTAATGTTTCATAAGCTCATCCCTATCTTGTGTTAAATCAAAGTACTTACCAAGTGTTCTGAACTCTCATATTAAGGTTCTCAAGTGTCTAAATTCTCCCATTCCATCTTTTGACCTCTTCAAACTTGTCATCGAATTCCTTTTGATAGGGAGCCTTAGTTGCTTGACTACTATTCTTCAATAACTCTAAGGCATTCTAGAGCTATGCGTAGGAATCCGTATGTTGCTTACGGGCATTTGAGATTGCTTCTGTCAAATCAGGTGAATGGGCTTCAAAGATATCATTGATGTCCGAAAGAGTATTCAGTTAATCTGCACCCCAGTAGTTTAGTTGTAAGAGAGTTGTGGCTTCTTGCAAGCTTTTGTAGAGAGATGGACTGTTGTATTCAGCGATGCTTTCTTTCTTCTCTTCCTCTTGTTGTTGTTAAACTTAGGGCTTGGTTACGTTTGCGAAAGTTTAGGGTGGTAGCTTCTGAATAGCTCCAGTCTGAAAGTCTCTGAAATCAGATTAGAAGGGTGAGAGGATGAACTGGAACACTGAGTGGAACTGATCTTCAATAGTGCTCCCGACTGGGACATCCACTCTATTAAAGTTAATGATAATATACTTACTTCTTAAAGGCTTGCAAGGTTCTCATGACAAGTCTTGTTGCTAGGTTGAAGTCGGGATCATCTGTGGCACAAGGAAGGACTTGGAAAATCTGCATGTTGTCGATTTATGTATTGATACCTCCACATAAGATGCTGTACATATCAGTGTTTGGTCTATTGATATCCTCCGCGTCCCTGCAAGAGAAAGATTTGCTCCTCTCTTAGCCATTGTGCTTGATGACTCCCATTCTAGTCTTCAAGACCCCTTTGGCACCAATGACTCCCTTCTTGTTCATGAGGATCAAGAGGCAATAAGGTGGTACAAGATTGTAGTCTCTTTCAAGTGTAACGAGTGAAGGTACTTACTTAGCTTGATCAGGGGCATTGTAGATCTTGTAGGCGTCGAGAAGGAGACTGAATTGGTACTGAGTAGTCCTGTCAAAGACTAGACCACCTAACTTGTCAATAGTAAGGGTTCCATTGTTCATCTGAGTGCGAGTTTGTTCAATCGGAATTCCAGAAACCATTGAGACGACGGAAGCAAGAACTCCTGGACAGTTGTAGATGTGGGCATTCATGATAGCGTTGCAAGCCCAGACAAGTTCCATGTTGAAGTCAGCATCAGAGAAGTTAACTACATACTTTGAAGTGTTAGCCTTCTTGAGAGGCTCAGTGTGTGCGAAGATGTTGATCGTTGTGGTGTTGTCCATGTAGTTAGCAAGACCATTCCTTTCAGGATAGAGCTTCGTGTTGAGAGAACCTAGAGTAAATTTACCAGCTGACAGAGTAGATGCATTCATGAGGCGCCATGCAGCACTGCGTTTCTGAAGAGGGGTGTAGTTGAGAACCTCAATGATGTCACGCTCCCATCTGTTCGATGATGATTGGTCTGACACAAGGTCTGAGATCATGCTGTTCTCTGTCCTAGAGTTGTATCCTGAGGAGAGACTCTTGATTGGAGAGGGTTCCCTTTCGAAGTGGTTGAGGGCTATAGTGAAGCAATGCATCTTGACATCTCTTTCGTATTCGTTGAGGTCTGCAAAGTTGTCTTCAGCCATCTAATAAAGTAATGGAGTGGTCTTGCCTCTTCTGAGTTCGAAGAACTGATTCAAAGTGAGAACCAGCTTCTTGTCTTTGGCTGGCGTGAAAGTGACATTGCATAGGTCACCTATCCTATGGTCTCCAACACTTTCCCAGGCTTTTGGGGTCGTCATAGTGAAGATGAGGGGTTGGTCAGTGAGCCTTATGTTCTCACTGAATCTGACTTCTTCTTCCGGAGTCAATTTCATTAATTTAAACTTATTAATTATAACTTCTTAACTGATCTGAGTTTATATGTTTAATTGAACTTATTATAATTAGTCATTTAATATGGTTTGTTAAATGCTCGATGGTGAGAAACAACTTAATGTCTTCAATCACTGTTTCGAGCATCTCTTAACAAATTGAGCCGTAATGGCCTTGAGTCCTGTATATAGTGGACCTCCTCATCATTATGAACCATTTCTTCTTCTTGATATAACCTCATGGTCATTGAAGGATCTATAAGACTTGAATACTTACTTGAAGTAATCAGCCTTAAGAAGCTGTACCAATGGAGCATCTTTACCTTTGCGTTCTATGTTCCTAAGAACAATCTGCTTGGTTCTTTCCCAGAAGATACCCTCAGCTCGCATGCTCCACTATCTCAACTCATCATCAGTCTCAGGGTGACAGAGGGGGTCATCATCAGGTAAATTGGCATACCTCTTCTTAATCATTCTCTAGAAAACCTTCTTTGAAAGCTTTGGCATTGCTATAGAGTGTTTGAAGGACGGGAACTATGAATGAGCCAATTCATCATCAGTAAGCTGAACCCTCTTTTAATGTTACTCCCATACTCTTTCTTTTACTGGAGAGATCTCAAGAGGTTGGTACTTGGTACGTTCTGTAGGTAAGGGTCCTAGGTGATGCTCCACACCCTTTGCTCTATGAAAGAGAGCTCTGAAATCATTTCTCTCTGGTTAAACACCAATGTCTCTTGGAAGTTTTAACTGACCTTCATATATGGGTTCATAACCACTGCTGCTGCTGCTGCTACTCCTTCTGTTGTCTCTAATGCTGTTGTTACTGCTGCTACTACTGCTACTATCACTAGGACCTGATGGATCAGGGAATGAAGCAGGCCACAAAGTGCGTGGTTCAATCAGATCTTGGACAAACTTATCTGGTCTTATGGACATATGTAAAGGAGGTTCATCCTCATCCTCAACCCATGTAGATGTATCATTCATTACCATATCACTCTCACAAGGCACACTACGATTTAAGTCATTGAAACGCTAAGGAAGCCCCACTGGAGGTGGCATTCTCAAAGAGGGATCACTTAGTTAGGGATGACTATCGTCGCATTGTGCTAAGTTGTCTTCTTACTACTCAGCTTTCTCAGGAGGTGCAGAGAGGGCCCTTGCCCTTGACTTGGTTGTCATATTAGCTTTATCCATGAAGTACTTCTCAGCAGAGGGCCAGTCTTCGAAGATATCGACATACTTGTCTTTGATCATCTACAAGAAGGTATGCTTTGGGAACTCAAAGAACTCGTGGTAGACTTCGTCTTTACCTAAGAACTGGATCATGAATGCTTTGTGAGTACCCCTATTTATATCAAAGTTGAGCAGCTTTTTGACTCTCTTATAGGTTGCCCTCGGGATTTGACTGAGCCAATCATAATGAATGTCCATCTTTTCAAGGAATTTGTCTGAATTGATACAGTGGCCTATAATGTTATCCACTGATCCAAAGAAGACATTGTTGTGAGGCTACAAAGCCAAGATACAATCATTGACGTACTCTTATGTGATTTGTCTATAGTAAGCACTGACAAGTTAATTACCTTTCAGAGTCTTTTCATACAGTGGGATTCTTGTTTCTGCTATCCATTTAACAAACACATATCTTAGATACATAGTAAGAGCTCTTTTAGTTAATCCCTTTTTCTTTCTAGACCTTTGGTTCACTATCATTGCTTTCACCAACTCATTCAACTTGTCGATGACATGGAAATAGTCAAACACCACTGTGAAGAAATAGTCATAGCCCCGTTCTAACTTCTTTATCGAATCAGCCCTCCACTTACCACTCTTTGAATTGAGCAAACCTATAGTCTTTGCAAAGTGCCAAGGTACAGTTTTAACACCTAATGCCCTAGTCGACTCCTCATAGTTCCACCAGGGTACTAGCTATTCAATGTCGATATGCTACGGTGAAGATGCACCCATCTTCTTAAGTCTTTCAGCAATGTTATCATTCTCAGCATCCAGAATAGCATTGATACTCTAGGTAAGTCCAGCTCGGATCGTATTATGAAAATACCTTCTACATATCTTCTCATGAACTTCCTGTAGCAACTCTCTGTAGTGGATCACCCCTAAAGTTAAGTTAATGTATGATACATACTGGTTGACAGAAGAGTGTGACCCTAATACATGCTTCGTACCTTGTAATGATACTTATAAAGTATAGCAAGCTTCTTCTGATACTCCATCCCAATGCGAACTTTACTAAGTAAGTCTTCAGTATCCTTTCTTGTAATATAGCCGAATTATGAGAGATCAACTTTATCATCATATGAGCAATCCATCCAATCATCCTCTTTGTGTTTTGGTCCATATGTGTTGATGAGCACCTTCTCTTCCTCTTAGAGTCCTGGACCATATGTGTTGATAAGCACCTTCTCTTCCTCTTAGTGTTCTGGACCATATGTGTTGATAAGCACCTTCTCTTCCTCTTAGTGCATTGGATCTTCTTGAAGTTGCTCCTATTGATCTTTAGAAGGTTCATCAGTTACTATGGATGGTTGGGTTGCCATGGGTGGTTGGATTGCTATGGGTGGTTGGTTTACTATGGGTGGCTGGGTTACTATGGCTGGTTAGGTTAGTCCATATGCTGTGAGCAGTTATTCTTCAGTGATTTAATTTTACTATGCAAGAACTTAATCTTACTATTTATATATATATATGTAAATTAACTAATAAGCTTACCTTTTACTGTTTCCCAAACATATCAACAAACGGCATTCTATCGATGATATCGAAAGACATATCAAACTTTGCTTCATCGTCATTTCGATAATAGTCCAATATCTCATCATCCATATAGGCATCAATGTCATCTACATTGATTAAATCTAGGAACTTCAGTTAGTGACCATCCTCTTTCATCTCTTCATCTAGTTCAATGTCGTTCTCTACTACTGGATGCTCTGGTACCAAAGACACTTGATGTTAAGCATATACCTGATCGTCATCAAGTCTAACTGGGTCTGGTCTATCAAAAGCATTGAAGGGTTAGACTTGAATAGGCTCGTGAATCGGTGGTCCCACAGGATCTGGTTCATCAAAAGCATTGAAGGGTTGGACTTATATAGAGTCATGGATCGACGGTTATTGCATCTATAGCTAAGTACTTCTGAAACCAGTTTAGTGTCGAAGTGAGCCGAAGGGATCCTGTTAACATGAAGAAGGCAAAGCAGTACTACCGCTGACGACAGAAGGACCAGTACCAGTAAACTATGAAGGTTCTCTCTTATAGCTTCCTTGTTTATCAGAAGCATTGATAAGCATTGTACCTCTGTATACTTTTCTTGGTGGGCTTTATACTGAGTCAGGACTTTGCGTTACAATTTGACCTTCATCATCAGGACTTTGCATTAACATGGACTCGTCCTTAACAGGGCTCTCTTCTATGACTTGAACACTGTTTACGAACTCCCTACATTGAGTGTCGAAGTTATACCATACTTGCTGTTTAAACCCAATAACACTATACGGCTCATAAGGATCTAAATGACCAAGGGTCTTAAGCATCTTGGTCTTGGGGTCTGGTTTAAATGACTGGTTAGTGTTCATTCTTCCTGCTCCTCTCATAGTTAAGGAATGGTACTTTTTGAACTTAACCATGAACTCTTTGTCAACACCATGTTATCTCTGAAGTAGCTCAAGAATGTACCCATTCATTGTCATGCCATGTCTAACAATGATAGTGTTAGTATAGATGTATGAAGGTGACAAGTGGATATAGTAGTGGAAGTCATTAACTATTTCACCCAAGCCTATGTATCCAATATCCTTGAGGTAGTAGTTGTATTTGTAAAGACCTTACCTATTCTATGCACAGTCACAAAGGTACAACATTATACCAAGGTTAGATGTGTCTTACTCAGTCCTATTTAAGTGAACAACGATCCTTTCAAGCCATACCCTTAGCTTCCACTTAAAGTCTTCGTTACCTGGGTTATCATCTGGGTACTTGATCTTCAAGTCTGCACATTCCAATATGGCATTCATACCCTCGTTACAGTAATCCATATCAAGCTCTTCTGGTATGAAGGGTTACAGAAGGGGGTTGATATAATCAGGATGGCTGAGCTTCTACTTATTACTTCTCATCACCTCATTATGGCGGCGTTGAAGAGCTTGGTCAAGCATATGGACTCCACCTTAAATGAAAGGTCTATGTTCTAACAGTTACTTGTAGAGGTCCATATCAGTAGCTTGAACAAGTAACTCAAAGGCAGCAACGTCTTATGCAATGTCTTTATCTTTGATCCTCTACCAAGCTTACTTTGCTGTCTCTGATATGTCAGGATTTGCTTCAAGGTTATGGGAGAAGTAAGCGATGTGTCCCTACATGTATTCTTTAGTATAGTCATCTTAAATGAAGTTGTTCTTCCATACATAACCATATCCCTTCTTATACTCAAGGGGCATGGTGATATCTTGGTGTTACACATAGTCTTAAGGCTTGAGTAAGAGGTCACACAGTTCCATTTCAACTACAGTAAATAGACCAAACTGTTCAATGTAATCCTCAAAGTCGTGATCTTTGATAGGGTCGATGTTACATTCAAATGGATCCAAGTCAAACAAGTGCCTCATGTTCTTCTGAGCAGTGTCAGGAAGGATACCATCAATCGTGAAGCTCTCATCACCCTCTTTGTAGTACCCATCATCTCTTTAAGGTGACAGTCTCATGATAAACATTGATCTATTCCTCTATACAAATACATTAATAGGTAACGATTTACTTTTGGCGGCGTCTTGAATTGATTTGGAGGGAACTGCTCTTAGTGAAGACTAAGGTCTTGTAATGGCTTCCTATCATGGATTCTTGCTCTCAACGGTTAGGACACTGTCATGTTCACCTGATTCTCTATAGTTAGGTAAGTAATAAGGTCATATATACCATTAGACTCCTTGTCTAAGTGCTGCTTCTAGATGTGTTGTTTAATCTTCTATCTTGAGAAAACTTTCAAGCAATGAGGGCATTGCTTCTCATACTTCCTCTTTTGACCCACTAATGGGAGTTCTATATCCAACTGGGCTTGGACAACTGCTTCAGCTTGGCCTTAGTGGCTCTGTAGAGCCACAGCGATAGGTTACTGAAGAAGATTAACAGTAATCTTCACGTTCTCCGACATTAGATTACTCTTTATTAATTAATTATAAGTTGTTTGATTTAACGACTTTTAATATTAAAACATTGTAACCTAATGACGAAACCCTTTGAAATCCTGTATATAACCTATAACTCATCACTAAGACATCTGAGTGTCCTTACGACATCAGCATATCTCGTTTCAAGTGATAACGAATCGAATGGTATAGGTTTGAGGGTTAGGGGATAACTGAATCGATGACTTGATTTTTCTAATATGACAAAGAGTCAGTTATGTATATGTATGTATATATATATATATATATATATATATAGATAGATAGATAGAATCTACTCTTTTCTAAGTTAGAAAAGTCAAGTCATTGATATAGCATTACTACGGGCTTCTAAGCCCTTGTTATAGGTTACTCTTAAGCTAAAACGAAATCCCATATCCTCAGTTTTCCCAACTGACTTCATGATGATGAGTTATTTTGAGATCATCATAATGTGGACCCTTTTCGTCACTAGGTTACAATCCTCCATATTGACCGTTAGGTACGACCCTTCGACAAGTTAGGATTTAAGGACTCTAAATGGTCACAATAGAGAGACCTTATATTGGAGTGTTAGTATTAAGCATTAATTGATAATAGTTAGGTTTATATAAGTGAAGAGAAGTCATATAAGAAGATAATGAATGTGTGAATGTGAAAGTAGATGTCAAGTGTCAAGTTACCGAACTTATCTAATGGTTGAAACCTCTGAGTACACCTAGGGTAGTCCAGTTCTAATAAGTATTTGAGAAGAATGACCCTTAAGAAGGAGATATAACTAGAAGATTGAAGAAGAAGGACAATCAAAGAAGCAAACAGTTAAGTTCTAACCATCTTAATTAACGGTTTATTTTAATAGATTATAATTTAATAAATAAGATCTATTAAAATGTCTGGTCAACAGAACAATGATTCAGCTATGAACATTGATGAAATACCAGTAGACATTGGAGAGAGCATGTTGCAAAGTTCTAATCACAGTGGTTTGGGTAGAGCGTAAGGTGATGACCCTTTAAATGTCATGCTTCGGACATATTGCGCCTTCTCAGGAGATATCCAAACCTCAAGGCTACATCCTTTGTGTGGTCTTCATTGGCATTGGTGGTATCAAGAGTTTACTTACTTCTATGACTTCTTATACGCTTGCTACTAGACACTTGACCAAATTGATATGCCCAGACTAGAAAGCTTCTTGTTTGACCCAGTCGCAGTAGCTGCACCTACACTCTTGTACTCATTCCCTCTAGGTTCCTAACCTACAAGTCAAAGAATCAGTGACCCAGTGAGCATGAGTGATCAGGTTGTCTTGTACTTCACTATTGAAGGAAGTAACTACTCTTAGACGTTAGAACAGATGGGTCCTTTCTTCAGAATTATAGTGAACGATCAGGTTCTTCCAGCAATTCAAATAGATCCTATAGCTATAGGTCCTACTTGGATGAAAGAGAGATTGCCAGCTTATACTGAATTCTTTGGTCCTTTAACAAGAGAAGTATTGTAGTTGTTACATACTTACTACTATGAGCTTTCACTGTCCGCTTATTCTCCAGCACCCGTCATTTCAGGTTACCATATTCGTCAAGGTGACCCTCTCATGTTCTGCTAAATGCTTAGAGTTGAGACAACACTTCATGTAGCTACTGCACTTGCAGATCACATCGTTCAAAAGTTGATGATCTTTAACAAGGTTGAATTGTCTTCTCACGAACTCTTGTTCTTTAAGGCTTTCTATTTGAAGACTGGTGGTGAATTGATTCTTCATATTCCTTAGTTATACTTGAATCGTGTTAAGGTTTCCGACGCTAGAGATACTCTTTCTTTCAATGGTGAACTATAAGGGTTAGATGCAGAAGCAGCTGTCATGTATCAAAAGGATTTGGAAATGAAAAACAAGTACGGTTGGCTTTACAATTGGGAATTGACTAGTCCTGGGATCACAAGCAATAGCATGGTTTCCAAGAGAAAACATAGTCTTAAACATCTTCATAAGCATTGTGCTATCTACACTGGCTTAGTGCATCTCTACAGGGTTGAACCCAGGAAAGTGAAGAGAATTAAGGTTATTAAGTCAGAGTCATTAGAAGCAATCAGGAGTGGTAGTACATCTGAACCTAGGTACAACATACCTGAGAAGTACCTAAAGGTAACCTTAATACCTTACCAGATAACAAGAGGTGGAGAGGTGGCAGAACCCTATGAGTATTACAGTGATTCTAATGAAGAAAATGATTCGAAATTTTATTCTGATGACTTGGCACTTGCTTTTAGTGATAAGTCACCTTCCAACAGAGAGGCAGAACCTAACATGAGCTTTGTCCAGGACTTCAATCAGGAACAACAACAGCAGGAACAACAACAACAGCTCCAGCACCAATAACAAGATCAATAACTTCAACAACAACATCAGCAATTGTAACAACAGCCAGTTCAGCAAGTGCAACAACAGCCAGAACAGCTAGTGCAACTAGATCAGCAACAACAACCAGATCAGCAACAACAACCAGATCATCAACAACAACCAGATCAGCAAGTTCAGCAGCAACAACTAAATCAGTAACAGCCAGATCAGCAAGAGCAGCAACAGCTGCAAGATGGAGGAAATGCTGCTGCAGATCAGAGATGATCACAGACCAGTCATAATTCACAATTGAGCTAACATTGATTAAGATTTCATTGTAATTCCTAATTAAGCATTAGTTAAATACTCATACTTTAATACATATTATAATCCTAAATTACAATCTTTAATGTCACACTACAAAAGAGAAACACCTGATGTCTATGGTCTCCTTACAAAGGCCGATGAGAAGCTTTCCTAAGACTGTACCGACATGGTACTTGATAGCCTTGTCCAAGAAGGTCTATCCGGCAATGCAGCTGAGAATATGGAAGGCTCCATACACACAGTCATAAGGCACATCATCGCTGACTTCAACAATTCACTGAGAGCCAAGAAGCTGTGCAACAAAGATCAACTCTTTCGGATGCTGAAACCAAAGCTAGTCTACTTCTATTCAGTGGACAACTTAGGTTCCCATGTTGCCAACTCTCCTCGCTTGTATAACCCAATCGATGATGACCAGGTTGACCTCATTCTTACTGTGACAATGGATGAAGATGATGATGATAACAGGAATCTTCTTCGCAAATGGTTCAACCCAAATCCAAGCAGTGGAGGAGGTCTTGAATACAGCAAGCCAATTAGCTTCACATGGGATGAACTCAAAGGGGATGTGTAATTCAAAGGCAAAATCCTTGAGGCGGTGAGAACCTAATTAGTACTTTTCAGTAAGATCGAAAAGAGAGACTTCCTTCCTCATCTAAGAACTGGATCATCTACCTCAATGCCAATGTCAAACCTCTTTACTATGACAGTCAGTTGTAGTAGTTCAGTAGCTAATATCATTGGGTTATCTCTGATGAAAATCATATAGGAGAACATGTAGAAAGGCAAGACCCATCCAGATATTTGCATTATCAAGATGAGAAACTGCAATAACCTCCAGTTGACTTCTGATGGATTGCAAGATTATAACCCTTCGAAGGTATAGGGTCATGGTCAATCAAATCAGTTTTCATCTACTGTTGTGCAACCTGTATCTGTTCAAGGAGTTGCGAATATCTAGATATCAAACTCCCTCATCAGTTAAGATATAACCCACCGCAGCACCTTCGGAGATCCTATCCCTAACCCTCCACCAATGAATGTTCATCATCAAGAAGAGGAGAAGAAACAATCGACACCCATTTAAGTCAGTAGGTAGAACAACACCAGCACACAAGGTAAGGGTTCTACAAGGAAGAAGTCAAAGTAAGAGAAGTAAGAAGAAGAACGGCTTTTCTGTGAGTAAAGGGGTTACCCTTATGACCCAAAGAGATTTGAAGTCAATTAAGCCAAGTTCTTTTCTACAGTGAGACAAAGTACAATGCCAAGTCCTCAGCAATCCACCAAGAACAAGAACAATCTTCAAGACCCTAAGAAAGGTTAATTTAAGAACTCTAACACCAAGCCTTATTAGACCAAGTGATATTTCCCTAACTAAGCTATTATTTCTATATATCTAATTCATATAAGTATATTCATTTAATCTCTCTATTCATTCATTTCATCTCTATGGGGTTTTGGGGTTTTGGGG
>Ga0196958_10000525_pt1 | contig 12561 bp, 13 predicted proteins | sample S1v_10metaG_FD_148654 | JGI IMG/M metagenome (GOLD analysis project Ga0196958, IMG submission 148654) | Soil microbial communities from Anza Borrego desert, Southern California, United States - S1+v_10 | ecosystem: Environmental > Terrestrial > Soil > Desert | place: USA: California | collected...
GCCGCGATCATCGTGATCGTCGGCATCATCATGATCGCCTACGTGCTCATCGGCGGGATGAAGGGCACCACCTGGGTCCAGATCATCAAGGCCGCACTGCTCATCGTCGGCGCGCTGGTGATGACGCTCTGGGTGCTGGGCAGGTACGGCTTCAACCTTTCCTCGCTGCTGCAAGGTGCCGTGGACAGGGCGGGCAGCGCCGGTGAAGCGCTGCTCGGGCCGGGCAACCAGTACGGCAAGACCGGCACCACCAAACTGGACTTCCTGTCGCTGGGGATCGCGCTGGTGCTCGGCACCGCGGGCCTGCCGCACGTCCTGATGCGCTTCTACACGGTGCCGACGGCGAAGGAAGCCCGCCGTTCCGTGGTCTGGGCGATCGCGCTGATCGGCGTCTTCTACCTGTTCACGCTGGTGCTCGGCTACGGTGCCGGCGCGCTGGTCGGCGCGGACAGGATCAAGGCCGCGCCCGGTGGCGTGAACTCGGCGGCTCCGCTGCTGGCGCTGGAACTCGGCGGACCGGTCCTGCTCGGCCTGATCGCGGCGATCGCCTTCGCGACGATCCTCGCCGTGGTCGCGGGCCTGACGATCACCGCGTCGGCGTCGTTCGCGCACGACGTCTACGCCAGCGTGATCAAGAAGGGCAAGGCGAGCCCGGCCTCGGAGGTGAAGGTCGCCCGGATCACCGCGCTGGTGATCGGCGCGGTCGCGATCCTCGGCGGCATCCTCGCCAACGGGCAGAACATCGCGTTCCTCGTGGCGCTCGCGTTCGCGGTGGCGGCGTCGGCGAACCTGCCCACCATCCTCTACTCGCTGTTCTGGAGGCGGTTCAACACCCAGGGCGCGTTGTGGAGCATCTACGGCGGTCTCGCGGTCTGCATCGTGCTGATCGTCTTCTCGCCCGCGGTGTCGGGTAAGCCCGTCGACGCCAAGACCGGGAAGAGCGCTTCGATGATCCAGGGCGTCGACTTCCACTGGTTCCCGCTGGACAACCCGGGCATCGTCTCGATCCCGGTCGCGTTCTTCCTCGGCTGGCTCGGCACCGTGCTGTCCAAGGAGCACAACCAGAAGAAGTACGCCGAGATGGAGGTCCGGTCGCTCACCGGCGTGGGTGCCGAAAAGGCCGTCACCCACTAGTCGCCGGGACGGTGCGGCCGGCATCCGACGCCCCCGGCCGCACCGTCCCGGTTCCCCTTCAGTAAGGCAGCTTCCCCGCCGTCAGTTCGGCCAGTTTCGCGCGGAGATCCGCGCGTACCGACTTCCACAGCCCGGTGCCCAGCGAGATCCGCGCCACCCCCAGTCCGGCGAGCGCGGAGAGATCGGGACCGCCGGGCATCGGCGAGGCGTTGACCGCCCCCGGCGTGACCGCCCGCACGAAGTCGCCGAGCACGTCCGGCGACTTCAGCAGGATCGGGTAGACGCAGTCCGCCCCGGCCTCGAAGTACGCCTTGGCCCGCGAGATCGCGTCGTCCAGCACGGTTCGCTCGTCGGACGCGCCGAGGAAGACGTCGACACGGGCGTTGATCACCAGCGCCTCCCCTACCGCCTCGCGCAGCTCCGCGATCCGTTCCGCCTGCGCCGCGAGCGAACGGACTCCGCCCGAGGCGTGGTCGGTGTCCTCGTAGTTGCAGCCGACGGCGCCGGCCTCGGCCAGCTTCGCCGCGAGTTCGGCCCCTTCGAGCCCGTACCCGCCTTCCACGTCGACGGTCACCGGCACCGAGACCGCCCGCGCGATCCTCGACGCCGCCGCGAACATCTCGTCGGCGGGCGCGTCTTCCCCGTCGTCGTATCCGAGGACCTCCGCGACGGCGAAGGAACTCGTCGCCACGACGGGGAATCCGGCGGCTTCCACGAGACGCGCGCTGTCGGCGTCCCACGCGTTCGGCAGGAGCAGCGGCGTTCCCGCGACGTGCAGTTCCCGCAGCCGTGCCGCCGTCATTCGGCGCGCTCGGGCAGCGGCGCGTGGCTGGTCACGCACATCCGGTTCCAGCTGTTGATCGCGATGGCCTCCCAGACGATGGCGCGGTACTGCTCCTCGGTGAAGACGCGAGTGGCCTCTTCGTAGACATCGTCCGGGACGTCGTGCAGGGTCGCCACGTTCGTGATCGCCTCGGTGAGCGCGAGCGCGGCGCGCTCCTGCTCGGTGAACAGTTCGGTCTCGCGCCAGCCCTGCAGCACGAACAGCCGTCGCGGCGACTCGCCCCTCTGCAGCGCGTCGTGGGAGTGCATGTCGAGGCAGAACGCGCAGTGGTTGATCTGCGACGACCGCATCTTCACCAGTTCGAGGATCTTCTGGTCGACGCCGGCGTTCGCGGCGGCCTTCTCGACTTCGGCCTGCAGTTCGACCATGGCCTGATAGATCTCGGGCACTCTCTTGCCCACGTGGATTCGCTCGGTCATGGCGTCGAATCTAGCGGCGACTGGCCCACGAGTATGGTCCAGTCACATGGCAGAATCATGGTCCAGTTCGGGAATGGACGTCCACCTGGACTGGCGTCCTGAAAGCGGCCGGGCCGGGCTCGCCGCGGCGATCCGCGCGGCCATCCGGGAAGGACGCTGGCAGGCGGGCGCCGCGGTGCCCTCGACCAGGGCGTTGGCGCAGGATCTCGGGGTGGCCAGGGGGACGGTCACCCGGGTCTACTCCGACCTCGCCGCCGAGGGCTACCTGCGGACGGCACAGGGCGCGCCGACCCGCGTGGCGACGGCGGGCGCGCTGCCCGCGTCACCGCCGCGGCCCGTCCCCCGCGACCCCGCGCCGCGCTGGGATCTGCGTCCCGGCAGGCCGAACCTGTCGGCGTTCCCCCGCGCCGCCTGGCTCGCGGCGACCCGCCGGGCACTGCACCACGCGCCGATGTCGGCGTTCGACTACACGGCCGAGTCCGGTGCGCCGGAACTGCGGGAGACGCTCGCCGCGTACCTGGCCCGCAGCCGCGGCGTGATCGCCGATCCCGAACGCATCCTGGTGTGCGCCGGGTTCTCGCACGCGATCGCGATCCTGGCGCGGGTCCTGCACGCCCGCGGCGCGGACGAGATCGCGTTCGAGAACCCGTCACTGCACATCTACCGGGACATCGCCGCCCGCAACGGTCCTCGCGTGGTCGGGGTCCCGGTCGACGACCACGGGATCACGGTATCCACTTTGGACAGTCCGGCGGTCGTGGTCACCCCGGCGCACCAGTACCCGCTGGGTGTCACCCTCGCGCCTGAGCGACGGGCGGAACTCACCCGCTGGGCGGAGGAGACCGGCGCCGTCGTCGTCGAGGACGACTACGACGGCGAATTCCGGTTCGACCATCAGCAGGTCGGCGCGTTGCAGGCGCTGGCGCCCGAACGGGTCGTGTACGTGGGCACGACGAGCAAGACGCTCGCGCCGTCGTTGCGACTGGGGTGGATGGTGCTGCCGCGGTTCCTGGTCGAACCGGTCCGGACGGAGATGGCCGCGAGCGGCGCCCGGCCCGCGCTGCTGGACCAGCTGGCGATGGCCGAACTGATCGAATCGGGCGCCTACGACCAGCACATCCGCCGCTGCCGCACCGAATACCGTCTCCGGCGGGACCGGTTGCTCGCCGCCCTGCCGGATTCGGTGCTGCCGCAGGGGATCTCCGCCGGCCTGCACCTGGTGCTCCAGTTTCCCGGTGACCTTCCCGGGGAGATGGAGGTGCTGGCCGCCTGCCGCCGTCGCGCCATCGGGCTCGAAGGGCTCAGTGGTTACTGGATCGGCGAGCCGCACCGCGAAGGGCTCATCATCGGGTACGGCGCCGCCGCGAAACACGCTTTCGGCGGCGCCGCCCAAGCCCTGCGCGAAGCCATCTTCGAGGTCACCTGACCCCCCGCGATACGTCACCTGCTTGCGCTGGTCGGCAGGGCGAACCTCCGCAAGCAGGTGACGAATCGCGGGGTATGGGTTCAGCAGAACCAGGGGCGCGCCCGGAGGATGTCGGTCTTCAGGGCGGGGGCGCCGTCGACCGGGGCGGGGTTCTCCGGGGTCGGCTTGATGCCGCCGGCGGCGACGTCGTCGACGGTTTCGAGCCCTTCGTGCCCGACGGTGCCGAAGATCGTGTAGTTCGGGCGCAGCGCGGAGTCGCCGTACACGACGAAGAACTGGCTCCCGTTCGTCGCCGGGCCCGCGTTGGCCATCGCGAGGACGCCGCGTGCATACACCTTGCGCTCACCGGTCGGGTCGGTCGGCGCGGGCGGCAGGCCCACGGGCAGTTCGTCCTTGTACTTGTAGCCGGGGCCGCCCTCGCCGGTGCCGCTCGGGTCACCGCACTGCAACACCTTGAGCGTCGGATACGCGGTCAGCCGGTGGCAGGTCGTGCGGTCGTAGAACCGGTGCTTCGCCAGATGCAGGAAGCTCTGCACCGTGCACGGCGCCTTCGCCCGATCGAGGGTCAGGTCGATCTCGCCCTGATTCGTCTTGAGCTGGACCGGCACCTTGCCCCGAGCCGGCGTGCGACGGGGGTCCGGCGGCAACGGGACCGGCCGCGCGGCCGGCTCGTCCGGCGTCTGCGTGTACTGGCACGGCCCCTTCGTGACTTTCGGCGGCGTGCCTTCCGCCGACGCCGTTCCGGTACCGGCCGCGAGCATCAGCCCGGCACCCAGCACTGCCACAAAGACCTTCGCGATCTTCTGCACGGTTCCTGCCTCCCAGCCGTGGACGAAGAAGAGAGCATAGGGTGAATCCCCGCCGCTCACACAGGTCCGGAAGTAGGTCCGCGGTTAGGGTCGGACCGTGGAGATCGCCGAACGACACCAATGGCAGCTGAACGCCCTGACCTTCCTGTACGCGTACACGCAGTACGTCCTCGTGCACGAACGGGTCATGGCGGGGCTGCCGCCGGACAAACCGGCCGAACTCGACGAGCCGCGCATGCTCAGGCTCGCCAAGGTCGTCGACGACATGATCCTCGACTTCCGCAAGGAGGACGGCCTGACCGATCTCGAACGGCGCCGCGTCATCCGCCTCGCCAGGGAGACCAAGGCGCACGTCCGGGAGAAGTGGCCGCCTCGTGAACCGTCGCTCACCGAGTGGATCGCCTCGGCCGCGGCGCACTTCTACTGCGAGGAGCACATCAACAACGGCTACGTCCGGATGGGCCGCGTCTTCGACCCCGACATGGCCGACCGGTTCTTGGAGCGCGTCGAGTTCTGCCGGGGCCAAACCGACACGATCACGAACTACGCCAACAAGGTGGCCGACGGCGAACAGCTCACCTACGGCGAGACGAACCAGCTCGAGGTCTGGAAAGAGGACGCGATCGCCCAGCTGGACAATCTCGACAGCGATTTCGGCGACATCAAGATGTACGTCGAATTCTGACCGCTTCCCTCAAGGCCGGACTTGGCTGTCCCGACGCTCCGGGAATTGACAAGCAAGAAGACGACCCGGCGCGTCCTGGCCGCGGCGGCTGCCGCTGCCGCCGCGTTCAGCCTGCTCGTGCCGACCGGCACGTCGTTCGCCATCGACCCCATCCCCTGCCGTGACGGGGAGAACTTCCTGAAGATCTGGTCACACCTCGGCGGGAGCAGCAGCGTCGACTGCTACGCCGACCGCGTGCGGATCGGCTTCGGGGGCTGGTGGATCGACCGGATCTCCACCGGGAACAACGACCTGATCTACTACGACAGTAACGGCGCCGACGTGAGAATCAACCGGTGGACCGATATCACTTCCCCGGATCGGCCGCCGAAGGTCCGCGTCATCGAAACCCTCTGAACGTCGCGTGCCTGAAGGGACGACGCGGGCAGGCGTCGTGTGTGGCGAATAGGGTCAGCACACGAATCGCCACTCACGACCACCGCGAAGCCACCCCGGAACCTGGACTACCCGGCGGTCAGAACCGTCTTCACGCGTCGCGAAGATCCTTGATCAGTTCGTCGGCCGCGGCGAACGGGTCGAGCGTCCGCGCCACCACGCGTTCGGCCAGTTCGGTGAGCCGGTCGCCGGAACGCAGGTCGACGAGTTCCGTGCGCAGCCGCCGCAAGGCGATCGCCTCGACCTCGTCACGGGCCCGCGCCGCGCGACGGCCGGGCAGTTCGGCTCGCTGGACCAGCCAATCGTGGTGTTCGTCCAGCGCGCGGACGACGTCCTCCACGCCTTCGCCCCGTGAGGCCACCGTCCGCACGATCGGCTGACGCCAGCTCGGACCGCGAATCTCCCGGCGTACCAAGGAGATCATCTGCTTGAGGTCGTGCACGGTCGCGTCCGCGCCGTCGCGGTCGGCCTTGTTGACCACGAACACGTCCGCGATCTCCAGCACGCCGGCCTTGGCCGCCTGGATCCCGTCGCCCATCCCTGGCGCGAGCAGGACCACCGTGGTGTCGGCCAGTTTCACGACGTCCACTTCGGACTGACCGACGCCGACGGTCTCGATCAGCACGACGTCGAAACCGGCCGCGTCGAGCACCCGGACGGCCTGCGGCGTCGCCCACGAAAGGCCGCCGAGATGCCCGCGGGTGGCCATCGAACGAATGAAGACGCCGGGATCGGTGGCGTGTTCGGTCATCCTGATCCGGTCACCGAGCAGCGCGCCGCCGGAGAACGGCGACGACGGGTCGATCGCCAGGACGCCGACCCTCGATCCCTTCGCCCGCAACGCGGTGAGCAGCGCGGAGGTCGATGTCGACTTGCCGACACCGGGCGGGCCGGTCAGCCCGATGACCCGCGCGTTGCCGGTGTGCGGCGTCAGCTTCGCCGCGACCTCGGGCAACCGCGGATGGGCGTCCTCGACCAGCGACAGCAACCGGGCGATCGCGCGGGGGACGCCGTCCCGCGCGCGATCGACCAGTTCGTCGATGTCCAGCTTTACCGGCAAGGGCTTTACGGGACCCGCAGCAGCAGCGCGTCGCCCTGACCGCCGCCACCGCAGAGAGCGGCCGCGCCGAGGCCGCCGCCGCGACGACGGAGTTCGTGGATCAGGTGCACGGCGAGCCGCGCGCCGGACGCGCCGATCGGGTGACCGAGCGCGATGGCGCCGCCGTCGACGTTCACCTTGTCCGCGCTGACGCCGAGCTTGTCGGCCGACACCAGGCCGACGGCGGCGAACGCCTCGTTGATCTCGATGAGGTCGAGCGCGTCCGCGGTCAGCTTCTCCTTGGCCAGGGCGGCCAGGATCGCGTTCGACGGCTGCTCGTGCAGGCTGGCGTCCGGGCCGGCGACCACCCCGTGCGCGCCGATTTCGGCGAGCGGCGTCAGACCCAATTCTTCGGCCTTGGCCTTACTCGCGACGATGACCGCGGCCGCGCCGTCGGAGATCTGCGACGCCGAGCCGGCGGTGATCGTGCCGTCGGAGGCGAACGCCGGGCGCAGCTTCGCGAGGCCTTCCGCGGTGGTGTCGGCGCGGACGCCTTCGTCCTTCGAGAAGACGACCGGGTCACCCTTGCGCTGCGGGATCGACACCGGGGCGATCTCGGCGTCGAAGCGGCCCTCCGCGATGGCGGCGGCGGCACGCTGGTGCGAACGCGCGGAGAACTCGTCCTGCTGCTCCCGGGTGATGCCGTAGCGGCCGTTGTACTTCTCCGTCGACGAGCCCATGGCGACCTGGTCGAAGGCGCAGAACAGACCGTCGTAGGCCATGTGGTCGACGAGCGTGGTGTCGCCGTACTTGAAGCCCGCGCGGGACTTCGGCAGCAGATGCGGCGACTGCGTCATCGACTCCTGGCCGCCCGCCACGATCAGGTCGAACTCACCCGCGCGGATGAGCTGGTCGGCGAGCGCGATGGCGTCGAGACCGGAAAGGCAGACCTTGTTGATGGTCAGCGCCGGAACGGTCATCGGGATACCGGCGGCCACCGCGGCCTGACGGGCCGGGATCTGGCCCGCGCCGGCGGTGAGCACCTGGCCCATGATCGTGTACTGGACCGCGTCCGGCGAGACACCGGCCTGCTCCAGCGCCGCCTTGATGGCGAATCCGCCGAGTTGTGCGCCCGAGAAGTCCTTCAGGGAACCGAGCAAGCGCCCGATCGGTGTACGGGCGGCACCCAGGATCACGGAACCGGACACGGCGTCCTCCAAGCATCGGCGCACGGGCAAAGGGGGTCTTCGCGACCATACCCGGATCGTGGGTCTCTTGATGGAGCCAGTGTGAGGCGGCGCACGCCGGTCAGCTCGCCCGCGCACCTATCCTGCTCTGCATGAACCAGGTGCTGAAACAGTTCGTGACGGCCATCGACCACGTCGGCATCGCGGTCCCCGACCTCGACGCGGCGATCGCCTTCCACGCCGAGCATTTCGGCCTGGAGGTCGCGCACGAGGAGGTCAACGAGGAGCAAGGGGTCCGCGAGGCGATGCTGCGTGCGCCGGGCACCGCCGGGACCGAGACCGCGATCCAGCTCCTCGCGCCGCTGCGCGAGGATTCCGCGATCGGCAAGTTCCTCGCGAAGAGCGGCCCCGGGCTGCAGCAGCTGGCGTATCGAGTGTCCGATGTGGACGCCGCCGCGGCGGCGCTGCGCGCGCGGGGACTCCGGTTGCTCTACGACGAGGCGAAGCGTGGCACTTCCGACAGCCGGGTGAACTTCGTCCACCCCAAGGACGCGGGCGGCGTGCTCGTCGAGTTGGTGGAACCCGCGAAGAGCGGTCACTGATCCCGCGTCAACGCCGCGGCGATGAAGACGACCTCACGGTCGATTTCGGCGGGGTCGCCGTCCTCGCTGTGCCGCGCCGTCGCGTGGCGGTGGCTGACCGCCCGCGCGAGCAGTCCCGACGCCGAATCGACGTCGGCGATCGCGAGTTCGCCGCCGGTCGCGGCCACGATCACCGCCTTCACCTGGCGGACGAGTTGCTGGAACCGGTCGGCCAGCGCGTCGCGGACCGCGCGGTGCGTGTCGGCCTCGCGCCACAGCAGATGTGAGAGCGCCAGGGAGCGGTTGAACCGCCTGTCGAGTTCGACGACGAGGCCGCGAAGGCTGCCCAGGAGGTCGCCGGGGACCACCACCACGGCCGGTTCGATCCGGGCGTCGGGCAGTTCGGCGACCAGCGCGGTCAAGAGGTCCGACTTGCGCCGGAAATAGTAGTGCACCAGGCCTTTCGGCACGCCCGCCCGCTCCGCGATCCGCGGAGTGGGCGTGGCGTCGAAACCGGATTCGGCGAAAAGCGCCTCCGCGGCCCGCAGGATGCGCCGTTTCGCCGAATCCTCTTTCACGCCGTTCCCTCCCGGGTCAGTGTTGTCCCGCCGTCCGGTGCGTCGCCTGGGCGATCGGCATCGCCGCCGCCCCGGCCACCACCGTCAGGACGCCGCCGATCCAGGCGGTCCAGGACGCGCCCATCAAGTCGGCGTATCCCATCACCCAGGGCGAAAGGAACAACAGCGCGCCCAGCACGATCTGGATACCTTCGCCGTAGACCATGCCAGGCATCGCAAGCGACGCGAGGCCATCGAGGGCGATCAGCGCGCCGAGGATGACGAGCGACCACATGGCGGTGTTGTCCGTGGTCATCCAGAGGGGTGAAAGCGCGACCACCACACCGATGACCACCTCCGCCCAGTCATGGGGACGGGTCCAAGGGCGCGTCGTGGGTTCGTTCATGCGTGCTCACCTCCGCGAATCGGCTGAACCTGCAGGTCGGAGAGGTCTCCACCATTGATGGTCCGCTTGGTTGGCCAGCCGGTCAAGACCGGTCGGTAACACTTCGGACGCAGACGTGCTCCACGTCTCGTACGGTTGTGGACCTGGTTACCGGTGAGTAATTTATGGCGCCTACGCCGTCCCCCGAGCGCGGAGGTTCCGATGACGCAGATCGGCGAGATCCAGCAGGCCATTCTCAACGATGACCTCGGCGCCGTGGCGTCGCTCGACGTGCCGGAGTCCTATCGCGGGGTGACCGTGCGCAAGAACGAGGCAGCCATGTTCGATGGCCTCGAAAGCCGGGACAAGGATCCGCGCAAGTCGCTGCACGTGGACGAGGTCCCGACGCCGGAGCTCGGCCCAGGCGAGGCGCTGGTCGCGGTCATGGCGAGCGCGATCAACTACAACACCGTCTGGACCTCGATCTTCGAGCCGGTGTCGACCTTCAAGTTCCTGGAGCGCTACGGGCGGCTTTCGCCGCTGTCGAAGCGCCACGACCTGCCCTATCACGTGGTCGGCTCGGACCTGTCCGGCGTCGTGCTGCGCACCGGCCCCGGCGTCCACAACTGGAAGCCGGGCGACGAGGTCGTCGCGCACTGCCTCAACGTCGAACTCGAGGGCCCGGACGGGCACAACGACACGATGCTCGACACCGAGCAGCGGATCTGGGGTTTCGAAACGAACTTCGGCGGACTCGCCGAGATCGCGCTCGTCAAGGCGAACCAGTTGATGCCGAAGCCGGGTCACCTCACGTGGGAGGAAGCCGCCTCCCCCGGCCTGGTGAACTCCACGGCCTACCGCCAGCTCGTCTCGCGCAACGGCGCCGACATGAAGCAGGGCGACGTCGTGCTGATCTGGGGCGCTTCGGGCGGGCTCGGTTCCTATGCGACGCAGTACGCGCTCAACGGTGGCGCGATCCCGGTGTGCGTGGTCTCCAGCCCCGAAAAGGCGGAGATCTGCCGGAAGCTCGGCGCGGAGCTGATCATCGACCGCAGCAGCGGCACCGGCGAGGGCTACCGGTTCTGGCAGGACGAGCACAACCAGGACCCGAAGGAGTGGCAGCGGTTCGGCAAGAAGATCCGCGAGCTGACCGGCGGCGAGGACCCGGACATCGTCTTCGAGCACCCTGGCCGGGAAACCTTCGGCGCCTCGGTCTACGCCGCGCGCAAGGGCGGCACGATCGTCACGTGCGCGTCGACTTCGGGCTACCTGCACCAGTTCGACAACCGCTACCTGTGGATGAACCTCAAGCGGATCATCGGCAGCCACTTCGCCAACTACCGCGAATCGTGGGAGGCGAACCGGCTGATCGCGAAAGGTCTGATCCACCCGACACTGTCGAAGACCTACGCGCTCGAGGACACCGGACAGGCCGCGCTGGACGTCCACCGCAACGCGCATCAGGGCAAGGTCGGCGTGCTCGCCCTTGCGCCGGAAGAAGGTCTGGGCGTCCGGAACCACGAGTTGCGCGAAAAGCACATCGACGGGATCAACGCCTTCCGGAACGTTTAGCGCGCCAGAACGCGCTTTCACCGCGCGTTGCGTGGGTGCTCGCCCTTCCGTGACTCCAGCTCGACTACGGTAGAAGGATGAGCCTTGGCGAGGAACGGGAGCTAGTGCCGCTGGGAGCCGGCTTCGACGTGGCGAAGCGCGGTTACAGCCGTGCGCAGGTCGACGAGCATCTCGAACGGCTGGACGCCGATCTGAAGATGCTCACCGCCGATCGCGATGCCGCCATCGGACAGGCGGGCGACCTGGCACGGCAGCTGGAGATCGCGCGCGGCGAGATCGCGGAGCTGCGCGGGCAGGTCGACAGGCTCGCCCAGCCGCCGACGAGTGTCGAAGGCCTTTCCGAGCGGCTGCAGCGCATGTTGCGGCTCGCGCAGGACGAGGCCGCCGACACCAAGGCGCGGGCGGAGGCCGAAGCCGGGCACATCCGCGCGAAGGCGGAGACCGACGCGAGCGCCATGCGTGCCCGCTACGAGCAGCTGCTCAACGAGCTCGACCTCCGGCGCAAGGAGATGGAGGCCGAGCACCGCGGCGTGCTCGAGAAGGCCCGCGCCGAGGCGAAGGACATCATCGACAAGGCGAAGGCCGAGCGCGACAGGCTCGACGCCGAGTCGCAGCAACGTCGCACTCAGGTCGAAGAGGACTTCGAGATCGCGATGGCTTCGCGTCGCACCGAGGCCATGCGCGCGCTGGCCGAGCAGGAGGCCGCGAGCAAGGCCGAGGCCGCGCGCCGCGTCCGCGAGGCCACGGAGGACGCCGCCGCCATCCGCGCGAAGGTGCTCGAAGAGGAAACGGCGGCCAAGGCCGACATCGAACGCCGTCAGCGGGAGTCCGTCGCCGACGCCAACAAGCGCAAACAGGACTCGATCACCGAGGCCAACGCCCGGCTCGCCGAGGCGGCCGACGAGGCACGCCGCCGCGTCCGGCAGGCCACCGAGGAGTCCAACCGGCGGATCACCCAGGCCACCGAACGGGTGGAAGCGCTCCGCAAGGTGCGCGCCAGCCTGGCCGAGCAGGTCCGCACCGCGCGGGCCGCGCTCGCCGAGGCGACGCACGTGCTCGGCGACGAACCGCATGTCCCGGCGGAGCTCAAGGCGAAGCCGTCGCCCGACTCCGAAGCCACCGTGCAGCTGCGGACCGCGGATGTGGCGAAGGCCACATCCGGCGCGAAGCCTTCACCGCGACCTGCGGCAGCGCGGAAACCGACTGGCGAGTAACCTTTCCCTCCGACCGCTCTCACGACGGCTTGTGAGCCACTCGCCGAGCGGTCGTCGTCGCTGCTCGCACGCAGGTGCGGGCGGTCAGATCGGTGGAGGTTGCGGATGGCTGCATATCGGACCGTGGTCGTGGGCACGGACGGATCGGATTCTTCGTTCGCCGCGGTCGATCGGGCGGCGAGTGTCGCCGGGGACTCCGGAGCGACCCTGGTCGTCGTGTGCGCCTTCTACCCCGCCAACAAGGGCGACGTGGAAAAGGCACAGGACGTCCTCG
>Ga0196958_10000526_pt1 | contig 12553 bp, 11 predicted proteins | sample S1v_10metaG_FD_148654 | JGI IMG/M metagenome (GOLD analysis project Ga0196958, IMG submission 148654) | Soil microbial communities from Anza Borrego desert, Southern California, United States - S1+v_10 | ecosystem: Environmental > Terrestrial > Soil > Desert | place: USA: California | collected...
GGGCCGGGTGAACCGGGGTGGTGGAGAAGCGGCGGAGAATGCCCTGTTCGCGGTACGACGCGATGATCCCGGGGATCGATTGCAGGCCCATCATCGCCATGGTGAGCACGATCATCGACGGCACCCAGGCGTCGAGGAAGCGCATACCCGACGTTGTGCCGGTCTCGGCGCGAATGCCGGGGATCACGCCGAGCACGGCCGTGATGGCCGTCGGCAGGAGCAGTCCGCCGAAAACGAAGCCCGGCGTGCGGAGGGCGAGTTTCGTTTCGGTGATGGTGATCTTGGCGAGCGTGTTCATTTTCGTCTCCTGAATCAGTCGCGGCCGGTCAGGGTCACGAAGGCTTCGTCCAAAGTGGATTTACCGGCGCGGGCACGGAGTTCGCCGGGGGTGCCGGTGGCGACCACGCGTCCGGCGTCGAAGATCGCGAGGCGGTCGCACAGGCGTTCGGCCTCGTCCATGAAGTGCGTGACGAGCAAGACGGTGACGCCGTTGTCGCGCACGGTCTCGACGAGCTTCCAGGTGTCGCGACGGGCGTGCGGGTCCAGGCCGGTGGTCAGCTCGTCGAGTACGGCGACCTCGGGGCGGCCGACCAGCGCGAGCGCGATCGAAACGCGCTGCTTCTGCCCGCCGGAAAGCTTGCCGAAGTACTTGTTCCGCTGCCCGGTGAGACCGAGTTTCGCGAGGAGGTCGCCGGTGTCGGCGGGGTTCGCGTAGAAGGACGCGTAGAGGTCGAGTGCTTCGTGGACCTTGATCTTGTCCGGCAGGCGGCTCTCCTGGAGCTGCGAGCCGAGGCGCTGTCGGAGGGCGGCGTGGTCCTTGCCGGGGTCGAGGCCGAGGACCGACATGGTGCCGGAGTCCGGCGTGCGCAGTCCCTGGAGGCATTCGACGGTGGTGGTCTTGCCCGCGCCGTTGGTCCCGAGGATCCCGAAGATCTCACCCTGTTCCACGTGGAACGAAACGTCGTCGACCGCGACGTGCTCCCCGTAGGACTTGCGGAGATCGGTGACTTCGATGAGTGGCATGCGAAAAACGCTATGGCGCAGGGGACTTCGCCAGAATGGCGCTGAACCCACACCTGGGGTGGGGCTAGACCCACCCTGGCCGGGGGCCTGCGGCCACTGTGCCTGCCGGGCCGGTGGGGAAGACTTCTTCGCATGATCCGCACCTACCTCACCGCAGTGCGCCGGGGCTTCGTGCTCGCGGCCTTGGCGCTGGTGAGCTGGCTGGACCTGCTGCTCGAACTGGTGGGTTTCTGCCTGCTCTGCGTCGGCCTGGTCTTCGCCTACACCCTCGCGCTCGAAGGGGCGCGTCCGCGGGCCGCGCTCACCCGGCGACTGTCCGGGCGCTGGTGCGGGATCGACGTCGAACCGCCCTACCGGCCGGCGCCGCCGGAGCCGGAACGCGAGCGTGACGGCTGGTACCGCGAAGGGAACTCTCTGTTCAAGCGGTCCTGGTTCATCCGGTGGACCCAACACTTCGAGTGGATCTCCGACGATCCGGCGACCGGCCGCGATCTCGGCTGGCAGCTGTGGAATCCACTCGCGGGCATGCTGCTGATGCCCGCGGTCCTGCTGGCCGGGCCACGTGCGCTCCGGCTGTACGGGAAGTGGACGCGCTGGTGGCTCGGACCCCGCCCGGCCCGCGACAAGGACGGTTGGATCAAAGGGAGGTCGAAGGCGCTAGGGTTCCAACTGGGCCTCTTCGCGCTTTCGGCCGCACAGCTCGGGATGGTGATCCCGACACTGCTCAGCCTGATCTGGCCGTCGCCGCTGTTCCCGACGCTGGTCGTCGCCGGTCGTACGGTGGCCGACACCCTGCGCCGCGAGGCCGGGAACTGGACCGGCGTGCGGATCGACCGCCCGTACCTGCCGGAGCCGCCGTTCCCCGTCCCGCGGGCGGACGGGATGTACCAGCACGGACGGCAGCTGTACGACACGCCGTGGTGGCCCGCGCGGCTGGCGCGTTTCCGCTGGGCGATGTTCGACCGCGCGACCTGGCGCGACCTGGCGGCCGCGGTGGTCAACTCCGTGGTGCTGCTGCTGATGGTGCTGCCGACGGCGGCGCTGGTGTTCTTCGGACTCTGGGGCTTGTTCGCCCTCTGGGTCCTGCGGCCGATCATCGGGTTCTCGATGGCAGGTCTGCCCGAAGCGACCACGCACGGGCAAGCGCTCGCGCTGACGCCGATCCCGGTGGCGGCCTTCGTCGCCGGGCTGATCGCGACACCGTGGCTCGCCCGTCAAGGAGCGCGCTTCGCGAAGCTGCTGCTGGGGCCGACAGAGGCTTCGCGGCTGGCGCAGCGTGTCGAACGGTTGAAGCAGACGCGGACGGACGCGTCGGTCGCGCAGGCCACCGAGCTGCGGCGCATCGAGCGGGACCTGCACGACGGGGTCCAGTCACGGCTGGTCGCGATGGGGATGAAGCTGGGCGCGGTCGAGGCGCTGATCGACAGTGATCCGACGGCGGCGAAACGGCTGGCCGCCGAGCTCCGGCGGACGTCGTCCGAGACGCTGACCGAGCTGCGGCTGCTGGTGCGCGGAATTCATCCGCCGGTGTTGTCCGAGCGAGGTCTCGGTGACGCGGTGCGGGCGATGGCGCTGGACAGCCCGCTGCGGGCGTCGGTGAACGGCGTCCTGCCCCGGCTGGAGCAGCCCGCCGAGGCGTGCGCGTACTTCGCGGTCAGCGAGCTGCTGGGCAACGCCGCGAAACACGGCGAGGCAAGGCGAGTGTCGATCGAACTGGGTTACGAAAGCGGTCTGTTGCGGATCGAGGTGACCGACGACGGAAAGGGGGGCGCGAACGCGGCACGGGGGAGCGGGATCCGCGGGATCGAACGCAGGCTGGGCGCGTTCGACGGTACTTTTGCGCTGACCAGCCCGCCCGGCGGGCCGACGAAGGCGACCATGGAGATCCCGTGCCAGCTCGACCCCGATGCGTCGTCGCCGAGGACCAGTACCTCCTCCGAGACGGTTTGACACATTTGCTGACCGCGCACGGTTTCGACGTCGTCGAGGCGGTCGGGACCGGGCCGGAACTGGAGCACGCGCTGCGTACGTACCGGCCGGACGTTTCGGTCGTCGACGTCCGGATGCCGCCGACGCACACCGACGAGGGTCTCCAGGTCGCGTTGGCCGTGCGGCGCGAGCTTCCCGGGTTGCCGATTCTCGTGCTCTCACAACACGTCGAGCAGCTCTACGCGCGGGAACTGCTGGCCGACGGTGCCGGCGCGATCGGCTACCTGCTGAAGGACCGGGTGTTCAACGCGGACCAGTTCATCGACGCGGTGCGGCGGGTGGCGGGCGGCGGGACCGCGATGGACCCCGAGGTGATCGCGAAACTGGTGGCGGGCAACGCCTCCGACCCCCTTTCCGCGCTGACCCCACGCGAGCGCGAGGTGCTCGGCCTGATGGCCGAAGGCTGTTCCAACGCCGCCATCGCCGGACGGCTGCACTTCAGCGAAGGCGCGGTGGGAAAGCACACCGCGAACATCTTCGCGAAACTCGGCATCGTCGCTTCGGACGACACGAACCGCCGAGTGCTCGCGGTCTTGGCCTACCTGGGTTCCTGACCTCCTATGCCGTGAAGGCCTCCTTCCCTACCTAGGGAAGGAGGCCTTCACGGAACGGGTTCAGTCCCTGGAGATCCGAGTCATCTCTTCGCGCTCCACGACCTTCACGCGTTCCCGGCCGTGCGGGACGCCGAGGGACTTCTCGTGGGCGTCGAGTTTGCCCCAGCCTTCCCAGGTGGTGAAGGGAACGCCGCGTTCGGTCAGGAAACCGAGGATCGCGTCGGGGTCGTCGACGGCCGGGGCCGTCAGCTTCTCGGCGTCGGCCAGCAGGCTCGCGATCGTTTCGGCCGCGTCGCCCTTGGTGTGCCCGATGAGGCCGACCGGGCCGCGTTTGATCCAGCCGGTCACGTAGACGCCCGGCACCTGGTCCTCGTCGATGTCCAGCACCCGGCCCGCCTGGTTCGGCACGGTCCCGGTGGTGTGGTCGAACGGGATCTCCGGCAGATGCGACGAGAGGTAGCCCACCGCGCGGTAGACGGCCTGGACGTCCCAGTCGTGGAACTCGCCGGTGCCGCGCACGGTGCCGTCACCGGTCAGTTCGGTGCGCTCGGTCCGCAGCCCGACCACGCGACCGTCCTCGCCGAGGACCTCCGTCGGCGAGTGCAGGAAGTGCAGGTGCAGCCGCTTCGGCCGGTCGCCCTGGTCGCGGATCGCCCACTCCTGCAGTGTCTTCACGACCATGTCGATCTGCTTCGACGCCCGCAGCGCGGCGATGCTGCCCTCGTCGAACTCGATGTCCTCGGGGTGGACGATGACCTCGACGTTCGGCGAGTGGTCCAGCTCGCGCAGCTCCAGCGGCGTGAACTTCGCCTGTGCCGGGCCGCGGCGGCCGAACACGTGCACGTCGGTCACCGGGCTGGCCTTCAGCCCCTGGTAGACGTTGTCCGGGATGTCGGTGCTGAGCAGCTCGTCCGCGGTCTTCGCGAGGATCCGCGCCACGTCGAGCGCCACGTTCCCGACACCGAGGACGGCGACCGACGTCGCGGTCAGCGGCCAGGTGCGCGGCACGTCCGGATGCCCGTCGTACCAGGAGACGAAGTCCGCGGCGCCGTAGCTGCCGTCGAGGTCGATCCCGGGGATGTCCAGCGCGCGGTCGGCCATGGCGCCGGTGGAGAAGATCACCGCGTCGTAGAACTGGCGCAGGTCGTCGAGCTTCAGGTCGGTCCCGTAGTCGACGTTGCCCAGCAGGCGGATGTTCGGCTTGTCGAGGACCTTGTGCAGGGCGGTGACGATGCCCTTGATCCGGGGGTGGTCGGGGGCGACGCCGTACCGGATCAGCCCGAACGGCGCCGGCATGCGCTCGAACAGGTCGATCGTCACGTCAGCGTCGGACTTGTCGAGGATGTCGGCGGCGTAGATACCGGCCGGACCGGCACCCACGATGGCTACACGAAGAGAACGGCTCACTCCTACCACGGTAAGTTAGGCAGTCCTAACAATCATTGTGATCTGGCGTACGGTCCATCTGGTGGGAGCCGCTAAGCTGGCTTCATGCGCGTGCTCGTCGTCGACAACTACGACAGTTTTGTCTACAACCTGGTCCAGTACCTGGCCCAGCTCGGCGCCGACTGCACCGTCTGGCGCAACGACGTGGTGGACGTCGACAAGCTCGGCGAGTTCGACGCGGTGCTCGTCTCTCCCGGCCCGGGCACCCCCGAACGGGCAGGTCAGAGCATGGACGTCGTCCGCGAATGCGCCGAGCGGCGAATCCCGATGCTCGGCGTCTGCCTCGGCCACCAGGCCCTCGGTGTGGTCTTCGGCGCCACCGTCGATCGCGCCCCGGAACTGCTGCACGGCAAGACCAGTCAGGTCCACCATTCGGGCGAAGGGGTGCTTGCCGGGCTTCCTGCGGAATTCACCGCCACGCGGTATCACTCGCTGACCGTTTTGCCCGAAACCATCGACGACGCCGTGTTCGAGATCACAGGCCGCACCGAGTCCGGTGTCGTGATGGGCATGCGACACCGAGAGCTGCCACTCGAAGGCGTTCAATTCCACCCCGAGTCCGTCCTCACCCAGGGCGGGCATCGGATGCTGGCGAATTGGATGGCGTCCGCCGGCCACCCGGTCCCCGAAGTCACGGTCAAAGAACTCGAACAGGCGACCCGTGCGCTCCAGAAGGCCGCTGCTGCGTGACCTCGCTGATCCGGCTCGAACGAGTCGGGAAGCGCTACGGCCGCGGTGAGCCCGTGCTCGTCGACGTCGATCTCGACGTTCCGGCGGGCCGCGTCGTCGGAGTTCTCGGCTCGAACGGTTCGGGAAAGTCGACGCTGCTCAGGATCCTCGCGGCCCTCTCCCGGCAGACGTCGGGTGCCGTCGTGGGCAGCCCGCGCGTCGGCTACCTGCCCGACCGGTTCCCGGCGGGTCAGCGGATGAGCGCCAGGGCGTACCTGCGGCACATGGCCCGCATCGACGGACTTGCCGACTTGTCGGTGATCGATCCTTTGCTGGATCGGATGGCGCTGGTCGGCGGGCCGGACGCGCCGTTGCGGACCCTGTCGAAGGGCAACGCCCAGAAGGTCGGCCTCGCCCAGGCCGTTTTGGCCGGGCCGGAACTGCTGATCCTCGACGAGCCCTGGTCCGGCCTCGACGTCGAAGCCCATGCGGTGCTCGGCGAAATCGTCGCCGAGACCAAGGCGCGGGGCGCGAGCGTGGTCTTCACCGACCACCGCGCGGCCGTCGTGCACGCCCACGCCGACGACGTCCACCGGATGGACGACGGCCTGCTGACCCGCGTCGAAGCGGGAACGAAAGCCGCGAGCGCGACGAGGATCGTCCTTCACGGACCCGGTGGCGACTGGTCCTCGGAACCCGGCGTCAGCCAGGTCGAGACCGAGGGCGAGAAGGTCGTCCTGACGGTCGAAGCGGGACACACGGACGCCGTTCTGCTGCGGGCACTCAACCGCGGCTTCTCGGTCCAGGAGGTGGCGCCGTGCTCGCGATGACCCGCTACTACCTCGCGCTGCTCGGCCATTCCCAGCGCTATCTTCCCGCGATCCTCGCCTACCTGGCGGTCAACACCGTGCTCTACACGGATCCGAAGTCGCCGCTGCTGCCGCAGTACGGGATCAGCGCGGGTTCGCTCCTGGTGGTCTCGTGCTGGCTGACCATCGCGACGCTCGACGTCGAAGACCCGGTCCAGCGGCTCGTCACCTTCAGCCACGCACGACGCCGGCGATCGGTCCTCGCCGGAGCGACGCTGGCCGTCTTCGGATGCGCCGCCGTGCTGATCGTCGTGACGCTGGCGTGGTCCGGCCTCCGGTCCGGCGATTTCCCGATCGGCACCCTCGCCCTCGGCGCCGCGGCGCACGCGTTGTGCGCGCTGTTCGGGATCGCGATCGGCCTGCCCTGTTCGCGGCTGCTGGTCCCGCGTGTCGGCTGGTCGGTACTGGCGGCGATCTTCGCGCTCGCGGCCGTGCTCCTGGTGAAATGGCTGCCGCTGGCGCATCCGCTGCTGCGCGCCCTGACCGCACAGGAACCACTGGCCGGTCCGTTCACGGTCGCCGTGGCGGCGGCGGTCGCCGCCTTGCTGTTGAGCGCGACGGCCGTCGGATACCTGCTGCGCCGCAACGCCTGATGGACCGTCACTGCTCCGCTTCGAGCGGCTCTATCAGCTCGCCGAACGGAACGAAGGTCGACCTCTGACTGTGCGGAACGATGTCCGCGACAGGCGTGCCGTTGCGGGTGAGAACAAAGCTGTCCCCTTCTTCGACGGCACGCATGATGTTCGGCATGTCGTCGCCCGGCTCGCGTTGAGTGATCCGCCGGACCATGCTCGAAAAGTAGCGACCCGGTTTCGTGACAGAAAAAGGGCCCCGCACGAAACCGTGCGAGGCCCTTTTCAGCTCAGTTACCCGGTATGCCTGGGAGGCCAGGCCGTGAACTCGAGGTCGTCGGCGTCTCGTCGTTTTCGACGATGAACAGCGTGATCGGCGCGTTCTTCGCGATCTTCGCACCGGCCTGCGGATTGGTCTTGCTGACCTTGCCCGCGAGGTCCCGATCACCGTTCTTGTCGGCCTGCGTGTCCAACTGACCGTTCCAGCCCAGCTGCTGCAACTGCCGGGTCGCCTGATCGTCGGTCATACCCTTCAGGTTCGGCATGTCGAAGGTCTCCTGGCTGCCGTTCGACACGGACAGCTTGACCACACTGCCGACGGCGAGCTTGCCGCCGTTCGGGGTCTGGTCGATCACCGTGCCCTTGGGCTGTTCGGAGTCCACGTTGTTGACCGATGGGGTGAACCCGGCCGCCTTCAACCCGGCTTCGGCCTCGGCCTGCGTCTTGCCCTTGTAGTTCGGGACCGTCTTCAGTTCCTTGGACTTGCCGACCGTGATGTCGACCTTCGAGCCCTGGTCGACCTCGGCCTGCGAAGCCGGGCTCTGCGAGATGACCTTGCCCGCCTGGTTCGTGTCTTCGGTCTCTTCCTCGTTGGTCGTACCGAGCTTCAGACCGGCTTCGGTCAGCGCCGTTGTGGCCTCGGCCACGCTCTTGCCCTTGAGGTCCGGAGTCTTGACCTTGCCCGGCTTCGCGCCGACGGTCAGCGTGATCTTGTCCGAGGTGGGCGTCACCTGGCCCTCGGCCGGGCTGATCGCGATGACCTTGTCGATCTGGTTCTCGTCGCAGGAGAGCTGGCCGTTCACGGCCTCGCCGGTGCAGACGATCTTCTTGGTGGGCTCGAACGAGTTGAACCCCACGCTGCGGAGCGTGTCCTTCGCCGAGGCCTCGGATTGGCTCACCACCTTGGGGATCGCCTTGCTCTCCGTGTCGGAGCCGTTGAACGCGTTGGACAGCCACATGATCAGCAGCACCACCGCCGCCAGCGAGACCACGAGACCGGCGATGAGCCAGGCACGACGCTTCTTCTTCGCGGCCGGGTCTTCCTCTTCGTCCTCGTACTGGTCGTAGCGCTGCGGCGCCCGGCGGTCGGAGTCCATGACCTGGGTGCGCTCGTCCTCCGACATCACCATCGGCGCGGACGGCCGCTGGCCGGACAGCGTGCGGACCAGATCCGAACGCATCTCCGCCGACGACTGGTAGCGGTTCGCCGGACCCTTCGCGAGCGCCTTGAGCACGACGGCGTCGAGCTCGGGCGCCACGGCCGGGTTCACCGACGACGGCGGGTTCGGGTCTTCCCGGACGTGCTGGTACGCCACCGCCACGGGGGAATCGCCGGTGAAGGGCGGCTCGCCGGTGATGAGTTCGTACAGCACACAGCCGGCGGCGTAGACGTCGGAACGCGCGTCGACGGACTCACCGCGCGCCTGCTCCGGCGAGAGGTACTGCGCCGTGCCGATCACCGCGGCGGTCTGCGTCATCGCGGACTGCCCGTCGTGCATGGCGCGCGCGATGCCGAAGTCCATCACCTTGACGGCGCCGTTCTTCGTGATCATCACGTTCGCCGGTTTGACGTCGCGGTGCACGATGCCGTGCCGGTGCGAGAAGTCCAGCGCCGCGCAGACGTCGGCCATGACCTCCATCGCCCGCTTCTGCGACATCGGGCCTTCGGTCTTCACGATGTCCCGCAGAGTCCGTCCTTCGACGAACTCCATGACGATGTAGGGCAGTGGCCCGAACTCGGTGTTCGTCTCGCCGGTGTCGTAGACGGCGACGATCGCCGGGTGGTTCAGTGCCGCCGCGTTCTGTGCCTCGCGACGGAAACGTTCTTGGAACTGGGGATCCCGCGCCAGGTCGGCACGCAGGATCTTGATCGCCACCTCCCGGCCCAGGCGCACGTCGTGGCCGTGGTGGACCTCCGACATGCCTCCGTAGCCGAGCGTTTCGCCCAGCTCGTAGCGGTTGCTGAGCAGTCTTGGTGTGCTCATCTCTGCGTGCCGTTCCATTCCGTCCAAGGTTTGCTGCTCATCATTCCTGGATTCGCCTGTCCGGCCGGCTCCTCGGTGCCGCCCTCCGTCGGCACCGCTGGGTACGCGGATGTCGGCGAAGGACCTTCAGACTTCTTACCCAGAGCCGGTGCTTGTTCACTCGTGTCCACGCCGCCCGACTGCGGTCCGTTGCCCGAACCGACCAGTCTCACGATGAGGAAGGCTCCTGCCACCAGTACTGCGATCAGGATCACCGCGAGCAGCACCCACCAACCCCACTGCGTCCGCCTGCCGGGCAGGGGGCGGACCGCCATCGGCGGCGGGCCGGTGACCGGGTGCATCGCGGGAGGCGACGCCGGTCCGACCGCCGCCATCGGATTCGGCGGCGAATGCGGGCCGGGCGGAACCTGCTGCGGCAGCACCGGCTGGCCTGCCGAGTAGGCCACGTTGACCAACCCCGACGGCGTCGGCAGCGGAAGCCCGGCGCGGACGGCGGCCACCGCGGCCGCGAACTCGCCGCCGCTGTTGTACCGCTGCCTCGGATCCTTGATCAGGGTCGCCTCGATGACCGCGCGGGCGCCCGGGGGAACGTCCGGCGGCAGCGGCGGCGGGAGGTCGCGGATGTGCATCATCGCGACGGTCACCGCGTTCTCCGAAAGGAACGGCCGGTGCCCGGTGAGGCATTCGTAACCGCAGACGGCCAGCGAGTAGACGTCGCTCGCCGGTTCGGCGTTGTGCCCGAGCGCCTGCTCGGGGGCGATGTAGTGCGCGGTGCCCATGACCATGCCGGATCTGGTCACCGGCGCGGCGTCGGCGGCCTTCGCGACCCCGAAGTCGGTGATCTTCACCTGCCCGGCCGGGGTGACCATGATGTTGCCCGGTTTCACGTCACGGTGCACAAGACCCGTTTCGTGCGCGGCCTGCAGCGCGTTACCGGCCTGTTCGAGGATGTCCAAAGTGCGCTCGGCGTTCAGGCGCCCTTCGCGGGTGATGATCGCGGCCAGCGGATCGCCTTCGACCATCTCCATCACCAGATACGCGATCGACAGCTCGTCCGCGACCGTCTCGCCGTAGTCGTGCACGGCGGCGATCCCGGGGTGGTTCAGCGACGCCGTCATCCGCGCCTCGGTCCGGAACCGGTGCAGGAACTCCGCGTCGCCGGACAGCTCCGCCTTGAGGATCTTGACCGCGACCGTCCGGTCCAGCCGCGTGTCACTGGCCTGCCAGACCTCGCCCATCCCGCCGACGGCGATCCGGTTCGTCAGCTTGTACCGGTCGGCCAGCAGCTGACCCGAGGACAGCATCCGTCATCCACCCCCGAGCATGGCGTTGACGGCGGCGCGGCCGATTTCCGCGGCCACGGTGCCACCGGTCGCTTCGAGCCCTCGGTTACCCCCGGACTCGACGATCACCGAGACGGCGATCTTCGGGTCCATCGCCGGCGCGAACCCGGTGTACCAGGCGTGCGGCGGGGTGCTCTTCGGGTCGTTGCCGTGCTCGGCGGTGCCGGTCTTGGAGGCGATCTGGATGTCGCCGCGTTTGCCGGCGCCCTTCGTGTTCTCTTCCGACGCCAGCATCATGTCGCGCAGGAGCGCGGCGTTCGTGCTGGACAACGCGGCGTCACCGGTCAGTTCGGCCGGGGTGTAGTCCTCGATGGTCGACAGGTTCGGCGCCAGCAGCGACTGCACGAGCTGCGGCTTCATCGCCATCCCGTTGTTCGCGATGGTCGCCGAGAGCAGGCAGTCCTGCAGAGGCGTCAGCCGCACGTCGCGCTGGCCGATGGCGCTCTGGAACAGGGCCGCCTTCGATTCGAGCGGGCCGAGGGACGAGCCGGCGACCCGCATCGGCACGGCCAGGTCCTCGCCGACGCCGAAGTTCTTCGCCGTCGCGTTCAGCTTGTCCTTGCCGAGCTCGCCCGCGAGTTCGGCGAAGGGCACGTTGCAGGAGTACCGCAACGCTTCCTTCAACGTGCTGCCCTTGCAGGGCGCGCCACCGTAGTTCTCCAGCGTCGTTTGCGTGCCCGGCAGCTTGACGTTGGGCGCGGTGCTGACCGGCATGTCCGCGGTCTTGCCGTTTTCGAGCGCGGCCGCGGTCACCAGCAGCTTGGCCGTCGAACCCGGCGGGTACGTCTCCGAGATCGCGCGGTTGAGCATCGGCTTCTTCGGATCGTCGCGCCACTGCGACCAGGCCGCGACCTGCTCCTTGGTGGTGTGCGAGGCCAGCTTGTTCGGGTCGAACGACGGCGTCGACACCATGGCGAGGATGCGCCCGGTCTTGGGCTCCATCGCGACCACCGAGCCGGTGTAGCCCTTCTGCGTCATCAGGTCGTACGCGGCCTTCTGCACGGCCGGGTTGATCGTCAGCCGCACGTTCCCGCCGCGCGGGTCGCGGCCGGTGACCATATCCGAAAGGCGCCGCACGAACAGCCGCGGGTCGGACCCGTTGAGGACGTCGTCCTCGGACCGCTCCAGGCCGCCCGAGCCGTAGTTGATCGAGTAGTAGCCGGTGACCGGCGCGTACATCGGGCCGTCGGCGTAGGTCCGGATGAACTTGTACTTGTCGTTCGACGGGTCGACCTTCGCGAGCGCGGCGCCGTCGGGCGTCACGATCAGCCCTCGCTGGCGGGAGTACTCGTCGTAGAGCACGCGCACGTTGCGCGAGTCCGTGCGGTAGTCGTCGGCCTTGACCACCTGGATGTAGGTGGCGTTGGCCATCAGGAGCACCACCATGACGAGCATGGCGAGACCGACCTTGCGGAGCGGGGTGTTCACGAGGGGCTCCCCTCACCGGTCGCGGGCGGCCGCTGGACCATCACCGTGTGCGCTTCGGCGAGCGGCGCCTGCGGCTGCTGCGGCTTCGGCCGCACGGCGGGTTTGCGGGCGGCGTCGGAGATGCGGAGCAGGAGGGCCACCAGGATGTAGTTCGCGAGCAGTGAAGAACCACCGCGGGAGAGGAAAGGGGCGGTGATCCCGGTGTTCGGGATCAGGTTCGTGACGCCGCCGACGACGACGAAGATCTGCATCACCAGGGCGAACGACAGACCGCCGCCGAGAAGTTTGCCGAAGGTGTCGCGCACGGCGAGGGCGCTGCGCATCCCGCGCATCGCCAGGATCAGGTACAGCATCAGCATCGCGGCGAGACCGATCAGGCCGAGTTCCTCGCCGATC
>Ga0196958_10000527_pt1 | contig 12532 bp, 14 predicted proteins | sample S1v_10metaG_FD_148654 | JGI IMG/M metagenome (GOLD analysis project Ga0196958, IMG submission 148654) | Soil microbial communities from Anza Borrego desert, Southern California, United States - S1+v_10 | ecosystem: Environmental > Terrestrial > Soil > Desert | place: USA: California | collected...
GGAGTAGCGCAGAAGCATGGCTGAACGAGCCGATTTCGCGCTGGGGACGGTTGAGGCGACCGTGGTCGGGCAGGCGCTGGGCGTCGACGTCCGCCTGTTTCCGTTGCGCGTCCGCAACACTTCGATCGACCCGGAGCGGTACGCCGCCGTCATCCGAAAGGTCTACACCGATCTCGAACAGCGCCGCCTGTCGGTCGACGGCGAGCTGAACCAGGCCGTCCGCACCGCGTTCGCGCTGCTCGCGAACCACCGGATCACCGTTTCGATCAACGGGATCGACGGCATCGGCCAGGACATCGCCGTCCTCACCCTCACCGACGGCAGGCAGGCGCTCGGCATCACCCAGGCCCACGGGGAAGACCTCCTGCAGTTCGCGCTGTTCGCGGACGAAGAGCTGGTCGAGGTCCTCGCCGGGGTCTTGCCGCGGATGCGCCCCGCGTCGACGGGCCGCCGCACCCTCGTGCACCAGGAAGAGCGCGCCGTCTCCGCGATGGCCGCGCGCCGTCAGGCGGAGGCGGAGTTCGACGAGGAGGAGACCGACGCGTTCGGCAACCTCCAGTTCACCGGCGTCGTCCGCGCCCGGCCGGAGTCCCCTTCCCCGCGCGACGACGAGAGCGACGTCGCCGTCCTGGAGCAGGTGCTGGCCGGAACCCGCCTCGGCGGCGGGCACATCATCGTGAGCGGGATCGGCCGCCGCGGTGAACGGCTCCGGTCGACGCCGCTGAGCTGGCTCGACACCGAGGACGGCCGGTACCTGGTCTGGACGGAGACCGACGAAGCCTCCGGCGCCGTGATCGGTCACTACGACCCGGCGAGTCAGCCGGGCGTGGCGAACGCGATCCGGACGGCCATCGCTGACATCTACTGACCCTCCTGAACCCGGCGAGAGGATCCTCCGTTGACCGAGGAAGCACAAGAACTGCAGCCGGCGGCCTGGGCCCCGGCGAAGACGCTCGCGGGCGCGCAGCTGAAGGCCATGGCGAAACAGGGCGGTTTCGCCGTCGACGAGAGCACCGGCGCGGAGATGATCCGGTCACTGCAAGGAGTGATCGACAGTCTCGAAGAGCGCTGGAGCGCGCTGACCAAGCTGCAGAAGACGCCGCCGATGAGCTCCACCGCGACCGCGCGCTGGGTGTCCCAGCACATGCACGGCACCGCGACGGACGCGCAGGGCCTGCTCACCCAGCTCGAGGCCGCCCGCGCCGAATTCCCGACCTACGTCGAGGCGATCGAACTCGCCAAGCGGAACTACCGGGAACGCGACGACGAGAACCAGCGCAATCTGACGCGGATCGACACCGAGTTCTAAGAGGAGAGACCCGTGACCGAAGCCGCGGAGAAGACCACGAAGGTCTCCGATCCGAAGTCCCCGTACTACAACCCCGACGACCCGTTCTACGACATCACGGCCGACTCGTCGTCCGCGTACTACGTCGGGCCGCTGGCCGACGAGGCCGCCTCCGGTGACGAGATCCGGGCCGGGGCCGCTGCCGGGACCGACCTGCTGTTCAACCTCCTCGGCTGGGGCGATACGGCGCTCAACGGCTTCAAGGACGTCTTCACGCAGAAGATCTACGAAGGCCGGCTGGACAAGGCGCGCGAGGGTCTCGACAAGAACCTGGACCTCCGCAACCCCGGCACCCCGCCGTCCACGGTGTGGGCCAACGCCACCCACGAGCAGATGCAGGCCGCGATCGCGGACAACGCCGATTCGGCCGCGGTGGCCGAGACCTCCGAAGAGTGGATCCGGGCGGGCAACGACCTGGCCACGCACCAGCGCAACCTGGCGAAGGCGATCAACGCGAGCACGGGCAACTGGCAGGGCGAAGGCGGCGACGCGGCCCGCGAGCACCTCGCCGGTGTCGGCAAATGGCTCGGTTCGACCGCGAACGGCGCGACACTGGCCGGGCGGCAGCAGCAGATTCACTCGCAGGCCCTCAACGAGACACAGAAGCTGATGGCGGCGAACCCGCCGGTGGCGTTCAGCGTGCAGGAGGCCAACGCCAACCTGCAGACGATCACCGACCCGCACCTGTACATGGCGCAGCTCGGGAAGGACCTCTCGACCTTCAAGAAGCAGCAGGACGCGCGGGACCAGGCCGCGAAGGTGATGACCGACTTCGACGGCACGGTCGGCTCGGCGATCGCCACCCCGGCGTTCCCCGCCCCGCCGAAGCTGCCGACGGCACAGGCGACCAGGCAATTGCAGGGCTCCCCCGCCGGCGGCGGAGCGGGCTCACCCGCCCACACGCTTCGCGATCGGATGGCCCCCGAAGGCGCCGACGGCACGCAGCGGCCCAGCCCGTCCAATGTGCGCTCCGACGGGACCATCGCCGCTTCGGTGGACGGGACCCAGGGTGGAACCGGTGGTCCCGGCAGCGTGTCGCCGTTCAACGCGCCGAGCGGCGGACCTGGCGGCGGTGGTCCCGGTGGCAGCGGTCCGGGCGGTGGCTTCCCCGGCGGCGGTGGTCCCGGCTCCAACCCGACCATGCCCAACATCCCCATCCCGAACGGGCCGACCGGTGGTGAAAGCTACCGGCCCGCGGCGTCGACGGGGCCCAACCTCCCGAACCTGCCCAAGATCGACGACAGCACGCGCACCACGGGCTACACGCCGCCGTCCGTCACGCCGCCGTCGTTCACCCCGCCGAACATGCCCATCCCCGAAAGCGGCGGCGGGCCACGCCCCGGTGGCGGTCTCCCGTTCACCCCGCCGAACATCCCGATCCCGAACGGGCCCACCGGCGGTGGACCGAAGCCGGTCATGCCGAACATCCCGCCGATGCCGCGGCCCGGTGGCATCGGCGAGCGGCTCGGTGGCCCCACGTTCCCGGACGGGAACTCGTACAAGGGCACGCCGTACAACCCGCCCAAGCTCGGCATGCCGAACCTCCCGAGCGGTGGCACCGGCGGCTTCGGCGGCGGGACCGGTGGGACCGGCGCGGGTGGTGCCGGCGGCAGTGGCAGTGGTCCCGGCGGTCCCGGCGGTGCCGGCGGCCTCGGCGGTGCCGGCCGGGCGACGGGCTCGCTCGGTATGGGTGGCGCCGTCGGCGCGGGCGCGATGGACGCCGAGGCGGCCGCGGCCCGTGCGGCCGGTTCCGGCGGCAAGCCGGGTGCCCCCGGCGGTATGCCGATGGGCGGTATGGCGCCCGGTGCCGGCAAGGGACAGGGCCAGGAGGACAAGGAGCACAAGGTCGCCGACTACGTCGAATCCGACGACCCGTCCTTCTTCGCCGCCGACGAGATCGTGGCCCCGCCGGTGATCGGCGACTGGAAGAACAAGGACTGGAAGTGACGGCTTCGTTCGAGGTCGACCCGGACGACCTGACCGCGCACGCGAGCCATCTCGAAGGGCTCGTGGACCGGCTGAACACCGCGCACGGCGCGACCGGTTCGGCGATGTCGTCGGACGCGTACGGCCTGCTGTGCGCGTTTCTGCCACCGATCGTCAACCCGGCGGGCGAACGCGCGGCGGAGACGATCAAGGCCGCCGCGGAAGGCATCCAATCGACGGCGGACAACGTCCGCACCGCCGCGAAGTCCTATGCAGACGGCGACACGACCAACGCGGAACCGTTCAAAGCGGACTTCAAGGCCTTGGACATCGGAGGAAAGCAGTGACCGGCGGGAACGAGCTCGGCGAGCTCATGCTGGACCCCGACGAGGCCCAGCGCAAAATGGACCGATGGGCCGCGGGGCTGGAAGAGAAGGCCCAGCGCTACGCGGCCGCCCAGGAGCGGACGGAGCAGCTTCGGCTGACCGCGTCCAGCTCCGACGGCGCCGTCAAGATCACCGTCGGGGCGGACGGTGGCGTGACGGACATCGAGTTCGGGAACAAGGCCAGGACGTATCCGCTGGAGGAACTGTCGCGGCAGATCCTCCAGACCATGCACCAGGCGCAGGCCGGTATCGCGGGCCAGGTCGCCGAGGTCATGCAGGAATCGCTCGGTGACGAGGACCAGGAGACCAGGGCGCTGATGATCGGCACCCTGCGCAGCCGCTTCCCCGAGATCGAAGAGGAAGAGCCTCCGGCGCCGCCCGCTCCCCCGGCGTCGTCCGCCGACACCCCGCCTCCGCCGCCGGCGTCTCGCGAGAAGCGCCACGAAGCACCGGACGACGAAGAAAACTCACCCTGGTAAAACCCCGCTCACGCGTGTTTGGAGGCGTAACTCGCGAGTTACGCCTCCAAGCACGCGAGTTACGCCTTCAAACACGCGAGTTCGGCGTTGCGTCAGGCGGCGGCGAGCGAGACGACGCGGTTCCGGCCGCTGTTCTTCGCCTGGTAGAGCGCGGAGTCGGCGACGTGCAGCAGCCGCTCCAGCACGGTCCCGCCCGACGGGTAGACCGCGACGCCGATCGACACCGAAAGCCCGCGCACGACCCGCGGCCCCGAAGCGGTCGCGACCTCGACCTCGATCGCCATCACCGCCTGCCGGACCCGCTCGGCCACGGGGATCACCTCGGTCTCCGTCGCGCCGGGAAGCAGCACGACGAACTCTTCGCCGCCGAAGCGCCCGACGGAGTCGTAGTCGCGCACGTGCTCCGAGATCGTCTCCGCCACGACCTTGAGCACGACGTCGCCCGCGAGATGCCCGTAGACGTCGTTGACCTGCTTGAAGTGGTCGAGGTCCAGCATCAGCACCCCGAGCTTGCTCTTCGCCCTGGCCGCGGACGAAAGCTCCCGTTCGCTGAGCACATGCCACGCGTGCGCGGTCAGCACGCCGGTCTTGCCGTCGATGTTCGCCGCGATCTCCAATTGCCGCACCAGCACACTGCGGTGCAGCACCAGCACGGGCAGCAGGACGAACGGGACGAGCGCGGGCGCGTGCACGACGCCCAGCGCGGTCGAGGTCCCGAGCACCAGGGTGGTGACCTCCAGCAGGTTGTCGTCGCCGGAGCCGAACAGCGACCGCGGCGACCGGCCTCCGGTGTGCAGGTACACCGAAAGCGCCACGACGAACGCGTTGGCCACGGTGAACACGGCCGCCGCCTCGACGATCTTCAGCGAACCGGCGAACCCGGCGGGCAGACCGTTCCATCCGGAGACGATGGCGCCCGAAGCCAGGCAGGAGAGCACGATCGCCGCCGCGCAGTACACGACGCGGTAGGCCGGACGGTGGCTCATCCCCCGCCACACCCGGAGCCAAAGGTGCAGGTAGATGAGCAGCCCGAGGGCGAGTGCGAGCCCTGATGGCAGGACGAGCACCCCCGCGAACGTCCACACCGAAGTCATGTTGATGTGCGGCCGGCCACAAAGCGCGCGCCGCAACCGTTCCACCGAACGCGAAAGCTCGGCCTGCAGGAAAGCCAGGCCGAGCAGCGCTCCAAAGCGGACGAATTCCGTACTCTCGTAGTTCGATCGGAGCAGGGCGACTACGGCGACTGCCGCCGCAAGCCCTTCCACCACAAGAAAAACCGTCGGCACGCCCCGTGGTCCGGACCATAAGTCCCAGTTTCGGACCCAGGTTCTCAGCCGTGTACCGGCCCCTTCTCCGACGAGTTCCTTATCCCCCATAATCATCGTCACCGGTCCCCCTTCCGTACGCGATTCAATGTATCCGAGGTAGTACTGAGGGTGGCTCGAGTCAATTCCGGAACACACAGATGGAGCAGTGGGAGGGAGGACCATCATGAACGGTCGTGAGGACTGATCCCACCGATTCAGCCGGTTCGGCTCCCGGCCGGGAGCCATATCTCGGGCCCGGTGGCGATGGTGCGTTTCCACGCCATCGCCATCGGGCCCGCCGAGGCGACGGCGACCGTCGCGGCCACCCCGACGGCCACGAACGGACCGGTCAACTGGGCGAGAGCGCCCGCGAGCATGATCCCGATTCCTTGTACGGTCACCAAACTCGTCGAGGTCAGGCCCATCACCTGCGCCCGGACACCGTCCGGCACCACGCGCGCCATCAGCGCCACGGCCTGCAGGTGGTACGGCGCCGCGAACGCACCGCTGAGCCCGATCAACGCGAGACAGACCGGCAGGGTCGGACGAAAGAAGACAAAGACCAGGGGAACGACGGATGCGATGGCGAGAATACCGACCATTCGCGTTTTCCGTCGCGTCGGAACCCATTTCGTGAAGATCCACGATCCTATTACCGAACCCACCGGATCCGCCGCGAGAATGAGACCGACCGCGAAACTCCCCGCCCCGAGCCCGACGGCGAGCGGCGCCGCGAGCCCTTCCGGTGCGATGGCGAACCCGGCGAGCATCTTCAGCCCGAAGAGCACCCGGATTCCCTTGCCCTGCCACAGTTCCCTGACGCCTTCGCCACTGAAAGCCCGCGCCACCCGGCTTTTCACCGAAGATTCCGTGGTGGCGGGGCCCCGGTGACGGACCCCTGTGGACACGAGCAGGGCCGAGACCACAAAGGTCGCCGCGTCGATCACCAGTCCCCAGTAGGGCGTCACGAGCCCGATCACCAGCCCACCACCGCCGAATCCGGCCAGTTGTGCCGTTTGGATGGTGATCGTGCGGACCGCGAGCCCGGCGACGTACCGCTCGCCTTCGAGGAGGTCCGGCAGCAAGGCGAGTTGTGCCGCCCGGAACGGACCGCCCGCCATCGTCAGGATCACCAGCAGCCCGGCCAGCACCGGCAACGGTGTCCCCGGAACCGCCATCGACGCCGCGATCGCCGCGCGCAGCAGGTCGCAGACGATCATCACCGTCCGCCGCGAATACCGGTCCGCCAACCCGGCGAACAGGGTGCCACCGATCAGCGTCGGCAGATACGTCAGCCCGTAGGTGAGTCCCGTCAGCCCCGCCGACGCCGTTCTTTCCCAGACCAGAACCGACAACGCGACCCTGGCCAACTGGTCACCGGCCTGCGAAAACGCCTCGGCCGCCCACAACGCGCGGAACTCGCCGACCGCGAAAGCGGCCTTCAATCCGGTGCTCCGAGCGAAATCCCCCTTCTCCATGAGTCCTCCCCTTGGCTCACGGTAGTCGATCGCTTCCGCTGTGTCAGCAGCCATCCGACCCACGACCCCGATTGGAGTCCACTGTGGACAGTTGGATTCGCGTGGGCGATGGCCTGGACGAGCGGATGGGGCCGGTTCCCGTCGCCGGCGAGTTCCGGCCGGAACAGCGTTGTCAGGAAGAACGGATGCTCCGGCAGTTCCGCGATCCGCGTGGCACCCTCGCCGTCGAATCCACTGAAGACGAGACCGTGCACCGCCAACGTATCCCGATGCCGGGCGTCGAGACCGTACGAACAGTGGTACCGCTCAACGGAACGCTCCGCACGGAAGACCGCGCGGCCGACGTTCCCGGGGTGACGTGGATGGCGTCTCATGCCGACGTGCTTACCGGCGTGGGTGCTTTCCCCGTCCTCGCCGCGGGTGGTCCACCGCACCGGACTCGTGCACGGCGATCCCGGCGAGGGCGCCGCGCCGGCGGGTCAGCGGCCGTAGCTCAGCATTCCCTGCGCCATCTGCATCGCCAGCGAACTCGCCACGACGGGGTCCAGCATGCTCCGGAGGTCGTCCGTGGCCTTGTCGCCCGATCCGAGGTCGGAGCGCGGCTGCTCCGGCGGCTTGGTCCCGGCGGGCGGCAGGGCCACGACCCGTTCCTTGACGGGTTTCTTCTTCGTCGCGGGCGCCTGCTGTTTCACGGTGACCGGGACGTAAACGGTCACCGGGGCCGCCTGCGGCGCGGGCTGCGCGACGGGCGGTGGCTGGGTCGCCACGGCGGGCAGTGGCGGCTCGGGCAAGGCGGCGTCCTCGACCGTCCCGAGGGTGGACGTGCCGGCGAACCAGCCGAGCACGAGCAGCGCCACCCCCGCTCCGCCGACCAGCCAGGACCGGGCACGACGGTGGATGACGACGGCCTTGGGCCGGAGATCCTTGTCCACGACCGGTTCGCAGACCGGGGGCCGCACCGGCATCGGCTCGGGCTCGTTTTCCGGGCTGCGCCGCCGCTTCGGCAGGCTCGCCGCGATGATCCCCGTCCGGTCCAGGAGTTCAACGGTCTCGACGGGCGCGGAGAACGCGGCGTCGGTCGACGGACGGCGCTGGGCGGCGCGCGGCATGGGGACCTCCGGAAGGGGAATCACGAACGAGAGCATTGTGGTGCATTTCCGACGCCGCCGTAAGTAACGCACCCCGATCGAGTTATGCCGAGCCGTCCGGAGCACGGAGGGTTACTCCGTTCAGAGTCGCTTCATTCCCAACCGCCCCAACAGGGCAAGCGGCCGCTGGTAAAAAGAGCCGAGCACGCGCGGGATCGCGTCGATGGCATACGCGTCCGGCCCGATCAGGATGCGCGCCGTCCCCCGTTCGATACCACGCACGATGGTCTGCGCGGCCTTCTCCGGCGTCGTCCTCGCGATCTTTTCGAAGCCCTCGGCGGCTTTGTCGATGTCCCGTTCGACGCCGCCCCGCGCGTCACGGGCGATGTTCGTCTTGATCCCACCCGGATGCACGCAGCTGACCTTGACCGGATGACGGGCGATCAGCATCTCCTGCCGCAGCGCCTCGGTGAACCCCCGCACCCCGAATTTCGCCGCGTTGTAGGCACTCTGCGTGGGCACGCCGATGAAGCCGAACACACTCGAAAGGTTGACGATGTGCCCGTCACCCGAAGCGATCACCTGCGGCAGAAAGGCTTTCGTACCGTTGACCACGCCGCCGAGATTGATCCCCATCAGCCAGTCGTAGTCGTCCCAGGACATTTCCTCGACCGTGGCACCGAGCGCGACCCCGGCGTTGTTCACCACGACGTTGGCGCCCCCGAAATCGACGGCGACCTCCTCTGCGTGCGCGAGGACGGCGTCACGGTCGGCGACGTCGAGCGCGTACGCCTTCGCGGTCACGCCCGCCTTCTCGCACTCCGCGACGGTGCCCGCCGCACGGACGGCGTCGACGTCGGAAAGCGCCAGCCTGGCCCCTCGTCCCGCCAGCTCGATCGCGAGCGCCTTGCCGATTCCCGAGCCCGCGCCCGTGATCACCACGACCTTGTCCGTGAACGACCTCATGCCCGCTCCCAACCGTTCGATGTGTTACCCGAGGTAACACATACTACGGCTGTGAGCTTGCTGTGCGTTGATCGATTCGGGCTGTGTTCGTGCGCCGCTTATGGTGATCTGTGACCGGACAGCCGTGGAGGAGCGAAAGGAAGACGATGCGCCGCGCCCTGTTGTTCGTGCTCTGTGTCGTTCTGTCCGGTTGCTCCGCCGCCTCGGCGCCTGTCGCGACCGACGCCGGCGACACCACCGCGACGGTGGCCGCCACCCCCGTCGCGACGCGGACCCACCCGGCGATCGGCGCGCTCTTCATCGACGGGTCGCATTTCTGCACGGCCAGCGTCGTCCACAGTGTCCCCGGCGACCTCCTGCTCACGGCGGCGCATTGCCTCCACGACGGCGAAGGCGGCGAGTACGCGACGGGGATCTCCTTCGCGCCCGGCTACCACGACGGCATCGCACCATACGGCTATTGGGACGTCTCCGATCCCCAGGTCCCGGAGGGGTGGGCCGATTCGTCCGATCCGGACCTCGACGTCGGCTTCGCGACCGCGCATCAGGCCGGCAACACGAAGACCCTCGAAAGCGTCACCGGCGCGAACACTCTCTTGACGGGCGGCGGGTTCGCCCACTCGATCACCCTGACCGGGTATCCCGACGAACGCGAGGTGCCGGTCGTCTGTCACGGCAGCAGCAGCCAGGCCGACACCTATCAGCTGCGCGTCGGCTGCCCCGGCTTCACCACCGGCACCAGCGGCGGCCCGTGGGTGGTGGACCCCGACCCGGCGACCGAACTCGGCACCGTCGTCGGTGTGATCGGCGGCTACCTCTACGGCGGGGACGATCCGGACACGTCCTACAGCAGCTACTTCGACACCGACGTCGCCACCCTGTACCGGAAGATGGACGCACGGGGATGATCTCCCCATGAGCATCCACGACGTCCCGATCACCGGCGAACCGATCCGCCTCGGCCAGTTCCTCAAGCTGGCCAACCTGGCCGAAGACGGTTCGCACGCCAAAGACCTCCTCGACGCCGAAGAGGTCACGGTCAACGGCGAGGTGGAGGTCCGGCGCGGCCGCCAGCTGACGAACGGCGACGTCGTGGAGGTCGGCGGCGAAGGCGGCCGCGTCGTCCTGGCCTAGCGGCCCTGCAACGGCGCCAGGCGCAACGCCTTCGCGAGTTCTTCGAGTTCGCGGTGCACCGGCTCGTTCAGCGGCACGCCCAGCGCCTGGCACTGTTCGAGGTACTGCGCCTCACGCCAGCCCGGATACCGGACCGGCGTGCCGCCCTCCCAGCCGAGCAGGCTGCCGAACAGCGCGCTCGCGGCCTTGTAGAACCCGTCGGCACTGCGCAGCGTCGTCGGCGCGATGGCCATCACCATGAGACCGGTGTCGTGATCGTGGTCGCCGACGCCCGAAAGCACCCCGGCGAAGATCTCCACCAGCAGGGCGAAGCCGGCGACGGCGGCGCTGTCGGCGTCGGTGATGGTGTCCAGGTCGAGGACGAACTCCGGGTACGCGCCCGCGGGGGCGGCCATCCCGAGTGGGTTCGCGGCCTTCCCGAGCTCACCGCCCGCCGCCATGACGAGCCCGATCATGGTGTGCGGCAACGCCCGCGCGGCATGGTGCCCGGCACGGCCGAACGGCCCGACGCCGCGGACCGACATGAGCCCGACGCCGTACCTGCCCGCTCTCGACACCGCGCGATCCATCGCGTCGCCGACGGCCCACAGCCCCGGCGCGCGGCGGTAGTCGATCAGGGCGGCGGCGCCGCGGTCGGCGATCATCAGCGGTTCGGCCCTCGGCCGCACCATGCCGTTGACCAGCATGGGCAGATGCAGCCGGGTCAGTTCGGCGACACCGGACTCCGGTGTTCCGGTGAGATCGCCGTGGCACACCGCCTCGGCGGCCACCCTGGCCCGCGACCACGGCAGATCGTGGGCGGTGAAGATCTCGGTGACCAGGTCGATCAGGGCGTCGATCGGGACGCGCTGCCAGACCTGTTCCGGTATCGAGGAGGGCTCGGCCGGTTCGGGGATCGGCTCGACGGGCATGCGGCGAAGAGAGCGGGGTCTGAGTGGCACTCCGCCGAGACTGCCCAAACGCGTTTTTCGGCGTCAACGAACCGGGGCAGCTTCTAACCGACTGTGTGATCGAAGCACCCGAAAACGTCGGTGGGCGGACGTACGATCGAGGCATGTGCCGGAACATCACCACGCTTCGAGGCCTCGAGCCGGCGGCGACGCCGGACGAGATCGAGGCCGCCGCCCGCCAATACGTCCGCAAGGTGTCCGGGGTGCAGAGCCTGTCCGACGCCACCCGTGAGCCGTTCGAGGCCGCCGTCGCCGAGATCACCGCGATCACCAGGCGGCTGCTGTCCGAACTGCCCGCCCGCCGCCAGCCGCCGGCGACGGTGCCACCGCTGCGCCGTCCCGAGGTCCAGGCGCGGATCGAGGCGAAGGCCGCGAAGAGTCAGGCGTCCTGATCCGATCTCGCCGGTTACGGTGATCCGGTGACATATCCGCAGGATCCCTACGGTCGGCAACCTCCGTACGGGCAGCCGTACCCGCAGCCGGGTCATGGCTACGGTCCGCCGCAACCGCCGCAGGATCAGGGGCTGGCGATCGCGGCACTGGTCGTGTCGATCGCCAGCCTCGTCGCGTGCAGCGGGCTGCCGTCGATCGCCGGCGTCATCATGGGGCATATCGCGCATTCCAAGGCCAAACGCGGGGAAGCGGGCGGCCAGGGGATGGCGCTGGCGGCGATCATCATCGGCTACATCGGCGTCGCGATCATCGTGCTCCTCCTGGCGGGCTTCGTCTTCATCGGGATCCTGACCGACTGGGACTTCGACTAGGCGCTCGACGGAAAGCTGTGCTTCGACTACATGCGAAGCGTCCTGCCGAAGTCCCGTCGGATATCCTCGACAGCGGTAGCGTGTCCGAGCGGCCGAAGGAACATGTCTTGAAAACATGCGAGGGCTCTGTCCTCCGTGGGTTCGAATCCCACCGCTACCGCCAGTCTTGAAGACAAAGCTCCCCAGGTCCCTGGATCCGATGAATCCGAGGAATCCACAGCCCTGGGGAGCTTCGCGTTTTACGCGGGCACGAGAGCCCAGACGGTCTCGTCGCTACGGCCACCCACGAAGGGCCGTTGCTCGAGGATCGAAGCCGTGCCGTCGTTCACCTGCCGCACCGCCAGCTGGCTCGCCCGGTTCACCAGGCCGTAGCGCATGTCGGCGCTCCGCAGCAGCTTCCACTGCTGATTGGTCGCCGAGCCGCAGTGCGTCTGTTCGAGGAGCGCGCCGTCCGCGGTACTGCCGGAGACCGGCCGCAGGCACAGGCCGCTCCGCTCGTTGGAAATCCTCCAGTATCCGCCGCCCACGTCGGTGAGCTTCCACTTCTGGCCGTTGTCGTTCTGCCTGGCCACGTGGGTGATCTTCGCGCCGGAAGACGACGAGCCGCCGACCACGGCCGCGCTGTTGCCGTTGGTCGCGACGGTGAGGTAGTACTTCGTGCTCGCCTTCGGACCGGGGTCCGCGACGGGGTTCAGGGTCCACTGCT
>Ga0196958_10000528_pt1 | contig 12490 bp, 12 predicted proteins | sample S1v_10metaG_FD_148654 | JGI IMG/M metagenome (GOLD analysis project Ga0196958, IMG submission 148654) | Soil microbial communities from Anza Borrego desert, Southern California, United States - S1+v_10 | ecosystem: Environmental > Terrestrial > Soil > Desert | place: USA: California | collected...
CGCTGCGGACACGTCGTTCGCCCGCCTCTGCCACCCGGATGGTGAAGGGCGCGTCGACCCCCAAGGCGAAGCAAGGAACCGAACCGGAATGCTCGCCCAGCCGCAGCGACGGTCCGAGGTAGGCAGCACAGCGCAGCCGTATCCACACCGTCGCCTGTTCGCCGGGACAGCACGTTTCTGGAAGCGGCACCTCGTTCATCCCCAGCATGATCACACACGACGGGAGGAGTCGACATGCGAAGACGACGACGAACAGGGCAGGCCATGCTGGTCGCGGCGGGGTTGCTCAATCTGCTTCCCGGTGTGGGTCTGGTGGCCCCGGGGCGAGCGAGCGCGGCCTACGGTGTCGACATCGCCGGCGCCGACCTGGAGACGCTGATGAGGCATCGTGCCCTGCTGCTCGCGTTGGTCGGTGGTTTGGCTGTACTGGCGGCGTTTCGGCCGCGGTTACGCGCCGCGGCGATCGCCGTCAACGCGGTGAGCTTCGGCAGCTTCACCGTGATCGCTCTGGTGACCCCGGCGGTCAACACCGAACTGACGCGGGTGGCATGGGCCGATGTGGCCGGGCTGCTGGTGTTGTCCTGCGGCGCGGTGCTGCTCGGCAGGGAGGACACGTGAGCGCGGTAGTGCCCTGGACCGTCGCCCTGTTCTTTCTCGCCATGGGCACTTACGCGCTCGCCGCTCCTGCGGCCCTGATCCGTCCTTTCCGCATGGTGGCGGACACTCCTGAGAGTCGCTCCGAGATCAGGGCCGTTTACGGCGGATTCGGTATCGCCATGGCCGCGGTGCTCGGTATCGCCGTGATGCGGGGTGGCGATTTTCAGCGAGGGGCGATTCTCGTCGTCGCACTCGCGCTTGCCGGGATGGCGGCCGGGCGAGTGTTCTCCCGTGCCGTGGATCGGCGTACCGGGTTCTATCCGATCTGGTTCTACTGCGGCGTCGAAGTGGTGGCGGCGGGGATGCTGCTTTTGACCGTGTACCTCCCGGAGTGAGCCGGGCCGCCGCTACATGCGCTGTGCGGTGGCCGGGCAGAGGCCCGCGACGAGCCATCACGCGGGTCCGCCTGGACCGTCGAGGCCGTCGATGGCCCGATGGTGGGAGTCATTGGGCGAGCCGAACCGCGATGCTGACCGTCGGTGACGAAGGCGCACGAAAGTCGGAGGCACCATCGTGCGAGAACTTTGCTTTCCCTGCCGATCCCTGTCCCTTGTGGAGCCGTCGAATCGCGTCTGTACGTGTGATCATCTTCTTGACCTATTCATTTACCCGAATAGATGCTTCGTGGTCGGCGGTAACGGAACGTCCGAATCGTCACGCACAGGTGGCCCCCCTGTCACTCAACGTGTGATATCTGCGGCTTTCACGCAGCGAAGTCGAAGCCTAGGCCGTTAGGGTGGCAAGCGACGGCACGTTCGGACGCTCACCAGCGTCCTCGCCGTGGGTGCACCGGCTACCGCCTCGGCACCATCTGGTCGCTATCTGCCCTTTTCACCTCTTGTTTCCCGTCATAGAGGAGCCGTTCCATGCCTACTCTCTGGAGAAGGCGTACATCCAACTCTGGGTGGGTCCTACCGTCACCCGCCCGGCGCCTTGTCACCATTATGGTGATCGCCGTCGCCTTGGTGGTCGAGGTTCCGGCTGTCGCCTACCCGCCGCAGGTCCTCGTCTTCGTGGCCAATACCGGATCGGACAACGTCACCGTCTACGACACCCGGCTCGGCGAGGTGATCGCGACCGTGGGCGTCGGCGATGGCCCGGTGGGAGTGGGCGCGTCGCCGAACGGCGATCTGGTCTACGTGACCAACGAGCTGTCCGACTCCGTGTCCGTGCTGGAGAGTCGCACTCAGCTCGTCGTCGCCACGATCCCGGTCGGCGACAAACCGTTCGGTGTGACGGCCACGGGCACGCACGCCTACGTTTCCAACTTCGGCTCCGACTCGGTCACGGTGATCGACATCGCCACACAGAAGCCTGTCGCCGAAATTCCGGTCGGTCGTCTACCGCACACGCCGGTCGCCAGTCCGGACGGCAGCCGGGTCTACGTCACGAACAACGGCGCGGCGAGTGTGACGGTGATCGACACGAGGATCGACAAGCCCGTCGGCACGATCCCGGTCGGCCGCTTCCCGGCCGGCATCACCATCGGGTCGCGCGGCGACCGGATCTACGTCGCCAACACCGGCGATGACACAGTCACCGTCGCCGGGACCGCGTCCGGCCGCCCCAACGCCACGATCCCGGTCGGCGACGCGCCCATGGGCTTGTCGGCGACGCCACGCGATGTCGTCTACGTCGCCAACGCGGGGGCCGACACCATCTCGGTCATCAACTTCCCGAACCTGGGCACTACTTCCACCTCCCCGGTGAATCGACGACCGGAGGGAGCCGCCGCGGCCCCGGACAACAGCTTCGTGTACATCACCAACACCGCGTCGAACACGATGTCGGTGATCGACACCGCCACGTCGAAGCAGATCGCCCTGGTACCTGTCGGTCAGCAACCGGAAGGGGTAGCCGTGACCGGCTGAGGACCCGCCGATGACCTTCTTTCTCGGCGCCCCTAGCGGCCGGGGTGCGGAAGCGGCTTCGAACTCCATACGGAGGTCGTCGGCGGCCTCGCCGTGGATCCAGGCCAAGGGCGCGTAGTGGTGCCGTATGCCACGGGGGTCCTGGAGCAGCGGCCTGCCCTGGGCGTCTTGTGACCATTCGGCGTCTCCGGTCGGGGTGCGGGCGGGGATCAGCCAGTGGTCGCCGGTCCGGTACGTGCCGCCAGGCGCGAACCAGATCTCGATCCCGTTTTCCAGATCGATCCATCCCCTTCCCTCTCGAGGAGTACGGCGCCGTCGACGAGGGGAGTGGCGCCTCGCCGGGGAGACGCGTGGTGATCCCATCGCCGGAGGAACGGATGCCGCGCGCGGCCGGTCGCGGGTCGGGCGTTCACCGACGGAGAGAGCCGGTCAGCGGCAGCACCTGCCAGGTCACCTTGAGCCGCGCCGCGGTGTCCGGCAACGTCGTGCCCAGCGTGGTCTCGCGGATTTCGCTGTCCCGCAAGTAGGTCACCAGTCGTTCGGTGACCTTGAGGTAGACCAGGAACGGCAGGTCGGCCAGGTGGTCGGCTTCCTGGTCGCGCTCGGGATCACGCCGAACCCTCTGGAACACGTCTGCGCGGTCCTCGTTCCCGCGCCGCTGGGCGACGAGGTCCACACACGGCTGCGTGCCGCTGAGATCGCCGTGAGCGTGCCGCGCGCAGAACGCTCCGCCTCACCACCGGCACAGAACTACACGGTTGTCATGCTGACTGGTGGCCGAATGGACGTTGTCAGGCGCGGGGTTGTCAGTACGGGACGGCGATGTCGGTGGCGCTGGTGGTCTCGTAGACCACGCCGTTTTTGGTGGCGTAGTGACTGCAGGCGACGTGGACAGTGCGCAACACGGCGCCGTTGGGGATCCAGGGCGTCTCGAAGTGCACGTCGATGAGCGCGCCGTCGTTCTCCGAGTCGTAGTCGCCCGTGGCGGAGCCGCCCGGGCCAGTGGCGGTGCACCGAATGTTGATGTAGTCGGCGTCGCGCCGGTCGTTGCCCGGGGTGGCGAAACGCGAATAGCCGCGGATCTTCACCCGTTTGCTGATCCCGTCACTTTGGAGGCCCTCATTCTGGATTACGCCCTGCAGGACGTAAGCGGCGGTCGTGCTCCCGCCGGAGCCACCGCCGGCACCGGGGTCTTCGGGAGTCGGTTCGCTGATGCCCGGCAATTGGATGGGGTCCGCCTGGGCGGGGGCGATGGTCCCCAGCGACAACGCGGCGACGGCGAAAACAGTGAAGATTCGTTTACGCGATGAACTCATGCCCGAAGCTTTACCGCAATTTTCTCAATAAGCCACTGAATCCCGTGATTGGCCTTGAAAATTGCTGCATTCGGACCAAGCTTTGCATGCTCGGGCAGTACTTATTTCGTTACAGTGCCCGCTTTCGTGGAAAATTAGAGCCAGATGCGCTCAAGGATACTGGCGGCGACTTCGCCAGGGGATAAATACCGTCATCCAGCCGGTGTAAATTCACTCGAATGTGGCGCTTTGCGGTTACTTCTATTCTTGTCCTGATCTTTCAACAAGGCAAGAGCCGTTCTCGTCGATGAGAAACCGTTCCAAGGCGACTGGCATGCGCACCGCGGCCGTGGAGCCCATGCCGCTACGCCGGTGTCGGCAACCCTGGCATCGACGGCGTCCGGCCGCCGTGGTCACCCGTTCCAGTCATGTCACCGTCGCTGCGGCCACACTGAAGATGCGCCTCGTGTTCCGCGGGGTCGCGGCCGAGTGCCTGCACCGGCGTCGCGATCACATTCATCGCACCGCGTTCACCGCCGACGACAGCGATGGCTTGGAGCCGTCGCTATATTCGGTGATTCGCCGTCGACGGAAACGAGGGAACCAGTGCTGAATCGCCGGGGGAGGTCGCGGCACTCGGTCAAAACAGTGCTCGGCGGCGGAATCGACGGAATCGACCGCAGCCTTTCGATGCCCGCGGGAAAAGTACGAGAACTTCTGCTGGCGTGCGCGCAGCACGAGATATCGTCACTGCACCCCCTTCGGATCCGCAATATCCGCAACATCGGTTCTCTGGATCTCTCTCACCTTCGACTGGCTTGTGACCTGGATCTGGCGGGTTGCGCGATTTCCGGTGGGCTGATCCTCACGGGCACGACCGTCGGATCGGTCGAGCTGTCCGGCGCCGAGATGGACGCCTTCCTCGCCGCCGGCGCCCGGATAGGCGGCGACCTCGTGCTGCACCAGGCCCGGATAAGGCAGGCGAACCAGTATGGGCCGCGGTCCGCCGCGCAGGAATTTCGCCGTCGCAAGGGTGACCAGGTGCAGACTCCGATACGGACGCCGGACCGGGACGTGGTTGCTCCGGTGACCCTGACGAGCAGCCGGATCGAGGGCGACGTCGTCCTGTCGGAGGCCACGATCCGCACCGGTGAGCAGTGGGCGCTCTACGCGCCGCGGCTGCTGGCGTCCGGGTCGTTGATCGCCAATCGACTCCGTGCGACCGGCGGAGTCAGTCTCTGGGAGGCGAAACTGGCGAACTCCATCGTGCTCGACGGGGCGGAGGTGGGCGAGGTCGACGCGAGCATCGTGACGGTGAGCGGTGGCTTCTTCGCCGCGTATGGGTTCGTCGCGTCCGGTCCCGTGGATCTGTTCGCCATGCAGGCGGGAAACATCGTCACGTTCCACGACGCCGAACTGCGCGGATCGCCGACCTCCGCGAATCTCACCAGGCTCACGACCTCGCGTCTCAGGCTGGACACCCGCGTCGCTCCGAGCGGGCGCCTCATCCTGCGCGACGTACGGGTCAGCTCTCTGATCGATTCGGTTTCGGCCTGGCCCGCCGATGGCGATCTGGACTTGGAAGGACTGGGGTACGGCCGGATCGGGGCCACGCACTCCCTGACGGCCCGCGAGCGGATCGGCTGGCTCACCCGTGATCCCGAGGTGAGCGCGGCCTCGTTCGAGCGACTGGCCGCCCACTACCAGAGCGCGGGTGACGAGCGGTCCGCCCGGACGGTCCGGCCGGCAAGGGAACGGCATCTCCTGCGGCGCCGTCACTTCGCGGGCCGGTCTGGGGCTGGATCCAGGACGCGTTGTTCGGGTACGGATTCGTTCCGACAAGGGCGCTCCTGTGGCTCACAGCCATGGTCGGCACCGGGGGATGGTGGTTCTCCGGCCATCCGGTGCGCCCGCTCAAGCAGAACGAGCACCCCACCTACGCGCTCGATCTCGTGGTGCCGGTCGTCGACCTCGGCCAGGAGAAGGCCTGGGATCCCGTCGGCACCGACAAAATGGTGGCGATGGCGCTGGTGGTCGCGGGCTGGTTGCTGGCGACCGCGGTCGTCGCGGGAGCCAGGCGGCTCCTGAGCCGTACCTGAGTCGTAACTTCGTGGAGGCGCTCTTTCGACGTCCCGGCGACATCGACCAACAGTGCGCGGCGGCGTCGCTCTCGTCGAGCACCCCGGCTTTGGTGTCTCCGTCGTCCGTGGTCTATTCAAGCGCCACCGGATTCGAGTCCGTCGTTGCGCCGGAGTACCGCTCGGCGAAGAGATCGGATGGCCGAGCAACGGCGAGCCGGTCAGGTCGACATGCGACCCACGCCTACCGGTCTGGATCCTCGGTTGGGCTTGGTCGGTGCTGGTCACGTGTTACCTCTCGGCTGTTCTCGGACAGCAGTGGCACGCCCCGGCATGCCGAATTCAGGGGAATCACCAAGTCCCGCCGCCCTCCGAGCGGTCGGGTGGGCCCGGCTCTCGTGGTCTGGGTCCGGCGGCTCCCCTGTGCCATCCGCGACGGAATGATCAGTTGATGCGCTATCGTGATCGAAGTTGACGTATTTTTTTCCTTGAATACGTGTCGGCGCAGGTCCCGGCCTCTCGGATGGTGTCCTTGAAGGACTCCGATTGTTGCGCCTGGCAAAAAGTCTCTTTGTGCAGTGTTGTGGTTGTCGGCTGCGCGACGTCGAGGTTAGACTCGATCCGGCCGATCGAGGGGCCTTCGGCCTACCACCTGCGACGACCTGCCCACATCGGTAGGTCGCGGTATCCGCGATGACGCGTAAAATACCTGCCTTCACTGTATCTGGGGGACTTCTATGCCTGTGGCGAATGGTGATTTTCACGAATCCGTTTCAGAACGCATGACGTACCTGCTCGGTGAGGTACTGAAAACCCAAAGCATGATCATCATGCTGCTTTCCAGAATGCATCCGAAGGAGCCGGCGGAGTTCGCCAAGACGGTGATCGGCTATCCACTCGACACCGAGGGCGGCGAGACGGTCGGGGGGACCGTTTCCGGCCTGCGGCAAGGACAGGGTTGCCAGCTCACGCCGCGCGAGCTGGAGGTGGTCCGGCAGCTGGCGGAAGGCAAGTCGAACCGGCTGATCGCCCGGACGCTGGGTATTTCCGAGCGGACGGTCAAGGTGCACTTGAAGACGGTCTTCTCCAAGTTCCGGGTGGCGTCGCGCACAGAGGCGGTTCTGAGCGCCCTGCGGCTGGGCCTGGTGGAAACCAGCAGGTAGAAGCCCTTTTCCGAAGTGCTGGTCTCGACGACTACCTCTGCGGTGAAGCGTTGACGCAACGGTGCGTCTATGCTTTTATCGAGACTCAACGTTGCGTATAGGCAAGCGCCTGGTCGCCGCTTCGAGAACTTTTTCGCCCCTGCTCAACGCCTGATCCCCTGAACCCGCAAGGAGCACTCCGCGTGTCGAACATCCAGACGTCGCCCGACTTACCGCCTTCCGTCGAGCGCTCGCGTGGCCCGTTGGCCGCGGTCACCGCCTTCGGCTTCTGGGCCGTGATGGTGGGCACCACGGTGCCCACCGCGCTGTACCCGCTCTACAAGTCGCAGTTCGCCTTCGGCTCGCTGGCCGTGACGATCCTGTTCGCCGTCTACGCCGTTGGTGTCGTCGCCGGCTTGCTCGTCTTCGGGCGGGTGTCGGACCAGGTCGGGCGCAAGCCGGTGGTGTTCGCCGCGGTGCTGCTGGCCGCCGTCGCCGCGGTCGTGTTCCTGACCGCGCAAGGCCTGCCCGGCCTGCTCGTCGGTCGCGTGCTGTCCGGTTTCTCCGCCGCTCTCGTCACCGGTGCGGCGACGGCCGGCATCATGGAACTGTTTCCGTCGGCGCGCAAAGCAAGGGCACCTATCGTCACCCTGCTGTCCAATATGGGCGGGCTGGCCTGCGGCAACCTGATCGCCGGACTGCTCGCCGACACCGGGATCGCGCCGCTGCGCCTGCCGTGGATCGTGCACGGCGGCCTGCTGCTGATCGCCCTGGTGTCTCAGGCGTTCGTGCCCGAGACGGTGACCGTCACCGGCAAGCTGAAGCTGGCCCCGCAAAAACTGCATGTGCCGCGTGAGATCCGCGGAGTCTTCCTGCGTTCGGCCATGACCGGTGGCGCGGGCTTCGCGGTGCTCGGCGTCCTCACCGCGGTCACCGGCATCCTGCTGGCCTCCGAACTGCACCTGACCAGTCCGGCGCTGACCGGCTTCGTCGTGTTCCTCGCGTTCGCCTGCACCGCGCTCGGTCAGCTCGTGCTCCGGCGAATGCGGCCCGCCATCGCCCTGCCCGTCGCGTGTTCGGCCCTGATCCTCGCGTCGGTGCTCGTCGCCCTCGCCGTGCTCGTCGCTTCGCTGACAGCGCTGCTGCTCGCCGCGGTGGCCACTGGTTTCGGCACCGGGATCGCGATCGGCTGCGGCATGCTGGCGATCACCACGGGCGCCGCGCCCCAGCTGCGCGGCGCCGCCGTGTCCACCTTCTTCGCGATCCTGTATGGGATGCTGAGCTTGCCCGCGGTGGGCGTGGGCGTGCTCATCCAGCTGTCCGGCCTGCGGGTCGCGGGTACCACGTTCGCGATCGTGGTCGCGCTGATCGCGGCAGGGGTGCTGCTCAGTCTGACCAGCCAGAAGAAAGCAGCCAAATGACCAGCACACGTCCGTCCACCGGCAAGAACCCCCACGGGCACGCGGGACCTCGCCGCAACGTCAGCGCCCGGCAGGCCGTGCTCGACGCCGCGGACGACCTGCTGGTGGAACGGGGTTTCGCCGGGGTGACCATCGAGGCCATCGCGAACCGCGCGGGAGTCGCCAAACAGACGATCTACCGTTGGTGGAAGTCGAAGGTCGAGATCCTCCTCGACAACCTGGAAGAAGATGGCGAAGCCGCGCTGGCCTGGAAGAACGGCGATGGTGAGCCGCTGGCGGAGCTGGTCGGCCAGCTCTCGCGGCTGCAGGCGTTCCTGCGCGACGAAGCCGCCGGTGCCGTCATGCACAGCCTCATCGGTCAAGCCCTGCACGACCTCGACACCGCCCAGCGATTCCGGGAAGGTTTTCTGCTCGCGCAGCGGCAGCGGGATCTGGCCGGACTGCGGAACGTGCTGGAGCGCCTGGACTGCGCGCCCACGGGCGACGCCGAGCTCGCCGAACTGCTCGACCGGCTGCTCGGCCCGATCTACTACCGCTCAGTGGTGCTCGGGATCTCGTCGAGCCCCGAGTTCCTGGAGGAGCTGGCGCATTCGGTGGTCGGGCAAGCCCGTGAGGGGCGGGGATGACCCGGTCGCGGCCGGTCCGCCACCGCGTCCCGGCATCGGTGGTCGACGTCGTCCGGTTGGCGGAGCCGTTCGTGCGGATCACGCTCATGCTCGGCGGCGCCGACGGCGTGCGGTTCGACGGGCCGACCCGCTGGGTGAAGTTGTTCGTCGTCGACCCCGACACCGGAGCGCAGGTCGGGCGGGCCTACACGGTGCGACGGCAACGCTCCGCCGAGATCGAACTCGACATCGTGTTGCACGGCAACGGCCCGGTGGCCCGGTGGGCGGAATCGCCGCTGCTCGGCGAGGTCGTGACGGTGGCCGGGCCGCGCGGCGGGTTCACCCATCCGAAGCCCGGAACGCCATACCTGCTCGCCGGCGACGAAAGCGCCGCACCGGCGATCGCCTCGATCCTCGGCTCCCTGCCCGCGGGACACGGAAAGGTGACCGTGGTGCTCGAAGGCGGTGAGCACTTGCTGCCGCCCACCGATCCGGCGGTGACGTCGGTGTGCTCGCTGCGCCGGAGCGAGGGGATGAAGAAGGGCACGTTGATCACCCCGGCGCTGCGTGCGCTCCCGAAACCTGCCGCGGACTCGGTGATCTGGGTCGCGGGTGAGGGTGGGGCGGTGAACCAGGCGCGAATGTTATTTCTCAACGAATGGGGTCTCGATCACGATGAATTCTCAACCAAAGGCTATTGGAAATACGGCGAGCCCGATCATCGCGAGTAGCTGAGCTTTCAAGTATCTGCCTTTTCGGGCGGCCGAACGGACCCCTGGTTTTCCAAAAAGTTCATTCCGCGGCGCGGTTCGCTGGATAAACTGGCGAGATGAAGGCTCTGAACCTCAATACGCTCGTCGTTCTCGACGCGCTGCTGGAGGAATGCAGTGTGACCGGCGCGGCGAAGAAGCTGGGGCTCAGCGCGCCTTCGGTCAGCCGGTCGCTGTCGCGGATACGGCTCGAGCTCGGCGACCCGATTCTCGTGCGGGCGGGTCGCCGGCTCGTGCCCACTCCGCACGCGCTGGCCCTGCGCGATCGGGTTCGCGGCTTGGTCGAGGAGGCATCGGAGCTCCTACGCCCGAAGGACCCGCTCGAGATGTTCTCGATGACCCGCACGTTCGTGGTCCGCGCCAGTGACGGCTTGGCGTCGGCGGTGGTCGGCCCGCTGGTGAAACGGTTCGGCGAGAGCGCGCCGAACGCGGTGCTGCGGTTCACGGCCGAGGGCGGGGAGGACGTCGACCCGTTGCGCGACGGGGAAATCGACCTCGACATCGGAATGATCGGGCATCTCGGCCCCGAAGTTCGGGTCGAGTGGCTGTTCGACGACAGGTTCGTGATCGCCGTGCGGAAGGGTCATCCACTGGTGACCGGTGAAGCCACCCTCGAACAGGTCTCAGCCTATCCGCACGTCAACGTCTCGCGCCGTGGGCGGACCCACGGCCCGCTGGACGGCCTTCTGCAGCGCGAAGGCCTGAACCGCCAGGTGAGCCTGGTGGTGGCGTCGTTTTACGTGGCCCTCGAAGTGGCCTCGGCGTCGGACTTCGTCGCGGTCGTGCCGTCGAGGTTGCTCCGCTCGGCCATCGGCCGGTTCGGCCTCGCCGAGGTCGACCACCCGATCAGCGCGCCGGTCGCGATTTCCCAGGCCTGGCACCCCCGGATGGACGCGGACCCGGCCCACCGCTGGCTGCGCCACCAGTTCCGCGACGTCTGTCACCGGGAAATGGCGGGCTGAACACCCGGTTCGCCTCCGTTTACCCGATTCTCCCCGTGGGTAAGAATGCCGTGGTGCGCGAAGTCGCAGTCACGAAATGCGCCCACCTTTCGGCCGGGTATTCCCGGTCCCCGTTCGCCATACTTCTTAACGGCTAGTACCAAAAGGCGGGTACTGGACCGGGCCGGGGCCGGAGACGCTGTAGCGGACGGACGAATGAGACGAAAACTAGGTGGACGATGACGACTTCGCGACCCGAATCCGTGGAACTTCCTTACACCGGTGCCGAGTACCTGGACAGCTTGAAGGACGGGCGTGAGGTCTGGATAGGCGGTGAGCGCGTCGAGGACGTCACCGCGCACCCGGCGTTCCGGAACAACGCCGGTTCCATCGCGCGGCTCTACGACTCGTTGCACGATCCGGCCACCAGCAAGAAGCTGATCGTCCCGACCGACACCGGCAACGGCGGCTTCACCCATCCCTACTTCAAGGCACCGCGGACGGTCGAAGACCTGCAGGCGGGCGTCGAGGCGATGACCGAGTGGTCGCGGATGACCTACGGCTGGATGGGCCGCACGCCGGATTTCAAGGCGGCGTTCCTGTCCACCCTGGGGTCCAACGGCGACCACTACGCGCCGTTCGAGGACAACGCCGCCAACTGGTATCGCAAGGCCCAGGAAAAGGTGATGTTCATCGGCCACGGGATCGTCAATCCGCCGATCGACCGCCACCGGGGGATGACCGAGCACAAAGACGTCTACCTCACCGTCGACCGCGAGACCGACGCCGGCCTCGTCGTGTCCGGCGCGAAGGTGGTGGGCACCGGCGCGGCCGTGACCCAGCACATCTTCGTCGGCAGTTACGCGCGGATCCCGGAGAACGGCAAGGAGTTCTCGGCGTTCTTCATCGTGCCGATGAACGCCTCCGGGCTGAAGATCATCTCGCGCCGGTCCTACGAGCAGGTCGCCTCGGCCACCAGCACCCCGTTCGACCAGCCGTTGAGCAGCCGGTTCGACGAGAACGACGGGATCCTCGTGTTCGACCAGGTCCTCGTACCCTGGGAGGACGTGTTCTGCTACGACGTCGAGAAGGCCAACAACTTCTTCGTCGGCTCCGGCTTCTTCTACCGCGCGATGCTGCACGCCTGCGTCCGGTTCGCGGTGAAGCTCGACTTCCTCACCGGCCTGCTGGCCAAGGGCCTCGACACCACCGGCACCCTCGACTACCGCGGCGTACAGGGACGGCTCGGCGAGGTCCTGTCCTACCGCAGCGTGTTCTGGGGCCTCATCGATTCGATGGTGCACAACCCGACGCCCTGGCCCGACGGCACGCTCGCCCCGAACGGCGAGACCGCGATGGCCTTCCGGGTGCTGGCCACCAGCGTGTACCCGAAGATCAAGGAGATCTTCTTCAAGGACCTCGGCAGCGCGTTGATCTACAACAACTCCGACGCCGCGGACTGGGGAGTGCCCGAGCTGCGCCCATACCTCGACAAGTACATCCGCGGCCGGGGCGTTCCCGCGCAGGAGCGGGTGAAGCTGATGAAGCTCATCTGGGACGCGGTCGGCACCGAGTTCGGCGGCAGGCACGAGCTGTACGAGATGAACTACGCCGGTAACCACGAGCAGATCCGGTTCGAGGCGCTGCAGGCCCAGCAGGCCACCGGCAAGTTCGACGAGTACACCGGCCTGGTCGACTCCTGCCTGTCGG
>Ga0196958_10000529_pt1 | contig 12473 bp, 12 predicted proteins | sample S1v_10metaG_FD_148654 | JGI IMG/M metagenome (GOLD analysis project Ga0196958, IMG submission 148654) | Soil microbial communities from Anza Borrego desert, Southern California, United States - S1+v_10 | ecosystem: Environmental > Terrestrial > Soil > Desert | place: USA: California | collected...
GTGCTCTTCTTTCGCTTCGCTTTCGCTTCCTTCGCGGCGTCGACGACGCCGTCCGCAACCACCACGGTCGTGGTCAGGAGCAGGACAGCGAGCGCGAGACGCTTCATACGCGGCCGTAGCGATCTTCGAGACGGACGACGTCCTGCAGCTCGGGGGTGGAAACCTCCGCGACGTCCGTATCCACGACCGCATACATCCTGTGGATCAGGCGCGGCGGAATGTGAAACGCCTCCCCTTTGCGCAGGGCGAGCTCGCGGCGGTCACCGTCGTGCTCGATCGTCAGCTTCAGTTCGCCGTCGACAACGTAGAGCGTCTCCTCTTTCATTTCGTGGTACTGGAGGCTCAGCGACTCGCCCTGATTGATGTGCAGAATCTTGCCGACGTAGCGATCGGTGTGCGCGAAGATCAGCTCGTATCCCCACGGCTTCGGGACGTGCGTGACGAGGCGGTGCTTGAACAGGTCGGTCATAGTGTTTGGTTGATCAAACCTTCCGGGAAACGCATGGCCACGCTCTCGATCACGAACTCCTCGATCTCCTGCGCGGTCTTCTTGTGCAGCGCGAGCTCCGCGATGCGCTTGCATTCTTTGTAGCGGACCGAACGGATGACGTTCTTGATGACGGGAATCGACGACGGATTCATGGAGAAGATCTCCAGGCCAAGGCCGAGAAGCACGATGGCGAAGATCGGATCGGACGCCATCTCGCCGCACATCTCCACCGGGATCCCCGCGCGTTTGCCGGCGTCGATCACACCTTTCACGAGACGCAAGATGCCGGGATGCAGCGGCTCGTAGAGATAGCTCACGTTCTCGTTGCCGCGATCGATGGCCAGCGAGTATTGGATGAGATCGTTCGTGCCGATGGCGAAAAAGTCCGCTTCGGTCGCGAGCAGATCCGCGATCACGGCCGCGGACGGCACCTCGATCATGATCCCGATCTGCAGCTCTTTGTTGTACGCGATGCCTTGCGCGTCGAGCTCCGTACGGATCTCGCGCACGAGCGTCTTCACCTGCCGCAGCTCCTGCACGCCGGAAACGAGCGGGAACATGATCTTGATCTTGCCGTGCGCCGACGCGCGCAAAAGGGCGCGCAACTGGGTCTTGAACATGTCGCGATGCTGCATGCAGAGGCGCAGCGCGCGCAGTCCGAGGACGGGATTGTCTTCCTTCGAGCCCATGATCTCGCGGGCGAGCTTTTTCCCGCCGAGGTCGAACGTGCGGATCACACACCAGTTGGGGGCGGTCGATTCGGCGAGCTTGCGATAGATGTTGAAGTGCTCTTCTTCCGTCGGCAGGTCGGGGCTCGTGGAGATGTAGAGGAACTCCGAGCGATAGAGCCCGATCCCTTCGGCGCCGAACTTCTTCGCGTCGTCGAGCTCTTCGACGAGCTCGATGTTCGCCTGCAGCGAGATCTTGCGGTTGTCTTTCGTGATCGCGGCGAGATTGCGGTTCTCGAGCAGCCGCTGTTCGGCTTCCTCGTGACGCGACTCGCGGCCGCGATACTCCTCCACCATCGCCGGCGTCGGATTGATGACGACCGCACCCTCGTAGCCGTCGACGATCACCAGTTCGTCGTTGTCGACGATCTTCGTGAGGCGCGGCACGCCGATGACCGCGGGGATGAACAGCGACTTGGCGATGATCGACGTGTGCGAAGTCCGTCCGCCGACTTCGGTGGCGAAGCCGACGATCGGACGGCGATTGAAGTGGATCGTGTCGGACGGCGTGAGGTCGTCCGCGATGATGATCACGTCGTGCTTGATCTCGGAGAGATCGTGATGGGCGACGCCCTGCAGATTGACGAGCACGCGCTCGGCGACGTCTTTGACGTCCGCCACGCGCTCGCGGAGATAGTCGTCCTCGAAGGAGGCGAAGCGCGCCTGCAGTTCTTCCTGCACTTCCGCAAGGGCCCACTCGGCGTTGACCTGTTCGGTCTCGATCTTCTGCTGGACCTTGTCGGAGAACGAGGCGTCGCCGACGATCATCGCGTGCGCCTCGAAGATCTGCGCGTACTCCTCCCCCATCGAGCGGCTGACTTTCGCCTTGAGGTCGAGGAGCTCGTCACGCGTCTTGGCCAGCGATTCGAGGAAGCGCGAGACTTCCGACTCGACTTCCTCGTCGCGGATGGGAACGCGATAGATCTGCGCGACGCGTTTCTCGACGATGACGGCGCGCCCGATGGCGATGCCGGGCGAGACCCCGACACCTTTGTAAGTACGGACGTCGCTGCGCGTTTGAGCTACAGCCATCCGGTCATTCTACTTCGTCGAATTTCGCGTTGATGAGGTTCTCGACCGCGTCGAGAGCTTCACGCTCGTCGGTGCCGTCCGCTTTGACGAGGACGGTCGAGCCGCGGCCCGCGGCGAGCAGGAGGATGCCGAGGATCGACTTGCCGTCGACTTCTTCATCGCCTTTGCGGATCTTGATGTCGGACTTGAACCGCGCGGCGGTGTGCACGAGCTTCGCCGCGGCGCGCGCGTGCAGTCCGAGCTTGTTCTTGATCTCGATGGAGCGCTCGATCACGCCGGCACTCCCGCGCGTTTTTCAGCCGTCAGCAGGTCGGATGCGACGCGAATGGCTTTCGAGCCTTTCTCGCTGATGACGTGGGCGAGCGTCGCCACGTCTTTCGCTTCTTCCTTGACCATCGCGAACTTCACGATCATCGGCAGATTGACTCCGGTCACGACCTCGATGCGTCCCTGCTCGAGGAACTGAAGGCTGATGTTGCTCGGCGTACCGCCGAACATGTCGGTGAAGATGATGACGGCGCGGTCGGCTCCGATGCGTCCGAGTCCGGCCGCGATCTTTTCGTGTGCTTCGTCGACCGTGTCGCTCCATTCGAGCGCAACGGCTTCGATCCCGGCGACGTCGGCTTCGATCTGCCGCGCGGCGTTGAGCAGCTCCGTCGCCAGGTTTCCGTGAGTAACGATCAATGCCCCGATCAATGGGCACCTCCCTCGGCTGCGCATCATACCCGCTCTCGTCCCCCTCGCCCCGATCGGTGGGAAGCGGACCGGGGTGGAGGGGCGCTGACGTTGAGGAGCAGGCGTAGCATAGTTGATATTGCATCACTCAACTCGCATTCGTATACTTGGCGCAGTCACGCTCAAATGTGACAGAAGGAGACTAAATCATGACGCGTTTTGCAGCTCCCACTCAGGATTTCAAGAACCTTCAGACGCAGCTCAACCGGCTGTTCGAGCCGTTCGCCCGTTTCACCCCCACCGATGAGGATCTGGTCGGCGGTACGTGGATCCCGCCGGTGGACGTCGCCGAGACGCAGGAGAAGATCCTCGTCCGTGCTGAGCTGCCGGGCATGAAGCAGGAGGACATCAACATCGAGTTCGAGAACGGCCTGCTCACCCTCCGCGGCGAGCGGAAGCTCGACAAGCAGGAAGGCGTGACGTGGCACCGCGTCGAGCGGACCTACGGCGCGTTCAGCCGCTCGTTCACGCTCCCGCGTACGGTCGACCCGGAGAAGATCGCCGCGACGTACCGCGAAGGGATTCTCGAGATCGAGGTCCCGAAGCGCGAAGAGGCGAAGCCGAAGCAGATCAAGATCGCCGTCCGCTGACGCTCCGCGCGGCACCGGGCTTCGGGCGTCTGGGATGTCCCTTCCAGGCGCCTGAAGTCAATCAGCGTTTGTAGTCGCGGTGCACGGTCTCCACCGAGTACCCCGCGGCCTCGAGATCGTCGCTCAGACGCTGGCCGATGGCCACGCTCCGGTGTTTCCCGCCCGTGCAGCCGATGCCGATCGTGAGGTAGCTCTTCATCTCTTTCCGGTAGCCCGGCAGGACGTACGTCACGAAGTCGAGCAGCCGTGCGTAGAACTCCTCGAAGCCTTCCTGTTCCCGCAGATACGCCACCACCTCGGGATCGAGTCCCGTCTTCGGGCGGAGCGAGTCGACGAAATGCGGGTTCGGGAGAAAGCGCACGTCGAACAGCAGGTCGAGGTTGTACGGGAGGCTGTACTTGAAGCCGAACGTGATCACGGTGACGAGCATCGAAGGCTCCGCCCCCGGGATCTGGAACTTCCGCATCACCTCGGCTTTGAGCTCGTGCACCGAGAACTGCGAGGTGTCGAGCACCATGTTCGCGAGCGACTTCACTTCCGTGAGCGCCTCGCGTTCCGCGGCGATGGCTTCGCCGAGCGGCCGTTCTTTCGCCAGCGGATGCGGGCGCCGCGTTTCCGAGTAGCGGCGCGCGATCACTTCGTCGCTGGCCTCGAGGAAGATCAGCACCGTGTTCGGCACGAGCTTCTGCAGGCGATCGCGGTAAAACGCGGGGAAGATCGTCGCAAAGTCGTGCGTGCGCACGTCGACGACGATGCCGATGCGCTTCGCCTTCTCGTGCGTGATGACTTCCTCGAGATACGGCTCGATGAGCTCGATCGGGAGGTTGTCGGTGCAGTAGAAGCCGAGGTCTTCGAGCGTCGACTGCACGTAACTCTTCCCGGAGCCGGAGAGGCCGGTGATGACGACGAGATAGTCCGGCGGTTGAAACGACGACAAGCTGGCGCTGCCTCCTACCGCTGTCTGCGAGTGCGGTCGATCACGTCCGGTGCGAATCGCGTGCGAGAACTGAGGCTGCGCACCTCGGAGCTGGCCAGTTCTTCGCGATTCGTGTGCGCCAACGAGTCGAAAGCCCCACCCTGCCGGGCGATCTGCTCGTCGATGCGGCGTGTGAATTCGCGCGCCGAGTCGTAGCCCTGCAGTTTCATGAGGTGATTGCGGGCCGCGATCTCGACCAGGAGCGCGAGGTTACGTCCCGACGCGACCGGCAATCGCACGTACGGCTTCGACACGCCCAGGAGATCGAACGCTTCCATGTTGATGCCGAGGCGGTCGTACTCCGTCCCCTCGACCCACTTCTCGAGTTTCACCACCAGGTCGATCGGCTTCACGTCGCGCGTCGAGGCGACGCCGAAGAGGTCTTTGATGTCGATGATGCCGATCCCGCGCAGCTCCATGTGATGGCGCAGCAGGTCGTTCGAGTAGCCGAGGAGCACGTCGTTCGGATGGCGCTTGATGACGACGAGATCGTCCGCGATCAGGCGATGGCCGCGGTACACGAGATCGAGCGCGCACTCGCTCTTGCCGATGCCGCTGTCGCCGAGGAGGAGGACGCCGATGCCGTAGACGTCGAGGAGGCCCGAATGCATGGTGAGGCGCGGGGCCATGTTCTCTTCGAGAAAGTACGTGGTGCGTGTGATCGTCGTGGACGACATCGCCGGCGTCGAGAAAAGCGGCACGCCGCGCTTCTCGCATTCGACGCGGAACTCGTCGAGCGGCGTGATGCCTTTGGTGACGATGAACGTGGAGATGTCGAGCGCGGAGACGTCGCGGATGCGTTTTTCGCGCAGGCGCGGCGGAAGGCTCTGCAGGTATTTCGTCTCGGAGGCGCCGATGATCTGCACGCGCCACGGCTTGATGTACTCGTAGTAGCCGGCGAAGGCGAGACCGGGCTTCTGCACGCGCGGCCGCTGGATGACGCGGTCCATGCCGTCTTCACCCGTGACGAGCTTGAGCTGGAGGTCATCGAGATCGGGCGAGCGCAGCGAGCTGACGGTCGTCTCGATGTAGTCTTCGTCGCGGACGGATTCCATGAGGGGATTGTAGCCCCTCACCCAGCCCTCTCCCCGCATTGCGGGGAGAGGGGGCGCGTGGAGATCAGAACTCCGGCGCGATCAGGCCGAGGTTGTTGTCTTTGCGCTTGTAGATCACCGACACCTTGTCGGTGTCGATGTCGCGGAAGACGATGAACTCGTTTTTCGAGTCGTCGAGGCGCAGCGCGGCCTCTTCGATCGACATCGGACGGATGGGGATGTTGTTCGTCTTGATGATGCGCGGGTTGCGCGTACCGTCTTCGTCCTCCCCCTCCTGGCGCAGGTTGCCCGGTTCGAGCACCTGCACGGCCCATTCGGTGATGTCGGGGGTGAACGCGCCGTCGCCGTTGTCGTGGCGATGGTGGTCGCGGATCTTCTTGCGGTTCTTCTGCGCCTGGCGCTTGACGTGATCGAGCGCGGAGTTGACGGCGTCCTGCATCGAGTCGTCGGACTCCTGCACGCTCTTGACGTCGTGCTCTTTCCCCTTGATCAGGATCTCGCAGATGTTGCGGTACTTCTCCACCTGCAGCACCACGCGCACGTCGATGACGTCGTCGAAGAGCTTCTCTTCGATCTTGGCCAGTTTCGTTTCGACCATTGCGCGAATGTCGGGAGGGATCTCGTAGTTACGGCCGGAAATCTCGGTTGCCATGAACGACACCTCGAACTAAAAGATTTGTTTGCGATCGGTGGAAGACGGGATGTTCAGCTCATCGCGGTACTTGGCCACCGTTCGCCGGGCGATGTTGATTCCCTCGTCGTTGAGGATCTTCATGATCTTCGAATCGCTGAGGGGTTTGCGCGGGTCTTCGTTCTCGATGTAGCTCTGGATCTTCTTCTTCACCGTGAGGGACGAGATGTCCTCGCCCGTATCGGAATCGATTCCGCTGTGGAAGAAGTACTTCATCAGGAACAACCCGCGCGGGGTGTGCATGTACTTGTTGGAGACGACGCGGGAGACGGTCGACTCGTGCATCTGGATGTCGTCCGCCACGTCGCGCAGGACGAGCGGCCGCAGAAAGTCGATGCCGCGCTCGAGGAACTCCCGCTGGTGCTTGACGATCGATTCGGCGACTTTGTAGATCGTGCGCTGCCGCTGGTCGAGTGACTTGATGAGCCAGACGGCGGAGCGGATCTTGTCTTTGATGTAGTTGACCGTCTCGCCGTCGGACTTGGAATCCATGGAGTTGAGCATCGAGCGGTAGCCGCTGTTGATGCGCAGCTTCGGCATCCCGTCCTCGTTGAGGACGATCACGTACTCGTCGCCGACCTTGTGCACGTACACGTCGGGCTCGACGTAGATCGCGCGCTCGCTGGAGTACTTCCGCCCCGGCTTCGGATCGAGATGTTTGATGATCTCGACGATGCCCTCGAGCGACTTCATGTCGATGCCGAGAGCCTTCGCCAGCGGGACGAACTTGCGCTGCATGAACTCGTCCCAGTGATCGCGGATGATCACTTCGACGAGCGGGGCGTCGACTTCGAGGAAGCGGAGCTGCAGGAGGAGGCATTCGCGCAGATCACGCGCGCCGACGCCGATCGGGTCGAGCGACTGCACGGCCGCGATGGCGGTCTGCACTTCTTCGAGCCCGTAGCCGCCCGAGGCGACGATCTCTTCCTCGGAAGCGCGGAGATACCCGTCCTCGTCGATGTTGCCGATGATGAACTGCGCGATCTCCTTCGTGCGCGGCGACGCGTCCGACATCGAGAGCTGCCACGTCAGGTGATCGGAGAGATTCGGCGGACGGGTGAGCGTGTTCTCGATGGGGAACTCTTCGTGCTCCTCCCCCATCCCGCGCGGGTTGTAGCCGTATTCGATGTAGTCCTGGAAATAGGCGTCGTAGTCGATCTCGTCGAAGGAGTCTTTCTCTTTCTCGTCCTTCGTCTCGACCTTCTTCGCGTCTTCACCCTCATTCTCGGCCTTGGTCTCCTCGGCCTGCGCTTCCTCGGTCTTCGCTTCTTCCGCGGATTCGTCGAGGAGGGGGTTCTCGAGCAGTTCCTGATTGAGGACTTCCTGAAGCTCGAGCTTCGAGAGCTGCAGCAGCTTGATCGCCTGCTGCAGCGAAGGCGTCATGATCAGCTTCTGGCTGAGTTTGAGATGTAGCTTTTGTTCGAGTGCCACTTCTTCGAGGTGCCTTCCTGGCTCAGTTTAGATTGAATGTCTCGCCGAGATAAATACGCCGGACCTCTGCATCGGCCGAGAGACTTTCCGGTTCCCCCTGACGGAAGATCTCACCTTCTTTGATGATGTAGGCGCGGTCGGTAATCTTCAATGTTTCGCGTACGTTGTGGTCGGTGATGAGGATGCCGATCCCTCGTGCTCGCAATTGCGAAACGATGCGTTGAATCTCGAACACGGCGATTGGATCGATTCCTGCAAACGGCTCATCTAGCAAGATGAATGCCGGGTTGATCGCCAGTGCGCGCGCGATCTCCACCCGCCGCCTTTCTCCCCCCGACAACGCATAGGCCCGGCTGCGCGTGATGTGCGTGATGCCGAACTCTTCGAGCAGCGCTCGCGTGCGGCGCTCGCGCTCCGCGAGCGGCAGGCGCATCGTCTCGAACACGCTGAGGAGATTCTCTTCCACGGTCAGCTTGCGGAAGACCGACGCTTCCTGCGGCAGATAGCTGATGCCGCGCTGGGCGCGCAGATACATCGGCAGCTCGGTGATGTCGTCGCCGCCGAGCGTGACGCTGCCGCCGTCCGGACGCACGAGCCCGACGATCATGTAGAACGTGGTGGTCTTCCCCGCCCCGTTCGGCCCGAGCAATCCCACGATCTCCCCCTGCCGGATCGAGACCGAGACGTCCTTCACCGCACGCCGCCCCTTGTAAACCTTGACGAGGTGGGTCGCGGTGAGATCCAGGGGCGTTTTGTTCGGGGTGGGCGCGTCAGGCATGTGCGGGCGGAGATTATCAGAACGCCGAATGCAGGATGCAGAATGCGGAATGGTGCATGAAGAACGTTCTCAATTCTTCGTTCTGCATTCTGCATTCTGCATCCGTACGTACGTTCCTACCCCTCCTGCTTGTACGTTCCCGTCGTCTTGCCGTCGGGGCTGCGTACCGCGACGCGGTCGCGCGTGAGGTCGAAGACGATCTGTTCGCCGGCGAGGTTGCCTTTCGGGTCGCTCATCGTCGCCGGTTTGCCGAAGACGTAGATCATTTTTTTGTCGACCTGGTAGATCGCTTTGTCGCCGGTCCCTTTGCGGCCGGTGCCGGTCTCCGCGACCTGCACGCCGGTCTCCGCTTCCATGCGCTGCACCTTGCGGTTGTCGTCCATGAAGAGCGTCGCCTTCTGCGCCTGCAGCGTGCGCGTCTCGTCGACGATCGACACGTCGCCGATCAGTTCCACGCGACGTTCCGCTTTCCGCGCGATGAGCTGCTCGCTCGTCGAGCGCATCGGCGTTTTCCGCGCTTCCGCGGTCGTGTTGTAGAGCAACGTGCGCACGTTGCCGCGCGCGGTGAGTGTGTCGCCGCTGCCCACCACCTGCATCTCGCCCGCGAGCAGCGTGTTGTTCTCCTGCCACGCGCGTACGTTGCCGGTAAAGTGCGCGATCTTCTGCGCCTGACGCATCACGAGCTCGTCGGAATTGACGAACACGGGCTTGCCGGTCGGGAACAGACTCGACGCATCGGCCGACGCGCCGCCGCCCTTCCCTTTCGACACGAGCTGCGCGATCACGGAGCCCTTCGCGTGCGCGGTCTGCGCGCGCGGCGAGAACTCGATCTGTTTCGCTTTGAGCGTCGAGCCGTCCGCGACCACCGTCGCCTGCCACCCCGGATCGGTCGTGAGGATGATCTTGTCGCCGGTGATGTCGTAATGCGCGCGGAACGCGGACGCGCTGTTCTTCGGATCGCTGTAGCGGAACGCGCCTTCGAGATACGCGTTGCGCGCGCGGCGTGTGACCGGATCGAAGTAGACGGTGACGAGCTCGGAGTTGATCTGCCGCGGCTCCGCGCCGAGCTCTTTCATGACCACCTGGTGGTTCGCCTTGATCTCACTCACCGCGCGATTCGCGAGTGCGACGCGAAAGCTGCGCGCCACGATGTCCCGCTGCGGCGGTCCGTCGAGCACCGCATGCGCCATGTTCCCCGCGCCGAGGGCGTTGATGGCGTTGATCTTCCCGTCGGGACCGACTTCGGTGTTGAAGTTGTCGCACGTGACGGTCTTGCGTCCGCCGAGGTCTTCGCCGGGCTGCGCGTTCGCGGCCATGATGATCTCGACGTTGCCGGTGCCTTCGAGGCCGATGATCTGCCGGCGGTCCTGCGTGAAACGGCCGAGCATGTAGTCGGCTTTCACGCTTTCCGCGTCGCGCAGCATGCGCACGTGATCGCGGAACTCGACCGTGTTCTCCTGGCGTTTGAAGAGGCCTTCGCGTCCGGCGATCGTCATCGGCGTTTCGGGCGGAGTGCCCGGCGGTGCGTTGACGGGCAGCGCGGCCATGGTCGCGGTCACTTCTTTGTGCAGTCGCAGCGTCTCGCCGGCGACGTCGAGGTCGAGCGCGCCTGCCTTGCCGTCCCAGCGGTCGACTTTGAACTCGACCGGGATGTCGTTGGTGAGACGCGCGCCGTCGTAGTGAATCTCGCGCGTGCGGATCTCGATGCCGTCGCTCGACGTCACGCGCACGCCGCCCTTCGCCTCGGCTTCTTTCGTCTGATTGTTGAACTGCGCCTCGGGGCACGAGATCACGTACGTCAGGCCGTTCGCGCGATAGAGGGTGAGCTTCACGCCCTCGAGCGTCGTCCATCCCGAGGCGAACGAAACCACACGTGAGGCCACGATCTCGGAGACGACGCGGCCGCCCACCGTCTGCACGTCGCGGAATGCGCGCGCTTCGATCTCCGGCTGGTCATTCGGGCGTTGTGTCGAGGTGACCGGTTCGGCTGGATTGCGTCCGAGGCGGCCTCGGGAGCGATCCCAGCTGAGGAAGATGAAGACGACGAAGGCGACGAAAACGATCGGCAGCGCGATACGGAGGACGCGAACAGTGCGCTGCATGTCGTTGCGACGTAACACCTTCGCCACCCGTTTCGTTCCGTCTCGCCGTACGATTCTCCCCATGCGACTGACTGCGATCGTCACGGGTGCCCTGCTCCTCTTCGCAACCAGTGCCAGTCCGCAGGAAAACGGACATGTGCAGGACCTGCTCGCCGCCATCGCGGGCAAGGAGAACAAGCCGGCCGGCGAGGTCTTCAGGAACGTGAAGATGATGAAGGACGTTCCGGCCGGGCGCTTCGTCCGCATCATGGACACCGGCTTCGCGAAATCCCTCGGCGTCGGCTGCGAGCACTGCCATGTCACCGACCGCTGGGAGGCGGACGAGAAGCGTCCGAAGCGAGCGACGCGCGAGATGATGAAGCTCGTGCGTCAGATCAACGACACGCTCGCCGACATGCAGGACATCGACAACGCGGACGCGACGGTGAACTGCACGACGTGTCACCGCGGGTTCGTGAAGCCGGCCTTGCAGATGAAGTAGGTGCCGGCGGCCTGTTCGGCAGCGAGGACGCTGCCGGATCAGCCGGCGAGGACGCCGGCGCTCCGCACGTCGACCACGGTCAGCCGCGAGCCGTGGTAGCGGTCCGGCTCGATGTGCGCGAGTAGGTCGACGGTTCCGCGCAGCTCGCCGCGCAGTTGCTTCACGCTCGGCCAGAGCACGGCGACGCCGCGTCCGGTGCCGTCGTCGATGTTCAGCTCGCAGCACTCCTCGGCGAACATGCGCGTGCTCTTCACCGCGACGCCGCGAACGAGAAACAGCGGCTGCGTGTTGCCGGCGCCGAACGGCTGGAGCAGCTCGTGTGCGGCGATGAACTCGCTGTCGATCTCGCCGAGGGTGATCTCCGCATCGACTTTCGCGTCGCGGCGGAACCGCTCCTCGTCGAGCGCGTCGAACCGCTCGTGCAGACGCCGGCGCAGTTCGGCGAGATTGGCGAGAGGCAAGGAGAAGCCGCAGGCGAACTCGTGTCCGCCGAAGTGGGTGAAGAGCTCGCTCACCGCATCGAGCTCGCCGTGCAGGTCGATGGTGGGGATGCTGCGTCCCGAGCCGACGCATTGATCGCCTTCGATCGTCATCGCCAGCGTGGGACGGAAGTAGCGCTGCGCGATGCGGCCGGCGGTGAGTCCGAGGACACCGCGATGCCATCCCTCGCCTGCGAGCACGAGCACGCGCTCTCCGCCGCGAATCTGCGCCTCGGCCGACGTGCGCACCTGCGCTTCGATCTGCTGCCGTTCCGCGTTCATGCGATCGAGGTCGCGGCAGATCTGCCACGCCGCTTCTTCGTCGGCCGCGGCGAACAGATCGATGGCCGTGTTCGCGGACGCAAGACGCCCGGCGGCGTTGATGCGCGGTCCGATTTTGAAGCCCACATCTACCGCGCGTAGAGCGCGGCCGGCGAGGCCAAGACGTTTCAGGAGCGCACGCAGTCCGGGGTTCTTCACGTCCGCCAGTCCGGCCAGACCGAGGGACGTAATGGTGCGGTTCTCCCCCACCAGCGGCGCCACATCGGCGACCGTGCCGATGGCCGCGATCTTCAGCAGCGACTCGATCGACATCCTGCGCCCGCTGCGGCGAATGAGCTCGCAGCACAGCTTGAACGCCACGCCGACTCCCGCCAGTTCCTTGAACGGATATTCGCAACCCGGCTGTTTCGGATTCAGCACCGCCGCCGCCTCGGGCAATGTGCCCGGCGGCAGGTGATGGTCGGTGATGATCACGTCGATCCCGCGCTCGATCGCACGGCGCACCGGGTCGATGCTCGTGATGCCGCAATCGACCGTGATTACGAGCTTCACGTTGCGCTCGACCAGCACGCGATCGAGCACTTCCATCTTGAGCCCGTACCCATCGACGAGGCGATGCGGTA
>Ga0196958_10000530_pt1 | contig 12435 bp, 14 predicted proteins | sample S1v_10metaG_FD_148654 | JGI IMG/M metagenome (GOLD analysis project Ga0196958, IMG submission 148654) | Soil microbial communities from Anza Borrego desert, Southern California, United States - S1+v_10 | ecosystem: Environmental > Terrestrial > Soil > Desert | place: USA: California | collected...
AGCAGGCTGATCGTCGCCTCGATCACGTCGTGCACCGTGATCCGCAGCAGCCGGGGGTCCGGGGACGCCGAGTGGCGGTCGCGCGACCGCCTGTCGCCGGGGTCGCCGCGGTAGAGCACCAGCTGCGGCCCGTCGACCGGCGGGGTGCACAGACCGGGCGGGCTGGGGCCGCAGAGGATCACCGACGGCCGGGCGTACGCCGCCGCCAGGTGTGCGACGCCGGTGTCGCCGCAGATCACCAGGCGGGCGGCGGCCACCAGCCCGGCCAGGTCCAGCGCGTCGGTCCGCCCCGCGAGGACCGAGTCCTCCGGGAGCGACGCGCGTCGTCGTACCTCCTCGCAGAGGCGGCGGTCGGACCGCGACCCGGTGAGCGCGACCGGGGCGAACCGGCTCGCCCATGCTGCGACCTGCGCGAACCGGTCGGCGGGCCATCGCCTGGCCGCCGACGAGGCGCCCGGGTGGATCACGACCGGCCCCGGCCCGGCAGCGGGTACGACGCCCGCAGGCGGGTCGAGCCGCAGGTCGGTCGGGTCCGCGACCAGGCCGAGGCCCTGGACCAACCGGCACCACCGGTGCACCTCGTGCTCGTCCTCCCGCCACGGCGGGCCCGGCACCCAGCGCCCGTCGGGTGCGGAGCCGGCGAACGCCACGAGCCGACCCGGTCGCAGCGCGAGCAGCGCCCCCTTGCTCGGCGGCCCCGCGCCGTGCAGGTCCACCGCGAGCTCCGGTGGCGGTCCGTCCCAGCCGAGCGGCCCGGAACCCGGGTGGTGGACGACGTCGTCGACGGCCCCGGTCAGCCGGGCGACGGGCACCAGCGTCCTCGGGGTCGCCAGCACGATCTCGTGGTCGGGGAGCCCCTGCCGTAGCGCGCGCAGCGCGGGGACAGCCGTCAGCAGCTCACCCAGGCCGTGCGCCCGGAGCACGACGCAGCGGGGCACTCGCCTCTCCGTTCAGCTCGGGCGGCCGCCCCCGGCGAGCGGGCGTCACGAGGACGACCGCCCGCCGGGACCGCCGCCGGGTCGGCGGCGCAGCCAGCCCTGCGCCACCCGGACGTGCGCTCTCCCGCTACAGCATTCTTCTCAACACTGAGTACCCGATCCGGGCGTCGGGATACGCCGATCAGGTGGGGCCCGGATCGTCGCGGTCGGCCCCGATCACCGGCACGACCAGCCACACGGAGAGGAAGACGACGAGCACGGAGGCGGCCGCGATCACGCCTGCGGCGGTGCTCACCACCACGTCGAACACCAGCAGGATCACCCCTGCGGAGACCACGGCGAGCGAGGCGAGCCCCACCCGGGCGGAGATGTGCGAGGCGCGGACCAGCCAGGGGCGCTGGCGCTGACGGAACAACACCCGGTGGAAGGCCACGGGCGCCACGATCGAGCAGGTCGTGAGCACCGCTCCGGCCAGGACCGTCAGGTAGATGACGTGCTGGCGGGAGGAGAGGTCCTGGAACCGGTCGGTGAACGGCACGGTCAGCAGGAACCCGGTCAGGATCTGGACTCCAGTCTGGGTGACCCGCAGCTCCTGCAGCAGCTCGTTCCAATTGCGGGTCAGCTGCTCCTGGACGGACTCGTCGTCGCGCGCCGCGTCCCTGTCCAACGTCATCCCACGTTCCTCTTCGTCCGGGCCGGACCGACCTGGACGACCACGCCGCCCGGAAGGCAGTCGCGGACCTCCAGCACGGCGCGAGCGGGGCCCGGCCCGGCCCGGTCGACGAGGTCGCGCACCACCTCTGCCTGGCCCGCGTCGCCGACCTGGACGAACAGGTGGCCGTCCGGGTGCAGGTGTCGCGTCCCCACCGCCACGGCCAGAGCGATCTTCTCGGTACCGTCCGAGCCGCCGTCGATCGCGGCGGGCGGGTCGTCCGGGAAGCTGTCGACCCGCTCGTGGGCGACCCACGGCGGGTCGGCGATCACCAGCGGGAAGAGCTCGTCCGGCTCGAGGGCGGCCGCCACCGGGCGCTCACGGACGTCGGCGCGGACGCCCGCTTCCGCCGCGTTGCGACGCGCGAACTCGACCGCGGCGGGGTTCGTGTCGACCTGCACCACGTCGCGCCCCAGCCGGCTCGCCGCGAGGAGGCCGATGTGCCCGGCTCCGCAGAACAGCTCGAGGACAGGGCCCGCGGGCAGCTCGCGGCCGACCTTGGCGGCCCAGAGGGCTTGCTCAACGGTCCACAGCCGCGGCCGGAGCACGCGGTGGTCCCAGTGGATGGAGAGGCCACCGAAGTCTTCGACGCGCTCGTCCCGGTTCGGAAGTGCTGGCTGCATGGTCCCGCGGTACCCACGCGCGGCACCGTCGATCCGCCAGCGTGCGTCAGAACACCGGCATCCCGCCGGTGACGCCGAGCACGGTGCCGGAGACGTAGGAGGCGTCGGTCGGCGAGGCGAGGAACACGAACGCAGGCGCGCACTCCGCCGGCTGCCCGGCCCGGCCGAGGGGCGTGTCCCCGCCCAGGTTCGCGACCTTCTCCGCCTTCTGCGTCGCCGGCTGCAACGGCGTCCAGATCGGGCCGGGGGCCACGGCATTGACCCGGATCCCGTCCGGTCCGAGCTCGGCGGCCAGATTCACGGTGATGTTGTTGATAGCCGCCTTGGTCGCCGCGTAGTCCAGCAGGCTCGTGGATGGCTCGTAGGCCTGGATCGAGGTGTTGTTGATGACGCAGCCCGGCCGCTCGCGCAGGTGCGGCACCGCCGCCCTGGTGGTCCACAGCAGCGCGTAGAGGTTGGTCTTGAGCGTCCGGTCGATCCGTTCGTCGGTGAAGTCGACGAAGCTGTCGTCGCGGGCCATCTGGTAGGCCGCGTTGTTGACCAGGACGTCGAGCCTCCCGAGCTCGGCGACGGTCCGTCCGACCGCCTCGTCACAGGCCGCCCGGTTGGTGAGGTCGAGCTCGAGGGCGAGCGGGGTCCGGCCCGCCCCGGCGACCAGCTCGGCGGTCGCGTCCGCGTCCGGCTTCTCCTCGGGCAGGTAGGTGAAGGCGACGTCGGCGCCCTCGCGGGCGAAGGCGATCGCGACCGCCCGCCCGATGCCCGAGTCCCCGCCGGTCACCAGCGCGACCTGCCCCTCGAGCCGGCCGTGACCGACGTAGCTCTCCTCGCCGTGGTCGGGTTCCGGCGTCATCTCCCCCGTCAGTCCGGGAGGCTGCTGCTGCTGGGCGGGAAACTGGGGCTCGTCGGTCATGCCGGCGTGGTACCCGGGTACCGCCTCCCCATGAGCCTCGCAACCGCCGCATCTCGTCTCGACCCGCGCCGGCTCCCGCACGACCTGACCTGGCGGCTGCTCCGCGACGGCTATGACGGCATCGCCGTGGAACGGAAATCGCGCGGAGGAGCGGATCCGTTCGTCAGCACCATGCTCGGGGGCCGGGCCGTGGTGGTGAGCGGCTCCGCGGGAGTCCGGCTGTTCTACGACGAGTCGGTCGTCGAGAGGGGCAGCGCGATCCCGCCCCCACTGGGTTGGCTGCTGTTCGGCCGGGGCGCGGTGCACAGCCTGGACGACGAGGAGCACAAGGCCCGCAAGCGGCTCTTCCTCGAGCTCCTGGCACCGGACCGGGTCCAGCCGGTGGTCGATGGGGTCCGGAACCGACTGGGCGAGCGGGCGCCACGGTGGGCGGCGGGCGTCGCGGTCTTCGACGAGCTCGTGGAGGTGTACGGCGACGCGATCCTGGCGTGGTCCGGGATCCGGGTGGACGAGGCCGACTCGCGCCGGATCAGCGGGATGCTGGCCGCGGTCGTCGACGGCTTCGGGCTCGCCGGTCTCTCCTACCCGCGTGCGTGGGCGGCCCGGCTCCGCCTGAACCGCTGGGCGGCCGAGCTGGTCGGGGGCGTGCGCAGGGGCGAGGTCCTCACCCCGGCGGACCGTCCGCTGGGCGTGATCGCCGCCCGCGCCGACCTGGACGACCGGACCGCGGGCGTCGAGCTGCTCAACATCCTCCGGCCCACGGTCGCCGTCGCGTGGCCGGCGACGATGGCGATCGCCCACCTGCTGCGGCTGCCCGAGCCGCAGCGGGCGACGACGGACGAGGTGCTGACGCCGTACGTCCACGAGTGCCGTCGCCTGCAGCCGTTCGCGCCTGCGCTCGCCGGCCGGGTGCGGCGGCAGACGTCGTTCGAGGGGGTGGTCCTGCGGCCGGGCGACCGGATCGTGCTCGACATCGTCGGCACCCACCTGGACCCGCGCACCTGGGGTGGGGCGGACCACGCCGCGGCATTCGACCCCGCACGGTTCGCGGCCGGCGGGGACCCGGACCCGTACACGCTCGTCCCGCAGGGCGGGGACGACCCCGCACGCGGCCACCGTTGTCCGGGCGAGCCGCTGACCGTGCGACTGCTGGAGACCACGCTGCGCGAGGTCGCCAGCCAGGGCCTGCGGGTGGTCGCGGCGGGCGAGGTGGACCGCCGCCGGATCCCGACCCGGCCGGACCCGCCCGTGCGGGTCGCCCGGGACGCGCGTGGCCCCGGGCACACACCGAATGCCGACCCCGGCGCCGGGTACCGCTCCCTCGTCGGCCGGAGGCCGACGGACATCGACGGGGACGCGGGAGCACCGCGCTGACGGCACCGACACTAGGGACGGATCCCATGACCTCTCCGCAGACCAACCGGCCGCTGATGATCACGGGCTTCGTGGCCCTGCTGGTGCTCGTGCTCGTCGGGCTCCTGGTCATCGGCCTCGCCCGCTGACCGAGGTGACGATCGAGGCCAGGCCCGCGAGGACGCGGGCCCTTGTTCAGCCGGCCGGCCCGGACGGCGGCGCCGCTGTGGGGTGGCGATCGCCGGGGTTGGCACCGGGTCGGCCGGTGGCCCCGTAGGACCCGCCTTCGATCAGCCGTCGACGGCGGCCGGCGCCGCGACGTCCGGTGACCCCGACTTCGCCGCGTGGCGGCTGACCGTGAGGTCGTCGAGAAGCGCGTCCAGCAGCTTGCGCAGGCCCGGGTGGCTGACGTGACCCTCGCGTGCCACCGCCAGCAGCCGCTCGGCGATGTCGCGGACCTTCACGTTCCGGTTGCGCGACCACCACTTGAGCATCGCGAACGCCGCGTCCGCGTCGAGGCCGTAGCCCAGCATCAGCACGCCCTTGGCCTGCTCGATCGTGTCGCGCGCCGCCGCCGACGCTGCTACGGCGGCGTCCGCCGCTGCGGCGCTCTCCGCGGCGAACTCCGGCGTCAGGTCCAGGTAGTAGCCCACGAGGTGGGTGACCCGGCGGATCCCGAAGGGCGCGTCACTCTCGCTGCGGATCCCCTCGCCGGCCAGGACCACGCGACGCTCGGCGCCCCTGACCCGGATCCGGTAGTAGATGTTGAACGGCTCGCCGGTGTCGATCGCGTCGCGGATCGCCTGCTCGACCCGGGTCCGGTCCTCCTCGTGCTTGTGCTTGAGGAACAGATCGGTGGTCGGCTCGACCTCGCCGGGACGGTAGCCGTGGAGGAGGTAGACGTCGTCGTCCCATTCCCACCGCTCGGCGGCGACGTCGTACACGAACCGGCCGGTCTGTCCGGCGGGCACGCCGTCACCGAGCTCGGTCGAGCTCATCGGGTCCATCGGAACCTCTGCGAGCATCCCGATCCCTCGAGCCCGGCGCACCGGCTCCTTCTCGCCACGACCCATCAGTCCCTCTCCAAGCCGGTTCCGGACCTGGTGTCGGCCCTAGGACAGCCTCCCGTATGTGCCCTAACCCCACGGGTATCAGGACCCACACCAGAGGAGGTCGACCGAATGAGCAGTCGCCACGCCCTGCAAGGGCAACTATCCCCAAGCCGTGGCGTCCACGGCAAGCCGGGGCGCGGTGCACGTGTCTCCAACCGGCTCCCGGAGCCCTGCGGCACGCTGAGCGCCGCCGTCGCCCGCTCGCTCACCACCGAGGGTGGGTCGCGGCCGGCCCCCCGGCCCAGCGACGTCCGGACCGTCGACGACCCTCTCGCCGACCGTGACTTCCAGCTCGCGCTGTGGATGCTGTACGAGCTGCACTACCGCGGCTTCGAGGAGGTCCCGGACGTGCTGGAGTGGGATCCCCTGCTGCTCGCCGCCCGGGCGGCGCTCGAGCACCGCTTCGAGGAGGCCGTCCGCGCACTGGCCGAGCCGGGCGCCGACCCGGGTGTGCTCGCCGAGCTGACGCGGGGGGCGGCTTCCGAACCGCCCGCGGACGTCGCCGACGAGGTCGTCCGCCGGCTGGTGGACATGACCCGCGGCGGCGCGGAGGGCGGAGCAGCGGCCTACCTCGCCGAGCACGCCACCGCCGAGCAGTTCGTGTCCTACCTGCGACAGCGCGCGGTCTACCACCTGCGGGAGTCCGACCCGCAGAGCTTCGTGCTCCCGCGGATCGGTGGGCCGGCCAAGGTGGCGCTGGCCGAGCTCCAGTACGACGAGTACGGCGCCGGCCGCCCCGACCGCCTGCACCAACAGATCTTCGCCCGCGGCCTCGAGGCGCTCGGCCTGACCACCGACCTGACCACCTATGTCGACGAGGCCGAGGCGGAGACGCTCGCCTCGGTGAACACGATGTCGCTGTTCGCGCTGAACCGCCGCCTTCGCGGCGCCGCCCTCGGTCACCTGGCGGCGTTCGAGGCCACCAGCTCGCTGCCGTGCGCCAAGGTGGCCGACGGCGCACGGCGTCTCGGGCTCCCCGAGGAGGTCGTCGACTACTACGAGGAGCACGTGGAGGCCGACGCGGTCCACGAACAGCTCGCGATCCGCAGCATCTGCGGCGCCGTCGTCGCCGAGGACCCCCGGCTCGCCCCCGACGTCGTGATGGGCGCGGCGGCCTGCCTGGCCGTGGACGGCCTCGCGGCCGACGTGCTCGTGGCTCGGTGGCGCGACGAGCCGATCGACGCGGGGGTGGCGTCCTGATGACGGCGAGCGTCGAGTTCTGCCCCGGCGGCCCGATGCTGGTCCGCGGGGCGACGGAGGTCAAGGACGACACCGGCGAGGTCCACCCGGTCGAGCGACCGGTCGTGGCGCTGTGCCGCTGCCGCCGGTCGCAGCGGAAACCGTGGTGCGACAACTCCCACAAGCAACCGAAACGCAAGACGTGAGGAGACCCCATGAAGGCAGTGACCTGGCAAGGAAAGCTCTCGATGTCGGTCGAGGAGGTTCCTGACCCGGTCCTGCAAGGTCCGGACGACGCGATCATCCGGGTCACCTCGACCGGGCTCTGCGGCTCCGACCTGCACCTCTACGACCCGTTGAGCCCGTTCATGGAGCGCGGCGACGTCGTCGGCCACGAGCCGATGGGGATCGTCGAGGAGGTCGGCCCGGAGGTCACCGAGCTGAAGCCGGGCGACCGGGTCGTCGTACCGTTCAACGTCTCGTGCGGGACGTGCTGGATGTGCGGGCAGGGCCTGCACAGCCAGTGCGAGACCACACAGAACAGGGAGCACGGCACCGGCGCCAGCCTGTTCGGCTACAGCAAGCTCTACGGGCACGTCCCGGGTGGGCAGGCGGAGTACCTGCGGGTGCCGTTCGCCAACGCGCTGCCGATCAAGGTTCCCGACGAGCACCCCGACGACCGGTTCCTGTTCCTGTCCGACGTGCTGCCGACTGCCTGGCAAGCAGTGGAGTACGCCGGGGTCGGCGCAGACCAGTCACTCCTGGTGCTCGGTGCGGGCCCGATCGGTGACATGGCCGCGCGGATCGGCCTGCTGCGCGGCTGCCGGGTCCTGGTCGCGGACCCCCTCCCCGAGCGTCTCGCCCGGGTGGCCTCCCGCGGCGCGGAGCCCGTGTCGATGGCCGACGGCGACGACCGCGTCGTCGAGCTGGTCCGCGACCTGACCGATGGCCGCGGTCCGGACGCGGTGATCGACGCCGTCGGCATGGAGGCGCACGGTTCCCCGGTCGCGGAGACGATGGCGAAGGCGGTCGGGCTGCTGCCCGACAAGATCGCCCAGCCGCTGATGAAGAAGGCCGGGATCGACCGGCTCGCGGCCCTGCACCTGGCGCTGGAGGCAGTACGTCGTGGCGGCACGGTGTCGATCTCCGGGGTCTACGGCGGCGCGATGGACCCGATGCCCCTGATGCAGATGTTCGACAAGCAGATCCAGCTGCGGATGGGGCAGGCGAACGTCCACCGCTGGAGCGGGGACATCCTCGACCTGCTCACCGGGGACGAGGACAAGCTCGGCGTCGAGGACTTCGCCACCCACCACCTGCCCCTGGACGACGCAGCCCAGGCCTACGCGGACTTCCGGGAGAAGAAGGACGGGATGGTGAAGGTCGTCTTCAACCCGTGACCGGGAACCGTTGAGACGGAGCGGCGCGCCGCCGATCAGGGGGATCGGCGGCGCGCCCCTCGCATCCCGAGGCACCCGTCCTCACCGAACATGAGCGCACCCCGCCACTGGGGACGGGGTGCGCTCCTCGGCGGGTGCGGGTCAGGCTGCGTGAGCCGTCCGTCCGCCGGTGATGGACCGTCGCAGGTCGTTGAGGATCCGCTGCAGCAGGCGGGACACCTGGACCTGGGTCACTCCCAGCTCGTCGGCGATCTGCTGCTGCGTCATCTGCTCGTAGAACCGCAGGTGGAGGATCCACCGGTCGCGGCCCTTGAGGCGACGGCAGGCCGGTCCGAGGATGGCCACGGCCTCGCTGTGGTCGAAGCCAGGGTCGTCCTCGGGCAGGCGGTCGATGAGTGCCAGCCCGGTGTCACCCGACGGCTGCTCCTGCAGCGAGTCGGGGGACGCGCAGCCGCCGCACTCGATGGCCTCGAGGACGTCGTCCTCGGACACCTCGAGGTGCGCGGCGATCTCCTTGGGCCGAGGCGGACGTCCGAGGAGCTGCGTGAGCTCCTCCTCCGCACTCGCGAGGCGGGCGCGGAGCTCCTGGAGCCGGCGCGGCGGGCGTACCGTCCACGTCGAGTCCCGGAAGTGACGCTTGAGCTCGCCGAGGATGCTCGGCACCGCGAAGACCAGCAGGTCCTCACCGCGATCCGGGCGGAACCCCTGGACGGCCTTGGTCAGCGCGAGGCAGGCGACCTGCTCGAGCTCCTCGAGCGGTTGTCCACGGTTGCGGTAGCGCGCGGCCAGCGACCTGGCCACGGGGACGTTCAGGACGATCACCTGGTCCAGGAGGACCTGGCGGGTCTCGCCCGTCGCCGTGTGCGCCTTGGCGAGCAGCTCCGCAGTGCGTTGCTTGCGCTCCTCGGAGGAGACCTGCGGAACGGAAAGGACATCAGATCGTGCGTTTTTTGCGTTGAGCGTGGTTACAGAAGACACAGAATCGACTCCCGGTATCGAGAGCGGTCGTGGCGGTTGGCTGGGCCACAGTGCTTCTGGTGCCACCATTACCCATCGAGTTCACGGCCAAAACCACAAAACCTGAACTTTCTCACCGGTCGAGAACGACGTGGTGCAGCGGAGGCGGGTTCTGGCGGTGGGCCTTGCAGGTGAGCCGGCTCATCGGACCGGGCGTGGTCCGCACCCGCGCCACCCGCCGCACGCCGCCGGCCGCGAGCGTGCACTCGGTGACATCGCCGTCCCGCCGGACCGCGACCACCATCACCTCGTCGAGGCCGGTCAGCCCCAGCTCGCGGCGCAGCTGGATCTCGGCGGCCTGGACCGGCATCGGGTACGACGAGCGGCCGCGCAGGTGGTCGAGGTCCAGCCGCCCCTGGAGGTGGGCCCCGGCGATCTTCACGCCGGCCTCCGGGTCCAGCCGCCCGTAGTAGAGCCCGTGCGGCAGCACCACCATGTTGCCGGCGAACCGGTCGCCGCCGATGTGGGACACCTCCCACGTCTCCTCCGGATAGGCGTCGTCGAGCGCCATCGCGACCGGACGGCCGAACTCGGCGCAGCAGGCGTCGTGACGTCCGTTGGTGCAGACGCACAGCAGTGAGCCGTGGTACGGCTGGAGCCCGCTGCTGTCGCCCGCCCCGAACCGCTCGAGGTCCAGGTCGAGGACCTCCCGGAGGTCGGCGACGGTGGCGTGCTCGAGCCGCGGGCGAGCGGGATCCGCGTGGGCGGCGAACACGTTGAGCCGCTCGGGGTCCCGGGCTGCTCGCGCCCTGCGGACCAGGAGGATCTTGGCGCGGTGCGTCTTCGCGCGGCGCTTGAGCTCCGCGCCGAGACCCTCGGGGAGCCGCGCGTCGAGCAGCGCGTCGTTGCCCCAGGGGCCGGAGTGCTCCAGGAGGAGCCAGGTCCGGACGTGGGTGGCGGTGCCGGCGACGGGCTCGCCGCGCAGCAGACTGGCCGCCGCGCAGCTGAAGCGCTCGGCGGCGGAGGAGGCGGTGCTCAGGAGACCACCTCGAGCAGTCCCTCGCGGACCAGGCGGCGGCAGAGAACGAGACGGCTCTGCGGGTCGAGGTCGGCGAGGTCCCCCGGCGTGAACGAGGCTCGCGACCGGACCTCCTCCAGCGCCGGGCGGAGCCGGGCCGGGACGTCCAGGCTCCGGTCGCCCAGCAGCACCTCGAGCCGGTCGTCCCGGTCGAGCAGCACGCAGGGCTGCCCGGGCCGACGGCGCAGCGCGGTCCCGTCGTCGATGCCGGCCCGCAGGGCCAGCACGTCGGTGAGCCCGCCGGCGACTCGGGTGGGGCGGGTGGTCAGGAAGCGGCGGACCTCGGTCTCCGCGGCCGCGGTGGCGTCGAGCCGTCGTACCTCCTCCGCCACGACGCCCAGGTGCTCGGACAGGCCGTCGGCGAGCAGTGCAGGCTCGTCGAGGTAGCCCGCCGGCAGGTGGCGGTCGGGGACGCCGGCGAGCACGGACTCGAGGGTACGGCGCAGCAGACCGCGCCACGTCAGCTGGTTGATCCCCAGCGTGACGTGCAGCGACACCGTGTCCTGCGCGCGGGCGGCGTGCGGGGTGCCCGTCGGGAGGTACATGCAGAGACCCGGCTCGAGCAGGACCTCCTCGGGACCGTCGGCGCCGTGGACCTCCCAGCGCTTGGAGCCGGCGGTCTGGAAGACGAAGACGTCGTGGGAGTCGGAGTGGACCGCGAACCCCTGCGACCCGGGCGGGGTCAGGTAGGCGTTGGCCTGGCAGGGGTGGCCGAGCTCGAGCTCGAGCTCGGCGACCAGCCGGGTGAGCGGGGGCCAATAGCGCTGGAGGCCCTGGAACACGATGGTCGCGCCGTCGTCGAACAGCGCGAGCGCCTTGCGAGGGTCGACCAGCCCGGTCAGCGGCTTCCCCGCGAGGCTGGCCCCGCGGCGGGTGTACTCGGACTCCGGCAGCACCCGGCCGTCCTTGGCCAGCCGCACCGACGGGGTGCGGATCGCGGACCCGGTGATCAGCCGGTCGGCATCCTCCGGCGAGAGCAGTCCGACCAGGTCCGCGGGCTCGGTGCTGTGGAGGTGCACGCGGGACGCCCAGACCTTCGCGAGGAAGGTCTGGGCGTCGCCGCTGAGCAGATCGAGTGCGGACACTCAGCCGTCCGTGGCGTCACCGTCGGTGCCGTCGGCGTCCCCGCCGTCGGTCGCGTCACCGTCGCTGGCGTCGCCGTCGGTGGTGTCGGTGGCGTCGCCGTCGGTGGCGTCGCCGTCGGTGCCGTCGGCGTCACCGCCGTCGGTGCCGTCCGCGTCACCACCGGGCCCGCTGCCGCCCCCGGTGGGGCTGGTCGTCATGTCGTCGTCGCTGAGCGACTCTTCGGTCATGTCTCCTCCTCGTCGGTCCTGCGTGTGCGGCCAGTCTCCTGTGGCGCGGATCGCGCGGCAAGGGACGGCGCTGGACGTGGGGTGGGTACCCGCTGCGGGTCGGTCCAGCCGCAGCGGGACGGTCGCGGAGCTCCTCGGCTACTCGGCGGGGCGGTGCTCGTGGCCCGGCCGCCCGTGGGTTCGCCGCTGCTCCTTCATCTCCGACTCGTAGAGATGGCGACGGCCGCCGACGAGCTCGGCGCGGGCCTGCTCCTCGAGCTGCTTGAAGGTGGCGTAGTAGCCGTCGTCGTACTCCTCGACGATCTGGAACGTCCAACGTCCGTACAGCACGTTGCGGCCGACGAGGTCCCGCTCGAACCGGTCGGCGAGCTCGGTGTGCCCGGCCTCCCGGAGCTGGCGCACGCCGTCGCCGAGGGTGAAGTCGGCCGTGCCCGTGATCCGGTGGAAGGAGTAGAGGTGGCCGCGGGCGATCTCGATCGCCTCCAGCGCCTCGGAGATGTTGCCGAGCGCCTCGACCGTGAGGTCGTCGACGCCGTCGGGACGGGTGTGCTCCTCGTCAGTCGCCATGAGGGCATGCTGGCAGGCGGCGCCAAGCGACGGGCTACCCGTGCCCCCTGTCGGCGTCTGCGAGCAGCAGCGTCGCGGCCGTCCTCGCCCCTTCGTCGCCGACCTCGGCGGCCAACGCGGTAGCGCGTGCGCGGGTGGCGGGGCTCAGCGCGCTGCCGAGCGCGGTCGTCAGGGACCGGACGGTCGGCGCCGGGCTGTCGAGGGCGGTGCCGACGCCCAGCTCGGCCACCCGGCCCGCCCAGTAGAGCTGGTCACCACCTTGCGGGACGACCACCTGCGGCGCGCCCGCTCGG
>Ga0196958_10000531_pt1 | contig 12425 bp, 13 predicted proteins | sample S1v_10metaG_FD_148654 | JGI IMG/M metagenome (GOLD analysis project Ga0196958, IMG submission 148654) | Soil microbial communities from Anza Borrego desert, Southern California, United States - S1+v_10 | ecosystem: Environmental > Terrestrial > Soil > Desert | place: USA: California | collected...
AAGTTTTCCCAAGTGGTAGAAAGAAGATTTGAAGCAGAAGCAGCTCCAGGGCTTATTTTATTAATTACCCGCTTAAACAGAGAACTTGCTTTAATGCCTTTGCATGGTGACGGATCAGAAACGGAGTCGTAAAAACTAACGAAATCCGTAGGTTCAGATATTGTAAGTCTATTACCCCCTGTTCCATTGGTCCTAAAATAGAAGTACAACCTCTGTCCTTCGGTCATATTTATTACCTCTTCAAATTCAACATTATACGATCCTGAGCTTGAAGAAGGGTCTGACTTTAATACTTTTACGGTGGCGTTCGTTTGATCTTTTATCAAAATTGAATAACCTGGACCGCCAGTAATTGTTAGATAGTTGCCTTTAACACTCCCTTTGATAGTAACCTCTTGATTTCTGGTCGCCCTGATAAACCAGTTGTCATATCCAGGATTCCCAGCCGAAAAATCATTATCGCCAACGGCTTGCGCAGTTGTGTTTTGAGATTCAATAAACCCTGATTGAAAAGACCCAGTAGTTAATGTTGTCTCAGGAATAAACCTAAACATACCTGGCGGGGTTGGTATAAATATCCAGCCGGCCCGTTCATCAAAAACAACACCTGGTATAATCATATTTACAACGTCATCACCAGTCAGAGGGTATTCATATTTGGTGTCGTCGTAGGCTTTTATTCGCTCGGATGCGCCAGACTGCATTAAGGTAACCGTAAACCTATCCTCGCTATCTTCTGCTTTAGAAAAGTCAATATCCCCAACGAAAACAGGCAAGTATTTAAGTGTAGACCGATTAAGTTGCTCTACTTCAATTTTAACTCCCGCCTGAACGCCGTTAGCGTAATATGCCCGCCTTAATATAGTGGCCCCGTCTTTTACAAATTCAAGAGGAAGGCCAAAGGTTCTGATTATGCCGAAATAAAGCATATCCCTTTTGTAACCTATTTTTGAATTTGAATCCCACTTGTCAGGAGCAAATACAATCTCTGTACGAACGCTGTTCACCGTAAGATAATACCTGAAATCATATCCTAATAATTCATTCATCAGTTAAAATTCCTTGACATGTAATCCCCTAAACCGTAAAAATGTATAGATGGTGCTTTTGACGGCTTTTGCTTCGTAAGGGCTTTAATTAGTTTTTTATTACCATTTTCCTGCGCTGCTATCAGTGCGTTTATATCTATAATTTGCCCTGAAATAACTGGGTTTAAATCCGGCTTAGCCATTATGCTAACGAGCTCATGGTGAGGGATAATTTTAGTTCCGGCCTGTAGATTCTTGATGTTCGGCTTGTCGCTGCCTAAAAATGGTTTGCCTGATTTAGGGATGTACAGCTCCGGACCTAATTCATCAGTTAATGCCAGGCCGCCTTTACTGCTGTCTGTCCCTGTGAAGTATGTAGGGATCGGGGTAGCTAAAATAGCCGCAATCTGAGCAGCACCAATTCCTACCGCAAAGGGAATCTGAGATAGCGCAGCCGCAGCTAGAGCAGGGCCCACGATAGGTATTACGCTTAATGCAGCTGCTCCGGTAGATATTTTAGCCACATCTTTAGCAGTGTTTACGACGACCTCCGCAACAGATATCGCCTTTTGAAACCTTGCTTTTCTTTGATCGATCTGGCGTTGCTTCTGTTCTAAAACCTCTTTGTTGGCTAGTGCTTTTGCTTCAATGTTCGCGATTTTATCCGCTTTCTCTTCTTCAGTGGCGACGCTATTGTTTACGTTTTCTATGTCAATTTCTTTCTGCTTTTCAAGCAGGTCGATATCTCTTTGAACCTTGTTCTTTTCGTTTTCGAACGATCCGTTTACGATGGCTATCCCTAAATCAAAAACCTCTTTTTGTAACTGCTTTTTCCTTGCTGTTAACTCTTTTTCAATTCCCTCTCGCTTTTTAGCATTTTCAGCTTCTGATTTAGCGACGGACTTGCCGTCCTCTATTATCCCCTTCGCAGCCTCTTCGCTCGCTTTTAATTTCAATTTAGCCAACTTTTCTTCATACGAAGCCCTTTCGTCAGCGGAAAGGGAAGATAACGCAAGTAAACCTTCAACCTGCTTTATCTCCGCATTGATGTATTTATCAAAGTATTCCCTCTGAATTTTTAGTTTAAGCTCTCCATGTTGTTGTTCAGAGATAGTTCCGTTAATAAATGCTTTATTAAGCACATCGAGCTTTAAAGATTCTTTGTTGTTTATATCTGTAAGCTCCGCTTGATTTACTCTTAACCGTTCCTTTTGCTCTTTAGTCAGTTGATCTTCAAATATTTTAGCGGACTTTACTGAGTAATCCAGGTCAGCATTCAGTAAATCAGCGTTGGCTTTTTCCTTGATAATCAGTTTCCGTTTTTCAGACACGCCACTTTGAGAAATAGCGTTGTCCGCTTCCAGCTTTATTAACGACCTTGCTGCTTCGTTGTAGCCTCTAAGAGCGTCTATACGATCATCTAATGATTGTTTTTCATCGTCTGAAATTTGTTTGTATGAGTCCCTTAGAATTTCAAGTCTTTGTTTTTGCAGGTCGAAATCATCAGTATTAGCTTTTGGCTTGTCTCCGCTTCCATTGAGATTTAATCCGTTAACTTTGTTAAACTTGTCTGATTGAATAATTAGCTTTTCGAACAAATCTAAAGAGTCTTTAGACTCCTTATTCAGCTTCGCAACAGCCTCAGCCTGGAAGTCTTGCGCATCACCAAAAATGTTAGCAAAATTTCCAAACCCTCCGGTAGTAAGACTTTTTATGATATTTTTTCCAGTAGCCAGCAACTTATCAGACGCAGTAGTCGAACTGGCCGCTCGCACCTGTGCTTCTGAGGCTTTGTCAACAGATAATTGAAGGGCTGCGTTTGCTTGAGCTCTTAAGAACATAGCCTGAACGTATTTAGGCGCTTTAGAGTTGTAAAAATCTTCGACTTCGGCGGCAGTGGTTAATGCGCCAGCAGTCTTTCCAATCCCGTCATTATAAACTTTAACAAGTTCAGTACTTGTTATTACGCCCTGATCAAACTCACCTACAGCCGATTTTAACCTAGCCACATCGCTTATTGCTTCCTTATACTCAGAAGATCCCAATGCTGAAATTTTAGACAAGTCCGTTGCAGATTTTTTGAATACATCAAGTTGTTTAATATATTCTATGATAGGATCAGCAGCAAACGCAATAAGTCCCGCGATACCTACCCCAGGAAGAACATTAGCAATAGATTTAATAGCCCCCCACGCCCTGCCGGCGTAGCCAGTAGTTTTGTTTATGGAGTTTCCAAATTCGTCAAACCCTTTTTTACCTACATTAGACAGCCTCCCAATTGTAGCCTCAGTCTCTTGCGCCTTAAGGTTGAAAGAACTGATTATTTTAGGGTCAGTTGCGTTCTGAGCAATATTTTGGTATGATTGTAATTGTATCTTAAGGCTGTTAATTGACTTTTGAGCGGAAACGGCAGCAGGAGAAACCTTGAGGGTTTCAGTTACTACTTTTTTTGTGGCTGTAGAATACGCTGCTGCTTTCGATGAGGCGGCTGCATAGGCTTTATTTTGCTCGTTTAACGTGCTGTTAACCTTCCTGCTCCCGTTAACACTATTGTTATAAGCATCTATTTCAAGTTGTGAATTGCTTACTATAGCCTTACCCTTTTTAACCTCCCTTGCAATACGGGCATTTTCAATAGCTTCCTCTTTTTTAGACAAAGCCTCACGCCTGGCAGCTTGCTTTTCTGTCGCCTCAGTGGTTTTTATAATAGCCTGCTTTTTTCTTTCCTCTAAGATTATCAGCTGATCTTGTATTTTTTGCTGTTTAACCGCCTCAGCATTGAAATTTTTGGTAGCGGCTTCAAGTTCTTTGAAACTCCCGCTCTTAGCTATTGCGGCGTTGAACTTCTCAATAGAAAGAATAGCAGCCACAAACTTATCATTAGCTAAATCAAGGTACTTAACAAGCTTTTCAATCGATGCGTAGGCCGCCTCGCTTACGACTTCTTCTATTCTTTCTTGATTAGCCATTTTTAGGTTTGTTTTCTCGGTTAAAGGCGTTTATATACTTTACAAACTCTGTAACAGTGGTTTCTTTCGGATTTATGCGGAATGCTACAAACCTGGAAATCTGCGTAACAAGACCGTAAAAATCATCCTCAGTCACCTTTTTATCGGAGGTGTTCAGCTTAGAATAATCATCTTCGGCTTCCTGTTTACGGATAACCAAGCGCTTAGCTGATGATATGGTAAGTTTAAGATCGTTCTGCAATGATTCTTTGGTAAACGGATACATAAACCCCATTTTACGCAGCATATCACACAACCTTTTGTCGTAATTCTTGGACAGGTAATTAACTGCGCTTTGAATGATAAAAAGCTTATTGTTTATTACCGTTATTTCCTTTGTTAAAGCAAACACATGCTTACTTTGGGTGTTATTCGATATAGCTGTATACTCAGCGAAGATATCACCCCACAAAGGCTGCAAATCGATATTACGGTTAAGCAGTGATTTGCGTTCCGAATAAAGCCAGGAAAGATCATCATGAACAACGATCTTTATAAAGTTGAATAACGGCAATTCGCTGCAAGTTTTATATGTTTTCCTTGCGCTGATCATGAGAAATTGAGACCAGTTTTAAAAGTGATATATCGCTTAATTCCGTCATACAGCGGCCCTAATGAGTAAACAGTTTTGTTTTTGCTCGTAAGTCCGAATATTTCTTTCCCGTCACGCTCGATCAAAGAGGCTGTTTTGCTGTCTTTACTGTCTACCTCAAAAGCATTTTTGCTGGTTTTAACGAAGAAATCCTTGTAAAATTCACCTGTGAGCTTGAAATCCGGACGTCCGAAGGGTAACTGTGGGTTTTGAGCTTGCTTTTTATAGGCGTAAGCATCGCTTTTATACGGCCTCAGATAAGTTTCATCAGCTTTCATTCCAAATTGGAATAGCTGCGTCTGGTTCAAAAGAATAAGTTCTGATTGCGTTCTTTCGATAATGGCGGGAACCTCAGACCTCAAGTCTAAAGATTTTACTTTGTCCAGCATTCCCTTTATTGTTGCCATGCATCAAATATAAACTTTTAATACAATTAATACAATTGTATTAATTAATCTATATATTTGACATACACCGGGTGGAAGCGGTAGAAAAACTTTATAATTGCCATTGTTTGAAGAAGCGCCTTCCACCGCTGATTTAGATAATGGCTTTATTATTTTATGAAACCAACAGAATTACGACTGGGAAATCTTTTTATAGAAAAGCACAGCCAGGAGATCATAGAAGTGATCGAACTCAAGAAAGACGCAATTGTTTTTACCGGATCATTTAAAGATGCTTGGCAGGCAGTCCCTATCCCACTTACGTATGAATGGATGAAGAAACTAGGTTTCGACACCATGGATTATGAGGTTGATGTAATTGAATGGGGCATGTCAGACGATCCGTATTTTTCTATTGAACAGGCTGGCGTTCCCCCGGAAGATAAACCATACATGTTTACATACGATGTTGGTATGGGGGAAACTGAAATTGAGGTTAAGTATGTTCATGAGTTGCAGAATTTGTATTTTGCAATCAAAAGAAAGGAGCTTAAATGCACCAGTTAGTTGATTTAGCCGTTTGGTCCAGGGATTTGACAATAGCATTTATTATAAGGATATTTAAACTTATTTTTAGATCATGATCACATTAGCAAAGCGGTTTAAGGTTAAATCAGGCCAGAGTAAGGAGGGTTTTGTAGAACAGCTAAATATAAATGTTGCAAAGATGTTTGTTGAGAATAACGCTGACCCAAATAACCACACGTGGAGTTACGAAACCGGTTTAGACGGCGATGATTTTGTAAACGATGAATATACGTGTATAATTACTGCAATGGCTATAAAATAAAACAAAATATGACTCTATGAATTAGAGTGAGGCGTTCCCTGCATCACAAGCCCTTAAATACGATAAGGTGCGGTTTGTTTTAAATAAAAAGCCCCTGCACATTGCAGGGGCTTTTCTTATTCTTCTTCCTTTTCAGGCTTCGGCGCTTTCTTGTTGACCTTATCCCATTCAGCGGGTAGATCAATAATTCCGGCCAGGTGTTTATGAGCTTTTACAAAGTCATCTTTCTTCACCCTCTTCATGTACTCCTGGGCAAATGAATAAGGACCTTTGACTGACTTTTTCATTATGCGACAGTTAACGGTAAACCTTCATAGCCAGGGATGCCGGCAGCAGCTAGAACACTTATCGCCGCTAGGTTAACTACAAATGGACCAGCCGCATTGTAATCTGGATCTGCTATATCCAAAGTAATTGTAAATGCTTTTAGGTTTGCATCTACCGCTACGCTAGTTATATCAACCGACGCCCCATTTAGTGTTACCACGAAATTTTCAGGCGCGCTCGCAAATTCATCTGAATACTGCTCGTAAAGATCAATTCCTGAACATCCGGTAGTAAGTCTTACCTTAATAACGTTCGCTGCTCTTGCGGCTGCCAGGGATATATTCACGTTTTTAATCCCTTCAATTGCTGCTAATTCAGCATATCCGAGGTTAATAAACGCAATATTCTCATTGAAATAACGAGGCATAAAGTTTACCCGATAAGCATAAACCGCCACCTCTGTATAGGTAGCCGCTTTTAACTTATCCGTATAGATATAATGAGACGGAATGCCTTTTAGAGAAGTGCCTACTTTTGTACCATAAAGATTTCCCTGCAGATCCACAACGACGAATTTTTGATTTGTGCTACCATTAAACTTCCTAAGCTGATTGCTTAAGCACATTGCGCCTTTAGTGAATTGGAACATCCAGTCGTAAACTCCATCGTTTGCAGGGGCCAATGAACCGCTGCCAAAGGTTTGGAACGTTGGATCGGTAGAGTTATCAGTGAACGTTACCTGTTCCGGAAACGGGTATGCCCGTAATGAAGGGTTGTCATTGTTAACAGCCGCAATCAAAGCAGCTAAAGCAGTTTCTTTAGTGGCTAACTGCTCCTGTGTCAACTCAAAGTTGTTGGGCACTTTTATAATGAATGACAACAATTTGACATCTACAGGGCATTCTGATACCCCTGTGTTGCCTTGTGCCGCGTCGCAATTCATGACGTTTAATATTGACATAATTTCTTGATTTAGACCGCCGGTTTAGGGCAGTAGTTTTCATTAATCTTTAATTTTAAATTCTCAATTTCAATGCAATCAACCCAATCATTGAAGATGTTCGTTTCGTTACCGAATAATCCTTGTTTTCCCCAATAATACCGGTAAGTCACTTTATGCCTGATCCTGGTTGCTGATGGAATTTGAAATATATCACCCCTGTTCCCTATTTGCCTCATTAACTCCATGTAAATAGGCGTAAGCACCGGATCGAAGTTGTTCACGTCCCTTTGCTCGGCAGTATGGTTAGGGTCTTTACAAGACCTTATGATAGCCATATGCACCGTAGCTTCACCATAGATTCCAACATCAGCACCCCTATCCATAGGCATATCAAGAAAGAAAGCCACCAAAGGATATTTATTGAACTTTGATGTTCCCCCTTGGTCGTACTGGCCAAGCGTCTTGATGATTTCCAGTGGATGTCCGTATTGATAGTGAACAGCCGTAATCTTATCGTCATATGCCTTTAGCTGAGGTAGTAGTTTTGCCGACACCGCCTGAACTATTGGTTTAAACTCTTTATGAAGATATACGGGCTGCAGCTGTACCATTTACAAGTTAAGGGTGTTTTTGAAGTAAAATATTTCGTTAACCGGACATGTCGGCCACCAGAAAGGATATTTTCGCCAATAAGGTTTAACATAGTCAGGGTAAGTATCAGTAGATAGATCGAATGCTCTTGCCTTCTGAACCATTTTGTTCCATGCTTTTACCTGCTTGCCCCAGTTTGATACGGATCTACTATTTTCGTTTTTAGCTTTTACCTCACCGGTTCCTGCTGTAAGCGTACTGGCATTTTCCATATACCAATAATAAATGTAGCAAACTAACATCCTCTTCAATTCAGTTTCATCCCTTAACGCAAGCCAAATTGGATCGATTGGTTCATAAGTAGCCGGGTCGGTCGGCGGGTCCACCGGAACCAAAACCAACCCGGCAACAAATTCGGCCGCCAAAACATCGCCTAACAGCAAATTCAAAAACTGAGGCTCATATTCTTCTATGAACCACTGCAAATTCTCCATTACCCCTTGATTAGAGATATCAGCGATTGTCTGCTCACCTTTGAAGTCTGTATAAGTTATGATTGACATTGAAATAGGGTTTTATTTAGCTTTCTCAAAGTTTTCTTTCGCTTTCGCATATTCCTTCTTTTCATCGAAGTCTTTTACGTCTGCCTTGATCTTATCCTTGATCAGCTCCACTACGCCTTTATGAATAGCATGTTCGCTACCTTTAGCGTAAATAACTTGCTTCCCTGACGGATTGTAATCTTCCTTGAAGGTTACAATTTTTACATTATCGATTTTCTTACCCATGATTAAACTTTGGTTATGGCAGCAAGCACGTTCGCAAACGTGTCATACATTACCGAATTTTCCCTGTTTGCAGCGATGTAGCTCAAGAACTCTTGATAACCTCTGTAAGAAGTTTTATCTTCTCTGAAGTCTTCTCCGTTCAGGCCTCTTTCAAACACCATATCGCCGTAAGCGTAAATCTTGAACCCTAGGTCCGCGCTGATAAGCAAAAAGTGAGTAGAAGGAACATCTTCAATGTCTGAAGGAATAACCTGAACACCTGCAATAAACAGTTGACCCAACGAGTTTACATAGATCAAGTTATTATTTAACCACTTCCCGTCGGTTGATTTCAGATTGTGAATTCGATAAAATACATCATCAGATACAAACACTTTACCTGGCTGCTCTTTACTGTTTGACATGGCAGCTATCGCTGCTATTAGCGCGTCAATGTAGTTTGGTAGCTCAACATTTAACGCAAACGCAGGAGTCGGTGAATACTGAACAGCATTTGTTTTCAGCCCTAAAGGAGCTAAATCGTTAACTCCTGGATCGTTGTTCAATAAACCATCGTTAATCTCTTCTTTGATTTCATCCATAAAATCCTCACGAATCCAATTTTGAAAAGAAGGAGCGTCACGAAGCAATTTATCTTCAATTGTACCGAAGATAGCTACTTTTTTAGCCTCAACCTCTCCGGTTGTTACGCGGAATGAGCGTTTAGGCTTAGCCTGTCCGCTTAAAATCCATGCTGCGCCTCCTGGATCACCTGAAACCGGATCAGTGTTACCGACCTCAACTTTTACCAGGTAAACCAAACGAGGCACCCCAATAGTGCGAATATCGAAATTATCCAGGATTAGGTTACGTTTACGCTTACGCTGATTTAAAAGCGGGTCTACAAACCGACCTGTAAACGCAGAAATATCCGTTCCAGCCTCGCCACCTACAAAAGTTTGATCATAGCCAAACGTTTCAGCTGCCTTGATAGTAATTTTAGCCGGAGCATGAGTCTTTTTACCGTCTACAAAAGTAGTCTTTACGAAGGTCTCAACTTCCGCAGTAGCGATAAGCTCGGTGCGTCCGTTTGATTTGCCGGCGCTCTGCTCTTTGCCGATTGCTAATTCTTCCTGAAGCTCTACAACTTGCTTATAGATGCTCTCGTTAGACTTGTTGATTGCTTCGATAGCTTTGCTAATCTCGGCGGCTTTCATGGTTTCTATACCTTCCTCTAAAGCCGTTAGCTTATCTTCCAGTGTCTTGAAAGCGTTAGCATCAGCCTTGTCGCCCAATAGGTTTTTAAACTGTTCAACCTGCTCGCTAATTTTTTTAATAGCATCCACTTCAGATACTTCACCTTCACCGCCTCCATTTCCACCGTCTGGCGAAAGCTTAGCGCGGAAAAAACGAGATGCAGAAGCTGATCCTGCGCCCATGATGCCTACGGACATACGTGGAATAAAATGTTTTTTCATTTCTTTCTTATTAATGTTTAAATTTTTGTTAACTGCAGAAGCCGCTTTAACGCTTCCATTTTTTGAGTGTCCGTAGACGGCTCGGTATATAATCGAGTGCTGGTAGGCGGCTCGGATTTTTCTTGTGTAATAAGTGTAGGAGTCACGAAGTTGCTGCCTTTTACGACTGCTGAACCCTCGATATTCTTTGCTTCAGTAACCGCCCAGAAGTAACCTTTATCTTCAGCCGCATCGCGGTTTACTACTGAATCGATATACTTTTCCCAATTTTCGTACTCTTCCCTGTATTCTTTGTAATTGATGCACATGTACAGTTTTACGTACCTCATGCCTACAGAATGATTCTTAACCCGTTTCTTGGCATACTGTTCAAACATATACGGGTTTCGGTCCTTGTAAACTATGCTGTCGTAAATCAAGGCCTCTGTGTTATCATCCCATTGGCTAAATCCTAATGATTTAAAGCTCATCGACTTCGTATAAGCTTCAACTTCATCGCTGATAATTCCCTTGAATGTGAAATTATGTTCAGCGCACAAGTAATTGTCAACCGTTTCAGATAAAGACTTCTTCCAAAGTCCTTTAATATGAACATCACTATGTGAGTCCAGAATACCAGTAGTATTGATCACGGCTCGAACAAATAACTTATTTGCATCAGCACCTATAACCTGGTCAGCCTTTGTAGAAAATGTTTTGTCGTTCGACGGGTGCATCAAATAGGAAAAAGCATCCGCATGCTTTATTGTCGCTTTCTTTTGATTGATCAGTGTTGACTTGTTCTCAACCAAAAAATCAAACAAGTCAGTCTTTTTCTGGAATTCTGGAATCTCTAAGTTCATTTCCTTACAATTTTATTGTTGCCTTTAGCGACACCGTGTGCCTTTTTAGCCTCTTCCATTGCAGCCTTATCGATTGGTTTTTTATCCTTAGGCTGTTGCTTTGACTGCTCCATTATCCCCTCCTTCTTTGAAATTTGTATCTAAAAATATATTAGCGTCCTCCAGGGACACCCCTGACTTACGTAGGTTAATAAATGTTTGTGCTTTGATCTGGTCAGTGACTGCCCGATCCTTCTCAAATATTTGGTTAAACGGCAGATGATCCCAACTTAAAACGATCACCTTACCTTCTTTATCGTAACCCCAATGACTACCTAAAGAACTGGCCAAGTCTTGCCCTTTTGGATCAAGTGTATAGCTTACATGCTTTGCAGTAGCCTTCCCTTGATTTTCATAGGTAGATGAAGCGTAAGCTTCTAATACGTCACGGGGGATGTTATATAGATTTCCGATAATGAAATAAGACGCCAGATACCCCTCATCAAGCTTAAGTTTACCGATATCTTCTACAAACCTTTTAATATCAATCAATGATCTTACCGCGTACACTTCCTTAGGCCCGTTTATTTTGGCTTCAATGTCGTTCTTTTCAGTAGTGCCCAATGGATTTTTAGAAACATCGTCAATGTCCGATTTTCCGGCAACCATAAACTTACCTGAATATCTGGTGTTTATATTCTTAGCATCTAAAGAAGCTTCCGAATTGCTTATTACCTTATACAGAGCGTCGATTCTACTAAACCCTTTAAACCAATTACCTAAACCGTTAGATAAATCCGTGATCACCTTGAGCTTACGCAGTGGAAATTTAAAAGTGTTCCCGTCTGCATATCGATATGTGATCTGAGTATTCATTAGTTCGTCTTCGGCTGCATTAGAGAAGATCAACTTATCTTTTGCTTTTTCCAGCGAAAGCGGCCATTCAATTTTATTGTTCTCTAAGAAGTAAAGCCTATTTCGTTCGTTGGAAGCATCTTTGCTGTCGATGTACAGATTGGCATTGCCGATCATAGTCCATAACATATAATCCCAAAGAAATTGCCTACGGCTCTGCAAAGGATTTGGCGAATTAAGCCTATCTAATGCCGGATCGTCTTCAATCCTTTTGCCGTCTTTGTATACATATACCTCTGCTAAAGAAAACAAATCGCATTGCAAGCTGATTACTTTAAGCATTGCAGGATTACTGAATACAGCGTTTATTTTTTCTGAATCTTTCGTGTAGTCATTGAACTGCGGTGAGGTAGACCAAAATCTGAAAGGTAAAAAAGTACTGCCAACGGCATTCCTTAAGCTGTAAAAGATATTGCTGAACCAGTTCAAACCTTTAAATTTTGTTGTTCATGATTATCAAAAATAGAAATTTTAATACAGATAATACAATTGTATTAAAAAATATTAAATATTCCTAATTACACCCTCTTCAAATAGCTTTTGCGTGCCGTAAGCAATGGCATCAATAGTGTGGTTGTCTTGATCGATCGGCTTTTCGAGAATGACCCCGTTCGTGTCTTTATCGTAGCAGTAATTTTCTTGCTCAGCCTCGATGTTTACCGAATCGCTGGTGTAATAGATGTTTAAATTTGACAGGGTGCCCACCCGGTTGATTAAATCTGTCTTACCGCCTACGGCTATTGCATACTCCCATCCAGCCCGGCGCAGCGATCTGATTT
>Ga0196958_10000532_pt1 | contig 12421 bp, 9 predicted proteins | sample S1v_10metaG_FD_148654 | JGI IMG/M metagenome (GOLD analysis project Ga0196958, IMG submission 148654) | Soil microbial communities from Anza Borrego desert, Southern California, United States - S1+v_10 | ecosystem: Environmental > Terrestrial > Soil > Desert | place: USA: California | collected...
GACCGCGAGGAAGAGGCGGAAGGCAACGAACATGAACACGATCACGCCGACCGTCGACGCGGTGCCGGCGTTCTGCGTGAAACGCGCGAGGTGATACGTGATCTGCGGCGACTGGTACGGGATGACGGCGTTCAGAATCGCGTCGATCTGCGCGCCGAAGCCGGGAAAAAGACGCGAGTAGTACTTCTGGATCTGGAACGTCAGTGCGACCAGAAGGGGGATGAGCGAGAGCAGCGTCGTGTACGCGAGCGACGCCGCGCGCGACGTCCCTTCGATGTGCCAGAACTCGCGCACGACCTCGCGCAGGAAGAGGAAGAACTCGACGATCGTCGCGCGCAGCCGCTTCTGGCCGAAGCCGTGCTGGCGGTAGACGAGCACCGCCGGGTCGGTGAGCCACGACCAGACCACGTCCCGGATCGAGACGAACTTACCGACCCATCTCTCGCGAACTGAAGGCGGTCTGTCGACCGGTGCCTCTCCCATTGCTCGTCATTATGCGATGGCTGCGCCCGGTCGCTCTGCCGGGGACGCGGAGCGGCCGCGCCGGCCCCGCCGGGAGGCCTCCGGCCGTCCCCGGCGAAGCGACTCGGCCCAGCCATCGCATAATGTCGAGCCGTGTCAGAGAAAGTGCTGATTCCGGAGGTCATCGAGCCGGACGAGAAGTTGCCGCGCGATCTCGTCGCGCTGCGCAAGTTCGCGTTCCTCATGGATCAGGCATTTCCGATCCCCGGCACGAAGGTGCGCGTCGGATTTGACGCAGTCCTCGGACTGATTCCGGGCATTGGCGACGTCATCGGCGCGGTGCTCTCGACGTGGATCATCGCCGGCGCGCTGCGTCACCGCGTCCCGGCGCGGATCATCGCGCGCATGGTGCTCAACGTCGCGATCGACCTCTTGTTCGGCGCGGTGCCGGTCGCGGGCGACGTCTTCGATTTCCTCTTCGAAGAAAACATGAAGAACATGCGGTTGCTCGAGCAGTATCGCGACCGCCGCCGCCCGCCCCGTTCCACCTCCCAGATCGCCTTCGTCCTCGGCGCCATCATCGCCATCCTCGTCCTCTTCGCGCTCGCGATCGTCGCGGCCGTCGTGGCCTTGATCCTCTGGATCATCGGACAGCGCTCGTGGGCCTGATCTTCCGCCGGCGCAAGGCGCCTCGCTATGCCGGACGGCCGCCGCTTCCGATGGTGCGGCGCCGCACGCCGATGCGCTACCACATGCGCCACCAGTTCGGCGTACGCGACGTCGCGTTCCTGCAGACGATGCACGCGCTGACCGGCGCGCCGATGTCGGAAGGCAACCGCGTGCAGATCCTGCGCAACGGCGTGCAGATCTTCCCGTCGATGCTTTCCGCGATTCGCGGGGCGAGGAAGACGATCAACGTCGAGTTCTACATCTACTGGGACGGCGAGGTCGGACGTTCCTTCGCGGAGGCGCTCGCAGAGCGCGCACGCGCGGGCGTGAAGGTGAACGTCGTGCTCGATGCGGTCGGCTCTTCGGAGATGTCCGAGGATCTGATCCTGTTCATGCAGCGGAACGGCATCAACATCGAGTGGTACCACCCGATCCGCTGGTACACCCTCTCGCGCGTCAATCACCGCACCCACCGCAAGCTGCTGATCGTCGACGGCACGATCGGATTCACGGGCGGCGTCGGCATCGCCGACAACTGGCTCGGCGACGCGGATTCGAAGGATCACTGGCGCGAGACCGCCGTGCGCGTCGAAGGCCCGGTCGTGACGCAGATGCAGTTCGCGTTCATGGACAACTGGATCAAGAGCCGCGGCGAACTGCTGACGGGACTCGACTACTTTCCGCAGGTCGCGCCGTGCGGCGATTGCCTGACGCAGGTCATCAAATCCTCGCCGTCCGAAGGCTCGTCGATGACGAAGCTGATGTACATCGTCTCGATCGTCAGCGCGCAGAAATCGATCTATGTGAACAGCGCGTACTTTGTGCCGGATGCGGACACGATTCGCGCGTTGGAAAGCGCGGTGCGCCGCGGCGTGGACGTGCGCGTGATCGTGCCGGGAGAGTACACGGACGTGCCGATCGTGCGTCAGGCCGGACGCTTTCTGTACAGCCACCTGCTGCGCCGCGGCATCCGCATCTTCGAGTACCTGCCGACGATGATGCACGCGAAGACGATGGTGGTGGACGGCGTGTGGACGACCGTCGGCTCCTCGAATTTCGACGACCGCTCGTTCCGCCTCAACGACGAAGTGAACGTGAACATCTACGACGAAGGCATCGCCGCGCAGATGGAGCAGATGTTCTTCGAAGACCTCGCGCGCAGCGAAGAGATCACCAAACGCCGCTGGATCAAGCGGCCGTGGTTCGATCGCATCAAAGAGAAGCTGGCCGGCTGGCTGAAGCCGCAGTTGTAGGGAGCGGATCAGCCGGCAGGGACGCCGGCGCTCCAGTTCGTGTGGATGAACGGCGCGTCTTCGCCGCGATCGTTGCGCTGGTACGTGTGCGCGCCGAAGAAATCGCGCTGGGCCTGCGTGAGATTCTGCGGCAGGTCCGCGGTGCGGTAGCTGTCAAAGTACGCGAGCGACGCGCTGAACGCGGGGGTGGCGATGCCGGCGTTCTGCGCGAACGTGACCGCGCGGCGCCATGCCGGCTGCGCGATGACGAATGCCTCGTCGAGGAGAAGGTTCGGCAGGTCGGCGCGGCGTTCGAACGCGCGCATGATCGAGTCGAGAAACTTTGCGCGGATGATGCAGCCGGCCTTCCAGATGCGCGCGATCTCGCGCAGGTCGAGGTTCCAGTTCCATTCGCGCGAGCCGGCCTGCATGAGAGCGAAGCCCTGGGCGTAGGAGCAGATTTTCGCGGCGTAGAGGGCGTCGTGGATGTCCTGCACCGTGACGGCGGCCGCGGCGCCCGTCTCCGCACGGAGCGACGAAGAGGCCAGGACGCGTTCCGATTTCATCGAGGAGAGGACGCGGGCGTCGATGGCGGCAGCGATCGTGGGGATGGGAACGCCGAGGTCGAGCGCGACCTGCGCGGTCCACTTGCCGGTGCCTTTCTGGCCCGCCTTGTCGAGCACTTTGTCGACGAGCGCGGCGTCCGATTCGGGATCGCGTTTGCGGAAGATCTTCGCGGTGATCTCGACGAGGAAGGACTGGAGCGGACCGCCGTTCCATTCGTCGAAGATGTCGGCGATCTGCTCCGCATTCAGTCCCAGGCCGCGCCGCAGCAGATCGTAAGCCTCGGCGATGAGCTGCATGTCGCCGTACTCGATCCCGTTGTGCACCATCTTCACGAAATGCCCCGCGCCGTCGGGACCGCAGTACGTGACGCACGCGCCGGAGTCGCTCTTCGCGGCGATCGCTTCGAAAACGTCGCGGATGCGCTCCCACGCTTCCCGCGTACCGCCCGGCATGAGCGACGGACCGAAACGCGCGCCTTCTTCGCCGCCGGAAACACCCGAGCCGACGAAGTGCAGGCCGCGCTCGAGCAATCGCGTCGCGCGCTCCTGCGTCTCCTTGAACCACGAGTTGCCGCCGTCGATGACGACGTCGCCCGGTTCGAGGAGCGGCATCAGCTTGCCGAGGACTTCGTCGACGGGTGCGCCGGCCTTGATCATCAGCATGATGCGGCGCGGACGCTCGAGCGCGCTCGCGAACTCTTCGAGTGTGTTCGTCGCGGTGAAGTTCTTCCCGCGATTCTCGTCGCAGAACTGCTGCGTCCTCTCCGGCTCGCGATTCCAGAAGGCGACGGAGAAGCCGTGCTCCTCGACGTTGAGCGCGAGGTTCGCGCCCATCACGCCGAGGCCGATCATGCCGAATTGCGAAGTCATGAATGCAGTTTATCCCGCGCGCAGACGCGGGATCTCTTCGTGCCGTACGCGACGCGAGCCATGGTCTACGCGCGGGATGAGCTCGAAGTCACCGCACCGAGCAACTGCTCGAGTCCTGCGTCGACGTCGCTTCCCAGATCGATCGACACCGCACGGCGATCGCGATTCGCAAGCGACTCGAAATCGCCGATGGCCTGCGCGCGCGCGAGCACGCCGAACGAGAACTTTTCGTTCGCGATCGGCACGTCGTGATTGGGACCGCCGGTGAGCTGCAGAAAGACGCCGTTGCCGCCGCCGCCCTTGTGCAACTGTCCGGTCGAGTGCAGGAAGCGCGGGCCGTAGCCGCTCGTCGTCGCCACGCGCAATTCACGCGCGATGGTCTCGCGGATCGCGGCGAGCTTTTTGTCGCGCGCCGGCGTTTCGGCAAAGTACTGCGTGAATGCGACGTAATCACCCGTCTTCACTTTCGCGAGCAGAGCGGCAATGGCGTCGGCGTCGGAGACGCTCACGCGCTGCCCCTGCTTGCCGGACGCGCTCATCGAGCCGTTCGACGTGTATTCCTCGAGCAGGCGCTTCGTGTTGTCCTTCGACTCCTGCACGTTCGGCTGATCGAACGGATTGACTCCGATCAACGCACCGGCGACGGCGGTCGCGATTTCCCACACGTAGAACATCTCGCCGAGGTCGTACTCGTCTTCGAGGACGAGATCGATGACGGGATGTCCGGCCGCGGCGAGCTCGCGCAGGCGCGCGGTCTCGTCACTGCGGCGCAGGCGCACGGACACGAAAAGGCGATCGTCGCCGTATTCGTTCGCGGCGAGCGCGGGCTCGTTCGCGACCGGCACGATGCCTTTGCCTTCTTTGCCGGTGCTCTCCGCGACGAGCTGCTCGACCCAGAGGCCGAGCGTGTCGAGCGGACGCGGCGTGAGGAGCGTGAGCTTGTCGCGGCCCTGCAGCGCCATCGCACCGATGGCCGCGCCGAGAAACGCGGGGGTGTTCTTGCGGATCTGCGGAATGGAGGCGAGGTGCGCCGCGTGCGTGGCGCGCTCGAGGAACTCGCGGATGTTCACGCCGCTGAACGCCATCGGCACGAGGCCGAAGAGCGACAGCGCGGAGTAGCGCCCGCCGATGTCCGCGGGGTTGGTGAAGATCCAGGAGAAGCCGTCGCGCTCCGCGTCGCGCACGAGCTGCGTGTCGGGATCGGTGACGGCGACGAACTGCTTTCCGTTGCGGTTCGCACGCTCGTAGAAGTAGCGGTGGAACATCATCGGCTCGGTGGTCGTGCCGGATTTCGACGCCACGATGAAGAGCGTCCGCGCAATATTGAGTTTCGATTCGAGCAGCGAAACCGCCTCGGGGACGGTCGAGTCGAGCACGAGCAGCTCGGGCCATCCTTCGCGTTTGCCGTACACGCGGCGGACGACTTCGGAGACGAGACTCGAGCCGCCCATGCCGAGGACCACGACGTGGTCAAAGTACTGGCGGGCGTCTTCGGCGACCTGTTCGAGGCTGTCGAGGTGGGCGAGGTTCTGCTCCGGGACGCGGAGCCAGCCGAGCGCGTTGTCGATGATCTTGCGGTGCGCTTCGTCGGACTTCCAGAGCGTGCTGTCTTTGGCCCAGAGCCGCGTGACGAATTTGTCTTTCTCGAGACGGACGATGGCTTCCTCGAGCGCGGCCGCGTCGACGTTGTGCAGCGTCATGCGCTCCGGCAATGCACGCACGACGGCGTCGCGGCGTGCTTCGATCGTGAGCATGAGCTGCTCGAACGATTCGTTGAACGACTTCACGCCTTCGGCGGTCAGCTTGTCCGTGATCGCTTTGAGGCTGAAGCCTTTTTCCTCGAACTGCGCGAGCACGTTGCGCGCTTCGTCGACCCCTTCTTCGATCGCGTTCGCCTCGACGGTGCCGTGATCGCGGAAGGCGTCGTACGTCGCGGGCGGCACGGTGTTGACGGTGTCGCGGCCGACGAGCGTCTCGATGTAGAGCACGTCGCTGTATTTCGGATTCTTCGTGCCGGTCGACGCCCACAGCGGACGCTGCACGCGCGCGCCTTTGTCGCGCAGCTTCGCGAAACGCTCGCTGCCGAAGGCGGTCTTGAACTGCTGGTACGCCATCTTCGCGTTGGCGATGGCGATCTTCCCCATCAGCTCGGGCGCCTTGCCTTCGAGCTGTTTGTCCGCGGCGCTGTCGATGCGGCTGACGAAGAAGCTCGCCACCGAGGCGATGTGCCCGAGCGGCAGACCGTTCGCGGCGCGCTCTTCGAGTCCGCTGATGTAGGCCTCGATGACGTCGGCGTAAACCTCGTTCGAGAAGATGAGCGTGACGTTGACGTTGATGCCGAGGGCGATGGCCTGCCGGATCGCGGGGACGCCTTCGGGCGTCGCCGGAATCTTGATCATCACGTTCATGCGGCCGAGGCGGGTGAAGAGACGCCTCGCTTCCTTCACGGTTCCGCGCGTGTCCGTCGCGAAGAGCGGCGAGACTTCGAGGCTGACGTAGCCGTCGTCGCCGTTCGTCTTTTCGTAGACCGGCTGGAAGACGTCCGCGGCGTTGCCGATGTCTTCGATCACGAGCTCGTCGTAGATCTCATCGCGCGACTTCCCCTGCGCGGCGAGCGTGCGCAGTTGCGCGTCGTAGTCCTCGCTGCCGCCAATCGCTTTCTCGAAAATCGTCGGGTTGGAGGTGAGTCCGCGCAGATCGTCTTCCTCGATCAGTTGCGCGAGCTTGCCGCTGGCGACGAGCTTGCGCTCCATCTGGTCGAACCAGACGCTCTGTCCGGCCTTGGGAAGTTGGGCGAGGGGGTTGGTCATGTGCGTCCTCCGTGGCGGCGAAGCATATGACAGGAGCAGAGGTGCAAAGCGGCAGAGAGACAGAGCGGCAGAGGGTCGGCCTGTGCGTCGCTATCACTCCGCGGCTCCGACTCTCCCCTGCTCCCCTACGCCTCCTCGACACCGGCGCGCCGGATGGCCTGCGTGGCGATTCGTGCGATGAAGGCGCTGACGAGCACGGCGCCGACGGCGGTCACGATGAGGATGATACGGTTGCCGCGCCCGCTGAGCGCCGCCGCGCCCGCTGCGCCCGCGTATGTGAAGGCGATCGTACCGGGGATGATGCCGAAGAAGGTCGTCAGCACGTAGGTTCCGAGCCGCACGCCGGTGAGACCGAATGCGTAGTTCGCCCACGTGAACGGCGGAAAACCGGAGAGGCGCGCGAGCCACATGATCTTCGTGCCTTCGCGCGTGATGGCGCGGTCGAGGGCGCGGAACTTCGCGTTGTTCGCGGTCATGCGCTCGACGCGGTGGCGCAGCACGGTGCGCGCGAGCAGGAACGCCGCGGTCGCGCCGGCCGTTGCGGCGATGACGTTGAGGATCGCGCCGCCGACGAAGCCGAAGATCGCGCCCGAACCGAGCGTCAGCGCGAGCGCGGGGATGATGAAGATGCAGCAGACGATGTAGACGAGCCCGTACAGCACGTAGCCGATCGGACCGACACCGCGGACCCACGTCTGAAATGCGGTGAGCCACTCGACGATCGGCAGCGCGCGCAGGAGGATCAGAAAGGCCGCGATCGCGATCAGGACCAGGGCCACCTTGAACCACTTCACGCGGCGGATTGTAGTCGCGTCACTTGAACGGAACGAAAGCCTTTCGAATGGTCTTCACGACGAGTCCGAAAGTGCTGATCCCGCCGAGGATCGCGCCGAACAGAAGACCGGCCACGCCGCCCGCGGCGACCTTCATCAACCCGCCACCCGACTTTTGCTGCTTCGCGTAAGCCGGGATGGGACGCGGCGAGACGGGCCGGTGTCCCGGCACCGGCTCCGCCACCTTCGGCCGATCCTCCGGTTTCTTCGCCTGCGCGCGTGCGTCGCGCTTGGAGGTGTCGCCCTGGAGGCTGCCGAAGCGGCGCGCGTAGACCTGCGTGAACTCCGCGCCGAAGAAGAGGATCTGCGAGGACCAGTACACCCACACCAGCAGGATGACGAGCGAGCCGGCCGCGCCGTACGCGGAGCCGACGGCCGCTTTGCCGAGGTAGAGGCCGAGGCCCCATTTGCCGAGGGCGAAGAGGACGGCGGTGAAGATCGCGCCGAACCAGACGTCGCGCCACGCGATCTTGAGGTCGGGGAGGATGCGGAAGATGGCCGCGAAGAGCACGATGGCGACCGCGGTCGACAGGAGCAACTGCACCGCATGCAGCAGCGCCTCGGTGCCGAACATGCGTTCGAGCATCGGCGCCATGGCCGAGATCGCCGCGTCGAAGACGAGCGTCACGAGGAGCAGGAAGCCGATGCCGAACACCATGGCCATCGAGAGGAAGCGCTCCTTGACGAAGCCTTTGATGCCGGCGGCTTTCTTCGGCTCGACGTTCCAGATCGTGTTGAGCGCGTCCTTGAGCTGTCCGAAGACGCCGGAGGCGCCGAGGAGCAGCGTGAAGATGCCGACGACCGTGGCGATCGCGCCGCTCTCCGGTTTTGCCGCGGCCTGGATCATCTGCTCGAGCGACTTCGACATCTGCGCCCCGAACAGCTTGTCCAGCTCCTGCGACACCTGCCCCTGCGCCGCTTCCTGCCCAAGGAAAATGCCGGCCATGGAGATGGCGATGAGGAGCAGCGGCCCGATCGAGAAGATCGTGTAATACGCCAGCGCCGCGCCGAGGCGAGGGACTTTGTCCTCGCCGAATTCGGTGAACGTTTCTTTGAAGACCTCGATGTACTTGCCCATCTTGCGGTTCCCGCGTGAAGGGAGAGCAATGGTGAAGCCAGCTCGCTGCTATTGAGCGATGGAGCTGTAGAGCTATAGAGCTGTAAAGCTGTAGAGGGATGGAGCTGTAAAGCGGTAAAGCTGTAGAGCTATCCAGGGGAGCCCCTCTACAGCTCTATCGCTTTATTGCTCTACAGCTCTATCGCTTCACAGCCGTACAGCTCCACCGCTCTATGGGGCAACGACGTCGAGCGTCGCCTCGGCGCCGGGTGCGAGATAGGCGGAAACGCAGCGCTGCCCGGCACAGAGGGTGTAGCTGCCTTGATCGATGAGCGGAATCAGGAGCTCCGTCTGGCGATCGTCGTTGCGGACGATTTCGGCCACATGCATGGTCAGCAGAAGCGGAACCGCGATGCGCGCGTTTCCGGGGGAGAACAGCAACGGCGGAGCTTGTTCGGTCGGGGTCGGGATTCTCAGTCGCAATCGGCCACCGTTCGAGCTGGGGATGACTTCGACCAGACTGTCACTGACGCGGATTTCGTGAAGCTCGACCGCGAACCCGGGCGGCATCACGAGAACGTCCGCGGTCGTGGTTCCGGGCGGCAGTTGCGCGGCGAAGGAACCATCTTCCTTCGACATCGCACTGGTCACGAACGACCAGGGAACGTCGCGAGGAAGCGCCACGATCGTCGTTCCCGGAACCGGTCCCACCGGCGCCACCACGCGACCGCGCAGGATGCGCGTCGGGCGCAGGACCAGCTCGATCGGCGGAAGAGGGGTTTCCTCCGCGGATACGCGGATCTCCAGCGACTCACTTTCCTTCAGATAGTCGCGCGCCGTGACGGTGTAGAGCCCCGGCTCGAGCGCACTCAGCGCAAAGCGCCCATCCGCGTCGGACTTGAGTTGCTGGAGAGACGTCCGTGCGGCGTCGTCCGCAACGTCGATCAACGCCTTGGCAACCGGCGTCCCTTTCTCGTCGACGACACGGCCGTCGAGCATTTCGCCCTGCAGGTTCAGCTCGAAGGCGACTTTGCGGTCGACCTCATCGACAGTCACATCGATGCGTTTCGAGCGGTATATGCCTGCATCGGGAGCCGAGATCTCCAGCATCCAGCTCTTGTCGCGCGCCAGCCTCTCGGGGACGTATGTCTTCAGCGAGCCGCGGTCATCGGTCACGACCTTCTGCCGCACGCTCGCGTGGCGACCACCGATGTAGATCGACGCATTCGGCAGCGGTTGCCCTCCTGACGTGATCGTGCCGCTCACTTCGTATGGACTCAGCACGATGGTGGCCTCGACGTCGCGGCCACTGATCTCCAGCGACTCGTGGTGCCACACGTCGCCGTCCGCCGTCGTCACTTCGACGGCGTATTCGCCGGCCGGAAGCGCGCGGCGGCTCCACTCGCCCAAGTCCGACGCGCGTTCCTGCGCAACGATCTCCTCCCGTCCTCGTCCACTCCTGCCGAAGAGCGTCACGATCCAGGGTGTGCCCCACGGATCTCGTGACGGCGAAAGCTGGAGACGGACAGCTCGCGGTCGACTGAGAACGAGCGGCGCCGAGAGCTCCAGTTGCGCGTTCGGAAAAACGCGGACGACCACGGTCGCGGAGCGGGAACCGTCGTCGGCCGAAGCCGTCAGGGCGTACTCGCCGGGCATCACTCCGGTCAGTTGAAACCATCCCGGCGCGGATGCGGTGACGGTGCGCGCCGGTGGCGCCGGCTCGCTGGGACGGGTGCGCACCGGTTGAGCGACGACGCGGACGCGTCGCCATTCGATGTCCTTGCCGCTGATACCGGTGAGCGCTCCGCTGATCGAAGTTCCTTTGCGGAGCGACACCTTACCGAGGTTCGCGTCCGCACGCGATACGCGGACGTTCCACCTGTAGTCGGGGATCCGTTCTTCGGCGTGCACGGCGATATCGAACGTACCTTCCGGCACGACGCACGAGAACGCGCCGGCGTCGTCGACCGGGCACTCCACCATCGCCGACGCCGGCCCCGCGGCCGTCTCTTCGGAGCGATTCAGGCGCAGATGGATGCGGTCCGGATGCGGTGCAGCCACGCGGCCGCGGATGCGTCCCGCGGGAAAGATCTCGATCGACACCTCGCGCGGCGACTGCGGATCGAGGCGCGCGCCAGCGGTCCAGTACGCGTCTCCATCCACCGAGATGGTGCACGGCTCCGTGGACGACACGTGGCGAACACTCGCCGACCGTGGTGTGGCTTTCCACTCGGCCGCGATACTCCCATCGCGGCGCACGCAGCGCAGTGACGTGTCATCCGTACCGGCTCGAAAGCGGGCGTGGATGGTGACCCCTTCGGCAGGAGAAGACAGCGCCGCGATTGCGAAAAGAAGGGCCGCCAGCATTCGCGATCACGGAGTCGTGCGGACTACGTACTCACAGACGCCCACTGTCGAGCATTCCGTGACAGCGCCGGAACGGTCTTGTGCCACTTCTCTGCATCCGCATGCAGCGCTGTTCCTGATCGCAACGCAAACCGCCTTGTTGTATCGGTTGACGCCGCACTCGTAACAGCCCTGATCGTTCCTCGACTCCGCCTTGCATTCCTCGAAATTGCCGCCCATCCCGAAGCACGGCGTGTTCGGATCGATTTCGCCACAAACCGAGGGCACTGGGTCCAACGTCCGAATTCCGGCTGCGGCCGAAAGGGTCAGGACCAACGAGGCACAGATCGCGAGCCAGCGCATAAAGATGACTCCCATGATGTCCGTGTTTATGGCCTGCCGGAGAGAATACCCCCGCCATGGCGGGACGTGCAATCGCGCTCCCTACCTCGCCTTCATCCACTCCACGCACGTTTCGAGCGAGGCCCGCATCTCCTGACACGGCAGATGGACCGGGCGGCCGTGGCCCGGCAGGACCCACTCGAACTCGTAATCGAGCAGGCGTTCCATGGAACGGATCTGTTCGGTCCATGAGTACCAGCACGCGCTGCGGAAGGCGTAGAGGTGGCCGCGCGATTCGCTCCAGGCGAGGTGGTCGCCGGTGAAGAGGTATTGGTTGCGATAGAGGAACACGGCGTGGCCGCGCGTATGGCCGGGGGTGGGGATCATCACGATGTCGTCGCCGAGGTCGAGCGCGTCGTTGCCGGAGGGCATGGTCTCGAAGGCGCGGCCGCGCGCGTCATCCGCATGCAGCACGCGTTCGCAGGCGAATCGCGCGTGGAACTTCGCGTGGTCCGCGATGTCGTCCTGGTGCGTCAGGAGCATGCGCCGCACGTGGCCGAGCTGCTTCACGAGCGGCTCGGCGAAGCGCGGCGAGTCGATGAGGATCTGCGAGTCGCGCAGGAAATAGCTGATCGCACCGAAGCTGCTTTCGGACGTGTAGCCGCAGCGATGCACGTCATCCGCGATCAGCTCCGGCAACGCCGTCAAGGCATCGCGCGCGCTCGTCGACGCACCGATCGACGCGGTGGGACACGAGACCAGCGCCTTCTGTGCCGCGAGCAGCTCGGCCGCGGTTTCGGGCTGGTGGTAGACGGCGGACAGGCCGCCGTCATCGTGAAATACCGAAGGCGCGAAGATCCGGCAGGCATCGCAGTCGATGCACGTCGCATCGACGTAAAAGTCGCCGGGAGCGTTGCTGTCGAGCCGGAGCGCGGGCTGGGCCACGCCGGGATCAACCGCCGGCCGGCGTCACGAAAATCCAGACTGCCGTGGCGCTGCAGATCACGCGGATGCGCACGCCCGGCGCGCCTGCGTCAGGTGTTCGATTCCCGGACGAACACCCACGCGCTCCCGGTCTGCTGCGAATAGAACAGCGTCACGGTGACGTCGCGCGGCGCCATCTCGAAGTCGAAGCGATACGGAAAGATCACGTGCATGTCGCCCCTGGCCACGCCTTCGCGAAAGCGGCCGGCGAACGACTGCACGTTCGTGCACGGCGCGACGTCGTTGAAGA
>Ga0196958_10000534_pt1 | contig 12400 bp, 11 predicted proteins | sample S1v_10metaG_FD_148654 | JGI IMG/M metagenome (GOLD analysis project Ga0196958, IMG submission 148654) | Soil microbial communities from Anza Borrego desert, Southern California, United States - S1+v_10 | ecosystem: Environmental > Terrestrial > Soil > Desert | place: USA: California | collected...
CACGGCCCGACCCGACACGGCCCGACCCGACACGGCCCGACACGGCCCGACCCGATACCCGACCCGACCCGACACGCCGTCCCAACGCAGGACGGCTCACCCCGATGAACGCAGCCCACTCAACGCGGGACACTCCCCGACGCGGGAAGCTCTCGCCTCCCACTCCTCGACCCGGTTCCGTTAAGTGGTCGGCACCGGCATCCGGCCCGATTCCCAACCCCGATCCCCGACCCCGACCCCCGACTCCGGCCCTCAATCCCGGCCTTGGTCCCGGTCCTCAACCCCGGCCTAGGCCCGGTCCTTGATTCCGGTCCTCATGCCTAAGTCCTGATCCCTCGTCCCGATCCCAGGTCCCGATCCCAGGTCTTGCCCCCTTGCCCCGATCGCCGGCGCCGAGTCCCACTCGCCCTGGACCCCACTCGCCCTGGACCCCACTCGCCCTGGACCCCGCTCGTCCTGGATCAGGCTCGTCCTGGATCAGGCTCCGTCCCCGGTCCTGGCCCCTGCGCTTCGGCTCTGGTTCTCGGTCTTCAGGTCCTCGGCTCCGACCTTCAGCTCCCGACCTTCAGCTCCCGTCCCCGGCTCCCACCCCCGGACGCCGCCGGCTCGCCCGGCGACCGCTCGCCTCGTCACCCTGGTCGCCTCGGGCTCGCTCGGGCCTCAGGGCCGGAGTCGGGGCGGGCGGGACGTGGGGTGCCGTGGGCCGGGTCCGTTTATTTACGGCAACGAACGGGAGGTTCGGAAAGTGGCAGCTCGCGTTCGCTTCTCCGATGGTTGTTCGACCACGGGTCCAAACGTCACCGAATTGGGTTTCGCATTCTGATTCGACGCGGAACCCGGCACCGGATTCGGCGTCGAAGACACCGGACCCGATACCGCCCACCAAGCTCCCACCCCACTCCGGCCCCGACACGCCCCACCCCAAACCCCGACCACAGGACCCGCCCCCGAACCACAAGACCTCACCCGACGATGCCCGGCGCCACCGACTCCGCGTTGCCCGCCACCCCGTACCGCCCCGCCCGCCCCTCCGACTGCTCGCGCAGCGCCAGCACGACCACCACCCGCCCCGCCGCCATCCCCGCGTTGTCCACCGTCGACAACACCGAAGCAGCCGCCGTGTCCGCCCGCACCACACCGACCGCCCCCGTCCCGTTCGCCGACCCCTCGCTCCCGGCCAGCACCGCACCCGCCCCCGACCGGTCCAGTTGCGTCGCGAAGCGCGCCACCAGCGCCGCCCGGTCGCTCGCCGAGTCGCCGTCCACCGCCCCACCGGTCAGCACGACCGCCAGCTGCGCCGGCCGCAACCCCTCCCCCGGCTTGGCGAACCCGGCCGTCGCCAGGCCGCTCATCGCCGCCGCCATCTCGTCCGGTGTCGCCTGTTCCCGGTTGTCCTCCTCGCCCAGCAGCAGCAACGCCCCCAGCAGACCACCGGCGCGCGTGCCCGGGTCCGCCCCGGTCGGCAGCCTGGTCCCCGCCGGCTGCAGGCGGGCCACCAGGTCGCGCAGCTGGTCCGCCTTGCGCGGATCGGTGAAGGAGTCGGTCAGCTGCAGCTCACCGGTCACCGTCGCGCCGGCGCCGCGCAGCAGCTCGACCAGGGCGTCCCGGTCGTTCGGCTTCGCGTCCGCGGTCGTCACCACGACCACCGTCCGCTCCGCCAGCGCCCCGCGCACCGCCAGCGGCCCGATGGAGCTCGCGAAGCGGTCGCTCTCGGCCAGCCTCGCGGTCAGCCCGTTCTGCTCGGCCTGCAGCTCGGCGACCTGCCTGCCCAGCTGCGAGTTGTCGTCGGTCACCCCGGACAGCAACCGGCTGCTGATCGCGGTCGACCCCAGCACCACCCCGACGGCCAGCGCCAGGAACACCGCGGTGATGGAGATGAGGTGGTAGCGCATCGTGATCACGAGAAGAACCCCTTGAGCCAGTCGACGGCGGACCGCACCCCGTCCACCGCCGCGTCGACGTACACCTGCCCCACCCCGGACACCGCCAGCGCCGCCACCATCGCCGCCACGGCCGCGCCGACCAGCAGGCAGATCGCCCCGAGCGACACCCGGCCGCGGTGCAGGGTGGCGACCGCCTCGCCGTCGACGAGCTTGCCGCCGAGCCGGAGCCGGGTCAGGAAGGTCGACGGGTTGGAGCCCGAGTGGCCCCGGTCGAGGAACTCGCGCAGCCCGGCCCGCAGGCCCACGGTCACGATCAGCGACGCGCCGTGCGCCTCGGCCAGCAGCAGCGCCAGGTCCTCGGCGTTGCCCGACGCCGGGAACGTCACCGCGCCGATGCCCAGGTCCTGGATGCGCTCCAGGCCGGGCGCGTGGCCGTCGGTGTGCGCGGGCACCACGACCTCCGCGGCCGCCTTGAGCGTGCGCGTGCCTATGCCGTCCGGGTCGCCGACGATGACGTCCGGTGTGTACCCGGCGTCGTGCAGGGTGTCCGCGCCCGCGTCGACGCCCACCAGCACCGGCCGGTGCTCGCGGATGTACTTGCGCAGCCCGCGCAGCTCCTCGGCGTGCCGGGGGCCGCCCGCGACGACGAGCACCTGCCGGTCGCGGATGGGCACGTACACCTCGGGCACGCCCACGCCGTCGAGGATCAGCGCGCGCTCGCGGCGCAGGAACTCGATGGTGTTGGCGGAGAACGCCTCCAGCTGCGCCGACATGCCGGCCTTGGCCTCGATCATCGCGTCGGCGACGGACTCGGCGCTCTGCTCGACGCCCCGCGCCACCTCGCGGTCGCCGACGTGCACCGCGCCGTCGTGCAGCCGCAGCTTCACGCCGTCCTTCAGGGCGCGCAGGACACCGGTGCCGACCCCGTCGATCAGCGGGACACCGGCCTCGACCAGCAGCTCGGGCCCGAGGTTGGGGTACCGGCCGGAGATGGACGGCGACGCGTTGACCACGCCCACGACCCCGGCGGCGAGCAGCGCCTCGGCGGTGCGGCGGTCGATGTCGAGGTGGTCCAGGACGGCGACGTCGCCGGGGCTGAGCCGCCGCAGCAGGTCACCCGTGCGGCGGTCGACCCGCGCGATGCCGGTGACGCCCGGCAGTTCGTGGTTCGCGCGGCTGAGCAACCCGGAGAACTTCATGCCCCCGATAGTGGCCCACCGCGCCGCCGGTTCCGGGCTAACACGCCGAGAGGTCCGGCCAGGTCAGCCCCGGCGTCATTCCACAGTGGACGGATTACCCTCGGGCGGGGGACGTCCTTCACCCGGATGGGAAGGCTGGTCGGTCGGGACCGGGATGCCGAACGGCGGCGTGTCGTCGTCCCCGTCGACCCGGTGGACCGCCGCGCCGGCCGGCACGGGCACGCGCCGCGGCCACTCCTGCACCAGCAGCGCGCCGGCCAGCAGCACGGGGCACGCGGCGGCGAACGCCCACAGGCCGGGCCCCAGGCGGTCGGCGTAGCCGGCGGGCGGGAAGGCGCCGCCGAACAGCGTCGTCACCGTCGTGTGGACCGACCACGTCGTGGCCGCCAGCGCGCCGAAACCCGCCACCGCCGCGAACCGCCCCACCGCCGCGAGCACCGGCGACCGGAACTGCAGCACCGCGCCGAGGACGGCCAGCCCACCGGCCGGCACCAGCGCGTACCCCCACTGCGGCGTCCGCGGCGCGGGACCGCCGCCCGCGCCGGCATCGAAGGCGATCCGCCACGCGGTCAGCGTGAAGCCCGTGCCGGGGGGCGCGCCGGCGGGCCCTTCGAGCCGGTACAGGTCCAGCAGCGTCCCGACGAGCGCCAGCACCCCGCCCGCGACCAGCAGCACCGCCCCGAGCACCCGACGGCTCACGCGTCGCCCCGGGCGCCGGGCGACCCGGGAGGACCCGGGCCCTCCGCGGCCGGCCCCAGCGGAAGGCCGAGCGGCGGCGTGTCGGTGTCGTCGTCCCCGTCCACCCGGTACACGACCGGCCCCGCCGGCGCGGGCGCGCGCCGCGGCCACTCCTGCACCGCCAGCGCACCTCCCAGGGCCGCCGCGCACGCCAGCCCGAGCAGCGGCAACGCCGGCCCGAAGGTCGTGGTGACGGTCAGGCCCTCACCGGACTGCCCCCGCAGGTAGGCCGCGACGGCGAGGTGCGCGACGGTCCACGCGCTGCCCAGCAGCAGCGCCGCGCCGCCGAACGCCACCAGCCGGCCCCACATCGCCCCGACCCGCGCCGCGCCCAGCACCAGCAACGCCGCCGCCGCGACCAACGGCACCCCGAACAGCTCCTCGTGGGTGAACACCACCTCGTCCCGGTCGCTGTCCACCTTCCACGCCGTCTGCCAGACGGTCATGCGGTCGTCCGCGGAGGACAGCCACTGCTGCGCGTACAGCGGCAGGAACGTCGCCACCACCACCGCCGGCGCCGCCACCAGCAGGGCGACGACCCCGGCGACGCGCCGGGTCACCGCGCCTCCCCCTCGGGCGGCACGGGCCGCTCCTCGGGCAGCACGGCGACCGGGATGCCGAACGGCGGCGTGTCCGCGTCGTCGTCCGGCTCGGGGTCGAGCCGGTGCACGACCACCCCCACCGGCGCGGGGACCGGGTCGGAGTGCAGCAACACCGTGCCCACCGCGGCGACCGCGACCGCCGCCAGCAGCAGCCACAGCCCCGGACCGGACTCGTACTCGATCGTCCCGCGCGTCCGCTCGTCCTCCGCCAGCGACGCCCGGACCACCGCGGACGTCGCCCACACCGCCCCGCCGAGCAGGCCGGACGCGGCCACCGCCAGGTACCGGCCGACCCGGCGCTGGTGCGCGGGCAGGAACACCAGCGCCGCCGCGATCGCCAGCAGCACGGCCGCTATCACGATCGGCACGCCCAGCTGCGCGGTCTCGATGCGAGCGGCCAGGTCCGGGGGATCGCTGACCGTGTCCCAGGCCGTCGTGGTGAAGCCCACCGGGTGAGCGCCCAGCCGGGTGCCGACCCAGCTCAGCGGCTGGAACGTCGCGACGACCGCCGTGACCGAGGCGGCCACGACCAGCAGCACGCCGACCGCCCGCCCGTTCACCGCTTCTTCTTCCGCCGCACCACCGGAGCGCTGACCTTGTCCGCCTTGGCCGCCGCCAGCAGCTCCTCGGCGTGCGCGCGCCCGGTGTCGGTGGAGTCCATGCCCGCCAGCATCCGCGCGAGCTCCACCACGCGCTGCGCGTCGTCCAGCACCCGCACGCCGCTGCGGGTCAGCACCCCGTCGGCGGTCTTGTCCACCACCAGGTGCCGGTCGGCGAACGCGGCGACCTGCGGCAGGTGGGTCACCACGATGACCTGGTGGCTGCGCGCGAGCCGGGCCAGCCGCCGGCCGACCTCCACCGCGGCGCGCCCACCCACGCCGGCGTCCACCTCGTCGAACACCAGCGTCGGCACCGGGTCCGAGTGCGACAGCACGACTTCCAGCGCCAGCATCACGCGCGACAGCTCGCCGCCGGACGCGCCCTTGTGCACGGGCAGCGCGGGCGCGCCGGGGTGCGCGACCAGCCGCAGCTCCACGTCGTCCACGCCGGACGCGCCCGCGTGCAGCAGCCGCCCGCCGACCTGCAGCGCCCGCGGGTCGGCCGCCTCGGCGGCCCGCGGCCGGACGGCGACCTCCACGGTGGCGTGCGGCATCGCCAGGCCCGTCAGCTCCTCCGACACCGCCCTGCCCAGCTCCTCGGCCGCGGCGACGCGCTCGGCGGTGACCTGCGCGGCGTACCCGGCCAGCTGCCCGGCCAGCTCGTCGCGGCGGGCGGCCAGCGCGGCCAGCGCCTCGTCGGAGGTGTCCAGCCCGGACAGCCGGGCCGCCGCGTCGGCCGCCCACGCGATCACGCCGTCCACATCGGCCGCGTACTTGCGGGTCAGCGCCTTCAGCTCGGCCTGGCGGGCGAGCACCCGCTCCAGCCGCGCCGGGTCGGCGTCCAGGTGCTCCAGGTAGGACGCGATCTCCGCGCCCACGTCGGCCAGCAGCGTCTCCGCCTCCACCAGCCGGGGTTCCAGCTCGCGCAGCTTCGGGTCCTCCGAGGAGCCCAGCCGCCGCCGCGCCTCGCCGATCAGGCCGAGCGCGCCGGGGCCGTCCGGGTCGCCGTCGGGCGAGCCGGCCACCGCGTACTGGGCGCCGGAGGCCGCCTCGCGCAGCTGGTCGGCGTCCGCCAGCCGGCGAGCCTCGTCGACCAGCTCGACGTCCTCGCCGGACTTCGGCTCGACGGCGTTGATCTCGGCCAGCCCGTGCCGCAGCAGCTCGGCCTCGCGCGCCAGCTCCCGGGCCCGCTCGGTGCGCTCGGTCAGCTCGGCCGCGACCCGCAGCCACTCCGCCCGCACCTCCTGGTACCGGCGCAGCGGGGCGCCCACGTCGTCGCCCGCGAACCGGTCCAGCACCGCGCGCTGCTCGGCGGGCCGCAGCAGCCGCAGCTGGTCGTTCTGCCCGTGCACCGCCAGCAGCTGCTCGGCCAGCTCCGACAGCACCCCCACCGGCACGGACCGCCCGCCCAGGTGGGCGCGGGAGCGGCCGTCGGCGCCGACGGTGCGGATCGCGATGACGCTGCCGTCCTCGTCCGGCTCGCCGCCGACCTCCTCGGCGACCTTGGCGGCCGGGCTGCCCGCGGGCGCCTGGAACCGGCCCTCGACCACGGCCTTGTCCGCGCCGTTGCGCACGCGGGACGCCTCGGCCCGGCCGCCGCCGAGCAGGTGGAGCCCCGTGACGACCATCGTCTTGCCGGCGCCGGTCTCCCCCGTCACGACGGTGAAGCCCTCGGCGAGTTCAAGGGTGGCCTCGTCGATCACACCGAGGCCCTGGATGCGCATCTCGGCCAGCACAGCGCGCACACTACTTGGCGGCGGCCGCACCGGGTGCCCTCGGGTGCGAGTGTCGGGCGAACACGTGTTCTAACCGGCCGACGGGCCGCGCCACCCCTGCACGGGCAGCGAGAACTTCTCCACCAGCCGGTCGGTGAACGGGCCCTCCCGCAACCGCACCAGCCGCAGCGGCGTCGAACCGCCCACCACCTCGACCCGCGCGCCCGGCGGCAGCTCCACCGTGCGCCTGCCGTCCGCGCTCAGCACCGCCGGGTGCCCGGCCGCGTCGACCTCCAGCGCCACCACCGACGCCGGCGACACCACCAGCGGGCGGGCGAACAGCGCGTGCGCGTTCGACGGCACCACCAGCAGCGCCTGCACGTCCGGCCACACCACCGGCCCGCCGGCGGAGAACGCGTACGCCGTCGACCCGGTCGGGGTCGCCACCAGCACGCCGTCGCAGCCGAACGCCGACACCGGCCGGCCGTCGACCTCCACCACGACGTCCAGGATGCGCTCGCGCAGGCTCTTCTCGACGCTGGCCTCGTTGAGCGCCCAGGTGCTCGCCAGCACCCGGCCGTCGACCGACGCCGTGATGTCGACCGTCATCCGCTCCTCGACCTCGTACCCGCGGTCGATCACCCGGTTGATGGCCTCCAGCAGCGCGTCGGAGTCGGCCTCGGCCAGGAACCCGACCCGCCCGAGGTTCACCCCCAGCACCGGGACGCCCGCCGCGCGGGCCAGCTCGGCCGCGCGCAGCAGCGTGCCGTCGCCACCGAGCACGAACACCAGCTCGGTGCCCTCGGCGGCGTTGTCGTCGGCCGCCACGACCTGCGCGTAGCAGGACGGGTCCAGGTCGGGCGCCTCGTCCTTGAGCACCCGCAGCCGCACGCCGGCCGCGGCGAAGCGCTGCGCCACCCCCTGCGCGACCGCCACGTTGCTGCGCCGCCCGGTGTGCACGACCAGCAGGATCTCCCGCCCGGCCGGGTCACCGCCCACGGCGGTGCCACCCGACGGGGCGTCACCCGACGGGGCGCCGTTCACCGGGGGCCTTCCGCGACGGCCGTCCGCACGAGCGCGGCGGCGGCCCCCTCGTCCAGCGGCTCGCCGCGGCGCAGCCAGGCGAAGAACTCGACGTTGCCCGACGGGCCGGGCAGCGGGCTCGCGGTGACGCCGTGCAGCCGCAGGCCGATGCCGGCCGCGGCGGACACCACCTCCAGCACGGCTTCGGCGCGCAGACCGGGGTCGCGGACCACACCGCCCGAGCCCAGGCGCTCCCGGCCCACCTCGAACTGGGGCTTCACCATGGGCAGCAGGTCGCCCCCCTCGCCCAGGCAGGCGACGAGCGCCGGGAGCACCAGCCGCAACGAGATGAACGACAGGTCCGCCACCACCAGGTCGACCGGGCCGCCGATGTCCTCGGGCGCCAGCGACCGCACGTTGGTCCTGTCCTTCACGACCACCCGGTCGTCGGTGCGCAGCCGCCAGTCCAGCAGGCCCCGCCCGACGTCGGCCGCCACCACCTCGCGAGCGCCGCCGCGCAGCAGCACGTCGGTGAACCCGCCGGTGGACGCGCCCGCGTCCAGGCAGCGCCTGCCCTCGACCCGCACCTCGGGGAACCGCTCCAGCGCGCCGACCAGCTTGTGCGCGCCGCGCGAGGCCCAGTTCGGGTCGTCGGTGTCGCGCACCACCAGCGCGGTGTCCAGCTCGACGGCGGTGGCCGGCTTCGTCGCGACCGTGCCGCGGACCGTCACCCGCCCCTCGGCGACGAGCCGGCCCGCGTGCTCCCGCGACCGGGCCAGACCGCGGCGGACCAGTTCGGCGTCCAGCCGAGCCCTGCGTGGCACCGCGTCAGACCCTGTCGATGCTCGACAGCGCGGCGGTCAACGCCGTGTGCGCGTCGTCGAACCTGGCCACGTGCTCGGCGACGTCGAGCTGCTCCAGCCCGTCGAGCCGGGCGAGCGCGTCGTCGATCCCGGCCACCGGGTCACGCGGCGGGCCGGGGAGGGGAACCTCGAAGCTCACGGTTTCACGGTAGCCGATCGAGCACGGACAGGTCCGCCGCGACGTAGGTGGGCCGCAGCCGCGCCGCGAGCCCCTCGACCTCGGCCTCGGTGGACACCCCGGTGAGGACGAGCAGCGAGTCCATGCCCGCGTTCACCGCGCCCAGGACGTCGGTGTCCAGCCGGTCGCCGACGACCAGCGGCCGGCGCGCGCCGACCGACCTCGCGGCCTGCTCCAGCAGCGGCGCGGCGGGTTTGCCCGCCACCAGCGGCTCCGCCCCGGTGGCCGTCCGCAGCGCCGCGACCAGCGACCCGTTGCCGGGCAGCAGACCGCGTTCGGTGGGCAGGGTCGCGTCGACGTTGCACGCCACCCACCGCGCGCCCGCCCGGATCGCGAGCGCGGCCTCGGCCAGCTCCCGCCAGCCGAGGTCCTGCGACAGGCCCTGCACGACGACCTCGGCGCCCCCGGCCGAGGCCGTGGGCGTGAACCCGCGCCGCCGGACCTCCTCGACCAGCGCCGGCGCGCCCAGCACGAGCACCCGCGCCCCGGGCGGCACGAGGTCGGGCAGCATCGCCGCGGCGGCCTGGGCGCTCGTGCTCACCTCGTCCAGCGCGGCGCGGAAACCCAGCTCGGTGAGGTGGTCGGCGACGTCCTGCGGGGAGCGCGAGGCGTTGTTCGTGACGAACCGGACGCCCAGGCCGCGCCCGCGGGCGGAGGCGACCGCCTCGACCGCGCCGGGCACGGCCTCCCGCCCCCGGTACACCGTGCCGTCGAGGTCCAGCAGCAGCGCGTCGTAGCGGTCCAGCAGCACAGCCCCTCGTTTCGGTGCTCGGTGTTCCGGTGCTCGTGTTCCGGTGACGGGTCCGCCCGGCCGCGCGTCCCGGGTGTCCGGTCCGGGGGCGCGCGGCCGGGTGGTCAGCCCTCCTGCGGGCTCAGGTCGAAGGCCCGCTCGGCGGCGTCGGTCTCGTTGTCGTCATCGGCCTGGGCGGCGTTGAGGAACCACTGCACGGCCTCCTCGGTGCGCCCGGCGGCGGCGAGGTTGTCGGCGTAGGCGTAGAACAGCCGGGCGCTCCACGGGTCGCGCCGCTTGGCGTCCAGGTCCGCGCCCTGCAGCGCGACGACCGCCGCGTCCAGCTGCCCCATGTCCCGCCGCGCGCCGGCCGCGACGATCCGCAGCTCGACCGCCTCCTCGGGCGACAGCTGGGCGCCCTGGGCCTCCCGGGCCAGCTCGATGGCCCGCTCCGGGCGACCCAGCGCGCGTTCGCAGTCCGCCATGACCGCGACGTGCCCGGCGCCGTGCGTCATCCGGCGGGCCGCGCGCAGCTCCGACAGTGCCTCGCCCCACTCGCCGGCGTGGTAGGCGGCCAGCCCGGCGGCCTCGCGCACCACACCGACGCGAGCGGCCTTGCCGCGGGCGTAGCGGGCGTGCTCCAGGGCGAGCTCGGGCTCGCTGTCGATCAGGATGCCGGCCGCCGCCAGGTGGCGGCCCACGATCTCGGCCAGGCCCTTGGGCAGCCCGCGCAGCTCCTGCTTCACCTCGGGGTCGAGGATGGCGATGTCCGCGTCCTCGGGCAGCTCCGGCGCGCGGGACCGGGTGAACTCGCCACCCTCCTCACGCCGGTCGTCCCGCTGCGGGCCAGCGTCCCCGTCCCCGCGGCCGGCCGGAGCGACCTCCCCGGCCGCCTGCGCGCCACCTGTCCGAGCGCCGTTGTCCTCGGCGTCGTTGTCCCCGGCGCGGTCTTCCCCGGAACCGGCTTCTTCAGCGCGGGTTTCTTCAGCGCGGGCTTCCCCGGTGCGGTCTTCTTCGGAACGGTCCTCGGAGCCGTCGACCGCGGGAGCGCGGTTACCGGCAGCCGTGTCCTCGGAACCCTCGACGCCTTCGGCAGCAGGCTCCTGCGAGCCCTCGGCAGCAGGCGCCGCATCGCGGTCGGCCTGGTCGGCCTCACCGGCCGGCGCGTCGCCGGCGGTCACCGCTGCGGTGTCGGCGCGGTCCAGCTCGGCGTCCACGGCGGCCGAGCCGACAGCCTGGGAGACCGCCGGCACGGTGCCGGTCGAGTCGACCGTCTCCTCCACGACCCCGTCGATCGACACCTGGTCGCCGCGGGCGGCGTCACCGCGCACGGCCCGGTCCTGGAACCGAGCGGCCCGGTCACGGCTGCGCTCGTCCCGCCGCGCACCACCACGGCCCTCCTGCCCGCGGTCGTCCCGCCGGTCACCGCCGCGCGACTGGTGACCACCGCGATCGTCACGGGAGCGGAAGTCACGACGCTCACCACCGCGCGAGTCGCGCCCCTGGTAGCCGCCCCGGTCGTCCCGCGGGCGGAACTCCCGACGCTCGCCCGTCCGCCCCTGGTAGCCGCCGCGGTCGTCGCGGGGCTTGAAGTCGCGGCGCTCGCCGCCGCGGTCATCACGCGGGCGGAATTCCCGGCGCTCGCCGCCACGGTCATCACGGGGCTTGAACTCGCGCCGGTCACTACCCCGGTCATCACGAGACTTGTAACCGCCGCGATCGCCACGGGACTGGTAACCGCCCCGGTCATCGCGCGGCTTGTAGCCACCGCGGTCGTCACGCGGCTTGTAGCCACCGCGGTCGTCGCGCGGCTTGAACTCGCGGCGCTCACCACTGCGGCCATCGCGTGACTGATAACCGCCACGGTCGTCACGCGGGCGGAACTCGCGCCGGTCACCACCACGATCGTCACGAGGCTTGTAACCGCCACGGTCGTCGCGAGGCTTGAAGTCGCGCCGGTCACCACCACGATCGTCACGCTGCTGGTAGCCGCCACGGTCGTCACGGGGCTTGAAGTCGCGACGCTCGCCGCCGCGGTCATCACGCGGACGGAATTCCCGACGCTCGCCACCGCGATCGTCACGGGACTTGTAGCCGCCACGGTCGTCACGGGACTGGTAACCGCCCCGGTCATCGCGGGGCTTGTAGCCGCCCCGGTCATCGCGGGGCTTGTAGCCACCGCGATCATCACGCGGCTTGAACTCACGGCGCTCGCCGCCGCGGTCGTCACGCGGACGGAACTCGCGCCGGTCCCCACCACGTGAATCGCGGGGCTGGTAACCGCCCCGGTCATCGCGGGGGCGGAATTCCCGGCGCTCACCACTGCGTGCACCGGCGCCGCCGCGGGAGCCGGCGCCGCGGTCGTCACGGCTGAAGCTCGACCGATCGTCACGGCGCTGGTAGCCGCCGCGGTCATCGCGCGGCTTGTCGTAGCGGGGGCGGTCCGAGCGGTTGTCGTCCCTGCGGTAGCCGCCGCGGTCGTCACGGCTCCGGTCCTGGCCGGGTCGGTCGTCACGCCGGGGATAACCCCCGCGGTCGTCCCGTCCCGCGCCACCCTGCTTGCGGCCTGCATCGGCGCGACCACCGTCGGACCGGCGCGGTCGGTCTCCCTGGCCACGCTGACGGTCGCCCGGCCGGTCTCCGAACCTCGACACCTGGAACTCCTCCTACTGTGGACACGCCGAAAGGGCTTGTGAGTTGAGCACATCTCGATGTGCCCCCATCACAAGCCCTTTCAGGGAAAGAATGTTCGGCGGCGTCCTACTCTCCCACACCCTCACGAGTGCAGTACCATCGGCGCTGGAAGGCTTAACTACCGGGTTCGGAATGGGACCGGGTGTTCCCCCTCCGCCATGACCACCGAAACACTA
>Ga0196958_10000535_pt1 | contig 12398 bp, 9 predicted proteins | sample S1v_10metaG_FD_148654 | JGI IMG/M metagenome (GOLD analysis project Ga0196958, IMG submission 148654) | Soil microbial communities from Anza Borrego desert, Southern California, United States - S1+v_10 | ecosystem: Environmental > Terrestrial > Soil > Desert | place: USA: California | collected...
CGCTCCGGCGGGCTCAGACCACCACCATCGGGATACCTCATACCACCGGGTACCCCACCACCCCACACCCACCACACCGACCACCAAGCCCAACAATTCAACCTCAGTATGGCCTGCCCGGAGGGCTACCATGCTTTCTTGGGGGGTGCAAGCACGCTTTTCGCTTGCGCCCCCCAAGAAAGCATGGTCGTCTTTAGACAGGTCATGCGGGGAGAACACGACCGCTGTTTCTTTTCATTCTCCTTGGCGGCCTGCCTGTCCGGCGAGGACTCTTTTTAATCTTTTCAGCTTCGAGCGCTACGGCACCAATTATTACCCAGATCGGTGCGCGACCCAAGTATGAAGAGCGGCCGAGAGGCCCCCAAGGAGGAGGAAAAGAAAGGGCGGTCGTGTTCTCCTCCCCGCACGGCCTGCCGAAGGCAATCGCATTTGTCGGGGGGGCAGACGAAGAGCGTGCTTGACCCCCCCCCGACAAATGCGATCGGGCTGCGCCCAGGCCGTGCGGGGAGGAGAACACGAGGGCACCGGTGTGCGCACGAGGTGCGGCATCGTTGCGTCTTCCTAGGGCTTGTCCGGTACCAGGCCGAATTCGGTCATCAGCTCGCCCACCTCGGTCGCGTCCAGCTTGCGCAGCAGCCAGTTCCGGAAAACGCCCGGACCCGGCAAGCGCAGCTCCTCGCCGTTGCGCAACCTGCTCGTCGCGGCCAGCAGGGCCCGCACGTCATAGGTCGAGCCGAACACCTCGGGCACCCCGCGGTCGACGTCGAGCAGGGTGTAGACGGCTTCCATCGGGGTGCGCACCGAGTACTCGGTGGTGAAGATGCAGTCGCGGCTGGTCTCGGCGAACTGGCCGATGAACGCGAAGTTCACCGACCCCTCCGGCACGACGTCGGGTCGGTCGCCGGCGTGGCGGGGCATGAAGAACGACGTGATGTAGGGCATCATGACCGGCACGCACTTGGCGCCGGTCGCGGCCAGTTCGGGGATGTCCTCGACCGGCACCCCGAGGTGGTACAGCCACTCCCGCGTGATCTCCTCGCCCGTGCAGTCCTGCATCGGCTTGCGCACGAAGTCGCCCGGCCGGTCCACGAACAGCGAGTAGAGCCACACGACGATCTCGTTCGGCTGCTGCTGCTTGAAGTGCGGCTGCCGGTTGACCGTCCAGCTCATCAGCCAGCTCGAGTCCTTGACCGTGACGATGCCGCCGGTGACGACCCGGCCGCTGAACGGGTCGCGCTTGCAGATCCTCCTGATGTGCTCGGGGATGCGCGGGTCGAGGGTGGTGACGGTGGCCGACTCCCACTTGGTCTGCGGGATGTGGGAGCCGAACACGTCCGGGCGGCCGAAGGACGGGTCCTTCGCCGCGATCCGCCGCCACAGCTCCCAGGCCGGCGCGGGCCCCTCGTCGAGCGCGGCCGGCGTGTGGTGGTCACCGCTGTCGGAGTTCTCGGTCAGCGAGCCGATGGTCATGAACAGCAGGTCGTCGGGGCCGAGTTCCACACCGCCCTCGGCTCCGCCGCGGATCCAGTGCACGCGGGTGGCCTGCTTGCGCCCCGGCGTGATGTCGAAGTCGACGTCGGTCACCTCGGTGCTGAAGTGGAACACCACGCCCTGGTCCAGCAGCCACTTGTAGAGCGGCAGCACCAGCGACTCGTACTGGTTGTACTTGGTGAACTTCAGCGCCGAGAAGTCCGGCAGCCCGCCGATGTGGTGGATGAACCGGTGCAGGTACAGCTTCATCTCCAGCGCGCTGTGCCACTCCTCGAAGGCGAACATGGTCCGCCAGTACAGCCAGAAGTTGCTCTTGAGGAAGTCCTCGCCGAAGACCTCGTCGATGCGCTTGCCCTCCATCTCCTCGCGGGTGGCGAGGAAGACCTTGATGATGTCCTTCTGCGCCCTGTCGCCGAGGGTGAACAGGCCGTCGGTGCGGGCGTCCCGGCCGCGGTCGACGGTTGCGCGCTGCAGCGAGCGGTTCGGGTCCTCCTTGTTCAGCCAGTAGAACTCGTCCAGCACGCTGGCGCCTTCGACCTCCAGCGACGGCACGGAGCGGAACAGGTCCCACAGGCACTCGAAGTGGTTCTCCATCTCGCGCCCGCCGCGGATGACGAAGCCCTTCTTCGGCTCCTTGATCCCGTCGAGCGCGCCACCGGGCAGGTCCAGCCGCTCCAGGACGGTGATCCGGTGGGCGGGCAGCTGCGCGTCGCGGATGAGGAACGCCGCTCCCGCCAGCGAGGCGAGGCCGGAGCCGACGAACCACGCGGTCTTGTCGTCCACGCCCTCGGGCTTGCGCGGCCGGGCGAACGCCTCGTAGTTGCCGTTGCTGTAGTACATCGGGATCGTGCCCTTCGCTGTGCCGCCCGACGTCCGCGCGGGTGGGTGTGGAGGGTTCCGCCGACTGCGGTGAACGTACCTCGCGCCCCGGCCGCCGCAACTCCACCGCGGAGCGCGACCGCGCTCGTCACCCGCAGGTCGTGGCACCGGACACCAACGGGTGAACCGCCGCTGTCGTCGGCCCGGCGCGTGCCGCCCGGACCCCGCCGCGGCCGGCGGACCCGCCGCCGCGACGGCGGTTTTATCCGTTCGGCGCCGCCCCCGGCCGCCGGTATCGTCATGATCATGGTTCAGATCCGCCGCGCCACCCGTGACGACGTCGACGCCGCCGCCGACACCCTGGCCGCCGCGTTCTCCGGGTACCCGTTCATCCGGCACGTCGTGGCCGCGGACGACCACGAGCGCCGGGTGCGGGAGCTGCAGCGGCTGTTCCTGGTCGAGGTGGGGCTCGCCCACGGCGCGGTCTGGGTCGCCGACGACTGCGCGGCCGTCGCGGTGTGGACCACCCCGGACACCGACGCCGCCGCCGCGTTCGGGCCGCTCGCCGAGCGGGCCGCGCACCTGGCCGGCGACCGGGCCGAGGTCTCCGCCCGCGCCGAGCGGGCCTTCGGGCCGCACCGCCCGACCGGGCCGGCGTGGTTCCTGGGCACCGTCGGCGTGCGGCCGGACCGGCAGGGCAGGGGGCTGGGCAGCGCCGTGATCCGCCCCGGCCTCGCCGCCGCCGACGAGGCCGGGGCGCCCGCGTACCTGGAGACGACGGGGGACCGCAACGTCCGGCTGTACCGGCGGCTCGGCTTCGAGGTGACCGCCGAGGTGCAGCTGCCCGACGGCGGGCCGCTGACCTGGTGCATGAGCCGCCCGCCGCGGGCGACCTGAGCGCACCCCTCCGCCCGGGCCCGGCAGCCCTCCCCCGCGGGGGAGGGCTGCCGGGCCCTGCGCCACCCGCGGCCGCCGAGCCGCCCGCGCGATTCCACCCGGAATTGAATGAATCTGACGAATGGTGGGAATCCGCCATCGGCGACGGAAATCCGGCGCGCTTTCTGGAACACTCGGCGTCGGCAGTGCGCGGGATTTTCTCCGCAATAATAAGGAGAACGCATGACGGGTGCCGACGCGGTCGTGGTCCGGGTGGCCAGCGGGCGGTACGCGGCCGACCACCCCGGTTGGCTCGCGCAGGTGGCGCTGCTGGAGCGGCGGCTGCGCGGCGTGGCGCCGCACGCGGGGGCGGACGGGCCCGCGCTGCGGGTGGAGGTGGACCGGCCGCGGGAGCCGGGGACCGGGCCGGTCAAGGGCCTGGTGGAGGTCACCGCCGTCGTGCTGGCGTCCTCCCAGGTGATCCGGGCGGCGGCCGTCGTGCTGCGGGAGTGGGCGCGCCAGGACGCCGGGCGCGAGATCACCGTCGAGGTCGAGCAGGGCGGGCGCCGCATCACCGGCACCGGGCGCGGCAGGGCGGGGATCGAGGCGGTGCGGCGGGTGCTGGCCGAAGCGCTGGGCGACGAGCCCCCGTCGTCCGAGGGGGAGGCCGAACCCGCCGATGATGACAGGTGACGCGCCCGCGACGGCGTTCAAGGCGCTCGCGGTCGGCAACGCCGCCTTCCCCGCCGACCCCCACCGGCTCTCCGCGCTCAACGGGCCCCTCAACGACGTGGAGGCCGTCTGCGCCGCGCTGTCCGACCCCGACACCGGCCTGTTCCGCTGCCAGCGCCCGCTGAAGGACGCCACCGGCCAGGTGCTGCTCGACACCGTCGAGGAGTTCTTCACCGCCGCGGAGGCCAACGACTGCCTGCTGTTCTACTACAGCGGGCACGGGCGGATCGACCTCGAAGGCGACTTCTACCTCTGCGCGCGCGACACCGACACCGCGACGCTGGGCTCCCCGCGGCTGACCGGCTCGCACCTGGGCAAGGTCGTGGCCCGGTCCCCGGCGCTGCTCAAGATCATCGTGCTGGACTGCTGCTACGCCTCGGAGTTCAAGGGCGAGGTGTGGACGCCCGGGTACTTCCGCGGGCGGGGCCGGTTCGTGCTGGCCGCGACGCGCGGGCCGGGCAGCCCGCTGGTGCCCGACGCGCCGACGCCGCACGACCTGAGCCCGTTCACCGCCCTGCTGGTGGAGGCCCTGCGGCGGGGCGACCTGGACACCGACCACGACGGCTACGTGACCGCCCGCGACGTCGGGGCCTACATCTCCGACCGGGCCCGCCGGGCGGGCGGCGCGCCGTTCGCGCTGGAGCAGTGGGCCGGCACGGGCGTCGTGCCGCTGGCCCGCTCGCCCCGCGCGCACGGCTCGGCCGTGGTGCTGCCGCCCCGCCCGTCGGCCACCGCCGCACCGATCACCGCTGCTCCGATCACCACCGCTCCGATCACCACCGCTCCGATCACCGCCGCACCGGTCCCGCCGCCCGCCGCGCCCGACGTCGTGGGATTCCCGATCGCCGTGCGCCCCGGCCCGCTGCCGGACCTGCTGCCGACGCCCGACGGCTTCCGGCTCGGCCGCCACCTGGTGACCAACGGCCAGTTCCGGGTGTTCCTGCTGGACCCGGCCAACGACCGCTGGCGGCCCAGGGCGGCCCGCCGGGAGGGCCGCCACGCGGACGGGAACTACCTGCGGCACTGGGACGACCTGGACTTCCCGCCCGAGCGGGAGCACGAGCCCGTCGTCGCGGTGGGCGCCCGCGCGGCGGGCGCCTACGCCGAGTGGGCGGGCGGCCGGCTCGGCCTGCCCCTGCGGCTGCCCCGCGCGGACGAGTGGGAGCGCGCGGCGCGCGCCGGGCGCCGCGGGGACTGGGTGGCGGCCGACGTCGCCGAGGGCCGGGTGAACTTCCGCCGCACCCTGGGCGCGCTGTCGGAGGTCGGCGAGTTCCAGGCCGGCCCGCACGGGCTGGCCGACCTGCTGGGCAACGCGTGGGAGACCTGCGTGGACGCCGCCGGGCGGCCGGTGCTGCGCGGCGGCGCGTTCGACACGCCCGAGCACCGGCTGCTGGAGGAGCTGGTCCCCTCCTCGGCCGCCGAGTGCCGCGCCGACACCGGATTCCGCTGCGCCTGTTCGAGGATGTGAGGTGGGGATGACCGAGGACGCCGTCGCCGTCGTGTTCGCCAAGGCGCCGTTCGCGTGGGAGCCCGAGGAGGCCGAGCTGGTCAAGCGGGTGTTCCGGGAGCGGCGGCCGGCGGTGCCGCGGCAGGTGGTCGCGCCGCTGTGGCGGTACTGGCGGCAGCGCTGCCCCGGGCAGCCGCTGTTCGACGACCCCGAGGACGACCTCGCCCTGCTGCTGCACGCGCGGGCGCTGGGCGTCGAGGTCCCGGCGCCCGACCCGGGGGAGCCGCTGGCGGCGCTGCTGGACCGGGCCGAGGACCCCGGCGAGTGCGGGCCGGTCGTGCCCGAGCGGCTGCCGTGGGGCCCGCGCGCGGCGCTGTCGACGGACGTGCGGGCGGCGCTGCCCGGCACGCTGGTGCGCGCGTGGGTGGTGGCCGACGACCAGGGGCCGGTGGAGGTGCTGGTGGTCGGGGAGGGGCTGCCGGAGATCCGCCGGCAGGTCGTGCAGAGCGCGCTGACGACCTCGTTGCGGGTCAACGGGATGGCCGACGGCGAGCCGGGCGTCGTGGGCGACTTCGTCGGCGTCGGGCTGATCCGCATCTCGGCGGGCCTGGCGGGCAAGCAGACCGCGATGGACCTGCCGTCGGTGTTCGACGCCCGGCACGTGACCACCGCGGAGGGCGCGGCGCCCACGGCGCGCGGCGCGCTGCGCGAGTTCGTCAACCACCTGCGGGCGCTGGAGCGCGAGACGAACCTCGTGGAGCTGGCCGAGGTGGCGCACGCGGACTCCGTCGCGTTCGCCGAGGAGGTCCGCGCGCTGGCCGACCGGGCCGCCGCGCAGCCGCACCGGGCGTTCCTGCGCCCCGCGCTGCCCGGGGCCGACGGCGGCGGGCCGGTCGCGCTGCTGCCCTGCCTGCGGACCGCGGAGCCGGACGACGCGCGGCCCGGCTCGGGCATCGGCGTCGCCCTGCACCCGGACCTGCTGGAGACCGCGGCGTACCGGGCGCTGGAGGAGGCCCACCAGCGGGTCCTCGCGCAGCGGTTGGCGATGGACGCGAAGCTGCGCCGCGACCGGCTGGAGGCCGACATCCGGTGGCTCCGCACCGAGCTGGAGGCTTACCTGCGGGCCGACGAGGCCGAGCGCCGCTCGATGTGGGACCCGACCGTGCTGCTGGTGGAGCGGTTCGACGAGCGGGTCGGCACGGTGATCCGGCTCGCCGAGCCGGAGGAGATCGACTCCGACACCTACTACCGCAACAACGTCCCGCAGCTGATCGCCCTGCGCGAGGACTGGGCGCGGCGCCTCAACGAGCTGGTGGCGAACCTGGAGACCGCCGTCGCCAGGCCCTACGCCCCGGCGCGGCAGCTCGCGGCGGGGCGGTTCCTGGACGCGGTGCTGCGCGACGTCGTGCCCGACGAGAGCCCGGCGACCGAGGACGCGTTCCGCCGGTGGAGCGACCAGGTCGCGCCGCTGCTGCGCTTCGAGTGGCGGCACGCGCTGCGGCGACAGCGGATCGACCCGGCCGACGTGCTGACCCGGCACACCGCGTTCGTCACCCGGTACCTGCCCGCGATCGACGGCGACGACGCGGAGCTGCACGTGCACCTGTACTCGGTGGTGGACGACCGGCTGTCGGCGGTGCTGGCCGACGCGGCGCGCGGCGCGCTCGTGGTGCGGGACGCGACCGACCACGCCGAGCCCGAGCCGGCCGGGGAACCGGACGCGGTGGCCGCCGACCAGGCGTGGCAGACCTTGGTCCGGCTCGCCGACGACGGCGACGAGAAGGCGTTCGACGCGGCGTTCCTGGCGGCGCTGCGGGCCCACCCGCGGCACGTCGCGCACCGGGTGGCCGAGGAGCTGCACCCGCCCGAGCCCGGCGCCGCCGAGGCGGAGACCATCGACGCCGAGCTGGAGTCCGCGCGGCGGGCGCTGTCGCTGAGCGAGGGGATGCACCGGGCGCTGGTCGCGATGCGGCTGTCGGCGTTCGCCACCGCGCGGCAGTGCCTGGACGCCGTGCACGCCGAACCGCGCTGGGAGGCGAGGGCCTGGCTGCTGCGGGCGGTCGTGGAGTGCGTGGCGGCCGAGGTCCCGTACCGGGAGATCCCCGACCTGCTGGGCGCGCACCTGCCCGGCGTGCCCTCGGCCGCCTCGCGCGCGGTGGACGAGGCGGCGGACCTGGACGCGGCCTACACCACGGCGTGGCTGGCCGCGCTGCCCGACACGGACCTGGACAAGGCCGTCCGCCGGCTGTTCCACGGCATACCCCGCGCCCGGACCTGCACGACGGAGCGGGAACGGGCCGTGTGGCTGTTCCGGGGCGCGGTGGAGTCCGCGCGGCTGGCCCGGCAGCTGGAGCAGGCCGGCGAGGAGCTGTCGGAGGAGGCGGAAGCGATCGACTCGGCGCTGGTGAAGGTCGGCAAGGCGGTGGAGGACATCGTCCTCGGGCAGTTCGTCAGCGGCGGCCGGGACGAGGCGCAGGCGTTGTTCGAGGTGCTGACCGGCGAGGAGCAGCCCCGCTACGGCCGGGTGACGGGAGCCTGATGGAGAACGAGCTGTACGTGCTGTGGCTGGTGCGGACCTCGGAACGGGCGCGCGCGGCCGTGAGCCAGGTCTACGGCGACCTGGCGCGCTCGGACCTGGTGCGGCGGGTCACCGGGCCCGGCCTGCACGAGGACCGGTTGGCGGAGCTGGCCGCGCGCATCCGCGCCGAGTTCACCCCGCCGCAGCTGCCGGCCGTGCTCACCGAGCACCACCTGCGGATGCTGGTGGACCCCAAGGCGCTGCCGGCGCTCGCCGAGCTGCTCGGGTGCCCGGTCGCCGACGTGCACGCGAACCTGCTCGACTCCCACCAGCTCGTGCGGGCGTTGCGCGACACCGGGCACACCAGGGCCGAGATCGCCGACGCGGAGCTGCTGCTGCTCACCCTGCTGCCGCGCCTGCCCCGGCTGGCCGCCGCGCACGCGCTGGACGCCGGCGAGTGGGGCGCGTTCGTGGAGCGGCGCAAGTGGCTCACGCCGCGGGCCGTGCAGCGGCTCGCGGACTGGGCGCGGGCCCGGGAGTGGGCCGCCGACGCGCGGCCCGCGCAGGTGCTGGCGGGCGTGCTCGAAGGCGTCGGCGGGCGGCGCGCGGAGGCCGAGCCGTCGTCGCGGTTCGACGCGCTGGCGCTGATCGAGCTGCGCCGCCGCATCGGGCTGCTGGCCGAACTCCTGCGCGGCGACGCGTCCGCGCACGCCGAGGAGGCGGCGCTGCTGGCGCCGGACCTGACGAGCGTGGCGCGGCTGCCCGCGTGGCTGGAGCTGTACGAGCGCAACGCGGTCGCCGTGGGGCTGCACCGGCTGTTCACCGGCTCGACGTCGTTGGCGGAGCTGTTGCAGGGCAAGTACACCGACCCGCCGGCCGTGACCGGCGAGCCCAGGCCCGGCACGGCGCTGGAGATCACCAACGAGATCTCCTTCGGCGTGTTCCGGAAGTGGGTGGCCTTCGACATCACCTGCGAGGTCGAGGGGCAGGCCGGGCAGCAGGTGGTGCTGCGCTGCCGGGGCGTGCGCAAGGACCTGTACAAGCCGATCCGGGACAAGGTCCTGCAGTTGCGGGTGGTCGACCTGTCCCAGGTCGGCAACACCGTCGGCGAACGCCTGCTCAACACGCAGGTGGCCCAGCACCACGGGCTGCGCGGCCGGCTGCGGCTGGCGCTGCGCCGCCACGGGCCGCAGGCGATCCAGTGCGTGCTGCTGGCGGGGGTGCGGCGGCCGATCACCGTGCCGTCGCCGTGGCACGAGTACCTCAACACGGCCCTGCCCTACGAGGTGCGGCCCACGCGCGACACCCGGTTCACCGGGGTGGAGCGGGTCAACGCGGCGCTGCGCGCGAGCGTGCGGGACAAGCGGGTCGAAGAGGTGCGGTAGGGGCACCACGAGGAGGCTGACGATGCGCACGACCACCAACCCGGCGATCCGCAACCTGCTGGTCACCAGCGGCACGGCGCTGCCCCGCGCGGGGGCCGCCGCACCGGCGCGGACCTCGAAGTACCGCCCGACGGGCACGAACCGGCCGATGACGGTGGACGACGTGGTGGCGAAGTCGGCCGTGACGCTGGGCACGACCGTCGCCGCGGGGGTCGTCACGGTGCTGTTCGACCTCTATGCGGCCGTGCTGCCGGCCGCCGCCGCGGGGCTGGGGCTGTGGCTGTTCCTGACGTTCCGGCTCACCGCGAGCGCGGGCCTCACCCTCGCCTACGCCACCGCCCAGGGCGTCGTGACCGGCGGCGTCACCGGGCTGCTCGACGGCGCGCACCCCGGCCTGGCGGCGCAGGCGGCCCTCGGCACCGCGGGCGTGTTCGTCGCGATGCTGGTGGTCTACAAGCTGCGGCTGCTGCGCCTGACCACGCGGAAGGTCAAGTGGTTCATCGCCGCGGCGGTGGGCGTCGTGCTGCTGCTGCTGACCGAGGTGCTCGGGGCCGCGGTGCTCGGCGCGGAACCGGGGTTGCGCGGCGGCGGGTTCTTCCCGATCGCGTTCAGCCTGCTGTGCGTGTGCCTGGCGGCGTTCAGCTTCCTGCTCGGCTTCGAGGCGGCGGACCGGATGATCCGGCACGGCGTGGCGGCCGACTGGGCGTGGTACCTGGCCTTCGGCCTGGTGGGCACGCTGCTGTGGCTCTACACCGAGTTGCTGTGGCTGCTCTGGTCCGTCCGCTGAGTGTCCGTTGTGGACCGTCCTCTTGAAACTTTCGGTGATCACCCGTCGACCGGGCCCAGGACGGCGGCGAGCGCGGCGAGCGGGGGCGGCCGTTCGAGGCGGTGGTCGGGCCGCCACTCCCAGGGCGGCACGACGCCGGGCGCGGCGGTCGGGCGGCCGGCGAACCCGGCGAGCAGCACCTCCGGGGGGCGGGGGTGGCGGGGCAGGGGACCGGTCGGCTCCGGCCGGTGGTCGGCGGTGAGGTGGGTGAGCGCGAACGCGCTGCCCGGCGGCAGGGCGGCCAGGTAGGCGTCGGCGAGGCGCTCGGGGTGGTCGTCGTCGGGCAGGGCGTCGAGGACGTCGACCGCCAGGACGCCCAGCGGGCGGTCGGGGTCGAGCCGGCCCGCGACCCCGGGGTGGCGCAGGACGCGCCCGGGGTCGCGCAGGTCCGCGTCGACGATCACGGCGGCGGGGGAGTCCTCGAGCAGCAGGCGGGCGTGGGCGAGGGTCGTGGGGTCGTGATCGACGTAGACGACCGGGATCGCCTCGTCGTGGGCGCGGGTGACGTGGTGGGCGGGCGCCATGGTGGGCAGCCCGGAGCCCAGGTCGAGGAACTGCCGGATGCCGGCGGCGAGCAGGTGCCGCACGGCCCGGTGCAGGAACGCCCGGTTGAGCCGCGCCAGCTCCCGCAGGCCGGGCAGCCGGCGCAGGGCGAGGTCGGCGGCGTCGCGGTCGACGGCGGTGTTCAGGGTCCCGCCGAGCAGCCAGTCGTGGGCGCGGGCGGGGCTGGGCCGGTCGAAGTCCGCCGGCGCGGGGCCGGGCCGCTCGGCGCCGGCCGGCGCGGGGCTGTCGGGGTCCTGGGGCACGTCCGATCCCTCCGGTCGCGGTGCGGGCGGCGGTCTCCTCGCTCGGCGATGGTCGCCGGAATTCGACCGGGGGCGGGGCGTGATCACCGGTCCGGCGTGGTGCGGGACCCGGCTTGTTCACCCTGCCGGCGTCAGGGGCGCTCGTGGGGGTGGTGTTCGCAGTACACGGCGCGTCGCATATCAGATCATTCGGGTGAACCTGGTGCCGTCGGCACGGATTTCCGGGAGTCCCGGGACCGGTGGGGGGTGTACGTCCACAACGGATGTGCTTCGTATCCCGCATCGGAAGGGTTGTGTGTTGCTGCCCCAGGAAACGATCACGGTGGACGCGCGCCGGCTGCCGGCCGGAGCCGAGGCCGGTCGGCGCGCCCACCGTGCGGCGGACCGGGGCGGCGTGCCCGGGTCCGCCGCGGGCGGCCGTCGTCGGCTGACGGCGTCGGGTGCGCGCGGTGCTCGGCCGACACCGCCGCGGGCGGTGCTCGGCGGGGGGACGGTCCGGGGCGACGGTCCGTGACCGACATCCCCCAGCCGGGCCCCGGCGACGCGGCCCGCGCCGAGCAGGAGTTCAGGCAGTTCTACCGGGCGAACTACGACGCCGTGCGCCGCTGGGTGCGATGGGAGGCCCCGGACGTGGACGACGAGGAGATAGCCGCCGACGCGTTCTTCAAGACGTGGGAGCGCTGGGGGCGGGTGGCGGAACCGCGGCCCTTCGTGTTCCGCGTGGCCCGCCACGGGATGCTCAACGGCCGGCGCAAGGCCCGTCGGCAGGCGCCGCCGGTCGCCCCGGACGACGGGCACGCCGCGCTCGTGCCGCCGCCGGCCGACGGCCACACCCGGCGGGAGTTCCACGAGGCCCTGCACGAGGTCGACCGGTTGCCGCCGCAGCTGCGGGAAGCGGTGAAGCTGGACGCCTTCGGGTTAAGCATCGGGGAGATCGCCGAGGTGATCGGCTGCGGGAAGAAGACCGTGTCGAACTACCTGTGGCAGGCGCGTCAGCGGCTGAGCTGCCCCGGCGCGGCGGCAGGCGGGGACGACCGCTCCGGGGGCAGTGATCCAGGGGGACGACAGGACAGAGGTGACGCGTGATGTGGCGGTGGGTTGCGCACAGGATCCCCGGGACCAGGGAGCACGCGCGGTGGCGGACCGCGCGGGCGGCGCTGCGGTGGCGGGCCCGGTCGGGCCCGCCCGCGCCGGCCGGCCCGGCGGAGGAGGAAGCCGCCCTGCGCCGGATCTTCGACCGGGCCCGGCACGGCTCGTCGTCCCGCGACACCGCGCCGGCGCCGCCCGCGGGGCCCGGCGCCGCGCCGCCTCCCCGCGCCAGCCCCGACCCCGCCCCGTCGCCGCGGACCGGTCCGGCACCGGGCCTGGCTCCGGGGTCTGCACCGGGTCCCGACCTGGCTCCGGGGTCTGCACCGGGTCCCGACCTGGCTCCGGGGTCTGTACCGGGTCCCGACCTGGCTCCGGGGTCTGCGCCGGGTCCGGGCCTGGCACAGACCCC
>Ga0196958_10000536_pt1 | contig 12396 bp, 9 predicted proteins | sample S1v_10metaG_FD_148654 | JGI IMG/M metagenome (GOLD analysis project Ga0196958, IMG submission 148654) | Soil microbial communities from Anza Borrego desert, Southern California, United States - S1+v_10 | ecosystem: Environmental > Terrestrial > Soil > Desert | place: USA: California | collected...
ATAGTCGCTCGCGCCCCCTTTCATCAGCTCGACCGCGGTCTCTTCGCCGACGGCACCCGACACGACGATGAACGGCACGTCCGCGCCCGCAAACCGCACCAGGTCCAGCGCCTCGGGCGCGCTGAACCGCGGGAGGTGGTAGTCGCTGATGATGACGTCCCACTCCCCTTCCCGCAGCGCGTCTTCAAAGTCCTCGCGGGTCTCCACGCGCTTCACCTGCGAATCGAACCCGCCGCGACGCAGCTCGAGCAGCAGATGCGCGGCGTCAAGGTCGGAATCCTCCACGAGCAGCAGCCGGATGCGGCGGCTCACGCAACGCTCCCGGGCGCCGGCGTCCGCGCAGCCGGCGGCGAGTCCCGCCGCCGCGTCCTCATACCCGCTCCGCCGTCGTGAAGTAAATCGTTGCCCCCTTGCCCACTTCACCCTCCGCCCACGCGCGTCCGCCGTGGCGCTCGATGATCTTCTGCACCGTAGCGAGGCCGATGCCGGTTCCCTCGAACTCGCGCGACGAATGCAGCCGCTGGAACGGACGGAACATCTTCGCCGCGTGCGACGGATCGAAGCCCGCGCCGTTGTCGCGCACGTAGTACGTGCCGTCGTTCGCGCCGAACTCGATGTGCGCCTCGCTGCGGTTGCGCGTGAATTTCCACGCGTTGCTGATGAGGTTCTCGAGCACCGCGCGCAGCAGCCGCTCGTCGCCGAACGTGCGCACGCCGTTACGGATCTCGAACTTCACCTGCCGGTCCGGATGCGACTGCTGCAGCGAGTCCGCCACCGATCGCGCGATTTGCGACAGATCGACCGGCACGCGTTCCATGTCCGCGCGCGCCAGACGCGACATCTGAAGCATCCCGTCGATGAGCTCGCGCATCTGATGACATCCCTGGCGTACCCAGCTGACGTACTCCTTCGCCGTCTCGTCGAAGAGATGTCCGTAGTCGAGCTCGAGCGCCTGGGTGAATCCGTCGATGCTGCCGAGGGGGGCGCGGAGATCGTGCGAGACCGAATACGCGAACGCCTCGAGCTCTTTGTTCGCCGATTCGAGCTCGAGCGTGCGGCGGCGGATGTCGATGTCGCGCGACTGGATTTGCGAGAGCAGCTCGTTGATCGACGCGGCCATGCGGCCGAGGTCGCCGGAGGCGGGCTCGACGCGGAGCGACCAGGCGCGTTCTCCGGAGGCCTTGTCGAGCACATCGGCCATCGACCGCAGCGGCGCCGCGAGCCTGCGATTCAGAACCGTCGCCGCGAGCAGCCCGAGGACGATCGCGCCCGCCATCCCGGCAGCGCCGGCGATGAGGAGCGAGCGGAGTCGCCGCGCGAGCGGCGCAGGCGTCGTCTCCACGCACACCGTCCCCCCCTCGACACCGCTGCACGTCACCTCGGCCGGGGCGAGCTTCGCGGCCAGACCATAAAATGGAGGGCGCTGCGGCAGCGCGACCGATTCGCGCAAAAGTTTCCCGGCAGCGTCGTACGTTTTGATCGAGGCGACGTTTCTCGCCGGCACCGCCGCGGCCACCGCCTCGCGCGCCTCCGCCTTCGCTTCCTGCACGGCAAAAACGACCGCCACGCCCGTCGCCAGCAACGCAACCGTCACCCCGAGAGCAATCACCACGACGCCGATGGATTTCATGACACGGTTTTTGCAGTCGCGCCTGCAAGAACTTCGCCTCAGGACCCCAAAAGAGAAGATGAACGGACGCCACGCCCTCCTTGGAGCTTTCGTCTGCCTGCTGCTCGCGCGCTGCGAGGGGCAGCCGGATGCCGTTGCCGGAGCGACGCCCAGCGTCGAGATCCGCGGCGCCGTCGCCAACGCGCAGACCGCCACCGCCGTCGCCTCCATCGACGGCCGCATCGTCGAGCTCCGCGTGACCGAAGGGGCACAGGTGAAACAGGGCGACGTCATCGCCACGCTCGCCAACTCCGCGATCGAGCGCGACCTCGCCTTCGCACGCGTGCAGATCGCCTCGATCCAGCAGCGGCTCCGCGACGCCCGCAAGCCGATCGCCACCTCGCTCATCCTCGGCGACGCCGGCGCACGCGAGCGCGCCTCCGCCGAGATCCTGCAGACGCGCGAGGCGCGCCGCGACCGCTATCGCGAGCTTTACAAAACGCACGACGTCACGAAGCAGGAGCTCGAAGACGCGGAGGCGGCGTACGCGTCCGCGCTGCGCGACTGGCTCGTCGAGCGCGAACGCGCGTCGATGAAGGTCGTGCAGACCGACACGAGCGTGCTACAGCTCGAACTGGAAAAAGCAAAGGCGGAGGAGGCGGTAGTGCAGGAGCGCAAAGCGCTGCTCGAAGTGCGCGCGCCGATGAGCGGCACGGTCACGCGCGTCGTTGCCCGTCCCGGCGAGACCCTCTTCCTGCGCGATGCCGTCCTCGAGATCGCGAACACGGCCACCGTCGACGTGCACGGCCAGATCGCGCCGGAGCTCGTGCGCTACGTCCGCCCCGGCATGCCCGTCGACGTGAAAGTCCTCACCGTCCCGCCACGCCGCTTCACCGTGCCCGTGCGCTCGGTCGTCCCGGGCAACGGCGGCGCCATCCTCGTCGTGCCACTCCCGAATCCCGACGGCGTTCTGCAGCAGGGACAGAACGCCACGATCACGGTGAAGTGATGAGGAACCGCGTCTCGGGTTTCGGTTCCTGGTTGTCTGTCAGGAGGAAGTGGTTGTCGGTTGTCGGTTCTCAATTGTCTGCGCCGCATCGCGACACCGCACAGACAACCGACAACCGACAACCGACAACAGCGCTCCTCGCAGCGCTCCTCCTCGCACTCCCCCTGCACGCGGACGTCACGCTCACCTTCCCCGCCGCGCTCGAGCGCGCGCTCCGCATCCGCGCGGCCACCACCACGTTCGACGCGCACGCGCAGACGCTCGAAGCGCTCCCCTTCCGCACGCTCCCGGTCGTGCGCGCGGAGACGGGCTTCAGCACCGCCGAGAACCTCAATCTCCTCACCGACAACATCGGCCGCTTCGACGCGTTCACCGCGCTGGTTTCCGTCGACTACCCACTCTTCGAGCGGGGCGCGGAGGAACGCCGTCTCGCCGCGATCAAAGCGGACGCGCAGATCCTCCGCCGCCGCGCACTCGACGAAGCGGACGACGTCTTCCGCGAAACGATCGAAGCGTTCGCGCAGCTCTACTCCGCGGAACGGCGCATCGAGCTGCTCGCCGAGGGGGCGAAACGCGCCGCCGAGTTGCGCCTGCGTGCGCGCACGATGCTCGAAGCGGGACAGATCTCCAACGTCACCGCAACGGTGTGGCAGGACCAGGCCCTCGCCACCGAATCGCAGCTCGTCGACCTCGAGCTGCAGCGCCTCGAAGCGGAGACACGCCTCAAGCAGCTCACCGGCGACACGACCGGCGAAACGATGCACGCGCAGCTCGACCTCGAAGAGGAAGGGCCGACGCTGAAAGAGATCCGCGTCGACAGGATCATCGATTCCGACGCGGCGGTCGCACGCGCGACGCTGCTCGAACAGCGCAAGCGTCTCGCGCTGCAGGAAGCCATTTCGGCGAAACGCCCGCAGGTGCTGCTCTCCGCGTTCGGCGGCGTCGCCTCCGTACCCACGACCCATACGTCGAATCTCGACGACGGCACGTTCGGCATTTACGGCCTGCGCGTCACGCTCAGCCTGCCGATGTTCGACGCCGCCGCCGCGCGACGACTGGCCGAGGCTCGGCTCGACGTCGAAGACGCGGCGCGCGTGCGCAGCCTCACCGCGGGCGCCACGCGCAATCGCCTCGACCTGCTCTGGCTCTCGATCGCCGCGGCCGAACGCCGCATGACGCTGCTCGAAGAAGCGGTGCGGGTGGCGAAAGAGCGCGAACAGTCGATCGTGCGGCTGGTGATGGCAGGCGTGCGTCCGGAGTCGGAGCTCGTCGACGCCGCCAATGCCGTGGCGCGCCGCGAGAGCGATCTCCTCGCTGTCCGCGTCGACCGGTGGAAGCTGCAGCAGCGCGTCCGCTTCAGCAGCGAGCAGCACGGAGTGCCGGTCCGCACCGCGTCGATGCCATGAGTCTCTCCGTCCTCATGACGACCGAGGGGACTTACCCTTACAGCGCGGGCGGGGTGAGCACCTGGTGCGATGCGTTGCTGCGCAATACCCCCGACGTGCGCTGGACGCTCCTGCCGCTCATGATGAACCCGCACATCGAGCAGAAATTCGATCCGCCGGACAACGTCCGCAGGATTCTCAATGTGCCGCTGTGGGGCATCGAAGAGCCGGCCGAGTTCAGCTCCGACATCCCGTTCGGGCAGCTCTACGACCGCAAACGCCGCACGACGAACGAGGCCATTCGCCGCGAATTCCTCCCCCCTTTTCGCGAATTACTGCGCGTGATCCTCACCGACCAGGGTGATGCACCTGCCTTGGGACGCGTGTTCGTGCAGCTCGAGGATTACTTTCGCACTTACGACTACAACGTCACGTTCAAGGCGAAACCAGTGTGGGAAACGTTCAAACGCGACGTCGAAGCGGTGTCGCACGAACACCCGCCGAGCCTGTTCGATCTAACGGAGTGCCTGCGCTGGCTCTACCACTTTCTGATCGTGCTCAACGTGCGCGTGCCGAAAACCTCGGTCACGCACGCGACCGCGGCGGCGTTCTGCGGGATCCCGTGCATCACGGCCAAAGTGCGCAACGGCACGCCGATGATCCTCACCGAGCACGGCGTCTATCTGCGCGAGCAGTACCTCTTCCTCTCCCGTTTCCGCCGCCTGTTTTTCTGCAAGCAGTTCCTCCTCAATCTGATTACGGCCGTCGTGCGCGCGAACTATCACTTTGCGGACGTCGTCGCGCCCGTTTGTCACTACAACACGCGCTGGGAAGTCGCACACGCGACGCCGCAGCAGAAGATTCGCGTCATCTACAACGGCGTCGATCCGGAGACGTTCGCGCCCTCGCCGAAACTGCACGGCGAGCCGCACATCGTCGCCACCGCGCGCATCGATCCCCTGAAGGACATCGAGACGCTGTTGCGCGTCGCCGCGCGCATGAAATCGACGCATCCGCGCGCGCGCTTCACCGTTTTCGGCGCCGTCGCGGATGAAGCCTACTACCGCCGCTGTCTCGCATTGCGCCGTCACCTCGGCGTCGAGGACACCGTGCAGATCGGCACCGCCACGGACAACGTCGTCGCCGCATACCGCGACGCGGACGTGGTCCTGCTGACGAGCATCTCCGAGGCTTTTCCTTACTCCGTCATCGAGGCGATGTCTTGTGAGAAGGCGGTGGTGGCGAGCGACGTCGGCGGCGTCGGCGAGGCACTGGAAGGCTGCGGCGTGCTCGTCAAACCGCGCGACGACGAACGTTTCGCCGCCGAAGTCGGCAAGCTCCTCGACAACCACCACCAGCGCCTCCGCCTCGGTGCGAAAGCGCGTGCAAGGGTGATGGAAGAGTTCCGCCTCGATCACACGATCGGACGGTATCTCGAGTTGTATCGGAGCCTCGACCGGGCCGAGGGCCAGGGGATGAGGGCCGAGGGATGAGCAGCCCGATCGACACAGAGCGATCCGACCTCACCTCCCGGCCTTCGGCCGTCGGCCCTCAGCCGTTCCAGGATCTCATCGACCTGATCGGCACCCCCAAAGATCAGTGGGAAATCGCGGCCCAGCTCGAAGTGCTCGGCTTGCGCGATGCCGACGCGCGCAGCGATTACGGCGCACGCGATCTCTTCGACCTGGCGCGCCAGATTTACGGCTGGTTCATCGAAGGCCGATTCCGCTCGGAGATCGAGCGCGAGGACCCGGAGCCGCGCGTCTCGCCGATCGTCCGTTTCCTGCGTAATTACGCAACCGGCCTCACCTTCTCATTGCCGATGGCATTGCAGGCCGCGGTGATGCTGACGTGGGGGTATGGCGTATGGGGCGCGATCGACATGGATCTGCGCACCGGTACCGCCATCGCCCTCGGATTCATCGCCAGCTACATCGTCACCGGCGGGTTCATGCAGACCATCGTCCGCCGCGGCCTGTTCTACGTCTACCAGCAGGAAGCGTGGCTCGCGCGATGGACGGCCCTGCGTTCGTGGTCACTGGCGTTACGCGTGGTCCTGGGACTGCTCGTCCCCGCACTGCTGCTCAATGCGCTTTTTCGCGCACTGCCGTGGTCGATCGTCCTGACCGCGGCCGCGTATTACGTCGCGCTGTCGATTCTGTGGCTCAACTGGGCGCTGATTTACCTCGTGCGCAAGACGTGGCTGTTCCTGCTGACGACCGCCGTGGCATTGGCGACCGTGCTGATTGCAGCGAAACTCTTCGGCGCGTCGCCTCCGGCGGCAAATGCCGTGGGCCTCATCGTCGCCGACGTGCTCAGTTTCTCCCTCGCCTTCTATCACCTCAATCGCCTGACGAACGCGCGGAAAGTCGTCAATCCGCCGCGACTGACCATCCTCGTCTACAGCACCTCGCGCTTCTTTTTGTACGGCATGCTGTACAACACCTTCCTCTTCGCGGACCGCATCCTGGCGTGGACCTCCTCCACCGGCCGTGAGGATTTTCCACCGTACGGCTTCTGGCTCAATGTCCGTTACGAACTGGGAATGGACCTCGCCCTGATCGTGGTCATGCTGCTGAGCGGCGTCGTGGAACATGCGACACAGCGCTTCTCCGAACGGCTCATCCCGAATGAGAAGCGCACGCGCAGCGTCGACGCGGCCACGTTCATGACCCTGTCGCGCAAAGAGCATCGCCAGCGCGTGCTGACATTGGCGGGTGCGGCATGCATTGCCGTATTCGTCGCGATCCTGGTGACGATGACCTTACGCGGCGCGACGACCCTCCCGATTTACAACGCGCTCATGGCCACGACCACGATGCGCGTTTTCATCGTGGCCACCATTGCGTATGTGATTTTCATGTTCGCGCTGCAGAACGTGCTCATGCTTCTGACGCTCTCCCGCGTCGAGCTGGTCGCACGCGCCATCGGCATCGCCCTGGCCGTGAACCTCGGCGTCGGATTCATCTGCAGCCGGGCCATTCATTATTCCGCCGCGGCATTCGGCCTGCTGGCCGGCGCCGCCGCACTCGCATTTCTGACCGCTCGCGCGATGCGTCAAGTCCTCAGCGAGCTCGATTACCACTATTACGCGGCGTATTGAGATGTACACCTTTTACGGCATCGACGCGGTCCTGCGCATCACGGCGGCCATCCTGCTGCTGTTCGTTGCCGTGCCCGTGCTCGCGCGTAAGAGGCCGGCCGAGCTCGATCGCATGCAGTGGTTCTGGTGGTGCTTCGCCGCGGGGGTCACGCTGCTGACGGTCACCGGCCAGATCCTCACGCTGCTGAACGTCTTCAATACTGCGACGCTGATCCTGGCGATGGCGGTGCTCGTACTGATGGTGCGCTCGCACGTCACCGGCCGCGCCATGACCACCATCCTGCACGATACCTATCGCGGCATCGTCCTTTTCTCCCTCAATGTGCTCGAAGGGCGCATCAACCTGCGCCGCCGCGTCCGACGCCTCCTCAAACGCGTAGCGACGGCGGCTCCCGGCCGCCGGCTCGGCGCGGTCGCGGCCGCATTCACCTTCATCATTACGGTCGCCGCCGCGGTCCGCCTCTATCGTCCCTTCGTCACCGCCAACCTCGGCTTCTCCGACACCTACGTCCACCTCTATCTCTTCCGTCTCCTCGAACAGGGGCGCCAGGTCGATCCGGCGTGGGGTCCTTATCCGCGCGGGATGCACTTTCTCCTTTACGCCATTCACGAACTGACGAACGTCGATCCGATCCTGCTGATGAATTTCTTCGGCCCCATTGCAGGCGTATTGATGACGCTCGCCGTGGCCGATACCGCGCGCCGCCTGTCCGGCAAACTCGCGGCCGGCGTGATTGCCGGATTGCTCTTTGCGACGATGGTCGGCGGCGCGTCGCAATACTTTCTGTTCGGCGGCAGCATGGCCACGGACCGCGTCCGCGAGGCGCAGGAATTCGTGGCCCTGAAGTACCGCGAGATCCCGCCGACGAATGGCGAATTCGACGTATTGCTGACCGTTTTTCAGAGGCAGACGGCCACGCTGCCGCAGGAACTGGCGCTGGTGTTTTTGTTTCCGGCGGTGATGTTCCTTTTCTTCACGAGCGGGGCGGCGGCGCGGGACGGCGCCGCATCAGCCGGGGGCGCGCCGGCGTTCCGCTGGCATCTCTCGGGATATCTCTTCTGTACGAGCGCCATCGCCGCCATCCATCCCGGGGTAGCCATTCCGCTCGTGATCCTCAGCGGCGTAACCGTACTGGTCACGCGCCGGCACTTCCGCGCCGCACTGACCGCGGGCGCTCTCGGCATCCTCCTCGGCTCGACCTGGATGCTCGGCTATGTCGCCTACCCTCACGTCGGCACCCGCGACGTCGAAACGGCCAGCGGCGCAGGATCGGCGGCGGTGTACTACTTCCCCTTCCTTCGCACCGGCGACACCGCGCGCATCATCACCTACGTGGCCATTACCCCGTTCGTCATCGCCTGCGTGGCCATCGCCGCCGCGTTGCTGCTCCGCAGAAATCGCGCGCTGGCGTGGGCGTCCCTGGCCACCCTCGCCTTCCTGGTGACGCACGTCGCTTCGCGGTTCGGCCTCCCCGAGGTCGTGGAAGTGCGGCGCAACGCCTCGTGGCTGGCGATGGCCGTGGCGATCCTGATCGGCGTCGCGGCGATGCAGATCCCGCGTCGCATGCGCGCCCTCACCGCGGTCATGGTCGCGCTCTGGATGGTCACCGTCCCGCTCTCCGGCGTGCAGAACAAACTCGTGAATTACTCCGGCTACGGCGCCACCGCGTACGCCGTGCTCGAGATCCAGCGCAAACACGAGCCGTTCACCTGGACCCTCGTCACGTACGGGCAGGAGTTCCCGATGGTCCTCGGCCGCGGCTTTCACCTCGCCGCCGTCGACTTCCTCGACCAGTACGACCCCGCGGCGCGCAAGCTCGCCATCCCCACCCCGTACGTCTTCATCGCCGTCGAGAAGAACCCCCATCCGTTCCAGATCAACACGTGGTCGGCGCGCTTCTCGCGCGAAGACATCGAACGGCGGCTGCAGACGTGGTGCTTCCTCTACCAACTCAATCACCGCGACATGCGCGTCTTCCTCGACGACGCCAACGTTCGCGTCTATATGATTGAGCGCGCGTTATGACCTCGACCCGCCTCCTCCTCAAGAAACGTCCCGAAGTACACGTCGCCGCCGTCGTGCCGGCATACAACGTCAGCGCCGAGCTCGGCGAAGTGCTGCGCCAGATGCCGCCGATGGTCAAGACCGTCATCGTCGTCGACGACGCCTCGCGCGACGCCACCGCCGCCGTGGCCGAACGTTACGCGCAACTCGACCCGCGCATCCTCCTCGTGCGCCACGCCACCAATCAGGGCGTCGGCGGCGCGATGATCACCGGATACCAGATGGCGGTCGAATCGGGCGCCGACATCGTCGTCAAAATCGACGGCGACGGGCAGATGCCGCTCTGGCTCCTGCCGCAGCTCGTGCAGCCGCTCGTCGACGGCACGGCCGATTACACGAAAGGCAACCGCTTCCGCGATTTCGCCGCCATTCGCGCCATGCCCTTCATCCGCCGTCTCGGCAACGTCATCCTCAGCTTCTTCTCGAAAGCGGCCACCGGCTACTGGCAGTGCTTCGATCCGACCAACGGCTTCGTCGCCATCCGCGCGGACGTGCTCTCGCAGGTGCCGCTCAAGAAGATCGACCCGTCGTATTTCTTCGAGACGTCGATGCTCAGCCACCTCTACGTCCTCGGCGCCGTGGTCAAGGAAGTCCCGATGCCCGCGCGCTACGCCGGCGAGACGTCCAGCCTCTCCATCACCCGCGTCATCCGCCAGTTTCCGGGACGCCTGCTCTGGTCCCTCGTGCGCCGGCTCACCCTCAAGAACTTCGTCTACGACTTCAACCTCGAGTCGTTCCACCTCGCCTGCGGCGTGCCGCTGCTCCTCGCCGGCATGCTCTACGGCGGCTATCACTGGTGGTGGTACGGAACGCGAAATCTCGCCGCCCCGACCGGGACGGTGGTATTGTCGGCATTATTCATTACCATAGGGATGCAGCTCCTGATTTCCGCCGTGAATCTCGACCTGCAGGCCATCCCACGGGAGCCGATCAACGGCGGCGCCATTCGCGCCACGACTAATGCCGAGTCTGCTGCAAACGACTCCGAGACGTCACGGGCCCGCGTGTAGGCGTATGCGACAATGCCCGCCATGCGCTTCCCGAAATTCACAGTTGCGTTCGCGTTAGTCCTCACGTTTGCCGCGGCAGAGGCCTCCGCCGCCTTGTCGAAGAAGTACTCCGAGTGGCGGAATGGTCCCGTGCAGTGGATCATGACGGTCGACGAGCAGCGGGCCTGGCGAAACCTGAAGACCGACCAGGAAGCCTCCGAGTTCATCGACCTCTTCTGGGCCAAACGCGATCCGAGCCCCGGCTCGCCCGAGAACGGCTTCAAGGACGAGTTCGAAGCGCGCGTGCGCTACTCGGACGAAAAGTACGGTGAGCGGGGACGCAAGGGCTCGATGACCGACCGCGGCCGCGCCTTCATCGTCCTCGGCGCTCCCACCCGCGGCGGCAGCTCGACCGCTTCGGCGGGAAGCCTCAGCAACGCCAGCGGCGGCAGCCCGGAAAACAACACCGGCGCAGGCCGCGCGCTCGGCGCCCGCGAAGTGTGGGAGTGGGACCGCCCCGAAGCGCTGGCCAAGTTCGACATGCCGAAGGTCGAGATCGTTTTCGTGCAGGATCCGATCACGGCCCGTTGGACGCGCGACGTCACCCGTCCCGATTTCGCCGGCGCGGTCGCGGGCGCGACGCGCAAGTCGCTCGTCAGCCCGAATCTGGCCGCCGTCCCCGAATGGGCGGCCAAGGGCGGCCTCGAACAGAAAGTCATCCTCGTGCGCGAGGTGATCTTCCCGGCGGGACAGACCGCGCCCGGAACGCAGACGCGGACGCAGACCGTCACCACCCCCGGCGCGCCCGCTCCGGCGCTGCCGATGGCGCCCCGCGGCGCGTCGCGCTTCATGCTCCTCCGCGAGGTCAACACGATCAATCCGGAGACGAAAGCCGATCCGCTCGCGACACTCACGCCCGTCGGCACGTTCAAGGCCTCGGACGATCTCGGCTGGATCTCGCAGTACTGCACCGGCAGCGACGAGGAGCCGACGCTCCGCTTCTCGCTGCGCATGACCGGCAAGGCCGCGAACGAAGTGATCGACCGCGCCGCGCCGCCGGACGAGATGGTGCCGGACCGCATCAAGTCCGCGCCGGGCTGCTACCTCCTCCGCGGCGCGATTCCGCTCGAGGGGATGAGCCCGGGCAACTACGAGCTCGAAGTGATCATCGAGGACACGGGCGTCTACGGCGACAGCCACACGCTCAAGCAGTCCTTCACGATCGAGTAAGGAACGCCTCGGCGTGACGTGAGAACGCCTCCCACGTCACGCCGAACCTTCGCTCGTAGTAAAGCCGTCCTTCGTGCGGCTTTTTTTTGCAGCGATCGAGATCGGCGACGCGCGTCCATTCTTTTCTCGCGAGCACCAGTCGCACGATCGCCGTCGGCAGCAGTCCGATCCACGTCTTCCGCTGCGACGGATAAAACCGGCACAACGCGACGATCCTCATTCCCTCTGCCGCTCGGATCCTCCGCGGCTCCCACCCGCTTCCCAGCGGCGCCATGGTCTGAAAGAACGGCCCCGGAAGGCGGTAGCCCTGATAGAGCGGCATCTCCCGCGCGACGAGGCCTCGCTTCTTCGCGAACGCCGCGGCGATGAGATGCGAAGCGTCGTGATCCTGATGGCCGCCTTCCCAGGCCAGGCACACCACTTCGTCGACGTCGCGCATTCGCTCCAGTAACGCCAGCGCGCGGTCGAGATGTTCGTGCAACGCGCCGTCCGGAATGCGTTCCTGCGAGCCGAGGAAGTGCATGTCGTGCACTCCCAGCCGGCGCAACACCTGCCGGCTTTCTTCATCGCGTTCCGCGGATCGCGCCGTGCGCCCCTCCCCGTTCGTCAGATACACGACCGACACGTCATGGCCGCGTTGCAGTGCGTACGTGATGCGCGTCGCCACCGCGATCTCGTCGTCCTGATGCGCGAGCACGAACAGCGTGCGCATCAGAGATGATCCGTGTCCGCCCACGTCAGCGCCCACCGCGCGCGCGAGACGCGGATGCGCTCGTCGAACGCGTTCACGAGAAAGCGGAAGCGATGTGGCGACGGAAGAAAGCCGGAGCGCACGAGCGCCGGCATGGCCGGATGCGACAGCGACACGAGCGCCGCCGCCAGACGCACACCTTCGCTGCGGCCGCGCGCGAGCACTTCCGCGAGCAGCACGCGCGCGTCGCGTGTTTTGCCCGGTCGCCAGGCGATGTCGGTGATGGCCAGCGTGTCGTAGCCGCGCAACGTCGTG
>Ga0196958_10000537_pt1 | contig 12373 bp, 17 predicted proteins | sample S1v_10metaG_FD_148654 | JGI IMG/M metagenome (GOLD analysis project Ga0196958, IMG submission 148654) | Soil microbial communities from Anza Borrego desert, Southern California, United States - S1+v_10 | ecosystem: Environmental > Terrestrial > Soil > Desert | place: USA: California | collected...
TCGTGACCGGGGTGCCGTCGTGGAAGGTCCACCCGTCCTTCAGGCGGATCGTGTACACCCGGGAGTCGGTGGTCTCGATCGACTCCGCCATCGCGTTGACCGGCTCGGCGGTCTTCGGGTCGTACCGGACGAGTCCGGTGAACAGGACGTCGATGATCTTGCCGCCACCGGTCTCGTTGGTGTTGCCCGGCACCAGCGGGTTCTCCGGCTCGGTGGTGTTGACGCTGATCGTGGCGTCGGCCTGGGCGGCTCCGCCGCCGGTGTCACCGCCACCCCCGCAGGCGGTCGTGAGCAGTGCTATCGATATCGAGACGGCAAGCCAAGTGGACACTCTGCGTGGTCGCATGCGCTCCAAATCCCCCTTGCGGCCGCGCGGGTCGCGCGCCAGCCGCATCGCTGGTGCTTCTGGCGGGACCGTAACGTGCGTCACGCTCACGCAGGGGATCCGGAAGGTCACGAATAGGTTGCGGCGCGGCCGGCCGGACGTGTGGCGCACCTCCACGTAGAGTGCGGCCGTGACTCCCGCTGCCCGGCGGAGGCTGCTCCTGGTGCACGCCCATCCCGACGACGAGACGCTGACCACCGGCGGCACGATCGCGCGTTACGCGGCCGAGCCGGACACCGCGGTCACGCTCGTGACCTGCACCCTCGGGGAGCAGGGGGAGGTGATCCCCGCCGAGCTCGCCGAGCTCGCCGCCGAGCGGGCCGACCAGCTCGGCGGCTACCGGATCGGCGAGCTGGCGGCCGCGTGCGGCGCGCTGGGGCTGCGGGACCACCGGTTCCTCGGCGGGCCGGGCCGCTGGCGCGACTCCGGCATGGCGCTCGCCGGGCACGGGGTCCGGGCGGCGCTCCCGGAGGAGCTGCACCCGCGGGCGTTCGCCCGGCCCGAGGCGTTCGACGAGCAGGTCGCCCAGCTCGTCGCGGTGCTGGAACAGGTGCGGCCGCAGGTCGTCGTCACCTACGCCGCCGACGGCGGGTACGGACACCCCGATCACGTGCGCGCCCACGAGATCACGGTGGCCGCCGTGCGCCGGGCGCCCGCGCGGGTGTTCTGCACCGTCGTCGGCCGGAGCACGCTCGAGGCCGGGCTCGCCGGCCTGGACGGCGTGCCGGGGATGCCGTTCCGCATGCCGGTGCCGGACGAGCTGCCGAGCGTGCCCGACGGGACGATCGGTACCCGCATCGACGTCCGGGCACAGCGGCCGGCGCGGCTCGCGGCCCTGCGGGCGCACGCCACCCAGGTGACGGTGTGGGAGGGCGAGCGCGCCACCGCGTGGGCGCTGAGCAACCGCGTCGCGCAGCCGTTCCGCGACGTCGAGGAGTACGTCGCGGCCGACGGGCGTGCAGCGCCGGCCGACGACCTGTTCGGAAGACTGGACGAGGATGGCTGAGCAGACAGCGGAAGACACGGGCGAGCAGGTCCTCGTGCCGGAGCGACCCGAGCCGCTCGTACCCGACAGCGCGCTGCTCGTGCTCCTCCTGGCCGACGGGCTGCTGCTCGGCGCCTTCGGGCTCATGTTCACGCCGCTGTACACGAACGGCATCCCGGTGCCGATGGGCGCCGTGCTGTCGATCCTCGTGCTGCCGTGGCTCGTGCAGCGGGCGGGTGAGATCGACCCGCGGCCCGCCGTCGCGGGCGCGCCGCTCACGCTCTGGGTCGTGGCCGTCGGTGTGCTGGGGCTGCTCGGCCCGGGCGGCGACGCGATGTTGGCGGCGAACTGGCAGTCGTTGCTGCTGCTCGTCGGCGGGCTCGGCGCGGGGCTGTGGGCGCTGCGCCGGGTGCTGGAGCAGGCGTACCGGAGGCGCGACGGTGGCTGAGGCGATCCCGGACCGCGTGATCGTCGCGATCCTCCGGCCGTTCGTGCGCGCCACGAGCCCCGTGCTCGACGGGCTGCGCGAGTCCGACCCGTTCGGGCTGCGGACGCGCGCGGCACGTGAGAACGGCGCCGAGGAGGAGCGCGGGCTGCGGGACAAGGTCCTCGACGCGCTCGCCGCCGCCGAGATACCGGGCTCGCAGGCGTGGGCGGCGATGGACGTGCCGGCCCGGACGCGCTGGTGGGTGCGCCGCGTCGGCCGGTTCACCACCCTGATCGCGGCCGTTCCCGGGCTGGGCGGGGCGCTGGCCAACCGGCTGCCGGTCTCGAAGGCCGTCGGCGCGGCCGGGCAGGGGCTGCTGCTCGTCGCGATCGCGGGCGAGCACGGCGTGCGGGACGAGGCCGAGCTCGTGGAGCTGCTCGGTGCGGTGCTGTTCCGCCGCGAGCTGTCGGTCGGCGCGGCCACCAGCACCGAGGACGCGGCGGCCGACGACCGTGCCGCGGAGCTCACCGGCGACCTCGCGGAACCCGCGTCGTCCCCCACGCTCCGGCGCGTCGCGCGGGCGGTCTGGCGGCTGGGCCGCGCCCTGTTCGCCCTGGAGGACGAGCTCGACAAGCGCCCGCACGGCAACCTGCTGCACGAGGGCCTCGGCATGCTCCCGGTGGTGGGCGCGGTGGGGAAGTACCTGGGCGAGTGGTCCGGGCTCAAGCGCGCGGCGCGCGAGGCCGAGAAGCGCCTGGGTCACCCCCCGGGCGGCACCAGGTAGCGGTAGCGGTGGTGCTCGAGGTAGCCGAGCCGGTCGTAGAGGGCGCGGGCGCCGTCGTTCTGCAGGGCCACCTGCAGCACCGACCACCGGGCGCCCCGCTCCCGGCCCCAGGCGCCGGCCGCGGCGAGCAGCGCGGTGGCGTGGCCGCGGTGGCGGGCGGCGGGAACGACCTCGAGCATCGAGACGTGCACGTGGTCGGCGACGACGGTGGCGCGGGCCTGGCCGAGCACCGCGCCGCCGGGGCCGCGGAGCAGGGCGAACGCGGTGTCCGCCGCCCCGGCGAGCACCCGCTCCTGCGCGGCGGTGGGCGGGCCGCCGACCGCGAGGCGCCACCACCCGCCCGGCGGCCGCGGCGCCAGCTCGATGCCCGGGCCGGGAGGCGGGGCCGCATCCGCGGTGGAGGCCACCAGGACGGAGACCTCCGCGCCGCGTGCGTGCCCCACGTCGAGCACCCAGCCCGCAGCGGCCACCGCGCGGTCCCACGGGGAGCCCACCGGCACGTGCACGCGCGGCCGGACGCCGTGCTCGCGGGCGAAGCCGCGCACGGCCTCCAGTGCGGCGGGCACCGGGAGGCCGGGGTCGCCGATCGCGAGCGCCGCGTTGGCCCGCCCGGTGTAGCCGCCCGCGGCGCGCAGCCGCCACCCGCCGAGCGGTCGCTCGACCTGCGCGGGCCAGGCGTCGGCGCAGAGCCCTTCCAGCCGGACGACCGCCGCGAGCGGGGCGCGGCGGGGTGCCGACGGCGGCACCCCGCGCACGGCGACGACGGCGGAGCGCTCGACGCGCACGGGTCCGCGCCGGGTCTGCACGACGACGGCGCCGGGGCCGTCCGCGTGGAGGTCGCCGACGGCGTCGGTGAGGAGCGGCCGCCCGTCGCGCTCGCCGACGCGGTGGCGCAGCGACACCCGCGCACCCACCAGCTCGTCCGGGATTTCCACGGCCCCATCCTGCGCCCCGCTACGACCCGTTTCACACCTGCCCCGGCTCCCGGTGGGCGCGCAGCGGGAGACATACTGTGGAAGTACCTGTTCGCCCGCGTGGAGGACCATCCGTGACGTACGTGATCGCCGAGCCCTGCGTCGACCTGCTCGACAAGGCGTGCATCGAAGAGTGTCCGGTGGACTGCATCTACGAGGGCGGGCGGATGCTCTACATCCACCCCGACGAGTGCGTCGACTGCGGTGCGTGCGAGCCGGTCTGCCCGGTCGAGGCGATCTACTACGAGGACGACGTGCCCGAGCAGTGGAGCGCCTACACCAAGGCCAACGTCGACTTCTTCGACGAGCTCGGCTCGCCCGGCGGGGCGTCGAAGGTCGGGAAGGTCAACCGCGACGTCGAGCCGGCCCTGAGCCTGCCGCCGCAGCAGCACGACGAGTGACGTTCTCCCTGCCCGACTTCCCCTGGGACAGCCTCGCCGAGGACAAGGCGCTGGCGGCCGCCCACCCCGGCGGGATCGTCGACCTCTCGGTGGGCACACCGGTCGACCCCGTTCCCGGTGTCGTGCGCGGTGCGCTCGCCGGCCCGGCGGCCGACGTGCCGGGCTACCCCACGACGCACGGGCCCGAGTCGCTGCGCACCGCGGTCGCCGGGTCCCTGCGGCGCCGGTTCGGGGTCGCGGTCGACCCGGTCGCCGTCCTGCCGACGATCGGGTCCAAGGAGCTCGTCGCCTGGCTGCCGACGCTGCTCGGGCTCGGCACGGACGACACCGTCGTGATCCCGGAGCTCGCCTACCCGACCTACGAGGTCGGCGCCCGGCTTGCCGGGGCGCAGCACGTGCGGGCCGACTCCACCACGGCGCTCGGGCCGCGCCGCGTCGCGCTGGTGTGGCTCAACTCGCCCTCCAACCCCACCGGGCGCGTGCTCCCGGCCGAGCACCTGCGCAAGGTCGTCGACTGGGCCCGCGAGCGGGGCGCGGTCGTCGCGTCGGACGAGTGCTACCTGTCGCTGTCGGAGGGCGCGCCGTCGGTGCTGCACCCCGACGTGTGCGGCGGCTCGCACGACGGGTTGCTGGCCGTGCACTCGATGTCCAAGTCCTCCAGCCTCGCCGGCTACCGGGCCGGCTTCGTGACCGGGGACCCGCGGCTCGTCGCGTCGCTGCTGGAGGTGCGCAAGCACGCCGGGATGATCGTTCCCCGGCCGGTGCAGGCGGCGATGGAGGCGGCGGCCGCCGACGACGCGCACGTCACGGCGCAGGCGCAGGTGTACGCCCGGCGCCGGGCCCGGCTGCGCGCGGCGTTGGAGGCGGCCGGGTACCGGATCGAGCACTCCGAGGCCGGGCTGTACCTGTGGGCCACCGCGGGCGAGCCGGGACGTGCGACGGTCCGGCGGCTGGCCGAGGCCGGGATCCTGGTCGCGCCGGGCGATTTCTACGGCCCCGCGGGGGAGCGGCACGTGCGGGTGGCCCTCACCGCGACGGACGAGCGGATCGACGACGCGGTGGAGCGCCTGAAGCCCTGACTCCGGTTCAGAGGGCCGAGCCGGCCTCGACGAGCACCTCGCCCGCGGCCCGCTCGCGCTCGGGGAGCCCGGCGATCTCCCCGGCCAGCCGCAGCAGCCGCACGTCCAGGTCCCGCACCGGGCCGAGGCCGCGGCCGAGCCACCCGAGTTCGGCGCGCAGCCCGCCCGCCCACGCCGCGTCCAGCAGCGGGCGGGCGGCCGTGAGCGTGGCGCGCATGCGCCGCACCGCGACCCGCATCTGGTGCAGGTCCTCGATGTCGGCGCCGCTGCGGGTGCCGGGGTCGTGGCGCAGCAGCGCCCGCAGGCGCAGGTCGAGCGCGGCGCGGACGTGGTGCGCGGGCGGGTCGGACGGCGCGGCCGTCACCGGGGCCGGCAGCGCGGGCACGCCGGGCGCGGGACGCGCCGTCCGGTTCGCCATCAGTTGGCGTGCAGGGCGGCGTTGAGGGCGATGCCCTCGCCGGTGCGCTGCAGCGCCTCGACGGCACCGGTGAGCGAGTTGCGCCGCAGCAGGATGCCGCGTTGCCCGGACAGCGTGCGCGCGATGGCCGTGTGCCCGTCCGGCAGCGTGACCTTGGTGCCCGCGGTGACGTACAGGCCGGCCTCGACGACGCAGTCGTCGCCCAGCGAGATCCCGATGCCGGCGTTCGCGCCGAGCAGGCAGCGCTCGCCGATCGAGATCACCTCCTTGCCGCCGCCGGACAGCGTGCCCATGATCGACGCGCCGCCGCCGACGTCCGAGCCGTCGCCGACGACGACGCCGGCCGAGATGCGCCCCTCGACCATCGAGGCGCCGAGCGTGCCCGCGTTGTAGTTGACGAAGCCCTCGTGCATCACGGTCGTGCCGGCCGCGAGGTGCGCCCCCAGCCGGACGCGGTCGGCGTCGGCGACCCGGACGCCCTCCGGCACCACGTAGTCGACCATCCGCGGGAACTTGTCGACGCCGTACACGGTCACGGGCCCGCGCGCGCGCAGCCGGGCGCGGGTCCGCTCGAAGCCCGGCACCGGGCACGGGCCGTGATTGGTCCACACGACGTTGGCGAGCACGCCGAACACGCCGTCCATGTTCGCCTCGTGCGGCGCGATCAGCCGGTGGCTGAGCAGGTGCAGCCGCAGGTAGGCGTCGGAGGCGTCGGCGGGCGGGTCGGCGAGCGAGGCGATCGTGGTGCGCGCCACGACGGTGCGCACCCCGCGCGCGTCGTCCGAGCCGGCCAGCGGTTCGAGGTCGGCCGCGGCGTCCGGCGCGTCGACCCCGAGCGCGGGGGCGGGGAACCAGGTGTCCAGGACGGTGCCGTCGGCGGTCACGGTGGCCAGGCCGGTGCCGGAGGCGCCCTCGGTGCGCGGTGCGGTGCTCACGAAGGCAACGCTAACGGCCGGGGGGCGCGGCCCGGAACGCCCCCGGGTGCACGTCGCACACCGGCTGCCACTCCACGCATGGCCGGCCCTGTGCGAGGTGGCCACCCGGTGCGCGAAGTGCCGGCGGTAGCGTCGCCGCGTGACCCGTCTCGAGCTCGCCGCCGATCCCGTCGACCTGTGCGCGGCGCTGGTCGACGTGCCGAGCGTGTCCGGGGACGAGGGCGCGCTCGCGGACGCGCTGGAGGAGGCGCTGCGCACGCAGGCCCCGCACCTGCAGGTGCTGCGCTCCGGCCACGCCGTGCTGGCGCGGACCGACCTCGGCCGGGAGCGGCGGGTGCTGCTGGCCGGGCACATCGACACGGTGCCCGTCGCCGACAACCTGCCGAGCCGCCGGGACGGCGACCTGCTGCACGGGTGCGGCACCTCGGACATGAAGGCCGGTGACGCCGTCTTCGCGCATCTCGCCGCCACGCTTGCGGAGCCCCGCCACGACCTCACCTTCGTCTTCTACGACTGCGAGGAGGTCGAGGCCGACCGCAACGGGCTCGGGCGCATCGAGCGCGAGCACCGCGACTGGCTGGCCGCCGACCTCGCGCTGCTCGGCGAGCCCACGAACGGCACGGTCGAGGCCGGGTGCCAGGGCACGCTGCGCGCGGAGATCACCACGCGTGGGCGGCGGGCCCACTCGGCCCGCTCCTGGCTGGGCGAGAACGCCGTGCACGCGGCCGAGTCCGTGCTGCGGCGGCTGGCCGGGTACCCGGCCCGGGAGGTCGACATCGACGGGTGCCGCTACCGCGAGGGCCTGCAGGCCGTGCGGATCGCGGGCGGGGTGGCCGGCAACGTCGTGCCGGACGAGTGCGTGGTCACGGTCAACTTCCGGTTCGCCCCGGACCGGGACGTGGCGGCGGCGCAGCAGCACGTGCGGGACGTGTTCGAGGGCTTCGAGCTCGCCGTCACCGACCTCTCGCCCGGCGCGCTGCCCGGCCTCGGCGCGCCCGCGGCGCAGGAGTTCCTGGGGGCCACGGGCACCCGACCCTCGGCCAAGTACGGCTGGACGGACGTCTCCCGCTTCGCCGCGCTGGGCATCCCGGCCCTGAACTACGGCCCGGGCGACCCGAACCTCGCGCACACCCGCGAGGAGCACGTCGAGACCGCCAAGATCACCGAGGCGGTCGACGTCCTCCGCCGTTTCCTCGGCTGACACCCACTCTCACTAGTGTGGCCGGCATGAGCACGAGCGGTGATCGGCGCCCCGAGGAGAAGCAGCGGGGCCCGGTCGTGCTGCGCCGGGAGCAGCGCAACGAGCCCACCACCACCGACCAGCGGCTGCTGGACTCGCGCGGCCCGAGCGACTGGGTGCACACCGACCCGTGGCGGGTCATGCGCATCCAGGCGGAGTTCGTCGAGGGCTTCGGCATGCTGGCCGAGCTCCCGCGCGCCGTCACCGTCTTCGGGTCGGCCCGCACCCCGCGCGACCACCTCGAGTACGCGCAGGGCCGGGCGCTGGGCACCGCGCTCGCCGAGGCCGGCTTCGCGGTGATCACCGGCGGTGGGCCGGGCGTGATGGAGGCGGCCAACAAGGGCTGCTCGGACGCCGGCGGGTTCTCCGTCGGGCTGGGCATCGAGCTGCCCTTCGAGCAGGGCCTCAACGACTGGGTCGACCTCGGCATCAACTTCCGCTACTTCTTCGCGCGCAAGACGATGTTCGTCAAGTACTCGCAGGCGTTCGTCTGCCTGCCCGGCGGGTTCGGCACGCTGGACGAGCTGTTCGAGGCGCTCACGCTCGTGCAGACCAAGAAGGTCACCAAGTTCCCGGTGGTGCTGCTGGGCAGCGAGTACTGGGGCGGGCTCTACGACTGGATCGCGAAGACCGTGCTGGACAGCGGCAAGATCGGGGAGAAGGACCTCGCGCTGCTGCACCTCACCGACGACGTCGACGACGCGGTCCGGATCGTGCAGGAGGCGTGGCGGGCGTGGGAGGACGCGCACTGATGGCCCCGCTGGCCGTCTGCGTCTACTGCGGCTCGATCGAAGGGCTGCCCGAGCACTACCTGGAGCTGGCCGCCGACGTGGGGCGCCGCATCGCCGCACGCGGCTGGCAGCTCGTCTCCGGCGGCGGCAAGGCGGCGATGATGGGCGCCGTCGGCGCCGCGGCGCGCGCGGGCGGGGCCCGCACCACCGGGGTGATCCCGCAGGCGCTCGTCGACCTGGAGTGGGCCGACCACGACTCCGACGAGCTGCTGGTCGTCGACACGATGCGCGAGCGCAAGGCCCTGATGGAGGCCCACGCCGACGCGTTCGTGGCCCTGCCCGGCGGGGTCGGCACCTGCGAGGAGCTGTTCGAGGTGTGGACGGCCGGCTACCTGCGGATGCACGACAAGCCGGTGGTGCTGCTCGACCCCGACGGGCACTACGAGGGCCTGCTGGAATGGGTGCGCGGACTCGGCGAGCGGGGGTTCGTGCGCCCGGAGGCGATCGAGCGGCTCGTGGTCGCCACCGACGTCGACGCGGCGCTGGACGCCTGCGCCCGCCCCGTGCCGACCTGACGTCGTCCCGGGCCCCACGGCACTGCGGGAGCGTCCGCCACGGTGCCGGATCTTCCGGGTACCCGACGTCCGGCGCCCCGATCCCGGGCGCCCCGAAGCGGAGGAGCGAGGCCCGTGGACCCGGTCGCCGAGGAGTGGTTCGCCCGCCGCACGTGGCAGGAGCCCCCGTGGAGCGTCGACGAGTTGGTCGGCGCCAAGTCGGGCAGGCGGGTGTCGGTGGTGCTCCCGGCGCTCGACGAGGAGGCGACCGTGGGCGCCATCGTCGCGGCGATCGTGCCGCTGACCCGCGGGCCCGCCCCGCTGGTCGACGAGCTGGTGGTCGTCGACTCCGGCTCGACCGACCGGACCATCGAGGTGGCGGCGGACGCGGGCGCGCGGGTCGTGCTGCGCGGCGACGTCCTGCCGGACCTGGAGCCGGTGCCGGGCAAGGGGGAGGTGCTGTGGCGCTCGCTCGCCGCCACGAGCGGCGACCTGGTCTGCTTCCTCGACTCCGACCTCGTCGACTTCGACCCCGGCTTCGTCCCGGCGCTGCTCGGGCCGCTGCTCACCGATCAGGCGGTGGCGCTGGTCAAGGGCTTCTACCGGCGCCCGCTGCGGCTGGAGTCCGCGGAGGCCGACACCGGGGGTGGGCGGGTCACCGAGCTGCTCGTGCGCCCGCTGCTGGCGGCGCTGCGACCCGAGCTCGCGGGCGTCGTGCAGCCGCTCGGCGGGGAGTACGCCGGCACGCGGGAGCTGCTCGAGTCGGTGCCGTTCGCGCCCGGCTACGGCGTGGAGATCGGGTTGCTGCTCGACACCTTCTCCCGACAGGGCCTCGACGGGCTCGCCCAGGTCAACCTCGGGGTGCGCAAGCACCGCAACCGCTCCCTGCTGCAGCTCGGCGTGATGGCCCGCCAGATCCTCGCCGCCGCGCTGGCCCGGTGCGCGGTGCCGGACGCCGGGGGCGCCCTCACCCAGTTCGTGCAGATCGACGGGGAGTGGCTGCCGTCCGTCGCGGAGGTCGGGGTCGCGGACCGGCCACCGATGCGTGAGGTGCTGGTGCCCCCTAGGCGCTGATCGACGCTGCGTGGTGGGATGGTCCGGGTGGGGACCGCGCTGATCTACCTGTTGGTCGTCGCGGCGGTGGGGGCCGCGGTGTTCGGGTTGGCATCGCTGGTGTTCGGCCGGGGTGAGGAGCTCGCGCCGCTGCCGCCCGGCGTGTCGCCGACCCGGCTGCCCGCAGGCGCGATCAAGGGTGACGACGTGCGCGAGCTGCGGTTCCAGCAGGCCGTGCGCGGCTACCGCATGGACGAGGTGGACTGGGTGCTGGGCCGCCTCGCCGAGGAGCTGGACCGGGTCGACGCGCAGCGCGACGGCCTGCTGGCCCGGCTCGCGGAGCTCGAGTCGGGGCGCCGGCCGAGCCACGCCGGGCACCACGACTCCGGGCTGCGTGCCGAGGGGGAGCGGTGACGCGCGTCGAGCTCACCGTCCCGGTCGAGGTGGCCGCGCCCGCCGACGTCGTCTGGCGCAGGGTCACCGACTGGGAGCGCCAGGGCGACTGGATGCTCGGCACCCGCGTCGCGGTCACCAGCGGGGGCGACGGGCGGCGACCCGGCGCCACGCTGGAGGCGGTCACGGGTGTCGGCCCGCTCGCCGTCACCGACCGCATGGAGATCGTGGAGTGGGCGCCGCCGCGGCGCTGCGTGGTGCGCCACCTCGGCCGGGTGGTGCGCGGCGAGGGGGTGTTCGAGGTGGTGGCGGTGTCGCCGCAGACCGCCCGGGTCCTCTGGTCGGAGCTGCTGGACCTGCCACTGGGGCGCCTCGGCGCGCTCGGCTGGCCCGCGGTGCGTCCGGCGTTCCGCGCGGGGGTGGCGTACTCGCTGCGCCGCCTGGCCCGCCAGTGCGAACACGAGCACCGGGCCCATGGCGACTGAAGCGCTGCCGCGGTGCGGGTGGGCCGGCTCCGCGCCCGAGTACGTCGCCTACCACGACGAGGAGTGGGGCCGCCCGCTGCACGGGGTCGGCGCGATGTTCGAGCGGCTGAGCCTGGAGGGCTTCCAATCGGGCCTGTCGTGGCTGGTGATCCTGCGCAAGCGACCGGCGTTCCGGGCGGCGTTCGCCGGCTTCGACCCCGCCGCGGTCGCCGCGTTCGGTGCCGACGACGTCCGGCGGCTGCTGGCCGACGCCGGCATCGTGCGCAACCGGGCGAAGATCGAGGCTACGATCAACAACGCCCGCCGCGTCCTGGAGCTGGACACGCCGCTCGACGAGCTGCTCTGGTCGTTCGCACCCGAGCCCGCCGCGCACCGGCGGCCCGCCTCCCTCGCGGACGTGCCGGCCACGTCACCGGAGTCCGTGGCGATGGCCCGCACGCTGAAGCGGAGCGGTCTGCGCTTCGTCGGACCGACGACGTGCTACGCGCTGATGCAGGCCGCGGGGCTCGTGGACGACCACGTCGCGGACTGCTGGCGGGCAGCGACGCCCCGACTGCACCGGGTGAACGACCTGCGCCGTTGATCGCGCCGGTTTCACCCCTGTCCGGTCGATGAGGAAAGATGTTCCCAGCATCCTCGCCGCGCGCTCTCCCCGGCGCAGCGGCGACGATCCTGCGGTGCCAAGGCTCAGGCCACTAGACGATGGAGGAGGCAGGAGATGGCGGCGATGAAGCCCCGGACCGGCGATGGTCCCCTGGAGGTGACCAAGGAGGGTCGGGGCATCGTGATGCGCGTCCCCCTCGAGGGTGGCGGCCGCCTGGTCGTCGAGATGTCGGCGGAGGAAGCGAGCAACCTCGGCGACGCCCTCAAGGCCGCCTCCCCCGGCTGAGGCACGAGCAGACCCGGTTCCGCGAACGGCACCGGCGGACGGCACCGCACGCCGCCCGCCGGTGCCGTTCGTCATTCCGGGGTCAGCGCCGAGCGGACCGTCGTCTCCGCCGGTCCGCCCGGTGTCACCAGCTCGATCGAGATGCTGCCGCACACGCACCGCCGGTAGCGCACCCACCCCTGGGAGGTGGGGTGCGTGGACAGCACCGCCGTCTCGTCGCTCGGCCACCCGCACCGCGCGCACCGCATCGCGCGCCTCCCCTCGGTAATAGCTCTACTGGTTTCGAACCTTACACGGGGGAGCTGTGGTAGTAATAGCCCAATGGACTTCATCGGTTACCGCAGCGACGCGCTGGGTGCGGCCGTCGACCTGGTGAACGCGGTGATCGAGGATCCGGACGGCGCCGTGCCCGACCAGCTGCGGGCGGTGCTCGTCGCGCACGCCTACCACGCGCTCGACGCCCCGGACCGGGTCGAGCCCGCGCTGCGGGCGTGGGCGCGCAGGCTGCGCACCGTGTTCGACGTCTCGTCGCTGGACGAGGCCGCGGCCGCGGTCAACGCCCTGCTGGTCGACGTGCGGATCGAGCCCCACCTGACCTGCCACGACGACAGCGAGGGCTGGCACCTGCACTACAGCGCGC
>Ga0196958_10000538_pt1 | contig 12372 bp, 13 predicted proteins | sample S1v_10metaG_FD_148654 | JGI IMG/M metagenome (GOLD analysis project Ga0196958, IMG submission 148654) | Soil microbial communities from Anza Borrego desert, Southern California, United States - S1+v_10 | ecosystem: Environmental > Terrestrial > Soil > Desert | place: USA: California | collected...
CGCAAGCGCGCGGTGTTGTTGATGCGGAGAGTGAGCGGGTGGCTCAGCACGTGTTGAATGCCATGGAACGCCGCGAAGTGCCGTTTCTCGACGATTATCACGCGATAGTGACGGCTCCTTTAGACAAGAATTCCCGGCGGAAGGCGATCTCCTTCGTCGAGGAGCATGCGGAAGCACAAAGTGCTCGAGCGCTAGCGTTTACTGCACTAGCCGCGAACCGTGACATGCCTGCCACCGATGATGTCGACGGTGCAGCTAAAACGCTCTTACAACACTTCGCACCTGCATTCGCGCTGCATCGCCGCCTTCTTCGCAAGCGAATCGATCATGAGGAGTTCTTCACAAATGAGAGCAAGCGTAATGAACGGTCGAACTTTCTCTGGGATCTGCATCTGTCGTTCTTAGTGGGCGCGCCGGTGGCAAACGGACGGCTTTCCTTCGTCACTGGCGACAAGCAATTGCATGAAAGCGCGAAGGAGAGTGGTCAGGAGCAGTTCGTGCTTTCACTTAGCGACTACCTCGAGAAACTCGGCGCGACGATCACGCCTTCCTAAAGGACAGCTTGACCGCCCGTCCTGCGATGCCAGGCGCGGGGTGCATGGTCCACCAACAACGGGAGGTGCTCGTCACAGCCGCCTCGGATGCGAGCTCAGATCGATGGGTCCACCGTGCCTAGTCGCGCCCGGAGAAGCTGATCTTCCTGGAGATGGAGGGCGGCCTCGCTTCATCGCAGTACGGTCTCGAATCACTGGCCAAGCTGATTCAGTGCAGCATCGATCAGGCGTAGGCGTCTTGTTCCGCCAAAGGGCTCATAAGGGACGGGCAGAGCTGAGGGTGCGAGTCGGAGACAAGCTCACTTTCAGACAATGGTGCGTCCGCACACAACGGTGCGTCCGCGAAGAAGTGAGGGTGGTGGCCCGCGCACCCGTACCGCTTCCGCTTCGTGATCGGCTGCGGCGTGGTTGACCGGCCTTCGAGCCCTCGCTACCCTCCATCAATGCCCCTCGAACTCGGAATCTGGCGCATCGATGGCGATACGCGCGCGATCGTTCCGGCACGGATGGATCGCGAGGAGCGCCTCGAAGCGATCGTGCACAGGGATGTATCGATCCTCGGCCTGGACGTGATGATCATCGGGCGGCAGGTGCCGACCGATTATGGGAAGCGGATCGATCTGCTGGCGGTCGACGGCGACGGTGCGCTGGTGGTGGTTGAGCTGAAGCGGGACCGCACGCCGCGCGATGTCGTCGCGCAGCTCCTCGACTACGGATCGTGGGTGAAGGGGCTGGACCGCGACGACATTGCCCGCATCTGGTCTGAACAGTCCGACGTCCCGTTTGAAGAAGGGTTCCGGGGACGCTTTGGTGCACTGCCAGAGACGCTGAACGGGAGTCACAGGCTGGTCATCGTTGCGTCGGAGCTGGACCCGAGCACGGAGCGGATCGTTTCGTATCTCTCCGAGTCCGGCATTCCGATCAATGCGGTGTTCTTCCGCTGCTTTCACGACGAGGGGCGCGAGTACCTGACACGGAGCTGGTTCGTCGAGCCGAATGAAGCGGAGGCGCGAGCGGAGAAGGCCGTGACGCGGCGCAGTGAGCCGTGGAATGGGCAGGACTTCTACGTCGCCATCGGAGACGGTGAGCACAGGACATGGGAGGACTGCGTTCGGTATGGCTTCGTCTCAGGCGGTCAGGGACGTTGGTACAACCGGCCGCTGGAGAAGCTCTTCGTCGGAGCGCGAGTCTTCGCATGTGTCCCGGGTCAAGGGTATGTCGGTTATGGCGAAGTGGTTGCGCCTGCGGTGCGGGTTCGGGACTTCACCGTCGAAATCGATGGAGCGGCGCGATCGGTCCTCGAGATGCCCCTCCGTGCAACGCACATGGCCGAAAATGCGGATGACGCCGAGAAATCCGAATACCTCGTGCGTGTCCGTTGGGACGAGCATGTGCCCATCGAGCAAGCGTATTGGGAGAAAGGCATGTTCGCTAACCAGTTGACGGCATGCAAGCTGCGGCACAAATTCACCCTCGAAAGGCTGGCGGCGCGCTTCGGTCTGGAGTCATGACCGGCCGCACGCGATCACATCGAACCCGATGAAGATTTCAGTCACCTGGAATGCGCCCATCCCGCTGCGCGGCGACGCGCGCGACCTCTGCGATTCGTTCGATTTCAACTTGCTGCCCGACGAGGCTGGTGTCTACCTCTTCGCTCGCCGCTTCGGTCAGAAGATCAGCGTGCTGTATGTCGGCAAGGCGGGCCTGCTCCGGGTGCGGATACGGCAGCAGCTGAACAACAATCGCCTGATGCGCGCACTCGACGACGCCCCGATCGGTGAGCGCGTTCTCATCTGCGGCACGTTCGATGGGAAGCGTGGAGCGCGACTCGCAAAGTGGCTCAACACAGTGGAAGAAGCGCTGATCGCCCACTTCACGGAGCAGAAGCACGAGCTGATCAACAAAGTGGGCACGCGGCTGGAGTTCGACGAGATCGAGTTCGAGGGCAGCCGCATCGTCACGCGCGTCACCGAGCGAACTCTTCGCGTGCCGAAGCGCCGCCGCGGACTGCTCGGCTGACCGGCTGCATACGGGCGTGATGCGCGAATCGTCTGATGGCCTGCAGGTCCGTCCCGAACTGGCTCATCGCCTCGGCTACTACGTCTATCTCTACATCGACCCCCGCAACGAACAGCCGTTCTATGTTGGGAAAGGTCAGGGTGGCCGGGCGCTGTCGCATCTCAGCGAGGAAGCGGAGTCGCGCAAGTGCACCCGCATCGCGGAGCTGAGGGCGGAAGGCAAAGAGCCGCGGATCGACATCCTCGCGCACGGGCTGCGCGACGAGGAGACGGCCTTCCGCATCGAGGCGGCGGTGATCGATCTCTTCGGGTTGGACACGCTGACGAATGACGTGCGCGGCTGGCGCAGTCTGCAACTCGGAAGGCTTCCCCTTTCAGAGTTGACGATGTACTACGCGGCGAAACCGGTGGCTGTCGACGTCCCGGCGCTGCTGATCCGCATCAATCGTCTGTATCGCCACAACATGACGCCGCAGGAACTGTACGAGGCGACGCGCGGCGTCTGGAAACTCGGCGCGCGTTGCACGAAGGCGCAGTACGCGTTTGCCGTCTTCGAAGGTGTCGTGCGGGAGGTGTACGCGATCGAGTCGTGGCATCCGGCGGGGACGACGCCGTACATGACGCGCGATGCGTCGCAGCTAAAGACGGCCGGTCGGCGCGAGTTCCTCGGGCGCGTCGCGGATGCGGCGGTCCGGGATGCGTACGCTGGACGGAGCGTGGCGAGTCAGTTCCCGCAGGGACTGCAGAGTCCTGTCGTATACGTGAACTGCTGACGTGCGGCTGCAGCCGACGCGCCTGCGCGCGGCTGAGCCGCCGCACCCGAGGCCCCATTCATTTCGCTCTACCGAACGATGGGCAGCGAAGGATGCTGTCCGCTCGCGGTTGCGCTGCGGAGGATCGGAGCTGATGCCAGCGGTCGCGACGCTCAACAGCGCTCGAATGCCGTTGACCGAAGTCGGCGGACGCACTTCGGCACAAGGCCGCTGCCCCATCTACCGCTCGTCGTCAGCCGAGCCTGATCCCTGCCGCCTGACCGCTCCGAGCAGCTCGTCGATCTCGAGATCCGCGAAGATCTCCTGCCTCTCCTTCGTGTAGTCGCCGTGGCCGGGGTCGTACTGCATCATGAATCGCATCGCTCCGGCCGGCCCGAGGCGGTCGGTGAGCGCTTCCAGCCTTCCAGGCGGATCTCGTACGGCGACATGGACGCCGACTTGCTCATTTCCCGTCCTCCTCGGCATCGGCCGGGAGCTGATCCGGCCGCACCACCTCGACCTGCATCCGGCTGCGGTGCTCCAGCGCCTTTCGAAGCAGCCGGTCGTCCGTTGTGACGAACCAGCGCGCCTGCGCGTGCTCGGCGAACTCGAGATGCAGCGCATCGCGCGGACCGAAGCCGAGACCGGTCAGCAAGCGGGCGCGTTCGTCGACGGCCGAGGTCAGCTCGACGGCACGCTCTGCCTTCTGCAGCCAGAGAGCGGTGGCGAGCCGCCGGTCTTCACGAGGGTTCCTGTCGTTTTCGAACTGATGCGCCGGCGAGACCACGAGTTGAATCCTTCCGTTCCCCGCCTCTTCGAAGATTCGAGCCACCGCTTCGGCCTCACGACGGATTCTCTCGCTCCTCGCGTCGTCGAATGGACGCTTCAGGGCGCAGATGTCGAGGTAGACGAGGGTACCGCTCACCGCATCATCGTAATACGCACGCGTGGTCTAAGCGGGATGCTTTGGATTCGCCAACGGATCGGGGACGACGAGAGGCCTCCGGCGGTGTATGACCGGGGACATTCCTGACACTCGTGTACAGGGACATATTTGACAGTCGTGACCGCCCATGGCGAGAGGCGGAGAAGTGACCAAGATCGCGGAGCGTCGGCCCTTTCCGCCGTCGCAGACTCGCGCATCAGACGAGCCGTTTCTCTGCGCTGGATAAGCGTCCAATCACGAACGAGCCGTAGTGGACGCGCCAGTTCGAGCAGTCGATCCGCTCGAAACCAACCCGTTCCCCCGCGAACGCGTCCGAGAAGTGGAATCGCTCGCCCAGCCAGTGAATGTCGCCCTTGCGGCCGATGATCCGGGTCTCAAAGTGAGGCTCGTACTCGACGACCGGCTCTCGCTCCGGGAACACTCTGGGCGAGGGGCGATGCCTCGACGCCGGACGATCCTGACCGAGACTCTCATGCGGACGTTCCTCATTGAACATACGGCGGAACTCGTCGAACAACGCCTGTTGTCCAGCGTTGGTATACGCGGGGTCGATGACCGTGCTCTCGAGCAGGGTTCTGTTCAGGCGCTCGTGCCGTCCGTTGTCGCCCGGATGTCCGGGACGGCTGTAGACCGGCTGCACGCCGTACTTCATCAGCCGCACGCTGATGGTCGAGAACCGCCCGTTACCCGAGGTGCCGAAGGGCGTGCCGTTGTCGGTGTGCAGCAGGTTCGGCAGCCCGTGCGCGCGGAACACACGGACGAACGTGCTCCAAGTCTGTTCGAGCGAGATGCCGGTGTAAGCATCACAGGCCAGCAGGTACCGGCTCACCGGATCGGCTACCAGCAGCGGATAGCAGTACGCGCCGTTGCGCAGCCGGAACTGTCCCTTGTAGTCGGCCGTCATCATTTCCCCGGCCGAGCAGTCCTCGTACGTGCGCCGCGCCGCTGCTGGCGCGAACCGCCTGCGCACGCTCCTGCGGCCTCGGACCAGGTCTGCACGCTTGAAGATCGCGTCGATGGTCGACCGCGGCGGCCAAGCCACGTCCGGGTGCTCGTCCTGCAGCCGCCGCAGGATCTTCTTCGAGCCGAAGCCCCAGCGCTTTCGCTCGGCGATGACGCGCTCCTCGATGGCCGCGGCCGTTCGCCTCGGCGAGGTGTGCGGCCTGCGCGAGCGATCGTTCAGTCCCGCCTCAGGATCGGCTCGATACTGCTCGAGCCAGTTGTAGACCGCCTGCCGGCTCACGCCACTTCGCTCGGCCACTTCGCTCATCGCGACGCCCGCCGCCACCAACTGCACCGCTGCAACTCTCTGATCCACGATCGTCCTCGTCCGTAACGTCATGCATCGACGTATCCGTTACGTCGAGGACCAGTTGTCAACTATGTCCCTGGAACTCAGTGTCAACTATGTCTCCGGGTTGAACCCCCTTCGACTCCCGAGCCTCGACCCCGCCCCTCTACCGCTCTACCGCTCTACCGCTTTACAGCTCAACGGCTCAACAGCTCAACGGCTCGACAGCTCGACAGCTCCCGCCCGCGCGCATCACCGAGCACGCATGCCCACCGAAAACCCGAACCCACTGTCGAATCAACGACTTCGTTGCAGCGGACGCAAGATGGTCCGCGTTTTGCCCTCCACGGCCCAACGTGAGACGACGCAACGCTAAAGACTTTCGCATCATCTGCGACTGCCAGCGTCATGGGCAGCGCGGGAAGGTGTGGCGTCGTGTGTGGTCGTATGCCTCACGCGGCGCCGCGGTCCTGCTCAGCATCCCGCTGGCCTTCGCGGCTTTCGACCCCAGCTCGGCGATGAGCATCGACGTCGTGACGAACGGCGCGCAGATTTTGCGCCCCACGCAAACGCCGAAACCGGCAGGCTCCACGCTCCCGATCTTCACCACCCCGAAAGCGCGCGAGCAGTTCCTCTCCACCGAAAAGGCCGAGCCTCGCTCGCTCACCATCGATATGTTCAAGGAAGCGTATTTCCGCGAGCACGTCCCGTATGGCGCGATCATCTTCCGCGAAGCGCGCAGACACGACCTGCCGCCGGAGCTCGTCGCGGCCATGGTGCACACCGAATCCGATTTCCGCGCGGGACTCGTGTCGCACAAGAGCGCACAAGGACTGATGCAGATCGTGCCGAGCACCGCCAAGCTCCTCGGCATCCGCGACCCGTTCAATCCCGAGGAGAACATCGCCGCGGGAACGAAGTACTTTCGCTACCTTCTCAATCGTTTCGACAATGAGACCGTCGCCCTCGCGGCCTATAACGCCGGCGAAGGAAACGTCGAGCGTTTCGGCGGCATCCCGCCGTTTCCCGAGACGCGCGATTACATCGCCAAGGTGAATCGCCGCACGCATCGCTACCGCCAGCGCGTGCACAATACCTACATCGCCACAATCCGTGTGCGCCGCACTGCATTGCAGTAGACCCAAACGCGCGTAAAATCGTGCTCAATGCAGCAAGTCAGCGGGGAAGAGCGGCGCGAGTTTCAGCGGCTGCGGCTCAATGCTCCGATTCCGGGCACCTTCGGCACTACCGCGGTGTCGATCGTGGAAGTCGGCATTCTCGGCGCACGCATTCAGCACGCCGCCGCGCTGGACGTACCGCGCGCCGATCTCCGCTTCTCGTATCGCGGCGCCGAGATTTCCATGCGCTGCGAAGTCGTGCGCACCTTCGACGCCGACCATGCACGCTATCCCGACTCCGGCATGATGTCCGGCCTGCGCTTCCTCGCCGCGCTCGGTGATTCCGGCGATCACCTGCGCATGATGCTCGCGCAACTGGTCGCCGAAGCACTCGAATATCGTCACGATTCCTCGGCCACGCGCCTGCGCATCCGCGTCATCGACGGCGATCGCACGGTGCGCACGAACGACGCGCAGTTCCTCTCGTTCCGCCTCGAGCAAGGACAGTGGAAACGCCGCCACGTGTTCCTGCCCGAGCAACCCGCGCTCGGATTCACGGTCGCGCGCGGCGAAGATACCGACGAGATGCATCACCTCTGCACCGCCTATGAAGCCTCCGACGACGAAGGACGCCGCCTGATCCGCATGTTCGCGGAGCTGAGCGTCAGCGAGGCGTTGCAGATTCCGCCGCGGTCGTGACCTCCGCGAGCGGCAGCGTGAAGTAGAAACGCGTCCCCTGCCCCGGATCGCTCTCCGCCCAGATCTTCCCGCCGTGGGCCTCGACGATGCCTCGCGCGATCGGCAATCCGAGGCCGGCGCCCATGCGCTCGGTGCGCTTGGCCTGCCAGTAGGGACTGAAGATGTCGCTGAGGTTTTCCTTCGGGATGCCGGGACCGGTGTCGATCACGCTGAACAGCACCATCCCGTCGCGCGGCTTCGCGCCGAACTCGATGCGGCCGCCGGGAGGCGTGAACTTCATCGCGTTGCCGATGAGGTTCGACAGCACCTGCATGACGCGATGACGGTCCGCGTGCACGCACGGCAGCGACGGATCCGCGTGTGCGACGAGCGACACCTGCGCCACGCCGGCCTGCGCGCGGAACAGCTCCTGCGCCTCGTCGACCAGCTCGCGCACCGTCACCGTCGCGAGGTCGATCGGCAGACGCTTGCCGCCTTCGAGACGCGTGACGTCGAGCAGATCCGCGATGAGACGCGCCATGCGTTTTGCCGAGACTTCGATCGTGTCGATCTGTTCGCGATCGTCCGCGGACAGCGTCTCCGACATCTGCAGCAGTGAGGCGCCGAGGGTGACGGCGTTGAGCGGATTGCGGAGATCGTGCGAGACGATCGCCAGTACTTCCTCCCGCGCACGGACGGCCTGCTGCGATTCGAGATAGAGACGCGCGTTGTCGACCGCGAGCGACGCGCGTCGTGCAAGCTCGGTGAAGAGCGGCAGGTCATCTCTCGTGAACGGCTTCGCGTCCGTCGACGTCGCGGCCGCGACGCCGATGGTCTGTCCGCGGCTCACGAGCGGGAGGACGATGATCGTGCGCGCCCCGCCGTCCGCGCGTCCGGTCACGTATTCGTAGATGCCCGACGATGCGCCGACCAGCGTCGGCTCCGACGCCTGCATGATCCGCACGAGCACCTCGGGCACCTGCTGCCGCAGGGTGCCGACGTCACTCGCGAACAGCGCCTCATCCTCGGGATTGCGATGCGCGACGGCAACGCGTCGCAACGCTCCATCCACTTCGGCGCTGTCGATCACGCACATCTCGGCGAGGTTCGGCACGACCAGCCGCGCGAGCGCCGCGATGGTCTGCTCGTAATCGAGTGAGGCGGCGAGCTCCTGTCCCGCCGCCGCGAGAAACGCCGCGCGCCGCTCTTCGCGCTCAGCCGCTTCGCGCGCGCGTTGCGCTTCCTTCGTCTCACGCTCCGCTTCACGCCGCCGGTCCATGGCCTCGTGCGCGAGGAGCCGCATCTGCCGTCCGAGTCCGGCCACGAGCAGCGCGGATGTGAGGGCGAGCAGCGTGAGGACGATGGTCACGCCGCGATTGACGCGCTCCGTGTCCTGAATGCTCTCCAGGCGCGACTTGATCGAATCCTGCAACTGGCTCTCGAGCTCGGACGCGGCGTGGATCGACTTCTCGTACACCGCATGGCTTTCGAACATGCGCGCGAGGAAGACCTCGTTCGGCAGTTGCCGCGCTACGAGCTCGCCGCGCTGGACGGCGTCATGCCAGAGCGTGGTCTGCGCGAACAGTGCGGTGAGATCGTCCTGCAACTCGTCGTCGAGCCGCGGCAGCAGAAGCTCCAGCACGCGCCGGTTCCTCTCCTCGGCCTGGATCAGCGCGAGGTATTCGCGCCGGTACTGCTGCTGCCCCGTCACCTGCCAGGCGATGAGTTTGTCCACCTCGGCCGAGAGCTGGACCTGGATCTCGTTCGCGGCGCGCCGCGCGGGCTCGGCGATGTTCGAGATCTCCGCGCGCGTCCTCGCGGTCTTGCGCGCGACGATGGCCGGCAGGATCACCAGCGAGAGCAGAGACACGATGATGAACACGACCGGCATGACGGTCGTCCACCGGCTCTCCGGCCCGACGCGCCAGATACTGCGCCGCTCGATGAGTCTCAGACGATTCAAAGTTCTTCCCGCGTAACGCCAGCAATTCTTACACCTCTCACCGCCTCGCGGGGGGAGGGGCAACACCCTGCTATATTTCCCGCCCGATGCAACAGCGCGACGACCGCCGCGAGTTTCAGCGCCTGAAGCTCAGCAAGCCGATTCTCGCCACGATGGACGGCGCCAACGCTCTGGTCCTGGACGTGGGAATCGCCGGCGCGTTCCTCGAACACTATGGCATCCAGGAGCCCGGCAACCGTTTTCGGCTGCAGTTCCGCTGGCAGGGCGCCGACATCGAGTTCGTCTGTGAAGTCGTGCGCACCGCGATCGTGCGCAATCCGGGTGGCGACGGACAGAGCTCCGTGTCGCACACGGGTGTGCGGTTCGCCGAAGCGATCGGCGATTCGCCGGATCGCTTGCAGGACCTGATCACGACGTTCGTCGGACGCATTCTCACCGCGCAGAAAGCCAACGCCTCGGGCGAGAACGGCGAGTCCGCGGGCGCGACGATCCTGGCCAGGCTCGGCGAAGCACGGCGCATGCGCTCGCGCGGCTACGTCGCGTACCACCTCAAAGGCGATACGTGGTGGCGCGTGCCGACGGAATCGCCGAAACAGCCGCCCGACGGATTCACGGTCGGCTCGCACGAAGACGACGAGGAGATCGAGGAGCTTTGCCGCACGTATCAGGGCGCGGACGAAGAAGCGCGCAACCTCATCCGGCTCGTCGCGGAGCTGAGCGCGCGGAAAGAGCGTTGACGTCAACGTCGCGCATGCTCTCGAGCACGACGTCCGCGGCGCTGAGATCCTGACGCTGCTGCGCGCGCGGATTGCGCACGGCGATGCAGACCATGCCCGCGCGCTTCGCGGCGATCACTCCCACGTTGGAGTCCTCGAAGACGACGCACTCCCCCGGCTGCACGTTCAGTTTGCGCGCGGTGAGCAGATACGCCTCGGGATCGGGTTTGCCGTGCACCACTTCGCTGCCGTCGACGATGAGCGTGAAGGCGTCGCGCACGCCGAGGCGGATCAGGATCTCTTCGATGGACGACTTCACGGCCGAGGAGGTGATGGCCATGGGGACGTTCGTCCGCTGCAGTGCGCGGATCGTTTCGACGACGCCGTCCATCGGCTGCAGGTCCGCTTCGCGGCAGGCTTTGTCGAAATGAATCAGCCGGCGCGCGAGCAGCTCTTCTTCCGATTCTTTCCAGTCAAAGTACGCACGCATCTCGCGGATGTCGTCGATGATGCGGCGGCCGGAGCCGGTACGGAAACTCTCCGGCATGTTCGCGTAGTCGCTGCCCATCTCGCGGCAGAGCGCGACGTACGCGGCGGTGTGCTGCGGCTCGAGATCGATGATGGTCTCGTCGAAGTCGAAGATGAACGCGCGCGTGCTACTGTCGCGCGTCGATGGATCGGGAGTTTCTCCAGCCACTGTTGTTCGTCCTCATCGGCGGCGGCATCGTCTGCGCCGTCGGCGCGATTGCACTCGTGTTCGTCTTTCGCGCTTTCGGCGGGCCGAAGCCGGGGAGCGCCTCGCACCTCGGACTCATCGCCGCTCTCGTCGGTTTCGTGTTCGTCTGCTGCCTCGGCCTGTTCGCCCTGTCGTACGCGAATCGGTGAGCTCGCGTTTCAGCACGTCCGTGTGCTCGCCCAGAGTCGGCGGTGCGCTGCGGATGGGCAGGCGCTCGCCGTCGAACCGCACGGGATGGCGCACGGTCTCGTACGTCCCGGCAATCGGATGCGTGACCGTCGCGAGGAGCGGTCTTCCGGCGTCGCCGCGCAACGCCTCGAGCACCCCCTGCACGAGCGACGCGGGGATGTTCGCCGCGCGGCAACGCGCGACCCAGAGCTCCGCGGGCCCGGTGCGAAAGTGGGCGTCGAGCAGCGGCACGAGCGTCTCCCGATTCGTGACGCGCGCGTCGTTCTTCGCAAAGCGCTCGTCGGTCGCGAGCTCCGGACGCTCGATGACGCGCTCGCACAACATGCGGAAATGACGATCGGTGCCGCCGCCGACTGCGAACGGGCGATCGCTGCCGTGGAAGAGCTGATACGGCACGATCGACGGATGTGCGTTGCCGTAGCGCTGCGCTTCCCTGCCGGTGGCGAGCGCGCCCTGCGCGACGTTGACCAGCGACGCGACCGTCGCACCGAACAGCGATACCTCGATGCGCGCGCCGTTGCCGCTCCGCTCGCGCGCGTAGAGCGCGGCGAGGATCGCGCCGTGGGCGTAGTGCGCGGTGAGGACGTCCGCGAGGGCGACGCCGGTTTTCGCCGGCTCGTCCGTGCCGGTGATCGACATCAGCCCCGCACCGGCCTGGGCGAGGAGGTCGTAGCCGGGCGTGTTCGCTTCCGGCGTGTCCGCGTCGAAGCCGGAGATCGAGCAGTGGATCGCGTGCGCGGGAACCTCACTCAGCAGCGTTGCGCGCTGCGCGGGGAGGAAGTTGTCGATGACGACGTCCGCGCGCGCGATCAGCTCTTTCGCGAAGCGCTGCCCTTCCTCGCCGCGCAGGTCGAGGGCGAGCGATTCCTTGTTGCGATTCACCGAGAGAAAGTACGTGCTCACGCCGTTCAGGAACGGCGGTCCCCAGTTCCGCGTCTCGTCGCCGCGTTGCGGCTCTTCGACTTTGATCACGCGCGCGCCTTCGTCGGCGAGCATCTGCGTGCAGAGCGGGCCGGCGAGGACGCGGGTAAAGTCCGCGACGAGGATGCCGTGGAGAGGGAGCGCGCTCACCGGTACGTCGACTTGAGCGCGTCGAGATCGGCGAGCGTGCGGCGGAGGATCGCGACCACCTTGTGGATCTCGTTGCCGTACGTGCGCAGCTCCGCGTCGCAGTCCGTCATCGAGTAGACCGCTTCATCGCGCTCGAGACGATCGCGCTCGAAACGGAGACGCTCCTGCAGCTCGTCGATCTCCGTGACGATGACGAAGTGGAGGTCCTTCTCACCGAGGTAGCGCTTGCATTGGGGGCAGTGGATGGACTGCTCGTTCGCCGTCTCGACGAGCTCGACGACGAACTGGCGCTTGCACTGCGGACACTCGAACACTTCGGGCAACATGGCAGTCTCGACTC